>Ga0210389_10002346_pt1 | contig 14966 bp, 15 predicted proteins | sample IncBWH28OmetaG_FD_160127 | JGI IMG/M metagenome (GOLD analysis project Ga0210389, IMG submission 160127) | Forest soil microbial communities from Barre Woods Harvard Forest LTER site, Petersham, Massachusetts, United States - Inc-BW-H-28-O ...
TCGGCCATCCGGAGGTCTATATCCTCGCGTTGCCGTTCTTCGGCATCGCGACGGAGATCCTGCCAGTCTTCTCGCGCAAGCCGCTGTTCGGCTACAAGACCCTGATCGCCGCGACGATCGCGATCGCCGGGCTATCGATGACCGTGTGGGCGCACCACATGTTCACCACCGGCGCGGTGCTGCTGCCGTTCTTCTCGTTCATGACGCTGCTGATCGCGATACCCACCGGCGTGAAGTTCTTCAACTGGGCCGGGACCATGTGGCACGGGCAGCTCACCTTCGAGCCGCCGATGCTGTACACGATCGGCTTCCTGATCGTGTTCTTGTTCGGCGGCATCACCGGCATCATCCTGGCGTCGCCGCCGCTGGACTTCGCGGTGTCCGACTCCTACTTCGTCGTGGCGCACTTCCACTACGTGCTGGCCGGCACGGTGCTGTTCGAGATGTTCGCCGGCCTGTACTTCTGGTGGCCGAAGATGACCGGCAAGATGCTGAACTCCAAGCTCGGCAAGGGCCAGTTCTGGTTCATGTTCATCGGGTTCAACATGACGTTCCTGGTGCAGCACTGGGCGGGCGTCGAGGGCCAGGTGCGCCGGACCGCGAACTATCCGGACCTGCCCGGTAACGTCACCACGCTGAACATCATCTCGACGGTCGGCTCCTGGCTCTTGGCGATATCGGTGCTGATGTTCATGTGGAACGTGTACATCACCTGGCGGTTCGGCAAGAAGGTTACCGAGGACGACCCGTGGGGCTACTGCTCCTCGCTTGAGTGGGCGACCTCATGCCCGGCCCCGCGGCACAACTTCTACCGGATTCCGCGCATCCGCTCCGAGCGCCCAGCGTTCGACCTGCACTACCCGCACATCGTCAACGGTGCGGCGTCGCGCGGCCTCGACCAGAAGATCCCCGAGCTCAGCGCAGCTAAGAAGTAGGGAGGGTAAGTCATGAAGGTAGAAGGCTGGCTCTTCATCGGCTGCGGCATTTTCCTCGGCGGGGCGGACATCGTCTACTGGTACGTCTCGCATGACCCGACGGGCACCACGGCGCTGGTCATGGCGGTGGCCCTGTCGCTGCTGATCGGGTTCTACGTCCTGTTCACGGGCCGCCGCCTCCCGCTGCGGCCGGAGGACAACACCGAGGGCGAGATCGCCGAGGGTACCGGCGAGATCGGGTTCTTCAGCCCGCATAGCTGGTGGCCGTTCTGGCTGGGCCTGGCGGGTGCGGTGCTGTTCCTCGGGTTCGCGATCGGCTGGTGGATGTTCATTATCGGCGCCGTCGCCGTGTTCGTCGCGGCGATCGGCTTCGTCTTCGAGTACTACCGCGGGCACTTCGCGCACTAGCGAGCACGCTATAGCGGGACCGGAAGCGCTTTTGAGCACGTCAACCTACGTGCTCAAAAGCGCTTTCGCGCTTGCTAGACCGGCTCGGCCGGCGGAGCGACCGGCGCGGGCGGAGCGACCGGCGCGGTCTGCCCGGAACGGCGCAGCGATTCCGCGATGAACCCGGAGCGCTTCAGGTCCTCCACGGCTTCCGCGATGAATCGCACCGTTTCCGGGCGCCTCGTGGTGGCCGTGCCGACCGCCTGCCGGATCTCCATGAACCGCCCGTCGAGAAGCCGGTAGCCGGGATGGCTGGCCACGAACGCGGTGGCCGGTTCCCTGATCCCCGCGCCGGCATCCAGGTCCCCGTCGATGAACACGTTCGTTCCCTCGTCACCCCGGACCACCGTCGCGTGCCGCAGGGTGCGCGAGAGGTACAGGTCATAGGCGGAACCCTCCTTCACGCCGATGCGGATTCCGGTCTGGTCAGCATCCTCGGCCGTCGTCAGGGGCGAGCCGTCGGGCACGACGTACACTCCCTCGATCAGGACGTACGGGGCGCTGAACGCCACCTCCGCCGCCCGCGCGGGCTCGATGGCGAGGAAGCAGATGTCGGCCCGGCCGGTCGCCAGGGCCTCGAAGGACTTCCGCGCCGCGTCGAAGCAGACGAACTCGACGGGCACGCCCAGGCGTGCGGCTAGCTCACGGGCGATGTCCACTGTCACTCCGGCCGGCGCGGCCGGCGTGCCCTGCGCGAGCACCGGGTTGCCGAGATTGATGGAGGCGCGCAGCACGCCCCGCGGTGCCAGGTCGCTGACCACGGATTCGCTGACCACGGAAGTATCTGGATTCGTCACGTAGACAAGTATCTATGGCGCGACCGTCGCCAGGCCCGACTGGTAGGCGATGATCACGAGCTGGACGCGGTCCCGGGCGTCGAGCTTGGTGAGCAGGTGCGCCACGTGCGTCTTGGCGGTGGCGGGGGAGATGTACAGCCGCTGGGCGATCTCCGCGTTGGACAACCCGGCGGCGACCAGGCGGAGCACCTCGCACTCGCGCTCGGTGAGCAGCCCGATGATGTCGTTTCCCGTCCGCGGCGCCGTCGTCGAGGCGGGGGCGGCCACGTTCACCCGGCACCGGGCGAACTCGCTGATCAGCCGCCGCGTCACGCTCGGCGCGAGCAGTGCCTCACCTGCTGCGACCACCCGGATCGCGGTGATCAGGTCGGCGGGCAGCGTGTCCTTGAGCAGGAAGCCGCTGGCGCCCGCGCGCAGCGCGCCGAACACGTACTCGTCCAGGTCGAAGGTCGTGAGGATGATGGTCCGCACGCCCGCCGCGTCCGGCGAGGTGTTGATCCTGCGCGTGGCCTCGATGCCGTCCAGCTCCGGCATCCGGACGTCCATCAGCATGACGTCGGGCTTGCTGTCCCGGGCGACTACGACGGCCTCCTCGCCGTTGGCGGCCTGCCCGACGACCTCGAGCCCGTCCGTGGCGGCGATGATGCCGCAGAACCCGGCGCGGACGAGCGCCTGGTCGTCCGCGACGGCGACCCTGATCGTCACGCGCGCCTGCCGAGGTCCGCGAGGGCCGGGTGCAGCGGCAGTGTGGCGGCGACCTCAAAGCCGCCTTCGGGGAGCGGCCCGGCGCTGAATTCGCCGCCGCACAGGTGCACCCGTTCGCGCATGCCGGTGATCCCGTGGCCGCTGCCCATCGTGGCCACGTCGGCGTGCGCCGGGGGCGGCCCGGACGACGGCGCGCCGGACGCGGACAGGCCGCCGTCGTCCGTCACCTGGATGTCGATCGCTTCGTCGCCGAAGCGCACGCAGACCACGCAGCGTGCGTCGCTGCCGGCGTGCTTGACCACATTGGTAAGCGCCTCCTGGATGATGCGGTAGGCCGAGAGCCCGACGCCGGCGGGCAGCGAGCGGGGAGTGCCGAATCGCTGCAGGGATACGCGGACCCCGGTACACGAGGTCCGCTCGATCAGCCGGTCGAGGTCGTCGATGCCGGGCTCCGGCGCGAGCGGTGCGCGCGAGACCTGCCCGGCCGGGGGAATTAGCGCTGCCCCCGGATCGCCTGGCGCCGGCGCCGAGCCCGGCGCGGGTCCATCGGCCGGCGTGCCCGTCGCCGAAGCGGACGTAGCGGTCGCGGCGGACCCGCGGCCCGCCGTGTCCTGCTGCCGCAGCACGCCGAGCATCCGCCGCATCTCCTCGAGCGCGTCCCGGCTGGTGGCCTGGATGGCCCCGAGCGCCTCCCGGGCGTCCGACGGGCTGGAGTCGATGACGTACTGCCCGAAGCCCGCCTGTACCGCGATCACGCTCATGCTGTGCGCGACGACGTCGTGCAGCTCGCGGGCGATCCGCAGCCGTTCCTCGGCGACGGCGCTGCTCGTGGCCTGCTCGCGCAGCATGTCGGAGTACAGGCGCCGTTGCCGCGTCGCGTAGCCGACCATCCAGCAGATGACGAGGGCGAACGCGGCCGACAGGAACGCGCCGCCGTTGTGCGGCGGGGAGTGCTGCCAGAAGACCGCCATCAGCGGGGTGGTGACCAGCCCGATCGCCAGCGCGACGGCGCTGGTCCGCCGGGCGGACGTGACCGCCAGCGTGTACAGCACGCTGGCGGCGGCCACCATCACGATGATCGCGGACGCCTGCCAGATGCCGATCGTCAGCGCGGCCACGACCAGCAGCGCGCCGTACGCGACCACCGGGCGGCGGCGGCGCAGCCCGACCGGCACGAGGACCACGAGCGCCAGTAGCAGCCTGAACGCCAGCGCGACGCTAACCCGGCCGATGCCGGGTGTCGGCTGCAGGGTGGCGGCGAACGCGATCAGCGCGAAGAACGCGCCGGTGATGAAGTCGAGCACGAGCCAGTGCCGGGGCCGCATGCGCTTGGTGAGCGGGGGCCTCGGTGCGGTAGTCACACCTCAACGGTAACTGCCCGTGCGGCGGAACGCCTCATCCTGCCGGCCATCATCCTGCCGGGTGACGCGCGCGTCGAACGGAGCTGCCAGTCTTGGTCGCATGAACGCCCCTGACGGATCACCGCCCGTCATTACGACGCAAGCGCTGACAAAGGTCTACCCGGGCAGCGCCGCCCGGGTGACCGCGCTCGACGGTCTCACCGTCGACGTGGCTCCCGGCGTGACCGGCCTGATCGGCGCCAACGGCGCCGGCAAGTCAACATTGATCAAGATCCTGCTCGGCCTGCTGACGCCGACCCGGGGGCGCGCGGCGGTCCTCGGCCACGACAGCGTCACCGCCGGCGAGCAGGTCAGGCAGGTCGTCGGCTACATGCCCGAGCATGACTGCCTCCCGCCGGACGTATCGGCCACCGAATTCGTGACCCACCTGGGCCGGATGTCCGGCATCCCCAAGACGGTCGCGAGGGAACGCGCCGCCGAGTCCCTCCGCCACGTCGGGCTCTACGAGGAGCGGTACCGCCAGATCGGCACGTACTCGACCGGCATGAAGCAACGGGTGAAGCTGGCGCAGGCACTGGTCGGCGCGCCCCGGCTGCTGCTGCTCGACGAGCCGACGAACGGCCTCGACCCGGCCGGGCGCAACGCGATGCTGGAGCTGATCGCGCGGATCGGGGAGGAGTTCGGGATCTCGATCGTGGTCGCCTCGCACCTGCTCGGCGAGATCGAGCGCGTCTGCGACAACCTGATCGCCATCGACTCTGGGCACCTGCTGCGCGCCGATTCCATCGGCAGCTTCACCGCCTCCAGCCACACGGTGCTGATCGAGGTCAACGAGGGCACGGCCGAGCTGCGGACCGAACTGGAGCGCCGGGGCCTGCCCGCGCGCCCCTATCAGCGCGCACTGCTGGTCGCCCTGGAGGACCGCGAGGCCGACGGGGTGTACGACATGGTGCTGGACAGCGTGGCGGCCCTGAGCCTGCCGCTGACCCGCCTGGAACTGCGCCGTCACCAGGTCGAGGAACTGTTCCGCGATGGCGACTATGAGCAGCAGGAGGCCGTCGATGTCCGTTGAGTCACAGTCTCATTCCCCATCACGATCCCGCTCCGACGGTGTGATTCACGATCTCGGCTACCAGGGCTACGACGGCCCGCGGCTGGGCCGTCGCCAGATCGTCACCGCGCTGGCCTGGCACAGCTTCCGCTCCGCGTTCGGCTTCGGCCGGGGCGCGAAGGCGAAGATCCTGCCGGTCATCGCCCTGGTCGTGCTGCTCCTGCCCGCGGTGATCAGCGCCTTCGCGATGGCGCAGGGGCAGCCCCGCATGGTGTCGTATGACGCCTACAGCGCGCAGCTGCGGGTCCTCGTCATGGCCATCTTCATCGCGGTCCAGGCGCCGGAACTGGTCTCCCGGGACCTGCGCAGCCGGGTCCTGCCGCTGTACTTCTCCCGGCCGATGCGCGCCGCCGACTATCCGCTGGCCAAGTTCATCGCGTTCACGGGTGCCTGCCTGGTGATGATGGAGGTCCCGCTCCTCGTGCTGTACGGGGGCAGCGTCGCCAACGTGCACGGGGGCTCGGCCGTCTGGGCGCAGACCAGGGCGCTGATCCCCGGCCTGCTTATCGGCCTGATGTGGGCCGTGGTGCTCGCCGCCATCGGCCTGTTCCTGGCCAGCCTGACCGGTCGGCGCGGCTATGCCTCGGGCCTGATCGCGATCTTCTTCCTGCTCACGTTCTCGCTGGCGGAGATCCTGCTCCAGGTCCAGAGCACGCAGCCGTTCGCCAAGGGTCCGGGCGGCCCGCCAGTGCCCACGGCGGACCTGGCGGAGAAGGTGTCCGGCCTGTTCAGCCCGTTCACGCTGCTCGACGGGGTGCGCCAGTGGCTCGGCGGCATGTGGTACCCGGATCAGTCCCTCAACGTGCAGCCGCCCGGCGGGTTCGGCGCCGTCTACGCCGTCGTCCTGGTCGCGGTGGTCGCGCTATGCCTCGCGGGCCTCGTCGCGCGGTACCGGAAGGCGGCCCAGTGATGAATGACGCTGTCGTGAAGGACACGGTCACCAATGGCACTCTCGTGAGCTCGCCGGCCGGGGACGGCACGATCGAACTCAGCGGCGTCAGCCGCTGGTACGGCAACGTGGTCGCGGTCAACGACATCACGATGTCGATCGGCCCGGGCGTGACCGGGCTGCTCGGCCCGAACGGGGCGGGCAAGTCGACGATCCTGCACATGATCGCGGGCTTCCTCGAGCCGTCGAAGGGCACGGTCACCGTCAGCGGCGTGAAAGCCGCGAAAAACCCGGAAATATACCGCTACCTCGGCCTGGTCCCGGAGCGCGATTCCGTCTACTCGTTCCTCACCGGCGAGCAGTTCGTCCGCGCCACCGCCAAGCTGCACAAACTGGCCGACATCGACCGGGCGACCGAGCGGGCCATCGGCATGACCGACATGTCGAAGGCGAAGGACCGCCCCATCGCCACCTACTCCAAGGGCATGCGCCAGCGGATCAAGGTGGCCGCGGCGCTGGTGCACGACCCGCGGATCCTGCTACTCGACGAGCCGTTCAACGGCATGGACCCGCGGCAGCGGCTGCACATGATGGACCTGCTCGCCGCCCTCGGCGCCGAAGGCCGCGTCATCCTCTTCTCCTCCCACATCCTCGAGGACGTGGAGAAGCTGGCCGGCACGATCCAGGTCATGGTCGCGGGCAGGCTCGCCGCCTCCGGTGACTTCCGGGCCATCCGGCGGCTGATGACCAGTCGGCCGCACGTGTTCAGCGTCCGCTCGTCCGATGACCGCCGGCTGGCCGCCGCGCTGGTCGGGCGGCCGTACACCACCGCCGTGGAACTCACGGCGAAGGGCCTGCAGGTGCGCACGTCGGACTTCGGCGAGTTCTGCGCGCAGATCGCCCCCCTCACCCGCGAGCACGGCATCACGCTGCGCGAACTGCGGCCGACGGACGAGTCGCTCGAGAGCGTCTTCGGCTACCTCATCGCTAACTAGGAGCCACGAGATATGTTCAATCCGACGGTTGCTGGCATCACGATCCGTGCCACGCTCGGCCGCCGCCGCGCATTCGCCTTCGTGATACCGGCGGTGATCCTGATCGCGCTCACCCTCGTGCTGCGCCATTCGCGCCCCGCGGGCGCGGACTGGCCGGACACCGTCCTCGGCGACATGGGCTTTTCCGTCCTGCTTCCGCTGACGGCGCTGATCATCGGCACCGGCGTGCTGGGCGCCGAGATCGACGACGGCAGCGCTGTCCACCTCCTGGCGACACCCGTCCGCCGCTCCGAGGTGGTGCTGACGAAATGGATCGTCGCGGCCGGGCTCACGATGCTCTTCGCCGCCGTCCCGGAGCTGATCGCGGGCTTGCTGGCCCCGAATTCGGGGAGGCTCGCGCTGGCGCTGTTCGTGGGTGCCCTGGTCGGCTCGGTGATCTACACGGCTGTGTTCGTGATGGCGTCGGTGCTCACGACCCGGGCGATCGCGGTTGGCCTGCTGTACGTGCTGGTCTGGGAGGCGCTGCTCGGCAACCTGGTGGGCGGCGTGCGGATCCTCTCGATCGCGCACTACTCCCTGGGGGTCGCCAGCGCGATCGACGGCAGCGCGGACCTGAAGGCGGGCCTGACCCTGGCGACGTCGGTGATCCTCGGCGTCATCGTCACCGCTGGCGCGCTGATCATCGCCTCGCGCCGCCTCGCGTCCTTCGCGATCAACGGCGAACCGGCCTAGTAAGTTCGCCATCAGTCGGCGGCGAGACGCAGCCGGGCATGAGCATGGTGGACGATTTCCCGGCACCGTCCTGGCCGCGGAAGCCGAAATGTTTTCGCCACCGGGTGCGGGCGCTTGTTTTGGGCATCCACCCCATGGGAGCCGAGTCACCGCAGGTAAGGTGCTGCCAGGTCATCTGAGGCGGATACCGGCGCGCGCCGGTATCCGCCCCCTGAGAGGAACTGAGCCAGTTGAGTGTGATCCGCGATTCCTACACCCGATTCCGCGTCCTGATCCATGAGGTCGGCAAGTTCGGGCTCGTCGGCATCGCGAGTACGATCCTCACCCTCGGCATACAGAACGCGCTGTACGGGCATGTCGGGCCGACCACCGACGTCGTCATCTCCAACGCCGTCGCGACCTGCTTCGCCTTCGTCGGCAACCGCTACTGGGCGTTCAGGCACCGCAAGGGCGATAACGTCGCCCGCGAGACGGTGCTGTTCGTCTTCTTCAACGTGGTCGGCATCCTCATCCAGACAGCCTTTGTCGACGGCAACCACTACCTGCTGCACAACCACGACCAGATTAGCTTCGACATCGCCAGCGTCCTCGGTATCGGGATCGCGACGCTATTCCGGCTGTTCTGCTACCGGCAGTTTGTCTTCCGCACGGTGGCGCCCCCCGCGGGTGCGGCCGAGGAGATCTCCGAGCCGGCCACGATCCCCTAGATCGTCCCCCGAACGCCCCCGGCCCTGCCCTCCACCACGTTCCCTGCCCGCTCCCACCGCAAAACCTGGCAAAGAGTGCAGTATCGGACAGCGCCGGTAGCACAGCACACGATGTGGTGGGCGCTGGGCTGAGGCGCGCCGACCACGGGAGGCCAGTTACCCCAGCGCCGCAGGCAAGCGGGATAAACGAGGCCGGGGGGTGTTCAGGCGGTTGCTGGCGGCGGTCCAGCGGGCCAGGAGGTCGGCGGCGGCGCCGGAGTCGATCGTCTGGGCCGCGCGGGCGATGCCGGCGGCCAGTGCCTTTGCCAGGCCGTCGGAGACTGCCTCGGCGTCCGTGGCCGCGGCGTCCTGGGCGAACGGGAGGCCCTCGCTGGCGGCGATCGCGGCGGCCGCGTTCAGCAGGACGATGTCCCGGACCGGGCCGTGCTCGCCCGCCAGCAGCGAGCGGACGGCGCCCGCGTTATACGTGGCGTCGCCGCCGCGCAGGTCATCGAGGGTCGCGCGGGGGAGCCCGACCGAGAGCGGGTCGAATTCCGTGGCCGTCACCGTGCCACCAGAGACGAGCCACACCAGCGACGTGCCGGTCGTGGTGAGCTCATCGATGCCGCCGCCGTGGAACACCAGCGCGGAGTTGCCGCGCTCGGCGTGCGTACCCGCCACGACCGGCGCCATGGCGGGGTCCGCGACTCCAATCGCCAGCGATGTCGGCCGGGCCGGGTTGGTCAGCGGACCCAGGTAGTTGAACGCGGTCGGGACGCCCAGCTCACTGCGCACGGGGCCCGCGTGCCGGAAGCTCGGGTGATAAAGCGCCGCGAACAGGAACGCGATGCCGAGTTCGGCGAACAGGACCTCGGAGGACTCGGGCGGCAAGTCGATCACCACGCCGAGCGCCTCCAGCACGTCGGCCGCCCCGCAGGCCGACGAAGCCGCCCGGTTGCCGTGCTTGACCATCCGGACGCCCGCCGCCGCCGCGACGATCGTCGCCATCGTCGAGATGTTGACGGTGTGCGCCCCGTCCCCGCCCGTCCCGACCAGGTCGGTGACCGGCCCCGGAATCGAGATCGGGGTGGCGCGCGCCAGCATCGCCTCGGCGAGCCCGGACATCTCCGCCGACGTCTCGCCCTTCGCGCGCAGGGCGACGCTGAACCCGGCGATCTGCGCCGGGGAGGCCGCCCCGTCCATGATCTCGTTCATCGCCCAGGCGGCCTCGTCGGCGCTGAGCGCTTCGCCCCTGATGAGCGCGCGCAGGAGAACGGGCCAGGTGAGGTTGGTCATCGTCGGCACCAATCGAGCACGAACGCGGGAGGCTGGGGAGTCACCATCGACGTGATGGGGAAAGAATTGTTATCCGGCGGTTATAGAGGCAGTGCGGGAGCGCATTAGCCCGGCCAGTTCCCTGGCCAGGGCCACGGGATCGATCGGGTGGCTGATCACCGCGTCGGCGCGGGACCAGGTGGCGAGCCAGCGGTCGTCCGCGCGGCCGATGATCAGCAGCGCGGGCGGGCAGTTGTAGATCTCGTCCTTGGCCTGGCGGATCACGCCCATGCCGCCCGCGGGCTGCGCCTCGCCGTCGAGCACCATGACGTCGGCGCCGCCGGCGTCGAGCAGCCGGAACAGCGCCGGAGCGGTCGCGACCTCGATGATCTCGGCTTCCGGCACGTCTGGCGCCGGGCGGTGGCCGATCGCGAGCTTCATTTCCGCGCGCGTATCGGCGTCGTGACTGTACACAACGACCTTCATGGCAGCTAATCCTACTGATTGGCGGGCACCGGCAGGCGTGCGCCTCTCAGGTTGTTTCCAGTGAAGTCGGGGGGTCGGCTGCGCGTCCCCTACGCGATGTCGTAATAATGACTCCGTGGCAACAGCATCCGTGACCGAGACACCGACGGTACCGCGCAGCCCTGCCAGCAGACCGAACCTTGTCAGCGTGGGCACCATCATCTGGCTGTCCAGTGAGCTGATGTTCTTTGCTGCCCTGTTTGCGATGTACTTCACGATTCGCTCGGTAGATAAGGGCCAGGGCCTGCATTGGCCCGGGGCGACGCTTGACCTCCCGCTGGCGACGGCGAACACCCTCGTGCTCGTGGCGTCCTCCGTCACGTGCCAGATGGGCGTGTTCGCCATCGAGCGCGACCAGGTGAGGCGCACTGCGAGCATCTTTAAGTTTTGGCGCTGGGGATTGCGCGAGTGGTACATCCTCTCGTTCATCATGGGCCTGTACTTCGTACTGGGCCAGATGTACGAGTGGAAGGACATAGTGACACACCAGCACGTGACGCTCGCGTCGAGCAACTACGGCTCGGTGTTCTACCTGACCGAGGGTTTCCACGCCGCGCACGTGACCGGCGGCCTGTTCGCGTTCCTCTTCCTGCTCGGCCGAACCTACGTCGCCAAACGCCTGACCCATGAACAGAAGATCAGCGCGATCGTCGTGTCGTATTACTGGCACTTTGTTGACGTCGTTTGGATCGGCCTGTTCACCACCATCTACCTCATCCACTAGCAGGGGACACCGAGTGAGCTCCAAAACCGCTCGGCGCAGGCGCCCGGCAGCCGGTTACGCGGCGATCGCCGGGGGCCTCGTCGTGGTAGGCACGCTGTACGGCGTGCTATCCGGAGGCGGCGCCTCGGCCGCGGCGCCTAGCCAGGCCTCCTCCACCGCTACCGCCCAGGGCAAGTCGCTCTTCGAGGAGAGCTGCTCTTCGTGCCACGGCCTTGATGCCCAGGGCACGTCGCAGGCGCCGTCGCTGATCGGCGCCGGCGCCGCCGCCGTCGACTTCCAGATGTCCACCGGCCGCATGCCCGCCAAGGAGATGGGCGCGGAGGAGCCGGAGAAGCCGACGGACTTCACGCAGGCGCAGATCTATGAGATCGCCGGGTACATCGCCTCGCTCGGCGGCGGCCCCGCGATCCCGGATTCGTCGCAGGTCTCCTCGAACGGCGCGGACACGGCGCTCGGCGAGCAGCTGTTCAGCACGAACTGCGCCCAGTGCCACGGGTTCGCCGGCGCCGGCGGCGCGCTGACCTACGGCAAGTCGGCCCCGCCGCTGACCAACGCGACGCCGACCGAGATCTACGAGGCCATGCTGACCGGCCCGGAGGCCATGCCGGTCTTCGGTGACGGCACTATCACGCCGGCCGAGAAGCGTGACATCATCGCCTACGTCGTCGACACTCGCAACGAGGCCAACCCCGGCGGCTTCTCCCTCGGCCGGACCGGAACGGTGACCGAAGGCCTCGTGGCCTGGCTCGGCGGACTCGGCTTCCTCGTGCTGATCGCCCTGTGGCTCACCGCCCGGCGGCGCAGCACCCACAGGGTTGAATCGGAGCACCAATCATGAGTGACGAGCCTCTGACTCCGGCCGAGCCGGACGAGCCGGAGGAGCTGAGAACCCCGCAGCGGGTGGTCGGCACGCCATCACCTACCCCGCCGGCGGTTGACGCGCAGACGGCGGAGGTGTCGCCGGCCGAGCAGGCGGCGCAGAACTTCGAGCCCGAGGACAAGGCGCACGCCAAGCGGGCCGAGCGGCTCGTGGCTGCCCTGTTCATCCTGGCCTTCCTGTCGGGCTGCGGGTTCATCGCGGCCTATGTCGGCCTGGAGATCGGGCCGTCCATCCCGGCCGGCGCGAACAACGTCATCGCGGTGCTGCGCTCGAACCTGGCGCTGGGCACCTCGCTCGCCGTCGCGCTGCTGGCGCTGGGAACCGGATCGATGATCTGGGTACGGCACCTCACGCCGGACATCGAGATCAAGGAAGAGCGCCACGACCTGCGGTCGACGGACGAGGACCGCCGCGAGTTCCAGCGGACGTTCGCCGAGGGCGCCGCGATCAGCCAGATGACGAAGCGGCCGCTACTGCGCCGCACGATGCTGATCGCGACCGCGCCGCTGGCGCTGGCCCCGCTGTTCCTGCTGCGCGACCTCGGGCCGCTGCCCGGCACGTCATTGCGGCACACGGTGTGGCGCAAGGGCCTGCGGGCGGTGGTCTACGGGTCGAACCGCCCGCTGCGGCCCGCGGACATCAGCACGCCGGGCTCGATGATCACCGTCATCCCGGAGGGCTACCAGGACGACGCGGACGCGCTGGCCAAGGCCGGCGTCATCCTGATCAAGTTCGAGCCGGGCCAGCTGCAGGTACCGACCGTGATCGGCGGCCCGAACAACACCCTGATCAACACGATGAACTGGACTGTCGACAACATCGTCGCCTACTCCAAGATCTGCACCCACGTCGGCTGCCCGGTGGCCCTGTACGAGCAGACGACGCACCACATCCTCTGCCCCTGTCACCAGTCGACGTTCGACGCGGCGCACGGGGCGAACGTTATCTTCGGCCCGGCCGCGCGGGCGCTGCCGCAGCTTCCGCTCGGCACCGACGATGACGGCTACCTGGTCGCTCTTAGTGACTTCACCCAGCCGGTCGGCCCGAGCTTCTGGGAGCGCGGATGAGCGACAAAGACGCAGTTACGATCCCCCCCCAGGTTTCCGGCCTGGGCGGCTGGCTGGACGACCGCTTCCACGGAGCGCGCGGCGTGCGCGTGCTCATGCGGAAGGTCTTCCCGGACCACTGGTCGTTCATGCTCGGCGAGATCGCGCTCTGGTCGTTCGTGATCCTGCTGCTGACCGGTACGTACCTGGCGCTGTTCTTCGTGCCTTCGATGCAGGACGTGGTGTACCACGGCTCCTACACGAAGCTCGATGGCATCACCATGTCGCAGGCCTACGAGTCGACGCTGAACATCAGCTTCGACATCCGCGGCGGCCTGCTAATGCGGCAGATCCACCACTGGGCGGCCGACCTGTTCATGGTCGCGATCATGGCCCACATGCTCCGCGTGTTCTTCACCGGCGCGTACCGCAAGCCGCGCGAGGTCAACTGGCTGATCGGCATCGTGCTGTTCACGCTGGGCATGCTCGAGGGCCTCTTCGGTTACTCCCTGCCGGACGACCAGCTGTCGGGCGCGGGCCTGCGGATCACCGAGGGCGTGCTCCAGGGCATGCCGATCATCGGCACGTACGGGGCGTACTTCCTGTTCGGCGGGCCGTATCCGGGAACCCAGATCGTGCCGCGGCTGTACATCCTGCACGTCCTGGTATTCCCAGGTTTGATCCTGGCCCTCGTCACCGCGCACTTGTTCATAATGTTCCACCAGAAGCACACGCAGATGCCTGCCAAGGGGAACACCGAGAAGAACGTGGTCGGTGCGCCGTTCTGGCCGTACTTCCTGCTCAAGGGCCAGGCATGGTTCTTCTTCATCTTCGGCGCGCTGGTCGTGCTCGCGACGTTCGCGCAGATCAACCCCATCTGGCTGTACGGGCCGTACTCGCCGCTGAACATCTCCTCGGCGTCCCAGCCCGACTTCTACATGGGCATCCTGGAGGGCTCGCTGCGCATGATGCCTTCCTGGGAGATCAACTTCCTCGGGCATACGCTGACGCTGTCGGTGCTCATCCCGGCGGTGCTGCCGCTCGCGATCATCTTCACGGGCGCCGCGATGTGGCCGTTCTTCGAGCGATGGGCGACCGGCGACAACCTGGAGCACCACCTCAACGACCGGCCGCGGAACGCTCCGGTCCGCACGGGCGTCGGCGTGGCGGCGGTTTGCTTCTACGGCATCCTGTGGGCGGAGGGCGCCAACGACGTCATCGCCGACAATCTGCAGATACCGCTGTACACGATCACGTGGATATCGCGTATCGCCGTCTTCGTGGTGCCCATCGCTGGGTACTTCGTGACCAAGCGAATATGCCTCGGCCTGCAGCGTAAGGACGCCAACATCGTCGCGCACGGCTACGAGAGCGGCATCCTCCGGCAGATGCCGGACGGGGAGTTCGTCGAAATCCACACTCCGGCGACGGACGAGGAACTGGCGGTCCTGGAGTCCAAGCGGATCTCGGAGGCACTGCCGCCGCCCGGCACGCCGGACGAGAACGGCGTCCCGGCGCCGGACTCGCGGGGCGCCAAGGGCTGGGCGCGCAGCGTCGCGAACCGCGCGTTCCTGGAGACCGCGATCGCGGAGGGCGGTCACGGCGATGGCCACGAGGGCGACGGCCACGGCGAGGTCGAGGGCGGCGAACACGCCGCCGTCGGCTCCGGTTCGGGCTCGGGCGACGGTTCGCGCGAAGACCACGCCTAACGCCTAAGGACAAACGTGAGTGCCCCGGTGCCTGCAGGCACCGGGGCACTCACGTGTTCTCACCCCGCTCCCCGCTCGCGGGGTCCCGCCCGCCGGCCCCCCCGCCCCCCCCCCCGCCCCCCCCCCGCCGGCCCCCCCCCCCCCCCCCC
>Ga0210389_10002347_pt1 | contig 14963 bp, 8 predicted proteins | sample IncBWH28OmetaG_FD_160127 | JGI IMG/M metagenome (GOLD analysis project Ga0210389, IMG submission 160127) | Forest soil microbial communities from Barre Woods Harvard Forest LTER site, Petersham, Massachusetts, United States - Inc-BW-H-28-O ...
TCCAGAACGACTGGCCGAACTGATAGGGGTGCTCGTCGACGACCCGCAGTCCCATGTGCTGCAGTTGCGGCAGCACATCGGAGAGGGTCAGCGGAGCGTCCGCCCGGTAGACGCGCAGCCGGCCCTCGTCAGTCCCGGTGATGGACAGGTGCAGCGCGAACGGCTGGCCGGCCGCCTTCAGCCGGGCCACCTGGTCCAGGTCGGTCACCGCCATGCCCGGGGCCACGTCCGCCTTGTAGTTCTCCGGGATGCCGACCTCGGCGAGGGCGGCGATCCGCGCGGCCCCGTCGCTGCCCAGGACGCGCTCGGCATCCTCGAGCAGGTCCTCGTCCCAGGACCGGATCGCCGCGGCGATCTTGGCCTGGAGCCCGGCGGCCTCCGCCGCGTCCACGTGGCGCACTGGCTTGACTGGCTGGCCATCCGGGGTGAGCTGGGCATGCACGACCACGAGCAGCCGGGCGAGTGCCGACTTGCCGACCATCGCGTTGTACTCGACCGAGTCGCCGTCCAGCGCCTCCCGCAAGATCTCCTGGGCGCGCAGCCGCACGTGCGTGGTGTACCGTTCGCGGGGCAAGTAGACCAGGCAGGACATGTAGCGGTCATAGGCGTCCGGCCGCAGGAAGAGCCGGACCTGCTTGCGCTCGCCGAGCCGGAGCACGCCGAGCGCGATCGGGGTGAGCTGCTCGGCGGAGACCTCGAACAGCTCCTCCAGCGGGTAGCCCTCCAGGATGTCGATGAGCTGCTTGCCGTCGTGGCTGTCGTCGGGCAGCCCGGCCGCGTCGAGCACCCGGTTGAGCTTTTGCCGCAGCACCGGGATGCGGGTGATCGACTCGGTGTAGGCGGCCTGCGTGTACAGCCCGAGGAACCGGTACTCCCCCGTCATCCGGCCGTCGGCGCCGAACCGCCGGACCGCGACGTAGTCCAGGTAGCCCGGCCGGTAAACGGTGGACTGGATGGACGACTTGGCCAGCACCAGCCGCCGGTGCGCCCGCTCCCGGTCCAGCCCGCCGGGCGGGGTCGCCGTGAGCGCGTCCGCGCCGTCGTGCCGCAGCAGCCCCAGGCCCGTCCCGGCGACCGGCTGCAGCTGCCCGTCGCGCAGGTCGTACTCCCGGTAGCCGAGGAACGTGAAGTGGCCCGCCGACAGCCAGGCCAGCAGCTCGCCTACCTCGGCCTCCTCCGGTCCCCAGGTGGCGGTCAGCGCGGCGTCGGCGAGCGTCGCCACCAGCTCGCGGGCGGCGCCCCGCATCCGGCGCTGGTCCTCCATCGCCACCCGGAGGTCATCGAGCACCCGGCGCAGGTCGGATTCCAGCTGCGGCTCGTCGGCAACCCCGGAAGCCTCCACGTGGATCCAGGACTCGGCGACGCCCTCGGAGGCAGCGGCCGCGGACAGGCCCGAGCTCGGGGTCTCGGTGCCCGTGATGCCGTGCGCGACGCCGGCCAGGTCGCGGCGGACGGTCAGCAGCGGGTGCACGATCAGCTTGATGTCGGCCGAGTGCTGGTTGAGCTCCATCGTCACCGAGTCGACCAGGTAGGGCATGTCATCGGTGACGATGTCCACCACGGTGCTCGCGCCGGTTAGGGCGGCGCCCTCGCTTGCCCCCCCGGGGGACACCACGCTGGCAGGCCGCACGCTGACCACTGCCCGGCCCTGCGGGCGCTCCACCCCGAGCGCCACGTGCCGGGCCGCCACGGCCGCGGCCAGTCCGGGCCCGGCGGGGGCAAGATCCTCCGCCGCGACCCGCCGGTAGTACTCCTTCAGGAACCCGGCCACGTCATCGATGGCCGCCCCCGGCGGGATCACTCCCGCCCATGACCTTGCCGCACCATCAAGCAGTGCGTCCCAATCCGCCTCGTCCGACCTTGCCGGCATCGCCGATCCACTCCTTGTACTGGACCCGTCGCGCGCCTCGTTGCGCGCCCGGGCATGCGGCAGCGACCGCTCCGCGCGGTTGCTGCTAACGTGAGTTTGCCGATCACCGCGAGTACGGGGCGTTCGGCCGCCCCGGTGGCCCTCCCGGCATAACAGGCTAGTCGCCCACCGCTGCACGTGCGAAGTAAGACAGCACTTCCGGGTTGGCCAGCGCGCTCGGGTCGGCCGCCTTCTCGACAGGGGTGCCGAGCAGGATCTTCCTGACCGGAATTTCGAGTTTCTTACCCGACAGGGTGCGCGGTATGCCAGGAACCACGATGATCTCGTCTGGCACGTGGCGCGGTGACAGCTGGGTGCGCAACGCGGTTCTCACGCGCTGCACGAGGTCGTCATCGAGTGTTCCGTCGCTGGCGAGCGCCACGTACAGCACCAGCCGCCCCTCGGTTCCCAGCTTGCCGGTGTCCACCACGAGGCTGTCGGCGATCTCGCCGAACGCCTCGACGACCCGGTAGAACTCACTCGTCCCCATCCGCACGCCGCCGCGGTTCAGCGTCGCGTCCGACCTGCCGTAGATCACGCAGCCGCCGTCGGGCAGGATCTCGATCCAGTCGCCGTGCCGCCACACGCCGGGGAAGTCGGCATAGTAGCTCTCCCGGTACCGGGATCCATCTGGGTCGTTCCAGAACCCGACCGGCATCGACGGCAGGGGCTGCGTGAGGACCAGTTCGCCGACCGCCCCGATGACCGGGTGCCCATCGGAGTCGAACGCCTCGACCTTGGCCCCCAGGCAGCGCCCGGCGATCACGCCGGACCGCACCGGCAGCAGCGGGCTGGCCCCGACGAACCCGGTGCACACGTCCGTCCCGCCGGACAGCGACCCGAGCACCAAGTCGGGCTTGACTGACTCGTAAACCCAGGTGAAGCCCTCCGGCGACAGGGGCGACCCGGTAGAGCCGATCCCGCGCAGTTCGCTGAGGTCGTACTCGGCGCCCGGCCGCAGCCCCGCCTTCTGGCTGGCCATCAGGTACGGCGCGCCCACGCCGAGGTAGTTCAGCCTCGTCTGCGCGGCCAGTTCCCACAGCCGCCCGGTGTGCGGGTAGGCCGCCGCGCCGTCGTAGGTGACGATCGTCGCCCCGGCCAGCAGGCCGCCGACCAGGAAGTTCCACATCATCCACCCGGTGGTCGTGTACCAGGCGAACCGGTCGCCCGGGCCGATGTCGAGGTGGAAGGCCAGCGCCTTCAGGTGCTCCAAGACGATGCCGCCGTGCCCGTGCATGATCGGCTTCGGCAGCCCGGTGGTGCCCGAGGAGTACACCACCCACAGCGGGTGGTCGAACGGGACCTCCTCGAATTCGGGCTCCTCCAGGCTGGTGCCCGCGCCCAGGTCGTCCCAGTCGAAGACGCCTTCCCACTGGACGGACTGCGTGTCGTCGAGCACCGCCGCCGGGATGCCCGCGCCGATCAGGTCGATGGACACCACCGCCCGCAGGGTCGGCAGCGCCGCCGCGACCTGCGCGACCACCTCGCCGCGCGGGTAGTCCTTGCCGTTGTAGGTGTAGCCGTCGACGGCGATGAACACCGTCGGCTCGATCTGCGCGAACCGGTCCACCACGCTGCGCATCCCGAAGTCCGGCGAGCACGACGACCAGATCGCCCCGATGCTCGCGGTGGCGAGCAGCGCGACGGCGGCCTGCGGGATGTTCGGGATGAGGCCCACCACCCGGTCGCCGCGCCGCACGCCGAGGGCACGCAGCCCCGCGGCGACCCGCGCGACCTCGGCCTGCAGCTGGCCGTAGGTGAAGGTGACTGAGGCGGGGTGGGGGGGCGAGGATGGGCGGAGTCGTTCTGTATGGCCAATCACGGCGGGCCGGCCGGGGTCGGTCCGGGCGGTGCGCAGGACGTTGCGGGCGTAGTTAATGGTCGCGCCTGGGAACCAGCGGACGTCCGGCATCGGGCCGCCCTCGAGGGCGGGGCCGTCGCCCCGGTCGCCGAGAACGCCAAAGTAGTCCCAGATCGAGTCCCAGAAGGCGCCGATGTTCTCGGTCGACCACCGCCATAGCTCGTCGTAGCTGCCCGCCTGGACGCCCCTGTTCGCCAGCCACTCGATGTAGCGGGCGGTCTGCGTCCGCTTGACACTGTCCGCGTCCGGCGTCCAGAGGGTCGCTCCGTACCCCTGTGCGGTCAAGGCGGCGGCGGTGCCGTCGGTGGCGTCGGTGGCGTTGGCGTCGTTACCAGTCATGCCCCCAGCATCGACCGGCGGTGCCGCCCGGTGCAACGTGACCCCCGCCGCAGCCCCGGGTGCGGCAACATCGGTCATTGAGCATGCGGGCGCTTGGCGCAACAAAGGAAAAACGGCGGATGAACAGCTTGCGAATTGCTGTCTTTGCAATGGCCGTGGCGGAGCCCTTGACTAGAGGTCCCGGGAATAAAGGAGCATAATTACTCCCGGCTCATCACAGGATTCGTTCTTCCGGGGGGGACGGATTGGCTCCATCGACGCTACGCCGGGTATTGCGGGCCAGGCTGACGGTTGCTGCCGCGGCGGTGCTGATCATCGTTCCGGCCGGCTTTCTCGCATTCGCGCCGCCGGCGTCGGCGACCGTTTACACGCAGATCACCGGCGACGGCTCGACCTTTGCGCAGCCCGCGCTCACCGAGTGGGCGGCCGACGTCGCGTCGAATTACGGTCTCCAGGTGAGCTACGGGGGTGGTGGCTCGGTTACCGGCCTCCAGGATTTCCGGAACGGCGTGGTGAGCTTTGCCGCGTCAGAGATCCCCTATGGCGTCCCGAACGCGACCACTAACCCACCCCCGCCGCAGGGGCACGCCTCCATGCCGGACGTGGCCGGCGGCCTGGCCTTGATGTACAACCTGGTCATCGGCGACCGGCCGGTCACCAACCTGCGGCTGTCCGGCGCGGTCATCGCGGGCATCTTCACCAACCAGGTCACCATGTGGAACGACCCGGCGATCGCCGCCGACAACCCCGGCCTCACGCTGCCCGCGACCCCGATCATCCCGGTCGTGCAGGTCATCAGCTCGGGAGAGACCTGGCAGTTCACCCAGTGGATGGCCGCGACGCAGGGACCTGCCTGGACCCGCTACTGCCAAGCTGTCGCCATCAGCCCGTGCACCCCGACCACCACCTACCCGGTGCAGCCCGGTACCGCGATGGTCGGCCAGTCCGGCGACCCCAACGTCGCTGGCTATGTGGCGCGATCCCAGTCGGACGGCGCAATTGGCCTCGTCGCGTACTCCTACGCGCTATCGTCCGGCTTCCCGGTCGCGAAGGTGCTCAACGCGGCGGGCTACTACACCTCGCCGGCCCCGGGCAACGTCGGGGTGTCGCTGCTCAACGCGCAGCTCAACAGCGACGGAACCGCGGACCTATCGCAGGTCTACACCGACCCCGACCCGCGCACCTACGAGCTGTCGTACTACTCGTACCTGATCGTGCCGACCGATCTGACCAGGAACATCAAGTCGGATGCCCAGGGACTCTCGCTCGGCGTGTATGGCTCCTTCCTGCTGTGCCAGGGCCAGCAGCAAGTGGACAACCTTGGCTACTCGGCGCTGCCGATCAACCTGGTCGAGGCGGGCTATGCCCAGCTGCGGAACATCCCGGGCGCGCAGGTTCCGGACACCACGAGCGCGTTCATCCAGGCCTGCGATAACCCCACCTTCTCGCCGGACGGCACCAACACCCTGGCCACCACGGACCCGATGCCGCCCGCCTGCGACCAGCAGGGCACCGTGCAGTGCGCGGGCAATACCGACGTTTTCCTGCTCACCGACACGACGGCGGCCACCTCGCCCAACCCGCCAATCGCGGGCCAGGCCGTCACCCTGACGGCCACGGTGACGGCCCCGGGCAGCGGCCTCACGCCAGCCGGCTCGGTGCAGTTCGTCGTCGGGGGCACCCTCCTCGGGAGCCCGGTCACCCTCGACCCCGGCGGCGTCGCCACCACGACCGAGACGTTCACGGCACCGGGACCGCAGGTGATCTCGGCGCAGTTCTCGGCTGCTCCCTCCACCAACTTCGGCGATTCCGCCGGCAGCACCACCGTGACCGTCGTCGCGTCGCCGGACGCCATCGGGACCGCGCTGACGGTGACGGTCGCGCCGGCCGGGGCGTTCATCCTCACCGCGCCCACCACCAGCACGATCACCATGACCGCGAGCGGCGGCACCGCCACCGGCGCCATGAACGCGATCACCGTCACCGACACCCGCAACACCTACCCGGGGTGGCTGGTGATGGGCCAGGCTTCCGGCTTCACCAACCCCACCTCGCATCCGGCGGGCGGCTTCTCGGGCGACCAACTCGGATGGGCGCCGAACGACACGTCCCTCGCCAGTGGCGCCGTGCTCGGTCCCGTCGTGGCCCCGACATTCCCGGGCCTGGGCACCACGCCGGGCGTCCTGGCGTCGGCGAGCCCGGGCACCGGCTTCGGGACCAGCACGCTGGGTGCGTTCCTGACGCTCGCGATCCCGCCCACCGCCCCGTCGGGCCCGTACACCAGCGTGCGGACGCTGACCGCTGACCCCTCGGGCGTCTAGTACTACAACAGCATTCCGTGATTCCTGAGGCGGCGTGCGTAATGCGATTTACGGGCGTCGGCCTGGCGGCGGCGTCTCCAGCCTGACCAGTGCTCATGGAATTCGCAAGGCCTGGTGACGCTGGTATGGAGGTTGAACATCCGGCGGGCCTCGGCGGGGGTGAGCGGGATCATGTCCCGTCCGCTTTCGTCACTTATGAAGGCCGGAGGGGCGTGTGTCCTGGCCGGTGCGAAACGTTGTCCACAGACGTCAGGTCCCTTTTTTAGCGGGATCGCTTCCGGTGCTCCCCCTGGCGGGAACAGGCTCGGGGGGCCGTGCGGCGTGGGCGGCGACGGCGAGGAACGCGTGCGCGAGCATGGACAGGGTGACGTGCCGGTACCAGGCCCGGTACCGGCGGACCTGGTAGTGGTCCAGGCCTGCCTCGTTCTTCGCCTCGGCGAAGCAGTCCTCGATTCCCCACCTGGCGCCCGCGACCGCCGCGAGCTCGGCCAGCGTCACCGGCCCTGGCGAGTAGCAGCGATAGAAGGCCAGCTCAAGCTCGCCTTTCTCGCCCGGCTGGAGCGACCGGCGGACCATCAGGTGCCGGTCGGCGCGGTCCGTGGCGATCAGCGCCCAGTCGTAAAGACGCGGGCCCTTGGACCCGTCGGCGCAGCTGATCCGCTGCCAGGCATCCGCCGGGACCAGGGCGGTGGCCTCGCCGGCGCGCTTCGGGCCGGCCTGCGTCTCGACCGTGGCGTTGCAGGCGACCGCCAGGACGTAGCCCTTCTTCTGCTCTTCGAGCCATTCCCGCAGCTCAGGGCTGGCGCCGTAGACCTCGTCGCCGGCCGCCCACCGGAACGGCACCCCGGCCTTCACCGCGCGGGCGAGCATCTTCCTCGCCAGCTGCGGCTTCGTCGCGAACGGGACGTCGTCGCCGATCCCCGCGGCCCGGCACCGCTGGCGGTCCTCCTGCGCCCACTTCTTCGGCAGGTACAGCTCCCGGTCGATCAGCGCCCTCGCCCCGTCCGGCGCGCAGTAGGCCAGGAACACCCCGACCTGGCAGTTCTCCACCCGCCCGGCCGTCCCGGTATATTGCCTGGCCACGCCCGCCGACATGCGCCCTTTCTTCAGGAACCCGGTCTCATCCGGCGCCAGCACCGCGCCCGGGTCCCCGAACCCGCGGACCACGTACCGGGCCAGGGCGTCCCGGCAGGCGCCCTCGTCCCACGGGGCGGAGCTCAGCAGCTTCTGCAGCCCGTCCGGCGTCGCGTCCCCGGCAAACTCCGCCAGCTGCCAGGAGGTCTTCCGCTCTTGCTGCGACAGCAGCCCCAGCAGGTACGCCCGCCCGTGCCTGCGGACCTTCGCATTCGGGAAACTGCCCGCGACCTGCGCGAACAGCTCGTTGAACCGCTCCGACCACGCGGCATGGGCACCCGCTGCCCGCGACCGCGTGTCCTCCATGACAGCCAGCATCCCGCAATCCTGGCCAGCACGGGACTTCAGGTCACGCAGCCACGCCGAGAGGCATAACAGCTTGCCGTTGTAGTACTAGGCTGATGCGGAACGAATATTTGGTTCGGCCTTGAGGAGGAACCGTGGAACCGTCCGCGCAAGGCACGACGGGCAATGACTCCGCAGGCCAGGACCGGACCGCCAGCGACAGCGACTTCGAGGTCTTCGACGACGCCGTCGCCGGCGATGCCCGGGACCCGTACCCCGAGTTGGCCCTGGCACGCGACGCGCATCCCGTGCAGCGGCTCGACATGTCGAACATGCCGCACGACGAGGCGAAGCCGGTGTTCTTCGTCTACCGGTACGACGATGTCCTCACGGTGCTGCGCGATGGCGAGACCTACTCCTCCGGGCAGATCATCGAGCTGATCATGGGCGACGTCATGGGCAGGCACATCATGCTCGGGATGGACGACCCGGAGCACCGGCGCTACCGCGCCCTGGTGTCCACCGCCTTCGGGCAGAAGGCCATCGCGCGATGGGAGGCCGGCCTCGTCGAGCCGATCGCCAGCCAGCTCATCGACCGGTTCGCCGGCCGGGGGCACGCCGAGCTCGTCCGGGAGTTCACCTTCCCCTACCCGACGCAGGTGATCGCCGGCATGCTGGGGTTGCCCCGCGAGGACTACCAGCAGTTCCAGCGCTGGTCCATCGCCATCTTGAGCGTCTTCACCAAGCGGGAGGCGGCAATCGCGGCGTCAGAGCAGGTGAAGGAGTACCTCGCCCGGATCCTCGGCGACCGGCGACGCGAGCCCCGCGACGACCTGATCAGCGACCTTGCCCAGGCAGAGCTGGGGGGCGAGCGGCTGACGGACGAGGAGATCTTCTCGTTCCTGCGGCTGCTGCTGCCCGCCGGGGTCGAGACGACCTATCGCTCGACGGGGAACTTGCTGTTTTCCCTGCTCTCGCGCCCCGATCAGCTCGAGGCCGTCCGCGCCGACCGGTCGCTCATCCCGCAGGCCATCGAAGAGGCAGTGCGGTACGAGGCACCCCTGCTCAACATCACCCGGATCGCCACCAGGGACACCACCTTGCGGGGCGTGCCCATCCCTGAGGGATCGACGGTCATGACGATGCTGGCGGCCGCGAACCGCGACGCGTCACGATGGAATGATCCCGACACGTACGACATATTCCGCTCCGCCCGCCCAAGCGTCGCGTGGGGCCAGGGCCCGCACATCTGCCTCGGCATGCACCTGGCCAGGGTCGAGATGCGGCTCGCGCTCAACCTCCTGCTCGACCGGCTGCCCGACCTGCGCCTCGACCCCGGTGGCGACGATCCCCACATCCGCGGCCAGGTGTTCCGCTCCCCGACCTCACTGCCGGTGCTGTTCGGACGAGGAAGCTAACGCGTCGCGACGCCGCGCAAGACGGTGTCCCGAACGTGGATGAGGGCGGCCCGCTTCCCCTGGTTGCGGACGATCTCCTCCGGAATCCAGGTGAGCTCGATAACGCAGCGTGCGGTCAGGTCTGAGGAAGGGCTCTCGAGGCGGAGCTGGCCCAGCTGGCTGCCCTGCGCCAGCAAGGCCTTCAGCTGCCGGACCACCACGGGCAGCGACCATCCCGGACCGGGCACGTCCGGGGGCGACTGGCGCAGCCAGGCAAGCTGGATCTTGTACTCGTCGTTGAACTTATCCAGCACGTTGATGTGCAGCCAGGCCAGGGCATCGAGCTTCTCGACCGCCGTGGAACCGCTGCCAAGCGCCGCGTCCCACCCGGCCATGACCTTCTGGGAGAACGAGCTCATGATCGCACCGAGCAGTTCCTCCTTTGATCCGATCGCGCGGTAGACGGTGCCGGTGCTCAGCCCGGCCGCGGACGCGATGTCCCTGACCGTCGTGACTTCATACCCCCGGCGGCCGAACTCCGCGCGGGCAGCCCGCCGGATCAGGGATGCCCGGTCGCCGGCAGTGGCGTGATCGCTGCCGTCCCAGTCCTGGATGACCCGTTCGACGGCCCGCATCGCCGCCGAGCGATCCAGTTCGGCGTCCTGCGCCGGGGCCACAGCCGTCCCGTACAGCATCATGGCGCAGAGCAGGCCGGCCACCCGGTGCACCGCGGTGTACTGATGGAACAGCCCAAGCCCCACGTGAAGCATGGTCTTGCAGATCCGGTCGGCAAGCGTCGCCAGCTGGATCCCGGGCCGGATGAAGCCATTCGACCTGCCCAGGCGCAACGTCGTGAGCATCGCGGACTCGATCGCGGTGGGTGCGCGGCCCGCCAGTCGCACCAGTTCCTCGCCCGCACCCGCGGGCGGCTCGTAGAACGTGAACTGGACGGCGGCGCTGTGCCTGACCGCGCATTCCGCGATCGCCGTGCCCAGCCCCACGATCTTGGCTGGCACAAGCCGCGGGTCGGCGCCCTCGAGGCCCTTGAGCGCGATCATCGCGATGTGGTCGAGCTCAGCGTGGTAACGCTGGACCAGCTCAACGACGATCGCCTCTTTCGACTCGAAGTGGTGGTACAGGCTCCCCGGCCTGATCCCGCACGCATCCGCGATGTCCTGCAGCGAGGTACGCAGGCCGGACGAGGCAAACAACGCAGCCGCCGTGTCGAGGATCTCGGCCCGGCGCCGCCCGTCCGGCGCGACCGCGCCAATGCCCCCGGCGGCCAGCCCACCGCCGGCTCCAGGCCCCTGGTGCCCCGTTACCAATTCAGAACACGCTCCTGCCGACCTGCCGGACGCTCGCACCAGGCCAGAAACCCATACATCATTAAAGCAGCAAGGCCGGGCCGGCCTGCTGGGGCAACCGCCTGCCGGATGTCGTTTCGTCCATCGCGCAGCCTGTCGCCCCTCCTGCAGCCCGGGGGCGTTGACCCGATCACCATGCCGTGCCTCAATGTGATGACGGGGACATTTCCCACCAAGTCCCTGCATGTTAGCGTTCACATGGTGACAGAAGGGCACGGCCGTGATTACAGGGAACTTGCGAAATCTCGGGCGTGTTCTTGTTCTCGCCTGCCTGCTGATGGCGGGCGCGGCCGCCGTCGCACCGCAGGCACATGCGGCGACGACGATCAGCGTCAGCGGCACCAGCGCGGGGCTGACGTTCGGCGGCGTCGGCGCGATCAGCGGGGGCGGCGGCAACACCCGGCTGCTGACGGACTACCCCGCCGCGCAGCAGCAGCAGATACTGGATTACCTTTTCAAGCCCGGCTACGGCGCCGACCTGCAGATCCTCAAGGTCGAGATCGGCGGCGACACCAACTCCACGGACGGCTCAGAGTCCAGCATCGAGCACGCGTCGGGGACCGTGAACTGCAACAACGGCTACAACTGGTGGCTGATGGCGCAGGCCAAGGCCCGCAACCCGGGCATCAAGCTCTACGGGCTCGCGTGGGGGGCGCCCGGCTGGCTCGGCAGCTTCTTCTCCACCGCCACGATCAGCTACCTGGTCAGCTGGCTGAACTGCGCGTCCTCGCATGGCCTCACGGTCAACTACCTCGGCGGGTGGAACGAGCGCGGCTACAACATCTCCTGGTATGAGCAGCTGCGGTCCACGCTGAACGCCGACGGCTTCTCGGCCGTGCAGATCGTCGGGGCCGACAGCGACTGGTCCATCGCCTCCGACATCGCCAGCAACTCGACGTTCGCGAGCGCCGTCTCGATCATCGGCGTGCACTACCCGTGCGCCGGCGGCGACGGCGGCAGCGCCGACTCGTGCGCGGCGAACTCGACCGCCGAGGGCACCGGCAAGCCGCTGTGGGCCAGCGAGAACGGGTCACAGGACCTCAACGGGGGCGCGCAAGCGCTGATCCGGTCCATCACCCGCGGCTACACCGACGCGGAGCTGACCGCCTACATCAACTGGCCGGTCATCGCGTCGGTCTACCCGGACCTGCCGTACTCCGACGTCGGGCTCATCCTGGCCAACCAGCCGTGGTCGGGCGCCTACAGCGTCGGCGAGAGCGCGTGGGCCACCGCTCAGGTCACCCAGTTCACCGCGCCGGGCTGGCAGTTCGTCAACTCCGGCTCCGGGTACCTCGGCGGGGCCGAGTCCAACGGCAGCTACGTCACGCTGAAGTCCACCAACGGCACCGATTACTCCACGATCATCGAGACGACGACCGCGTCGGCCGCGCAGACGGTCACCGTGAACGTGTCGGGCGGCCTGTCCACCGCGGCCGTGCACGTGTGGTCCTCCGACCTGGCCGCGCCGACCGCGGCCAACACGTTCGCGCAGCAGGCCAGCATCACCCCGTCGAACGGCTCGTACTCGCTGACCGTGCAGCCTGGCTACGTCTACACCCTCACGACCACCACCGGACAGGGCAAGGGCACCGCGGCCAGCCCGGCCCAGGCCACGCTGACGTTGCCCTACTCCAACACCCTCGCCGGCGGCACCGTCGGGCAGCAGCCGCAGTACCTGTCGCAGATGCAGGGCGCCTTCGAGACCGAGCCGTGCGCCGGCGGCCGGTCGGGGAACTGCCTGCAGCAGCAGGCGGCGGTCCAGCCGATCGAGTGGGACAACGGCGCCAACCCCTACACCATCGGCGGGAACCTCAGCTGGGCGAATTACACCGTCTCCGCCGACGCGCTGATGCAGCAGGCTGGCGCGGTCCAGTTGCTCGGCCGCGTCGGCGCCCAGGCCGCGTTCTCCCCCGCCAACATCAACGACTACTACCTGCAGCTCAGCAACACAGGCGCCTGGTCGATCGTCCGGAACTCCAAGAGTGGCGGGCTGACCACGCTAGCCAGCGGGACGGTGACCGCGCCCGGCACCGGCACCTGGCAGCACCTGGCGCTGACCTTCAACGGCTCCAGCATCAGCGCGGCGATCAACGGCACGACGGTCGGCACCGTCACCAGCTCCTCCTATGCCTCCGGCATGGTTGGCCTCGGCACGTCCGGTTACCAGACCGACCAGTTCAGCAACCTGTCGGTCACCCTGGTCGGGTCGGCCACCCCGACCGGGCCGATCGTCGCGGGCGTGAACACGGCCGAATGCGCGGACGTCGCCGGCGGCTCGTCCACGCCGGGCACCAAGGTAGAGATGTGGAACTGCAACGGCGGCACGAACACGCAGGCCTGGACCATGGCGAGCAATGGCACCGTCGGGATCAACGGCCAGTGCCTCGACATCACCGGCGGCAGCACCGCCAACGGCGCCTTGATCGAGGAGTGGACCTGCACTGGCGGGTCCAACCAGCAGTGGCTGGCCGTCAACGGCGAGCTGGTGAACCCCGCCTCGGGCAAGTGCCTCGACGACCCGGGGTTCAACACCACGCAAGGCACCCAGCTGGACCTGTGGACCTGCAACGGCGGATCGAACCAGCAGTGGAGCGTGCCCTAGCCGGCGAGTGCCCGGGTGCTCAGGGCGCCGTGCCGGGGATCGCGCCGCCAGCGATGCGAAGGGCTGCGGCCGCGTTGGAGTCACCAACCTGCTGAGGTGTGAGGCGATAGCCGGGGCGGTACCAGCGGGCCACGTCAAGGCACAGGGACAAGATGGCCAGGGTGGCGGCGCCAGCGTCTGGCACGTCGAAGTCCCCGGATTTCACGCCGTCCTTGATGACCTCACGGAGGATCCGGCTCACCTCGCGTTGCCTGGCCGTGATGTCGGCCAGGTGGGCAGGGCTGAGCGCGCCCGTCTGGTACAGGACGACGTGAGCGACCTGGCTGTTGTAGGTGTGCCAGATGGTGAGGACCCGGACGAGCCGCGCCAGGCGCTCGGCCGGTGATCCAGGGCCGTGCGCCTCGGTCGCGGCGACCTCGATGGTGAAGTCAAGGGTCGACGTGGCGATCTGGTGCAGGACCTCTTCCTTGGAGCGGAAGTAGACGTACAGCGCGGCGGGGCTCAGGCCGGCCTGGGCGGCGATGTCCCTGGTGGTGGTGGCGTGGAAGCCGCGCTCGGCGAACGCCTTCGCCGCGGCCAGCAGGATGCGCCGGGGACCAGCGGGAAAGTGGTACCCGCTGAACAACTGCTCAAGGGCCGCGGCTGTCCCCGCGGCGGTGGTCCCGGCGGCAGTGGTCCCAGCGGCAGTGGAGACAGCCTCGGTCCTGGCTGCGGCGCCAGGATCCGTCCCCGCCTGCGGTGCTGCCTCGTTGATCACGACGTGGCTCCCTCTCCCCTGCGAACAGTAGCGGATTGGCGGGAATTTAGATCTGGCCGACGGGCAACTTCCAGCGTATCGTCCTAAGCAAGCGCTTAGTAAGGGTGCTAGGCGCAATTAATCGAGAGGTAATTCGATTATGAGGCGGATTCCAGCGAAGAGACCCGACATCCAGCCTGACGTCCGGCGACCTGGTCGCCTGGTCGCCATGCACGCCGTGGCGGCCGCAGCGCTCCTGTCCCTGGCAGCGCTCGCCGCCCCTGCGGCGAGCGCCGCCGCCCCTCCGGCCAGCGGCTGCGCCGCGGTGAACCTCATCGTGGCGCGCGCCTCGACCGAGGCCGCCGGGGAAGGCGTCACCCAGAGCCTGGCGACCCAGATCGTCAACAGCAGCACGCAGACGGTCAGCCAGGAGGCGGTCGTCTACCCGGCGACCCTGACGAACTACGCCAGCAGCGAGAGCCAGGGCGTGACCAATGCCGAGCAGGAGCTCACGACCGCCGTGCACAACTGCCCGAGCCAGAAAGAGGTCCTGCTCGGGTACTCCCAGGGTGCGGAGGTCTCCATGGACGTCATCGCCGGGAACTCTGAGGTCGGCGGCACGGTGACGGCGGTCAGCACGGCGGTCAGCAGCCATGTCGTCGCCATCGCCAACTTCGGTGACCCGGGCCACGTCGTGGGCCAGCCTTGGGACCTCGGCACCGCCACGGTCCGCGGGCTGTTCTCGCGCAGCAGCGCCCAGGACTCATCGCTGGCCGCGTTCGGCGGTAGCGGCAAGATCGCCGCCTGGTGCGACGCCAACGACCCGTACTGCGCCAGCGGCTTCAACCTCACGGTCCACCTGACGTACCTCAACCGGTACCAGAACGCCGCGGCGAGCTTCGTCTTGAGCAAGATCGGCGGCTAAGCCGGGTTCCCCGAGAGCGCGGCTGGGCAGCCTCACCTGCCCGCCAGGACATGAGGACGGGCCGCCCCTTCCCGTGAAGGGGCGGCCCGC
>Ga0210389_10002349_pt1 | contig 14959 bp, 11 predicted proteins | sample IncBWH28OmetaG_FD_160127 | JGI IMG/M metagenome (GOLD analysis project Ga0210389, IMG submission 160127) | Forest soil microbial communities from Barre Woods Harvard Forest LTER site, Petersham, Massachusetts, United States - Inc-BW-H-28-O ...
CGCGGCGACGGCACGAGCCAGAACGGCGATGCCCGGCGACCGGCGTTCGTCAGCAGCGACCACCGTACGGTCGGCCTGGCCACCGCCGACTGGCCGGTCGGCGTCACGGCAGCACAGTCTCCTGAGCCGCAGCGAACGGTCGTCACATTGAACGACATCCGGCTCGGCGCGCCGCCGCCCGACGCCGCACTGGTGGTCGTCCTGCCCAAATACGCGCCGCACGGCGCTCTGGACCAGGCCGCAGACCTGGGCGTCACCGCGGACTGGCCGATCCTCGGCGTCATCGGGATCCGCCGCAGGAGCTGGCTGGCGACTTTCATCGACCGGGGCGCGGCACGGACTCGGGGCGCCGAGGTCCAGGAAACGGTGTTCCGCGGGGGATCACCGAACGATTTTCACCAGGGGGCACAATGACTGAGGCAAGGCTCGCCGGCCGAGGCTGGCACGGCGGATTGAGGCCATGGGACCGGAGCAGGAAGGAAGTCCCTGGACTGGCGACGCTGATCGTCGGCGCCGGGTCCGCCGCCCGCACGCTCATGCGCGACCTGCGGAACTGTCCTGACTACGGACTGCGCCCAGCCGGCCTGCTCGACGACGACCCCGGCATCATGTCCGTGTTCGGGACGCCGGTTCTTGGGGGCCTCGCGGACCTGCGCCGCGTTGTCCGCGATCACCAGATCCAGGCGATCATCATCGCGATTCCTTCGCTGCCGCCCGCGGAACTCAGCCTGCTCGTCCGTGCCGCCGCCGACACCGGCGCGCACGTGCGCTACCTTCCTTCCTTCCTTTCCGCACTGGAACGCGCGGCGAGGGCGGCGGACATGCGCACAGTGAGCTACAGCGACCTGCTCGGCCGGGCCGAGCGCAAAATCCTCGAGTCGTCGGTGCAGGAAATGCTGGCCGGGGCCCGGGTCCTGGTCACCGGGGCCGGCGGGTCGATCGGCCAGGAGCTGTGCCGCCAGATCAGGAGCCATGACCCGGCCTCCTTGCACATGCTCGACCATGACGAGTCGAACATGCACACGCTCCAGCTTGAGCTGAACGGCCGGGCGCTGCTCGACAGCGCCGAGATCATCATTGCCGACATCAGGGACGAGACCCGGATCCGGCAGGTGTTCCGGTCGGTCAGGCCCGATGTCGTCTTCCACGCCGCCGCGCACAAGCACTTGCCGCTGCTCGAGCAGCACCCAGGCGAGGGCGTGAAGACGAACGTGCTCGGCACGCAGAATGTGGTGCGCGCGGCGGCCGAGTGCGGGACTGGGCGGTTCCTGCTGATCTCCACCGACAAGGCGGCCGAGCCCCGGTCGATCCTTGGTGCGACCAAGCGGCTGGCCGAGATGATCGTGCAGGCGAACGCGAACGGCAAGATGCGCGTCTGCTCGGTCCGGTTCGGCAACGTGCTTGGCAGCCGCGGCTCGCTGCTCACAGTGGTCCGCGACCAGATCGAGCGGGGCGAGCCGGTGACCGTGACCGATCCCAACGTGACCCGGTTTTTCATGACGGTCGAGGAAGCGGTGGGACTGGTCCTGTCGGCCGCGCCGATGGGCGAATTCGGCGAGACGTTCGTGCTGGATATGGGCGAGCCGGTGCGGATCGTCGACCTGGTCCGCCGCTACGCCGAGCAGCTGCGCGTGCCGGACGTGGAGATACGGTTCACCGGACTGCGGCCGGGCGAGAAGCTGCACGAGACCCTGTTCGGCGAGCTCGAAGAGCCGCTGCCCACCGTCAACTCGGCCATCTCGGCCACCCGGCCTGGCCGGTTGCCCGATGGCTTCGACGGCTCACTGGACCTGCTCTATGCCAACGCCGCGAACGGTGACAATGGGCTGGTCCGGGTCCGGCTTGGCGACTTGGTGCCGGAGTACCACAATGCCGACAGTCAGGCGGCAACCGCGGCGATGGCACTGGCGAGTCCCTACCCGGATGAATTCTGATGCAGGGCCTGCTGCACACCGCCGGCGAGCGGGTGGAACTGACGTGCACGGTGCCCTGGATCGCCGACGTCATCGCCGAGGGCGCTGCCGGGCAGCTGACCTCGGCCGACGGCGCGACGCCGCCGGATGTCCGGGTAACGGTCGAGCGCGACTCGGCGGCGTTCGATGTCACTGGCTGGCGCGTGCTCACCCGCGACGCCTGGTACCGCGAGGGCCAGGTGATCATAAGGAACGCCTGCTCGTCGGGCCTGGATCTGCAGGTGTCCGTAGGCGAGCCGACCGTCGAGGTGGTTGCCCGCTGGCGGCCTTCTGGCAAGGGGCGAGCGGTAGCGGCGGTGCTGCGCGCTCGGACCCGGCTGCTCCTGCGGGCCGTCCTGCTGCAGTACCCGGCGCTGTGGCGGAGCCAGCAGCGCGGCCGGGCCCCGCTGCACGCGTCCGTCTGCAGCCTTGACGCTGCCGACGGCCGAGCGGTGCTGCTGGCCGGGCCAGGAGGTGTCGGCAAGTCCACGCTCGTCCATCGTGAGCTGCTCAACGGGGCCGTTTCCACCTGCGACAACGTTTGCGCGAGCGACGGGCAGTACACGTGGGGCCTGGTCGAGCCGTTGCGGCTGCCGGCCGAGATGCACGCCGGCAAGGGACGGCGCATGCCTTACGGCCGACGGGAGGCGGCCTGGCCGCGCCGCACCGACCGGATGACGCCCGACCTGCTCGTCGTGCTGGTCCGCGGCACCAAGCCCGGGGTGACCAGGTGCGATCCAGCGCTGGCGGCGCGGCACCTGGCGGCCGGGACGTATATGGCCGGGGAGCTGCGCCGCTACTGGGCGTTCGCGGCGACGCTGGCGCTCGGCACTGGTCTTGGCGGCAGCCATCCTCCCGTCCAGCACATCGCGCAAGAGCTCAGCGTCAGGCTGCCGTGCCTGCAGGTGAACCTCGGGGACCGCCCGGGGGCACCACTGCGCGAGCTGCTCCAAGCCGCGAATACCGAGGAGTTGACATCGTGAGCAGTCGGCTGCGGGTAGCGCAGGTCGTTACCAGGTTCATGGCAGGCGCAGGCGGGGTGGCGCTGCGCGGCGCCCTGGCGCTTGATCCCGAGCAATATGAGATCGCCTTCATCACCGGCGAGGGTGATGAAGACCTGATGGCGAAGGCGCGCGCGGCCGGTCACGAGGTCGTGCTGCTGCCGCACCTGCGCAGCGAGATCGCTCCCCTTGACGACCGCCGTGCCCTCGCCGACCTGCGGGCCTGCCTCAAGGGCTTCGACGTCGTGCACACGCACAGCTCCAAGGCGGGCGCGCTCGGCCGCCAGGCCGCGCACCGGCTGGAGATGGGCCGCATCGTGCACACCTTCCACGGCTTCCCGTTCCACCAGTTCCAGTCCTGGCCGCGCCGGTCAGCCTACATTCAGATCGAGCGGTCGGTCGGCAGGTTCACCGACGTGTTCCTCGCCGTGGGCCCTGCTGTAGCGGCCGAGGCCGTTACCCGCAGGATCGCGCCGCCGGAACGGATCCGCACGATCGGGGTGGCCCTGGCCAAGGCGCTGAACCCGCCAGGTCCGCTGGACCGTGCGGAGGCCCGCCGGCTACTCGGCGTGCCTCCTGGCATGCAGGTGGTCGGCACGGTCGGGCGGCTGGCCTTCCAGAAGGCGCCGGAGGACTTCGTCCATGCACTGGCCGGGCTGCGCCGGAGCGACGTGTTCGGCGTGTGGATCGGTGACGGCCCGCTGCGCGCGAAGACCGAGCGGATCGCGCGGAAGCTCGGCCTAGCCGACCGGATGCTGTTCACCGGCGAGCGCCACGACGTGGAGGCGCTGCTGCCTGGGATCGACGTCTTCGCGATGGCCAGCCGGTACGAGGGCCTGCCGTGCGCCATCGTCGAGGCGATGAGCGCGGGGCTGCCTGTCGTCGCGACAGCGGTCAACGCGGTGCCCGACGTGGTCATCGCCGGGGAGACCGGCCTGCTGGCACCGCCAGGAATGCCTGACCTGCTCGGCCGGGCCATCGGCCACATGCTCGACAATCCGGCCTACGCCGCGCGCCTGGGTGCGGCGGGCCGGGACCGGCTCGGCGAGGAGCTGTCGCCGGTTGCGCTTGGTTCCGTGCTCGGCGAGGCCTACCTGGGGCGGGACATCAGCGCACCGCCCGCACGATCCGAACTGGCTACATCGTGAGCGGGCAAGCCGTTCCCTTCTGCCGCACCGAGATCGTCCCCGAGGCGCAGCAGGCGGCGGTGCGGGTCCTCGGCAGCGGCTGGGTGACGATGGGCGCCGAGGCCATAGCGTTCGAGCAGGAGTTCGGCGCGTGGGTAGGCGCGCGGCACACCGTCTCGGTCAGCTCGTGCACCGCGGCCATCGAGATGGCACTCACCGCCCTCGGCCTGCCGCCGGGGGCGCCGGTGCTGACACCGACGCTGACCTTCTGTGGTGCCGTCCAGGCGATCGTCCACGCCGGCCTGCGGCCTGTGCTGGTGGATACGGACGCGGAAACGCTTACCGTGTCCGCGGAAGGCGTGGCCAAGGCGGCCAGGAACGGCGCGGCCGCCATGGTCATCCAGCACATGGGCGGTTATCCCGTAGACGGGGCGGAGCTCGCCGCGGCAGCAGGCATACCGGCGGACAACGTGGTGGAAGACGCCGCCCACGGCCTTGGTGCCACCGTCGGCGCGCGGCCGGTGGGCAGCCTCTCCCGCGCGGCCTGCTTCAGCTTCTACGCCACCAAGAACCTCCCGATCGGCGAGGGCGGCGCGCTCACCACGACCGACGGCGACCTGGCGGAGCGGTGGCGGCGCATGCGGCTGCACGGGATGAGCCGTGACGCCTGGCGGCGCTACGACCGGTCGGGCACCTGGCGGTACACGGTCGAAGACGCCGGGATGAAGGCGAACTTCACCGACCTGCAGGCGGCCATCGGCCGGGAACAGCTGCACTACCTCGCGGCCTGGCAGCAGCGGCGGGCAGCCATCGCGGCGCGTTACGACGCGCAACTGGCTGGCCTCCGCGGCCTTGAGCTTCCGCCGCGTCCCGCGGCGGAGACGCACGCCTGGCACCTATATATCGCGCGGATCGATCGCAGGGCTTTCGGCATGGACCGGGACACGGTGTCTGACCGGCTGGCCGACGCCGGCATCGGGACCTCCGTGCACTTCATACCCGTTCATCACCTGCCGTACTTCCGCGACCTGCTTGGCCTGGAAGCGTGCGGCGAGCTGGCCAGCGCGGACCGGATCTTCCCGCAGCTGCTTTCCCTGCCCATGCATCCAGGGCTGACCGATTCCGACGTGGACCGGGTGTGCGAGGCGCTCGCCGGTCTGGCCGCTTGAAGGGAACGAAATGCCGCTTGAAGAGAATGAGATGGACATAGCGGTCCTCAGCGGATCGCGGCTCCACGGAGACCGCCAGTTCACCGTGTTCGACAGTGAAGCTTCCCCCGCCGACCAGGGCATGCTCGACGTACTGAGCCAGGGCACGGACGGCGCGGGCCTCGCGGCGCCGCCCGTGGTACTGCCTGACTTCTGCCACAAGGTGAAGTCGGAGATGCCGTCAAGCATCGCGGTCGCGACCACCGGCGAGATCCGGCCGGCGCTCGCCGATGCCGGTCTCAACTGCGGGATGGCGCTGATGACGCTCGACATCGAGCGGCCGTCCGCCAAGGCGGTGACGGACTTCTACCGGCAGGTCATCGAGCGGTGGCCGAACCCGCCGACCAGGCGGCGGGAGCTGACCGCCAAGGAGGTGCTGCGGGCCGCCACCGAGGGTGCGGATTTCGCCGCCGAGCGGTACGGCCTCACAGAAAACGACCTGGACCACATCGAAGAGCGCGGCCGGCTCGACATCGACGCCTACGGTGGCGCCCAGCGCGCAGCCAAGGAACTGCCGTGGCTGGTCGTGCAGATAAGCCGCCTGCGCTTCGGCGGTATCGGACCGAGCACCCACTTCCTTGAGCTGCAGGAGGTCGAGGAGATCCTCGATCCGGACGCGGCGGAGGAACTAGGTATCCGCCCCGGCCAGGTGACCGTCCAGTTCCACAATGGCGGCGGCGTCCTGACCGGCCAGCTCGGCGAGTTGTACGCCAGGCGCAAGAGCGCCTCCCGCATGCTCCGCACCGAGATGGCGATGCAGAAGCCGCTCACCCACCTGCTGACACCGCGCTCAGGGCTCAGGCAGCGGCTGGCGGCCTACTTCACCGAGGGCTGCCCGCCGGTGCCCGTCGACGGTGACGACGGGCGCCGTGTCCTGCTGGCCACCAGGCTCGCGATGAACTACGGCTTCGCCTACCGGATGGCCACCTACGACGCGCTCTGCCGCATGGCCCGCTCGGCGTTCGGTGCGACCGCGAGCCTCGTGGTCGACTCGCCGCATAACTCGATCTACGAGGAAGAGGTGGGCGGGACGCGGGCGTTCGTGCACCGGCAGAATTCCTGCCGTGCCTACCCGGCGGCGCAGATGAAGGACCATCCCGTCTATGCCAAGACCGGGCAGCCGCTGCTGCTGCCAGGCACCAACCGCACCTCCTCGTACCTGTGCGTGCCCGCGGATTCGGCGCACCGGAGCCTCTACACCTCCTGCCACGGCTCCGGCAGCGTCATCTCGGCCTTCGAACAGTCTGGCCGCTCCGGGCCTGACCCGCTTGGCCGCACGACGGCTCGCTACCGTTACGACGGCGCCGCGCCCGCTGAGGTACCGCATCTCGATGACCTCGGCGTCAACGAGGCGCTCGGCATCCTCACCGGACACGACCTGGTGCGGCCGGTCGCCAGAATGCGGCCGTTCGCGGTGCTGTCGTGACCGCTGCCGCACCGGCCGACGACGCCGCCTGGGCTGCCCTGCTGCCGGGCGGGACGGTCTGGCTGTCCCGGCCACCGCGACGGACCGGCACCGCGACGGGTTTCGCCGCCGCGGCCGCGCCGTGGTCGCTGCGCCTGCGGCCAGGGCGCGGTGTCCGGGCGTACGTCGCGGTGCCGTCCCGGCAGCGCCCGCTGGTCGTGGCCAGCTGGGACCCGGCCGTGCTGCGCTACATCGCCGACAGCGTGCTGTCCGTGCCGCCCGGCGCCGGGCAAGTGCTCAGCGCCGTGCTGACGGTTGGGCTGCGCATGCTCAGGTACCGCGCGCCATGGCTGCTCGCGGTGGCGCTCAGGGCCGGCGGTGCGGTGCTGGTCGGGCGGCCAGAATGACGATGGCCCCGCCGCGCACACTGGCCGCCTTCATCGATCAGACGGGCGGCCATACCGCCTGCCTGGCGCTGTCGAGGGACCCGAACGCTAAGGTGACCATCCTGATCTTCCCGCCCGGGGCGGCACGGCCGGCCTACGTGGCCAAGGTGCCTACCACCGACGCCGCCGCGCTGAGCGTCGAACGCGAGGCAGAACGGCTGGCCGAGGTCGGCGACCGGGTGGCCGGACCGGTAAGCGCGACGATCCCGGAACTCGTCGCCACCGTCGAGCACCTCGGCAGGCCCGTGCTGATCATGACCGCGCTGCCAGGTCAGTCGATGCTCGCCGCATACCACTCGTGGCGGCACACGGCCCGTCGCGAGGTGGTGGCCGCGGATTTCGCCGCGGCAGGCGACTGGCTGGCCGGGCTGCAGAGTGCCGTCGGCGGTGACGGGCAGGCCAGCGTGGCGCGGATGCTTGACGGAGTCGCAAACGTGCTCGGCCGCCGGTTCGGCGGTCAGGCAGGAGCCGATGCGGACCTGGCCCAGCTTGCCGCCCTGCGCGGGCGGCTTGAGGGCCACCGGACGCCGCAATCCGTGGTGCACGGCGACTTCTGGGCGGGCAACCTGCTCACGGAGCGGGGCCGGGTGCTCGGCGTCATCGACTGGGAGCATGCCCGCCTGACCGGCTCGCCCGTCCGTGACCTGGCCAGGTTCGCGACCTCGTACTCCCTGTACCTCGACCGGCACACGCGCCAGGGACGCCTGGTGGCCGGGCACAGGGGACTGCGGGCCGGCCGGTGGGGAGCGGGCGTCGACTACGCGATCGACGGGACCGGCTGGTATCCGGACCTGGTGCGCTCGTTCGTCAGGACCGGGCTTGAGCGGCTCGGCGTGTCCCCGTCCTGCTGGCGCGACGTACTGCTCGCCGACCTGGCGACCAGTGCCGCCTCCGCCGATCACGACGAGTTCGCCCGCAACCACCTGCTGCTGTTCCGCCGCCTGACAGGAGCCCAGTCATGACGATGACGCCGACCCGCCCGGTGGCCGCTCCGCCGCAGGAGGCGCCCGCTAAGCCGGCCCGCGGCAGCGCCCAGCGCGCCGCCGTGATCACGCTGGTCCTCGCCGTCATCTTCGAGCCGGTGGTGCACCCGACCGGTCCAGGCAACAGCTCGCCGGTCGACCTGCTCCTGATCGCCTCGATGGTCACCGCCATGGTCTGGCTGGCCGCCACGCACCGCAAGCTGCGCGCACCCTATGTGATCCCGGTTCTGCTGTTCGTCGGGGCCGGCGCGGCGTCCGGCCTGGTCTCGCAGCTGCCCACCACGGCGCTGACCTCGATCCTGATCGACATCCTGCTGTTCGCCTGGTGCACCACCGTGGTCAACGTGACGAGCGGGCCGCGGGCCATGCGCTACGCGCTGGTGGCCTGGAGCTGGTCAGGGATCTTCTGGGCCGTGCTGTTCGTGGCCGCCTGGGCCGGGCACCTCACGCCGCTTGAGGGGATCAACCCGGCCGAGGGCAACCGGCTGGCGTTCACCTTCGGTGACCCCAACTACGCCTCGTGGTACTGGGATGCCACGATCTTCGTGGTCTTCGCGGCGCGCGTTCCCGGCAAGCGGTGGATGAGGTTCATCGGCTACGCCTTCCTGCTGTGGGCGCTGGTGCTCACAGAATCCAACGGCGGCATAGTCGCGCTCGGCATCGGCGTCGTCTTCCTGCTCATGCTCAGGTACTACCGACGGCACGGCTGGGCCGGGGCGATCGCGACCCTGCTGGTCGCCGGGCTCGGCGTCGGCGTCTTCTTCACCGCCGTCCCGCTCAACTCGATTAGGCAGTGGGCGCTTTACAGCAACCAGGCGGTGCTGGTCAACTCGATCGGCCGCAGCGCGCAGAGCAGCACCGAGCGGAACCTGCTTATCCAGGAGACCGTTGAGCTGTACCAGCGCAGCGACGGCGTGGTCGGTAATGGCCCGATGAGCACCAAGCAACTGCTGGCGAACTGGTACTACCCCTACTCCAACGAGGCGCACGACGACTGGCTGGCGGCGCTGGGCGAACGCGGCGTGCTCGGCCTGCTCGCACTGCTGATGCTGGCCGGCTGCGTCGTCTCGCGGGCCGGGCCGGTGCTCAGGCGGCCGCTGTCGGCGCCGATGGCCGCGGCCGTGCCCGCCCCGGCGGGCATCGTCGCCGCCGTGCTGGCGATTGCCGTCAACTCGGTCTTCGAAGAGGTCCTGCACTTCCGACCGCTGTGGCTGCTATTCGGCCTCACGGCGGTGCTCGGCCAGGACGCGTGGCGGCGGCACCGGACCGCCAGGCAGCGCCGGTTCGTCCGGCTGCGCCCGGCGGCCATGAGCGAGCTGGCCACCCTGCCGCCGGTCACGAGGCCCGCCGACCGCAAGGCGGCGGACACGCCCCGCCGTCACCCTGGGCCCTACATCCGGCCGCTTGCCGCGACCCTACCCGGCGCCGCACGCGGGAGCGGACCGCGGGTCACGGCGAGACAGGTCAGCATGAATCTCGGCGCGCAAGGCGGCGCCCTGGCCTGCGTCTCGGTCGCCAGCCTGCTCGTCGCCCGGGTAGGCGGCCCGACCGTCCTCGGCTACTACGCGCTGCTACGCGTGCTGCCGTGGCTGTTCGGTGTCATCATTTCCTGTGGCCTGCCTACCGCGGCCGCCTACTTCATGGCAGGCGAGCACGGCAAGGACCGGCGGTCGCGGCCCACCATCTGCCTGCTGGCCGTGATCGGCGCGGTGATCAGCGCACTGGCCTGGATAGTCTGCGCCGTCCCGTTCCAGCACATATTCTTCCGGCAGATGCCGCTGGTCCTCATCGTGGCCATGACCATCTCGGTGGTCACATCGCTGTGGAACGTCACCGCCAAGGCCTGCTGCCAGGGCAGCGGTGACCTCGCCGGGGCGAACCTGCTGATCGTGGCCGAGGAGTTCTGGTTCGTCCCGACCTATGTCACCGTCCGGCTCGTCACCGGAGACGGCGGCTTGCGGCTAATGGTCGCCTCACTGATCGTCTCCGGTGCCCTGTATACCTGCACCGCGGTGGTGCGGCTGACCAGCCGCGGGTTCTTCCGCGGCTGGGAGCTGCCATCACCGGGTCTGGCCAAGCGGATCGTCGCGTTCGGGGCGCGCGGGCAGCTCGGGAACATGCTGTGGCTGACGAACCTCCGGTTCGACTTCGTGCTCCTCGGCGCGCTGGCCGGACCGGCCGTGCTCGGGGTCTACGCGGTCGCGTCGAAGTTCGCCGAGCTGATGCGGCTGGTCCCGACGGCCGTCAACTACGTGCTCTACCCGCGGTTCGCGCGCCTCGGCAAGGCAAAGGCAACCGCCGAGGCCCGCCGGATGCTGCCGCTGAACACCGCCCTGACCGTGGCGATGACACCTTTCCTGGCCGCGGCCACGCTGGTCGCCCTGCCGATTCTCTACGGGCAGGCGTATCGCGGAGCCATCACGCCGGCCGAGATCATCATCATCGGCCTGTCGGTGGAGGGGGCGGCCGCGGTCGCGTCCGCATACCTCGTTGGCATCGGCCGGCCAGGACTCAACTCCGTCGGGATGGGCGTTGGCACGATCATCACCGTGACGCTCGACGTCATCCTCATTCCCCGGTACGGCGCGATTGGTGGCGCCATCACCTCCGCGGTCACGTACCTGACCACCACCATGGTGCTCGTCGTGCTCGCACGCAGCCAGTTCCGCGCTCAGGCGCGGGCTGACCGCCTCGGGCCGCTGGCCCGAGCGGAGATCCGCGCGGACTCCTGGATGCGCCGGGCGGTGGACCTGATCGTGTCCGCCCTAGCGCTCGCGATCTGGGGCCCCGTTATCGTTGCGCTCGCGGCCGCCGTGCGACTCACCAGCCGGGGACCGGCGTTCTACCGGCAGGTCAGGATCGGCCGTTCGCGTGAGCCGTTCACGATCTTGAAGCTGCGCTCGATGGTAACCGGCGCGGACCGGGCCGACCCGCTTGTGACCAGCCACGGGGACTCCCGCGTCACCAGGCTCGGCGCGGTACTGCGAGCCACCAAGCTTGACGAGCTGCCGCAGCTCGTCAACGTGCTGAAAGGCGACATGACACTCATCGGCCCCCGGCCAGAGGTGCCGCGCTACATCCCGTGCTACTCAAGCGGCGAGCTGGAGACCCTGAACGTTCGCCCCGGCCTGACTGGGGCCGGGCAGATCTTCTACACGCAGATGCAGCAGGCGCCTGTCTCCGGCGCCGAGGACCCCGAGCAGCACTACATAACCCATGAGCTGCCCGCGAAGCTGGGCTTCGACCTTGACTACCTGAGGCGCCGCAGCCTCGGGTATGACCTCACGCTCGTGCTCCGCACCGTCCTGCTCGTGACCGGGCTCGGTAAGCGCCTTCCCGCATCCGCATCGCCGGAGGACGCGCCGGCGATCGTGACGGCACCGCGCGTACGTGGGCGCTCAGGCGACGAGACACTGCCGCTCCCCATGATCAGGGATTCCGCGACCGCGGAGGCGGCGGAGCCGCTGAAAGAGGGATGGTTTACCCCGCAGCGAGTCCGCGACCATGACCGGCTCCGCTGACGTAGCTGCCAGGTAACTTCTGGCTAATTCGGCCGCAGGCCTGCCCTGAGACCAACTGCCACAGCCTCGATGGCGCTGTGGCAGTTGAGCTTCACGATCACGTTGCGGATGTGCGTGCGGACGGTGTTGGGTGACTGGTTCAGCTTCTCGGCGATGCCGTTGCGGTCAAGACCACTGACCATCAAGCCGAGCACCTGTTGTTCCCGCGCCGTCAGCTGCGCGATGAGCTGCGGCGCGCCGACCACCGGGTCCTGGTGCTCGGCGACCAGCTTGATGAGCAGCTCATGCGGCAGCCAGCTGCCGCCGAGCACCGCGGCCCTTACCGCGCCGATCACCTGCTCGACCGAGGCGTTCTTGGGCACGAAGCCAACCGCGCCCGCCCGGATCGCGTCCAGTGCCGTGGCCGTGTCCGTGTAGGCGGTCAGCACCACGATGGCGGGCGGGAACGGCAACGCGGCCATCTGCTTGGTGAGGTCGACACCGCTCACCTCGCCGAGGCGCAGGTCCATGATCACCACGTCGGGCTGCCATGACAGGACGATGCCGAGCGCTTGAGCGGGATTGCTGACAGTCAGCGGCTCGAAGTCGGGTTCAGCACGGAAGACCGCCTCAAGGCCCTGGCAGAAGACGCGGTGATCGTCGACGATGAGGAGGTTGCTTCGCATTATCCGCTGAGCGAGTCAGGTACGCGCTCCGCCTCGCGGCTGCCGCGCACTTCGATGATCCCTTCCCTTACGGCGTAGGCCACCGCCTCAAGCCGCGAATGCACCCCAAGCTTGATGAGCACAGAGTCGATGTGAGTGCGGAGCGTCGACAGCCGCACACCCATCGACCTCGCCATGCTCGGCGTGCTTTCTCCGTATACCAGCCGGGCGAGCACCTCGCGCTCGCGCGGGGTCAGCAAGTGATCCAGGGCGGGATAGCGCGCGCTGTGCCGGGCCGGCCGGTGGGCGGCCTGGGCCGACAGTGACAGTACGGCTCCGCCCGGCGGACGTCGCGTCAGCCGTGCCGCGGCGCCCGTGAGTACCCGCAGTACCTCGACGAAGTCGTCGGTCTTGAGCGCCGCCCCGTGGACACCGGCGGCCAGCGTTGCCGCGAAGCCGCTGGAGTCAGGCGCATCCGCGAGAACGACGAACGCGGTCTTTGGCGAGCCAGCCATAGCTTCTTGCAAGGCGCCAGGCCGGCTGTTCGCGGCCAGGACGACGTCGAGGACGCACGCATCGGCGTGTTCGCGCACGGTCAGTTCCACGGCGGCGGCCAGACCGGCCACACACCCGACGACGTCGTGACCCGACCGGTTCAGCAGCGATTCGAGGGCGGCGGCAAAGATACGGTGCGCGTCAGCGATCACAACCTTCAATTGGAAGACCTCCCCTGTGCGGGCACAAGCACGGTGACCGCGAGCCCGCCGAGGTCGCTAACGCCGAGGTGAACGGTGCCGTCGTACTTCAGCGCGAGCGCGCCGATGATCTCGAAGCCGAGGCCGGCCCGGCCACCGACCGCGCCGCCGGCGAGGCCGTGCCCCGAGTCAGCAATCGTCAGCCGAGCCTGGCTATCGACCTCGTCGACTTCTACGGTGATCCGGCCGACTGGTCCGGCCGCCCGGCAGGCGTTGGCCAAGATGTTGGAGAGAATCCTGATGATGTCGCCGGTGCGTATCAAGGCGGTGACGGGTTGCGACACGACATCGATCACTCCGGCGTAGCGCGCCCTGGTACTCGCGACGGCTTCGGCGGCGATCTGGTCGAGACGGACGCACGGACGGCACTGCGGCGGATCGAGAATGTCATCGCAGATTGCCGCGATCTGCCCGGCCGCGGCGGCGATTGCCGCCAGCCGATCGCGAAGTTCTTCTCCTGACTCGGCCTCGGCGGCGCGTACGAGCCATCTGATCGTCGCCGCCGGCTCTACGAGGTCATGACACAGCTCGCGCAGCGACGAACCAGTCGTGACCGAGGAAACATCCCCTGACGCGGCCAGCTCACCCGAGCCGTCCGCGAGCATGCCCATTGTGCCCCATTGCACCCGCTCCACTTCATCACTCCCCTCGGGTTTACCCATCGATGGACAACCCGGTCCCCCTCACTGAGTGGCGGGCCGAGCCAAGCGGCCGCGGTCCCGCTCCCAAGATGACGCTGTCACTATGCCAAGTTGAACATTGCCCGAACTAATCGTGACAAGACCATGACGCCCGATCCATCTCAGCGGTTTACACTTCATCGCGGTTTCTTACGAAAAGGAACCGAGGATGGACGCAAGGATGGACGGAAGGCAGCCCGGAGGAAGGCACGCCGCAGTCGAGCACGCCTAGGCATGTTTCGCTTGGGAGCCCGCGACGTCCTCGGCGTCGTCGGCCGCCTCTTAACGAGGCGACGGGCGGTCCAGCGAGCAGCATGCGGCCAGGGGCCGCGTTGGAATATCTGCAAATTATCTGCGGCGACTCATGGATGAGTCATCAACACGTATGCGGGATCCTGACGATCGCGCGAGAGATGGCCGCAGCGGCGAAATCGCCAGTTATGGATCCGCGGGCATAGGCCCGGTTCCATGTTTTCGTGCGGTCGTCTCTCCGGGCGCGTTGATCGTTTGGATCAACAGCAGAATTAGACGCATGTAACCTCACCCCTCGCTGTGTCGCGGCAGCGGGGGCGCCGCCGAGACACAACTCCCCTTTGGCAGGATTGCCTGCCTTGTCTGGCTCCCGCTTACGTGGAGCGCAGCCAGTCCGACCGGTCTACCCCACTTCACCGGAATCGGACGATGACGCCACCATATGCTGCCTGACCGGGAAAAACGAGACCTGAGGCCAAAACAGTTGTCCTGACAACGATTTCGGGCTAATGACAACGATTTCCGCAATTGCACCGCGCGCACGACTCCATCGGCAGCACGAAATCCGCATCAGATGGCAGCTCGCCGATAGCCCATCAGCAGTATCTTTTAGCGTAACAAGGTTTGCATTGCCGGCTTAAGGGGTAAAAGGCACAAACGGTCAACCCTATAGTGAACAGCTATTCCGCCACCGAGCCGACCGACCGCTCCTGCTCGCGCACCGAGTCGGCGAAGCGACGGGCAGCCGCGCGCAGTTCCACTTCCGGGTCGAGCCCCGCTTCCCGCGCCAGGGCGACCAGGGCCATGAGCGCGTCGCCCGCGCGCTCGCCGGTCAGTTCCCCCGTGCCCGTCGCCGTGCCCTTCCCCGCGCCGTCGCCAGAAACCGTGGCATCCCCGGCGCCAGCCGCGCCGCCGTTGGCGGACGTGCCAGGAACCGCGCCCCCGTTGGCGGACGCGGCAGGAACCGTGATGCCGGCCCGTTGCG
>Ga0210389_10002350_pt1 | contig 14959 bp, 8 predicted proteins | sample IncBWH28OmetaG_FD_160127 | JGI IMG/M metagenome (GOLD analysis project Ga0210389, IMG submission 160127) | Forest soil microbial communities from Barre Woods Harvard Forest LTER site, Petersham, Massachusetts, United States - Inc-BW-H-28-O ...
CCGCTATAGGCATCGAACGATGCGCCCTCCGAGTTAGTGATGCGCGGGTCGGCGGAGAGAGCGGCGTCTTCGGCCTGGAGCGCAAGCTCGATTCGCTGGGAGGTGTCGATGCGGTTGACATCGTCCGAGTAAAGCTGCAAGTCGCCTGAAAGCGAACCGAGTTCGGAAGGATCGGGCAGACCGGCGTGCGGATCTTCCGTGGAGATGGCTGCGATTTCGAGAGCCGAATCGACCAGCTTGCGGATGCCATCGCTCGAAAGATCGGAAGTGTAGGACGAACCGACGTGCTGGCCGAGAAGAACGCGCAGGCCCGCGCCTCGGGATCCGGCGTCTTTCAAGGTTTCGAGCGAGCGCATGCGCACGCCGGCCGAGAATTCCTCGCCTTCCGACAGTGTGCATTCGGCATCGCTCGCGCCGCGGTCGAGAGCGAGCCTGACCACCTGGGAGGCCAGCTCGGCGTCGATCATCCCGAGGTGCCGCCCACGGTCATGCGATCGACCTTGATGGTTGGAATCCCAACGCCGACCGGAACGGACTGGCCTTCCTTGCCGCAGATTCCAACGCCTTCATCCAGTTTGAGATCGTTGCCGACCATGCTGACGTACTTGAGCGCTTCCGGGCCGTTGCCGATCAAGGTGGCGCCGCGGACCGGCCGGGTGATGCGACCATCCTCAATCAGATAGCTCTCTGAGGCGCTGAATACGAAATTGCCGCTGGTGATGTCCACTTGGCCGCCGCCGAAATTGGCGCAGTAGAGGCCGCGCGGAGTGGATCGCACGATATCTCCGGGATCGCTGTCGCCGGCCAACATGAAAGTATTGGTCATGCGAGGCATGGGAATGTGCTGATAACTTTCCCGGCGTCCGTTCCCAGTGGCCCCAGAACGCAAAAGCCGGCTCGACAGCTTATCGAACAAGTAGCCGCGCAACACGCCTTTTTCGATCAGGATGTTCTTCTGCGTAGGCGCGCCTTCATCGTCGACGTTAAGCGATCCGCGGCGATTGCGGATGGTGCCGTCGTCGATCACTGTGCATAGCGGACTGGCCACCTGCTGTCCGATGCGATCGCTGAAGGCCGAGACTTTCTTGCGATTGAAATCAGCTTCGAGGCCATGTCCAACGGCTTCGTGGAGCAGAATACCCGGCCAGCCAGGGCCGAGCACCACCGTCATCTCCCCGGCGGGGGCAGGCACGGCGTCCAATTGCACGATGGCTTGACGAGCTGATTCGCGTGCGAATTCCTCCGGCGAATGTTCGTTCTGGAAAAAGTCGAGCGCCACACGTCCGCCGCCGCCGGCGAAACCTCGCTGCGGGCTACCGTTTCCTTGGCGAGCAAGGACACCGACGTTCATGCGCGCCATGGGCTGCCGGTCGAAGCTGAGGACGCCATCGGTGTTAGCCACCAGCACCTGTCGAAGGCTGTCGGCGTAGCTGGCCTGCACCTGGAAAATCCGGGAGTCGTAGGCGCGGGCTGCCCGGTCGGCTCGTTTCACCAAATCCACGCGCTCGGTGAGGCTGGTCTCGTTGGGGGCCTGGAGAATCGGATAAAGATCGCGCTTGTTGGCTTCCTCGAATCCGGTTTTGTCGACCTTCGCCGGTCCTTTCGCGATGCAGGCTGCGACCCGGGCGGCCCTGCGGATTTTCTCGGGGCTCAGGTCGTCGCTATAAGCATAACCAGTGCGCTCGCCGGCGATTACGCGCACGCCGACACCGAGGGAAACTCCCTGGACCGCGCTTTTGACGATAGATTCGTCGATGCTCAGGCTGCTGGTGGCCAGGTACTCGAAGTACAGATCGGCGTAGTCGCCCCCGGCGGACAGCGCCTCGTTGAGATACGACTGGAGGTCGTGCTCGGTGATGCCGAACTTCTGCCCGAAGAAGGACTCGGATAATGCCATCTACTTTCAGCGTAGCATCGGCGGCCGAAATCAGGGGTCCCGAGCCCAAATATCGTCACTCGAAAAAACGAACCCAAACTCCGCTTCGAGCGGCCATAGTTTCGTTCCCTTCCATTTCGGTTTTACCATTCGGGTCCGGGGCGCGACCGGATGAAAGTCTGGAAGTTGATGAAAGTGTGCGGGAAAAACACGATCGAGAATGGTGATTTCAGAACCTGGAGCTTTAGCTTGGAGTAGAATTGGTGCACACAGCTTATTACTTGGGCACTGGAGGGCGGATGAGAGCCGACGGAGGGCGGATGAAAGATTGGTGCGTTCTGCTAGTGTTATCCGCAGTCGGCCGGGCGGCTACGCCGTCGCTACCGCTCTATTTCGAAGAGAATCGCGGCCAGAGCGCGGCCGAAGTTCGCTTTCTGGCACCCGGCTCGCCCGGCATTTTCTTCACTCAAAAAGAAACGGTCCTCTCGTTTTCATCGGGCGACGCGCTTCGCATCCAGCCGGACGGGGCTGCCGCTTCCGCGCCCGAGCCTCTTGAACTGCTTCCCGGGAAGAGTAATTATTTGAATCGCGAGCCTGCCATTACAGGTGTACGACATTATGGCCGGATCCGTTACCGCTCCGTGTATCCGGGCATCGACCTTCTGTTCTATGGCCATGGGAACGAACTCGAATACGACTTTGCGGTCTCACCGGGAGCGCGCCCGGAGCGAATCCGCCTGACGCTTCAGGGAGCGAGCGATTTGCGAATCGACGGCCAGGGCAATCTGGTGGCGCGTTTGCGAACGGTGAACTTCGTCGAGAGGAAGCCTGTAGCCTGGCAATCCGGCGATGGCGGCGTTCGGCACACCGTCGAGGTCGGCTATGTTTTGACGGGGAAAAAACAAGTTGCATTCGCCATAGGCGCGTACGATCGCTCGCGCCCTTTGATTATTGATCCGCTGGTCGACTACGCCACTTATCTCGGCACCGCCGGACCGCCTTTCCAGGGCGATGTCGTCTCCGGCATTGCGGCGGATGCGGCAGGTAATGCTTATATCACGGGCAATGCTCAATCGGGCAAATTCCCGTCCACCCCGGGTCCCATCCCGACGCCCGCCAGCGGCAACACTGGATTTGTCGCGAAGTTGAGCGCCGATGGCGCGAATCTCGTGTATTCGACGTACCTTAATTTGCCACCCGCACAGGCCATCGCGGTGGATTCTCAGGGCAGCGCGTATGTCACCGGCTCGCCCACCGGAAACAGCAACATAAACTACATCGTCAAGCTGACGCCGGATGGCTCGGCATTTGCCTACAGCCATACCTTCGCCAACAATCTGGGAGGGTCATCCCTTTCCCATCTCGTCCTGGATTCAGCGCAGAATGTCTACGTTTCCGGCACCACAACCGACACCAGATTTCCCACCACATCGGGATCATACCAATCGACTTTTCCGGGTCAGATCGGTCTCTTCGGAGCACTTTCCGCATACGGCATTGTGATGAAGCTGAATGCCGCCGGCAACGTCGCGTATTCCACGTACTTGCGCAATCCTGTTCCTTTCAATGGGAACACGATGCAATTTTTTGGCGTGGACGGCAATCAGGATGCTATGATCCTGACTACTGTGCCTTCGTCCAGTCCAGGACAAGGACCTCAGTCGACGCTCTTGAAATTGAACCCGTCCGGCAGCGGAGCGTTATCCACTTTGACGTTTCCCAATGCGTCCACTCCGATTAACGTCCTCAACTTTGGTACCGATCCGGCGGGAAACTTGTACGTCATCGGCGGGGGATCGCTCTCCTCGAACTCGGCCGGACCGCTGATCGCCGAGCTTGATTCCCAGGGCGTCGTGGTGAAGGGCCATTACCTGGAAGTGGCTTCGGGTAGTGTCTCTGTGGATAGCTCCGGCAACGCGTACGTGGTTGGGAACGAACCCGCCGGGGGCACGCCATTTATAACGCGCATCGATAGTTCGTTTACGACCGATACCACTTTTTTCCCATCCCTCGCTCCGCCTCCCTCCAGCACGAGTCTGCCGGACACCCTTCAGTTCGTCGCCCTCGACCCCGCAGGCAATCTCTATCTGACGCTTTCCAATCCCGTCTTCGGCCAATCGCCGCATTTCCCCGCGACGCCTGGCGCCTATCAGACCGCGGCTGGCGGGTTTGCGGTGGTTAAGCTCGATGCCGCCGCCTTGACCTCCGGTGTTCTGCCTACAGTCACGCCCGAAGGCGTGACGAATGCCGCCAGCGGGCAGTCCCTCTTAATTGCGCCCGGAGAAATCCTGGCAGTTTACGGCGCCAATATAGGCCCGGCGCAACTGATCAGCGCATCTTTCGACGCCAACGGACGGCTTCCTACCAGCCTGGCTGGTACGCAGCTTTTGGTTGGAGGAGTGCCAGTTCCCCTGCTCTATACCAGCGCCAATCAGATCGCGGGCATTGCTCCTCTTTCTTTGGCAACCTCATTGGCCTCCCCGGGCCCTCCCCCTTTCGTTTCGATCCAGGTGGGTTATCAGGGAATTGGCTCGCCGGTGATGACGAATTCTCTGATCGCCATCCCAGCCGTCCCCGGTCTATTCACGTCGGACGCGAGCGGCCACGGGCAAGGCGCCATTCTGAATCAGGACGGAAGCATCAATTCGGCCGCGCACCCGGCGGCGCCGGGATCGGTCGTCTCGCTCTTCTGCAGCGGGTGCGGCATAACCGCGCCTCTGGGAACCGACGGCACAGTTGCGACCTCGATTGCGGCGCTCGTCAACCTCCCCAGTGTTATGATTGGCGGGCAAATCGCTAACGTACAGTACGCCGGGTCGGCGCCCGGCTTAGTGAACGGCGCCGTGCAGATCAATGTAACGGTGCCAACCGGAATCAGCGGCGATGCGGTGCCCATCGGCATTTCGGCACCCGGTGCGCCCCCGAGCGCGCCGATCACTCTGGCGGTGCGCTGACATCTGCAGATCGGAGAGCTGCCGCACAACTGCGGATGGTTTACTTCGACTCCAGAATGAAAGTCGGCGCCACTCCGGCCAAGGTCGAGAATCCCGATGGGCCCACCGCCGTCAGCCAACTCGAGCAGCCTTGCACCTTGCCTAGATAGGAGTGCGGATGCACATCGATCCGCATCTTCTGCATTTCCAAATGCCCGTACTGCAGAATCGGAAACACGTCCACGACGGGTTCGAGCGCTTCCTGCACGACGTAGGGATTGCGAAGCGCGGCCCGAAGCGCTTTCTCCCAACCCGCTTCGTCTACCTCGGAACCCTGGAATGAATGCTGATCGGCGCCGTCGTCGTTGGGACGCAACACCAGCTTCTGCCGGTTCCGGAGGATGAACTCGGGAAGGTCGATGGTCTTATTGCGGTACCTGGTCTTGGTCTCATGAACTACGCGTGTCCACGGGACGAAGTCCTTAATCGCTCGCCGCTCCGACGCCGGGAAACTGGCGGTGATTTCCTCGTCGGTCAGCAGATCGAAGATCGCCTTCTTTTGCGCCAGCTCGGATCGGAAACTGTTGACCATGCACACAGCGCGATCCTGATAAGCGCGCAGCAGCGGATGCGTCAAATCGAAGCGCGTCAGGAATTCCTGTACTTTGATCCGCCGGAAGATCAGGTCGATAGCAAACTCACCGCGCTGCAGAACGCCGTTGCGATATTCGATCTGGTCCGGAGAGACGATTTCCACCAGATGCCCCTCGCGCCGGAACATTTCGGCGATCAGCGCGTTCTCTCCCGACTCGGTAGTCTGGAAGGGCTGGCGAAACTCCAGAATCGCGATGTTGGGCTTCTTGTTCTTTCCGCCCCATTCTTTGTAAGTCTTGAGAATGGCGTGCAACAGGTATTTCGTTCCCGGCAGCTTTTCCAACCGATAGCGCTTGCGGAGTTCCTTCACCGGCGCTGTATCGTAAAACATATCCGACAGCGCCTCGCCGTAAGCCACTCCGGTGGGTGTGTCGGGAATGTAGCGCGCGAAACGCAACGTGCCGTTATTGAGGTGGGTCTCGATGAGCGACGTGACCGCTAAGAACGAGTATCCCGGATCCACCGCCGCCAGCATCTTCTCGGCGGGCAGCAATTCCATCCGCGAAAGCAACGCCGGACTTCCAATGGCCATCTTTTCGATGCGCTCGATGGCACTGGAAAACGCTTCCACGGCTTTGACCAAACCAGCGTACTGTCTGCGCGTGATAAAATGCGGACGCAGGACTGGAGACACCGGTCTCCCGCCGATGGCGAGCTTGTGCGCCTTCATGCGTTCCTGGAGTTCGTGTGCCCAGGAAAGATCTTTGTATCGATCGCCCTCCAGGATTTTGTGATAACGGGCTATTGCTTCGCCCAACTGGGTCATTTTTTATCCGAATCTCTGCCCCCAGTATCGCACGGCGGGCCTTCAAAAGTGAAGCGCCTGCACTTGCGCCCTGGCGTATAACATACTTGTTTTCTTATGTTTATGAGAAATTTCAGATGCTGCTTAAAACACTAGCCCTAGGGTTCGTTTTTTCGGTTTTGGTGGCAGCGGACGAAGGCATGTGGCTGTTCGATCAGTTCCCCAAAGCTCAGGTGGAGAAGGCCTATGGGTTCGCCGTGCCGGATGAATTTTTGCGTCATCTCGAGCGCGCCTCCGCGAGATTTAACAACGGGGGATCGGGTTCGATTGTGTCTCCTCATGGTCTGATGCTCACCAATCACCATGTCGGAGAGGACTGCATCCAACAATTGAGCAGCGGCGAACACGATTACATGGCGAACGGATTTTCTGCCCCCGCGGAAAACGAAGAAAAGACCTGTCCCGGTTTGGAAGTGGACGTTCTGCTTCGCATCTCCGAAGTCACGGCGAAAATAAACGACGGCGTTCGCTCCGATACGCCGGCTGCAGAAGCGAACCGGACGCGTAAGGCATCCATTGCTCGGATCGAAAAGGACTGCTCCACTTCCACCGGCAATCGATGCGATGTCGTCTCGTTTTACTCCGGGGGCGAGTACAGCCTGTATGAATACAAGAAGTACACCGACGTGCGGCTGGTGTTCGCGCCCGAGTTCGCCATCGCGCAATTCGGAGGCGATCGGGACAACTTCATGTATCCACGCTATTGTCTCGATTTTTCATTTTTCCGCGCCTACGAGAACAGCCTACCGGCTTCCACTCCGGACTACCTGCTTTGGAGCCGCGAAGGAGTCAAGGATGGCGAACTGACTTTTGTATCGGGGAATCCGGGTTCCACCGGACGGCTGCAGACCGTGGCGCAGATGGAGTTCAGCCGCGACGTATCTTATCCAATGCTGCTCCGTTTGTACAAAGAGCGCATCGATCGGCTGCTGGCGTTCAGCGCAAAGAACGCCGAGAACAAACGCGTGGTACATGATTACCTGGATGACGATCAGAACGAGTACAAATCGCTAAGCGGTTTTGAGGACGGATTGAAGGATCCGAAGCTGATGGATCGCAAGCGCGAAGAGGAGCAACGACTGCGCGCCGCAATCGACAAGGACGCGGAAAAGAAGAAGAAATTCGGAAAGCTCTGGGATCAGATCGCGGCGGCTTATAAGCAGTACGCCAATTTCTTCGAGCCTTATTATTTATTGGAGGCCGCGCCGGACGATTCACAGCTCTTCTCAATCGCCAGAATGGTGGTGCGCTACGCCGAGGAGACGCGCAAGCCGAACATTCAGCGGCTGGGCGAGTATCAGGACGCCGGCCTGGAGTCGCTCGAGCAAAAGATGTATTCTCCCGCCCCGCTGAACAGCGCCCTGGAAGAAGTGGTGCTGGCGGAGGAACTGCGCTTTCTTCAGAAGGAGCTGGGCGCGGACGATCCAGCCGTGAAGGCGATTCTGGCGGGGCAAACCCCGGAGCAGGCTGCGCATCATTATGTTTCCACTACCAGGATCCAGGATGTCGAAGAGCGCAAGCGCCTGGCTCACAATCTCGACGCCCTGAAAAATTCCAAGGACGGCATGCTTCAGCTTGCTCGGCTTTTCGATGGCCCTGCTAGAAAATACCGCCGGGAGTTCGAAGACAAAGTGGAGGCAGCGATCATCTCTAGTGAATCCAACATCGCGCAGGCGCGCTTTTCGGTTTACGGCACCAATGAATATCCCGACGCTACCTTCACGCCGCGCCTTTCTTACGGGCTAGTGAAAGGGTACGTCAGCTCCGCGGGCCAGCACGTGCCCTGGGACACCACGTTCGCCGGACTTTACAAACACGCCACCGGCCAGGAACCTTTCCAGCTTCCAGTCCGGTGGGCAATGGCCAAGGCAGCCTTGGATCCGAATACGCCCTTCGATTTCGTGACTACGGCTGACACGCACGGCGGCAATTCCGGCAGCCCCACCGTCGACGAAAAGGGCGAGCTTATAGGCCTTCTGTTCGACGGCAACTGGGAGGGTCTCGAAAATCGCTACCTGTACACCGAGGAACGGGCGCGCTCGGTCCACGTTTCGAGCAATGCCATCCTGGAAGCTCTCAAGAAGGTTTATAACGTGGATTGGCTGCTGCGCGAAGTCTTCGCCGGTCCGGGCCGCTAGTCTAGGATGTTGCTGAAAAAGTCTCTGGCCGGTCGGAGACCCGCGCCACTAGCGCTGTTTCAACAGTTCCGGAAATTGCTGCTGCAAGTGCTTCAACTTCGGCATATCGTTATAAACGATGTACGGCTGGTTGGGGTTGTGCTCGAGATAATGCTGATGATACTCCTCGGCGCGGTAGAAACCTTCGAGTGGCGTGAGTTGGGTCACGATGGGGCGCGAGTAGATTCTCGCTTCGTTGAGCTGCTTGATATACGCTTCCGCGACGCGCTTCTGCTCATCATTCGAATAAAAGATGGCCGACCGATACTGCGTGCCGTAGTCCGGGCCCTGGCGGTTGAGCTCGGTGGGATCGTGCGCCACGGAGAAAAAGACTTCCAGCAGTTTGCCGTAGGAGATCTGCGAAGGATCGTAGGTGACCTTCACGGACTCGGCATGTCCAGTCAGGCCCGTGCTAACCACTTCGTAGTGGGCCGTGGCTTTGTAGCCGCCGGCAAAACCGGAGACCGCGTCGGTGACTCCCTTGAGGCGCTCGAAGACGGCCTCCACGCCCCAGAAGCACCCGCCTGCCAGCACAACGCTGGCGGTCTGTTTCGCAGGCGGAGCAGGAATATCGACGGCCGGCGCAGGGAACTCAGCGGCACCGAGCGTGAACGCCGCGGAAAGAAGAGCGAGGCAGAAGAAGCGGGACATTTCAGTCCTCCTTGGGAGTGAATTTGAGTGAGGCCGAATTCATGCAGTAGCGCTGGCCGGTAGGTTTGGGACCATCGTCGAAAACGTGCCCCAGATGCGCTTCGCAGTTCGCGCACCTGACCTCGGTTCGCCGCATACCGTGCGTAGTATCAGTCTCAGTGGCGACGTTCTCCGGCACGGCCGGCTTATAGAAACTGGGCCATCCGGTTCCGGAATCGAACTTGGTATCGGAACTGAACAAGGGCGCGCCGCAGCAAACACAGTTGTACATGCCGGACTCGTGATTATTCCAGTATTCGCCGGTGAAGGCCGGCTCGGTGCCCTGCCGCCGGGTGACCTGGTACTGCTCCGGGGTCAGTTGCTTCTTCCAGTCGGCATCGGACTTGGCTACTTTTTCTTTTTCCACAATGGTGCTCCTGTCCACAAGCATATTACAGGCGTTCACACGAGTGTGAAAGCGGCACGCAGGAGTGCGTGCGCCACGTCAGAAATCGGTCTGCATGCGCAGCGAAAAACTCCGCGGCGCGGCGATCGCCGTTCCGGAAAAAAGGCCGGCAAAGTCAATCACGTTCAACCTGTTCGTCAGGTTCTTAACGTCGGCCTGAAAACGAACGCTGCGCTTTTCTTTTTGCCAGGCGATGAATCCCGCCGAGGCATCCAGTGATGCTGACGGACGCACCCGGCCCCGCTCGAAATTCACGCGGCTAACGATTCTTGGCCCGTACGCCGCCAGCGCGTCCGCATAGCTCCCGTCGAATTCCACCGGCAGCCCGCTATTGTACGAGCTGCCCAAAGCCAGCCAGACTCGGGGCGTGACTTGATAACGGAAGCGGGCCCGCACGCTGTTCCGCTGGTCCTGAGTGATTGGAAAGCTGGTCGCGGTGCCCAGCAAACCGGCTGCATCGCTCCCCAGAAAAAGGCCCCCCGTGACTGGCAGGTATCCGACGCCGAGCATGTTCGAGTAACTCACGAATCCGGACAGCGGACCCCAGCGGGGGATCTCCAGCTTGACCTCCACGCCGTGAATTTCCGCCTTGCGGAATGCGATTGGGAAACTGACGCCGGTGTTGAGCAGCAGATCGTCATCGGCAAAATTGTCCATCGATCGCCGGTAATAATTCGCATCTAACCGGATCTTGCCGAAGAGGCCCTTGGCCAAGCCGCCTTCGTAGAAATTTCCGTGCGAAGGCCGCACCGGCAGCCGCAGCACGCTGTCGTTCAGCGAATCGACCTCCGGAGAACTCGCCAGCAAGAGATTCTCGAAGGCGGGCGTTTGAAAGATGCGATCAAAAGAACCGCGGAATACCAGATCGGCGCGCGGCCAATACCACGCGACACCCAGACGCGGACTTACGGCGCTTTCATTCACCAGCAGGCTATAGTGGTCCCACCGAAGCCCGGCTTCAATGGTCAGGTTGCCGAATCGCATCAGGTCCTGAACGAAAAGGGCCTGCTCGCGATCCTGCGCCCGGCCGAAGAATTGGAAGGCCGGAGGCGTGTCGGGATCGAATTGCGTGGGATCGGTAATCCGATAACCAAAATTCTCGTGGATAGAACCGAAGTCGGCTTCCACGCCGGCCTTGATCTCGTGCCGGCCGTAATGAGCGGAGACCGTACTCTTCAGATAGCTTTCGCGCAGTCCGCGATCCTGCGCCGCGTAAATTGGAGTCGCCAGGGGATTGGACCAAAGGGTCGAAGAAAGGTCGCGCACCATGCCGCGCACGTCGCCGACTACGTTGGCCGAGAAAATGTGCTGGTATGAAAACTCTCCGGCGGTCTCCCCGGTGCCGCGATCCTGCCGCTGCCCGGCTTCCTGTTGAACCATCTCATTCGGAATTTCAAAGCGCGACTGCCCCTCGCGCAGGATCAAACTGAAGCGGTCGTTATCGGTCAAGTCGCGTTCGTAATGAGCGGCGAAGGACGTATTCGTACCGGCGTTGGTGTAACTCTGTTCCACCGGCGGATCAAGATACCGGTCCGTGCGGGCCGCGTTGCCGCTCACGCTCAGCGTATTATGACCCCACCCGTATTGCAGGGCGAGATCGCCGCCGGCGGTGTCAAAACTTCCGCCGCTGAGCATGGCCTTGCCATGGAATCCCTGGCGAGTGTCGCGCACGGTGTTGACGTCGATTACACCGCCCAGCTTGCGGCCATACTCGGCTGGATAACCGGCCGTGAGAATGGTCATGGACTGCACGTCGTCGGCCTCCAACTCCGGAGAAAACGCGGGCGAGCGATTTTCGGTGAGCGGGATTCCATTCACGACGTACTGGGTCTGGTACTCGGAGCCGCGGGGATGAAGGACGCCGTTGGCTTCGAGCAACCAGCCGGGCTGGTTGTCCACTAAGTCGAGCAGCGAGCGGCCGGGCTGAGAAGCGGTCCGGTCCTGCAGCGTCTCTGACCCTATTCGATTCGCGGTTCCGGCCCGGTGCGGATCGACCAGCGTCTCGGACTCGCTCACCGTGACCACGGTTTCAATGGGAGCAACCCCGAGTGCCACGCGCAGCTCTTTCGGAAGCGAGGAGCGAATCTCGACCAGTTCCGAAAGTGGAGCGAAGCCGGCGCGCTCCACACGGACGCGGTACACGCCGAATGGAAGGCGCTTGACGACCAGCGTGCCATCGGTTGAGGTTTCCAATTTTTGACGGACTTGATTGGACTGGCTGACCAGCTCAACCGAGCTCGGGATGGGCAAGCCCGCTTGGTCGCTGACCCTCAGACGCAGTTCGCCGGTGTCGCTTTGAGCGAGCAGCGCGACAGGGCACACGGCCACACACACGAGGATCCGCAAGAATCGGGACACCTTGTGTTAATGTTACTAGGTCCGCCGTGGCGCACGCACTTTTGCGTGCCGCGTCGTCACTCCTGGCGACGCCAGGTCCTTGTTTCAGAGTGCTGCAAGAGTCTGCCGCTCGCTCCGTCGCCTCGCGCCATGTAATAAGATCGCTGAGTCGGCATGCCCAAAACCTTTCGGTGGTTTTACGTCCTATTCTTCCTTTCCGGATTCCCCGCGCTGATTTACCAGATCGTCTGGCAGAGGACTCTCTTCGCTATATACGGCGTCAACGTCGAGTCGGTGACGGTAGTGGTCAGCGCGTTCATGCTGGGTCTGGGCCTGGGGAGCCTGGCCGGCGGCCGTATTTCGAAATCCGGCTCTGCACCCCTGCTGCTATTGTTTGGCGCCGTGGAGTTGGGAATCGCCGCCTACGGTGTTGCCTCGTTGCCGCTGTTCCATGCGGTAGCACGATTCACCACGGCCGCGCCGCCACTCGAAACCGGACTATTATCGTTCGCGCTGGTGCTCGTACCCACGGTTTTAATGGGCGCTACCCTGCCGCTCCTGGTGGCGCAGCTTGTGAAGTTCTCGCACAACGTCGGCCGTTCGGTCGGGATCCTCTACTTTGTGAACACGCTCGGTTCGGCGGTCGCATGTTTTGTGGCAGCGTGGGTGACCATGCCCTATCTCGGTATGCTTCGCTCGGTTATAGTGGCCGCAACGCTGAACGTGCTGGTGGGATGCTCGGTGCTCGTCCTGCACTTCCGGTGGCGCGGCAGTCTGACCACCGCGGCAGCGACCCCGAAGTCCGCACCCATGCTGCCGTTCCCCATCGCATTGGTGGTCGCGGGGTTAGCCGGGTTTATCGCGCTATGTTATGAAATCGTCTGGTACCGGCTCTATTCCTTCGCGAGCGGCGGTCCCGCTCAGTGCTTTGCGTACGTGTTGGGAGTTTTCCTGGCAGGCACGGCCCTAGGCTCCCTGCTGAGCCGAAGCATGTGCAATCAGACATCGTACAGTCAGGCGTCCTCGCGCGCGACGCCGTTACAGCGCTCCATTGCCCTGCTGCTGCTCCTGGCAAACCTGCTCGGTTTCGCGACCGTGCCCCTGGTAGCGCTGGCGGTGCAACATGTCAACTTCCTATGGACGCTTCCGCTAGTGGGGATCACAGCCGGCATGTTGGGAGCCACCTTCCCGATGATGTGCCACATTTCGGTGCGCCCGGATTCCGACGCCGGCGCGGGTCTCAGCTACCTGTACCTGAGCAACATTATTGGGTCGGCCGCGGGAGCCTGGCTGGTTGGTTTCGTTTTGATGGACGTGTGGCCGCTGCGTTGGATCTCCGTATTCCTGGTATTGGCCGGCGTGCTGGTTGCGCTGTCGGTGCTTGCCACTTCCACGCTGCCGGCTATGCAGAAAGGAGCCGCCGGCGCCATCGCAGCAATCGTAATCGCTGGGGTGGTGCTCTCTTCCGGTCCGCTCTACGCGACCGTTTATGGACAGATGGAATACCAGGAGGAATGGGGGCAGCCTGGCACGCAGTTGACTGACATCGTCGAGACCCGCAGCGGCGTGGTGACTGTCGATCAAGATGCTGCCATCTTTGGCGGCGGCGTCTTCGATGGCTGGGTGATCCCCGATATCCACGATAACGATGCCGCGACCGAACCTTTATCGCTGAGCCTGTTCCACCCGCAGCCTACCGAGGTACTCGAGATCGGGATGTCCGGCGGCGCCTGGAGCGAGATCATTTCCAACCACCCGCAGGTGCAAAAGCAGGTCATTGTTGAGATCAACCCAGGTTATGTTGAGGTGGTCGAGCGCCACCCGGCCGTGTCTCCTTTTCTGCGCAATCCCAAAGTCGAGCTGGTGATTGACGACGGCCGGCGATGGATGCTGCGCAACCGTCAACGCAAATTCGACATGATCGTGATGGACACCATCTATCACTTTCGCGCCAACGCCACCGACCTGCTCTCGGTGGAATTCCTGGACCTGGCGCGCTCCATGCTCAAACCCGGCGGCATCCTGTACTACAACACTACCTTTTCCGTGGAGGCACAACGCACCGGCGCGGTTCGTTTCCCGTACGCCTATCGCTTCGGTATCTTCATGGCGGTGAGCGATAGTCCGATCCAGATCGACAAGGATCGTTGGCGGCGCACGTTGCTGAATTATCGCTTGGAGGGTAAGCCTATCTTCGATCCAGCGAACCAAAGCGATCGGGACCTCCTCGCCGGGATTCTGCGACGAGTCGACACGCTGCCAGGAGATACTTACGACGCTTCTCACGGCATGGAAACGCGCGACAACATTCTTCGCCGTACACAAGGCAAGATGATCGTGACAGACGACAACATGGCGGTCGAATGGCGCGCCTACGATTGGCGTCACTCAACGAACTGACCGCCACGTCCATAATTGAGATGACTCCCATGAACGACGAGGAAAGAAGGACGCTCGATCCCTCCGACTGGCCGGGTTTTCGCAGCCAGGCTCACCAGATGCTGGACGATATTCTCGAATACGTCGAAAACATCCGTGAACGTCGCGTCTGGCAGCCGATTCCAGAAGAGGTGCGGTCGAGATTTCGCGACGATCTTCCCGAAGCCCCCTCCGAGCTGGCCGACGTTCATCAAGAATTCATGCGCTACATCCTACCCTTCGCCACCGGCAACGTGCATCCGGGTTTCATGGGCTGGGCTCACGGAGGCGGCACGCCGGTAGGCATCTTGGCGGAGATGCTCGCCGCGGGACTGAACGCAAATCTGGGCGGACGCGATCATATCCCAATCGAAGTGGAGCGCCAGATTGTCCGCTGGATGCAGCGCATTTTCGGATTTCCAGAAAGCGCGACCGGCCTGTTTGTCACCGGAACTTCGCTGGCCAACCTCATCGGCATCCTGATTGCCCGCGATACCGAGCTAGGCTTCGAGGTGCGGTGCGCAGGTGTCGCGGCGAGCTCGAAAAAGCTCACAGCCTACGCCTCGGCGGCGGCGCATAACTGCATTGGGAAAGCCATGGATATTGCCGGCATCGGCAGCGATGCGCTGCGCTTGATTCCCGTGGACGGACGCCAGCGGATCG
>Ga0210389_10002353_pt1 | contig 14952 bp, 6 predicted proteins | sample IncBWH28OmetaG_FD_160127 | JGI IMG/M metagenome (GOLD analysis project Ga0210389, IMG submission 160127) | Forest soil microbial communities from Barre Woods Harvard Forest LTER site, Petersham, Massachusetts, United States - Inc-BW-H-28-O ...
TCACTTCTTTGCGATCGCAAAGATTGCGCGTCGCTCCTGCGAATGGAGATACCTGTTGCGACTGCGGGAAGAGGCTGATGAAGTCAGGCACAACGCGAGATTCACCGACGCATGGCCATACCGGCTCGGGAACGAATCCTGGGACGATTCCGTTGGACGGACTGGTCCCCAAGCTGGTGGTCGGATTCTGAGGGTTATTCGGGTTATAGCCCGCAGCGACGGCGGCTTGGTCAGGAAGGATGAAGATGTTCCCGAGTCCGCCAAACTGCTGCGTAACCGGCGCGATGAAGTTGTCGCCGATCAGGATGTTCTTGTCTTCTTCCTTGACGATTTCAAAGCCTGGAGGCGGTACGACTTCGACCACATATTTTCCGGCAGGCAGCATGGGGATGCCCTTGTACATGTCGGTCGCGGGATCCGGCGTGCAGATCGAGCAGTTGCTCGCGGTCGGTTTGCCGGTCGCATCCCTGGCAGTGACGCTCGGGAACGAGTACATGCCGTCATAGACAGCCGGCTGCAGCTGATTCCAGTTGTGCATGCCGTCATAGCACTTGAACTGCGAGTTGTAAGGCATTGTCGTGGTCGAGCCGGTTCCGCCTGGATGCAGGACATTGGAATAGAGGTCGAGGTACTCCGGCTGATTGAAGAGTGAGAAGTAGAAGAGGTCACTCGTCGACTGGCCGGGGCAATTCATATTGGGAACGTAGTTGCCGGTTGTCGGATCCTTGTAGAGCGATCCGTCGGGATTCTTGCGGAAGCCCTGCGCCCAATCGTCCCAACTGGTGGTCTGCGTAGTGTCGACCAATGTGAGTGTTTGGGTAACGCCGTCGGCTGCGACCCCCTCTTTGTAGAGGTTCATGGTGACATGAGGGACCAGTGGCTCCCATTGGGTTTGAACGAGTTCCTGCGGATCGTCGAACGGGCGCGTGGAGGCATACACGACGTGACCCTTGATGCCGCCGGTCTCATTGGGCGCGTAAGGCGCCTTGCCAAACTCGATGAAGTTGCCCTGCCCGGAGTAGCCTTGCCATCCTTCTACTCCGCCAAACCATGGGTTATCGATGCGGCCGGTGGAGACACCGGGTTTGCTGGCGACTGGCCCTGAGGAAATTGAAGCACCAGAGCAATCTGCATCCGAGCAATAGACCGCGCCCGGAACCGAGAGGTCGGCGGGAAGCGGATTCGGCTCACTGGTGTTGGCGAGATACTTGCCGATGATGGACGTGCCACACGCGGGGTAGCCGGATTGACCGCACGAGGCAGAGCCATCGGCAGGCCCGCCGGAATCATAGACGGTGTGCGTGCCGGTGTTCTTGTATCGAGTGGTGTCGGTCTCCACCACATACCAGTTGAAGAGAGGGAATTCCTCGTTGAAGTTGGCGGTGCCGGTGAAGTCCGTACCGAGGTTATTGGACATGCTGCCGTCGCGATAGCGGACAGTCGTGTTGACGAGAGCAACGCCCGGAGAGTCTTTGGTTGCCACACCGGTGAAATCCGGATCGATGAACGTCTTGGTATAGACGTTGGCCTGCCACTGGTTGGTGGCGATGTCGCCCATATCGCAAATGCTGCCGCTTGTCTTGGGCCCACTGCAAACGTAGTTGTTGGCGAGCGTTCCTCCACCCAACCCGACCGGCGTGGAAAGTCCGTCGACGATGAAGTCGTTCCATTCGTCGAAGACCGTGACGCGCCAGCTTCCGGCGGGGAGCCCGGTAAGAGTAAAGTTGCCGTTCGCATCGCACTTGGTGAACCCGAAATCTTCGCCATCCGGATCGCCCACGCTGACGTAGCACTGGGTCCAATAGAAGGCGTCGAAAGAACCGCTGCTGTAGAGCCGTTCATCCGGGGTGCGGCTCATGCGCTCATCCGTGACCCTGCCGGTCAGCGTATAGTTGCAATTTCCGGCCTGCAGGTTCTGGTCGGTACCTTTGCAGACGCCTGCAAGGCGCTTATTGATGATGGCTGGGTTCGCAAAGCCGATCGATACGTGATAGTTCGCGGGACCGAACTCCTGGAAGTAGGCCGGCTCGCCGATGCGCAGGAACGAATCATGTGCTTTCTGTCCGTCCAGCGTATTGGTCTGCAGCCACTCTTCTCCGCGCGCGATACGGTCGGCACCCGGAATTGCCTGGACGCTGAAACGGCCCGGCATCAGGTTGGCAACCACTGCCTGGCCGGCGAGTGGAGACAGGGTTTGGCCGTCTGACTCGTACTGCGGGCAGACCGTGATCATGCCGGTGATCCCAGTTGGATTGGAATTTCCCTGCTGGGTAATCGGGCAGGCGTTGTTGCCCGTCGCCGGATCAATCGTGCCGTCGAGGCTATTGGACAACGGCTGGTTGAACATGTCGTAGGTCATCTGGCCGGTCACGTCGCCGCTCCCGCCCATATCGTCCCAGAGCACAATATTGAAGCCGCCAAGACCCTGTTCGTTGGTTGCAAGGACGTCTACGCCGCCGCCGGAATCCTGTTCGCCGTTCAGCGGGAAGTCGTCTTCAAATACATTGATGGCCAGCTTTGCCGGCGGATATGGGCTCTGCTCGACTAATACAGTCACCGGATTGGGAGCCGATCCAGTGGTCGAACCGCCGGGGAATGTGATGGGGGCTCCACCCATGCCGTGACCGCAATCGGCCGCGCCGGGTGCGTTGTTGGAGCAGTCTGGCTGCGTGTTGCCGGCAATGAACGGATTGGCGGCATCGCCCGGAAGCACGGAGATGTAATAGTGCTTGGTCGGATCGAGGGCTACGCTGCCGGGCATTACAGCAGTCTTCCCGTTTCCGCTTGTATCCGGGCGGCAGGCGCCATTGCCCACATCGCAGACGACCGGATTCCCGCCAATCGACTGACCTGATTCGCAGGACACCGTGCCGGTGCAACCCTGCGCCACATAAGTCATATCGCTGGTATGGAAGTTGACGCCCAGAACTGGAACTGTGCCGGTCGATGTCTTTACGCAGGCCTGGCCGGTTACCGAGCTCGTTGCAGGCGGAGGGTTCGAGGTGCAGCCGGGATCGATATAGAAGCTCTTGTCTTCTTCAATGATCCAGCGATAGTCAGAGATCGTCGCGCCCGATTTCGGATCCTTGACGGTAACGGCAAGGTTGCTCGGCTGCGGGAAATTGACCGTAGCGGTTGCAGTCGCACTCACAACTCCCTGCGAGTTTTGCGCCTGGAACGTGAAGGAGAGCGGAGTTCCCGGCGTTCCACTGGCGATGAAGCCGCCTCGGGCATCGAGAATAATGCCAGCACCTGCGGCCGCCGTGATGGATGCGGGCGCGACCGTGAGGGGAAAACCACCCGAATCAGTTGCGCCTGTGAGAACTCCGGGCGGTGGAACCTGGATGTAGGTCGCCAGCTTAGAAGTGAATGTGCAGTCTGCGGACGTCGGGCAAACGCTGATGTTCGAAGCTTTCTCAAGCGTCTCTGCATTCAGGGTCACCGTTGTACATGCGGCCCCCGAGGTCGCGCCATTGCCGCAATAGCTGAAAGAGTCAGGTGCCGTCCACGCTGAATTCGCAACATAGGTAAACGTCCCGTTCGCGTTGAGATTCAGGGTACCCTGCGTTGGCGTGGTGATGACCTGAACTCCGTAAACATTCACGTCATTGGCGATCACGCCTTTTGTCGGATCGGACACGGTAAGGGTCTGACCGGGAACCACAGCATTGTAAACATCCGGATTCGCTTTCGCGGCCAGAGGTGCGACCGGCGCGGCCGAGCCGTTTACGCCGATGTAGGCGAGCATCCCCGAGTCGCGGTTCACGCTATTTCCAGAGAGACTCAGTTCGCGGTCATACACTCCAAGTGCGTTGGCTCCGCTCGCCGGGGCATTGATCATCACGTCGTAGGTTTTTCCGGCAGCCATGAAGACTTCACTCTGCTGACGCCCCCCTTTTGTGGTGCCGACGCCGGGGATCACATTGCCGTCTTCAGCGATGAGTTGGAATCCCGTTGTTCCCGCAGGTGCTGTTCCAGCTGGTGCTTGGGAACCCACAATCGCCGGCACGTGCATGCGCGAGCCGGCATTCACGAAGCGTACGAGCACATTGCCGGTCACCGTACCGGTGGCCGTGCCCTGCGTAGCGGGGAAGACCGATGCGGCCGGGTTCGTCTTGCTGAATGCAACGCCGTTGATCAGATAGTAGAGCGGAGTGTAATTCACGACGGGCGGGTAGCAGGCAGACGGCGCAGCCATGGGACCATTCGGCCCCTGGCACTGCGCAAGTCCGTCTGCAAGGAGATTCAGGGCCGCTTCGGCTTGGGCGCCTGTTCCGCTGCCGCCGGAAATGGTGACCACCGGATTGCTGGTGTAACCGCTGCCGCCGCTTGTGAGGGTAATGCTGGTCACGACACCATCCGTGACAACAGCCGTGCCGGTGGCCTGGTTCGCAGGTTGTGCGCCACCTCCGCTGAACCCGACAGCTGGAGTACCGGTATACCCACTGCCACCATTCGGGACGGAAACAGAGACAACGGATCCACCCGTCAACACTCCGTAGGTCGCGTCCTCATTGAAGCCAACACTATTCACGGCCGCTGTTACAGCTTTGTTCTGGTTTGGATCGATTTCACTGAGGATCAGGGGAAGTTCTGCGTTGTAAGTCACCGCGGCTGCGTTCTTATTGAGATAGCCGGTCGGATAAGCCGTGCCGGGGACGCCGGTTGCGGGCGCGGTGGTCACAATCACGGTGCCGATGAGACCCATCGTTGCCTGGATCGAGGGGTGCGTGGCCGATTCCAAAAGATAGGTTCCCGGGCGAGGCGCACTCCATGTGAGTGCATTACTCGTTGTCTGTCCAACCGCCACTTCGGTGGCAAATGACTCCACGCGCTGGCCCTGCGCGGGCGGCGTGAAAACTCCGCCCGCGGCATTGGTGGTCGGCCACGTGACTGCCTGGTTGGCGTGCGCGGGACTTGGCGAATACTTCGCGCCCGTGCCCAATCCGCCCCCCAATTGACCCACGATCATCAGCGAAGTGGGAATGTTGTTTGCAGTCGTGCTGCCCGCGGGAGTGAATGAAAGATTGTTGGTGAGGTTGATCTGCAGAGTCTGTCCTGTGGGGACCGTAATCACCACCGGAGACCAGCCGGCGCCGGCGCTCGGATTCGCGGCCGCACAGGTTGCAGCCGGTGCGGCATTGGTGGCAACAGGCGCGCCGCAGAAATAGCCCCACATGGGCACGACTGAACCGTCGGGCAGAGTGAGGGCCGTCGGCGCGGCAGTGAGATTGATTTGCTGCTGGGCACTTGCAGCACTCGTCCCAAGGAGGAGAACAGTCGCTCCGCTAATCGCTGTCTTGAGAATCGATTTGAGATAGTTAATATGCATGTCTGTTCTCCTTGCTAGTTGGATTCGTCAATCACAAATTCCCGGGAATCGACGAGCATCATCATCATCATTCCGCCTGGGAAGACGTTGTTCGTCGTGATCTCGCGCTCGTTGTGCGAGTGCCACATGAATGCAAATCCTCGTTCGTTCGAAGGGTTGGCCTGCGTGTTCGAGGGCAGAAGATTGGAACAATTGGAACCAGGACTGCTGGTGCATCCGCCTGAACCATTTGTGCCGCCGCTTCCATTGGCCGTCTCGCGGAGCGTCGTGGTGGCGCGCAGGGTGGCATCGGGGCCGAGATAGGGACTGCCACCGTACCAGTTGCCGTTGGTCAGGATCAGAGGGTTCGGTAATGTTGCGGGACCACCGCCATTCACATCACCGAGCGGCGCAGCTTCGAGCGGCTTGTTATGGTCCTGGCACCATTCGAAGTAATTCACTGCCGTTGGAGCGCCGGTGTTGTATCCATTCGTATCCCCGGTGCACGGGAGTTCAGCCAATGCATCGCCAGAGAATGAGGTGGGGGTATGACCATACATATCCCAGTTCAGGCCGCGCCCCGTGAAGTAAAAGATCCCGTCCATGGTCTGACCCGGCGTCGTGGTAGTGGTAAACAGGGGCGCACCGGCCAGTGCTTGTCCGTCTGGCGTGAGAATCAGATTTCCATCCCGAGCCAGAATGCGGACGTGGTTGGCGTGCTCGTGGAAGGGATGCTGCCAGCGGCCCTGACCGATAATGCGCAACAACACTTGCTCGCCCGGATGCAGATGCGGGTTTCCGTTGTAGGGCTGGTGCGGGTATTGATAGCCGTAATTGACATCCATGTCATCGGGCATCGACCGGCCATTGATCATGAAGAATGTCGGATGATAGGGCTCGGTTGGCACGTTGAGGCGGCATCCGGATGTGCTTACTGCGCAATTTCCCAACGCAGTGACTTGCGCGAGGGCCTGCGAATGAATGTTGGGATCCATTTCAGAGAACTGGAAGAGATATTCCCGGTCATAGCATGAACTGGCGTTGTCGTAGGCCGATGGGGCAAGGCGGAAATCGTGTTCTCCCCAGTTTTTCTGAGCGGCGGCATTGTTGCCTGGGTTTGTCAGTGGCAGTCCGGCCGTACAGGACGCGGGCACGTTACTCGGCAGCACGATCAGAGCGCCGTAGAGACCCATCTCCACTTGTAAGTCCCCCTGCGTGCCGCTGTAGTAGGAGTGCGTTCCGGGTGAGGAGGCAACAAACGTATAGGTCACTGTGCCGCCAGGAACCGCCTCTTGAGTCAGGAGGCCGGCGACGCCGTCGCTCGGATTTGTTGTGCAGGTGCCGGCGGTCAAAGTGCCCGTACAAACCTGAAACCCTGGAAACAGAATCGACGTATTCCCCGCCGGCGTGGGAAGGTTGTTGGTCAGGGTGACCGTCACCGTGTCCCCTTCATTGACGATGAGGGTGGGCCCGGGAACTTGCATTGTTGGACAGTTTTGCCCAGGCATCCCCGCGCTAGGCAAGAAGTTAGGCGCGAAACCCGTCGCGCATCCGTAGCCCCACGAGTACACGGTGGATCCATCCGGCTGATTCAGATAAGAGTCCTGGGCCGTCAGGTTGAAGGTCGCACTGCTGGTCGTGATGCCGGGAGCAGCAGCGTGGGCCGTCGCCGCGAGTGACGCCAGTGCGGCTGTCGCCGCAACCAGCAGTCTGATCTTGATCAACGCGATTTTCGTTATCATCGGCTTCATCGTTGCTCTCCTAGTTGATATGCACTTCGGTCATCAACCCGCCAAAGTTTTCCTGGTCGTTGGCCAAGTGGTCGAGCTGAGGTGTGTAGAGGTAATAGACTTCACCGGCTTTATACGAAGTCCCATCGGGCTTCTTCAGACTGGCGTCGAGAATCACGTCCAGGGACTCACCACCGCCCAATGTGATTGAGTTCGAGTAGTAGTCGGTGTTATTGCCTTCCTGGTCGCGCAGCAGTTTGGCGTTGTAGCCGATCACGTGCATCGGAATTCCCAGCGAAGCCAAAGTCTGATACTCGGAAACGTCGAGGTCGGAGATGCGCAGCAGAGCTTTGCCGCCGGCAGGGATGTTGATGATCGCGGGCAGTGGCTGCGAGAAGTGACTGCGCCCGTCTGAACTTTCGGTGGTCAGGGGGCCGGGCGTTGTGGTGTCGGGATAGCTTCGGCCATTCAGGAGAAAGAATTTGTCTTTCATATCCCCGAACGCTTCGGGGTTGAAGGTCATGCCGACAAAGTGGAAGTTCGGATCGAATCCGTGAATCTGGATGGGGTATTCAACGTCATATGCCGTCGAACCGTCGCCGTCGTTGTATGCGTATTTGTACGGCGTGCCATAGTTAGGATTCGTGGATGCCGTGCCAACTGTGTCGTTGGCCTGAGATACGGAATTTGTGGCCGGCAGCGGATTGGTGCAGAGAATGTCGGAAGCAACGACACCGGCACGCGCAGAAGGGCATGCCGTGCGGGGATCAGACTGTTGCGCCTGAAGACCCGCGAAGAGCGTGTTGCCCACAGGTACGCGGTTCTGGCGCGGTCGAACGTAGATCTGACCGACCATGCCCATCTGCAAATGTTCCGGAGGAGTGATATGGCAGTGCCAGAAGTAGGTGCCTGCGTCCGGAGCAAGGTAGTAATAGGTGAAGCTTCCCCCAATGTTGATAGCCACGGATGCATCCGGCACGCCGTCGTAGAAAGCCGAGGCATTGGGGTAACCATGGAAGTGGACCGTGTGCTGTTCGAAGAGATCGGGGCGCATGATCATGCCCACATTGGTGAGGGTGAGGAAGAACTCGTCGTCCTCATCGATGGCCATCAATGGAGCGGGAATGTTCCCGTTCATCACGCCTACGTCCATAATCTGCCGGGGGTCGACGTGACCATCAATGCATCCTGTCGCTGTTGAGAGCGTGCAACCGGTGGTCGGGGCGCTGAAGCTCACCGTCGGCGCCGTCGTGTAACCTCCGCCCGCATAGGTAATATCCACGCCCGTAACCTGGCCGTTCAAAGTGCTGACGGTCCCGATGGCCGTCGCGCAAACAGATCCACATCCAGTGGGCGCGCTGAAAGTCACGGTCACCGGGCCGAAGTATCCCTTCCCGGGATTGGTAATTGTCACGGCATCGACGACACCGCCGGCGACGGTTGCCAATCCGGCCGCGGGTGAGCCATTCGGGGTTGGCAATGGAGGCGCGTTCGGGTCTCCGATGAGTCCAACCGCTCCATTCCAGTTAAAGGGGGGTTGTTGGTTGGCCGTCGGGTTCGTGTTGGATTCGAAGTTGTAGGGCGTCACGGTGTTCGAGCCATCCGTTGTCGCAGGATCGCCAGGCGAAAGAGGCAGCGGAGTAACGGTGTTGAAGACATTCGGAAACTGCGTGCCGGGAAGGCCCTTGGCGATGTCTTCCAACCCCGACAGCGGTCCGAACGAAAACATGAACGTCTGTGTCCCGTTGGCCATCGTTGAGTAGCCGTCCCCACCGGATATCTGCTGACACTTGATCGCGCCGTTCACGTTCGAGGTCGGAGCCAGGTATCCGCCTCCACTGAGCGATTGAACTGTGGGGCCGAGATACGCCGGTTCCGAGTTGTTGTTGGCCACATTCGGGTGAGTGATTGTGTTCGTAGGGCACTGAACCCTGAACGATTGTGCAGTTGCAGTCCATGTAGCGAGTCCGATTAGCGCCAGCACAAAAGTGCTCATGATTCTGCTCGACATGCGTTCTCCTCCTCCACGCCAGCCCTTTAGTTCGCTGGTGCCTGTGCGTGTTGCCGCTGTCCCCACGTTTGCCAAGTATTCGGAGTAGAAGGAGGAAGTCATTTTGATGTAGCTCAAAGAGATCGAAAATCATGAGGGCAAAGCAGACAGTTTGTATTGTTCTGAATGCTTGCTTGCAATAAGGGGTGAATTCAGGTTGATTTCCCGCCGGGTTGGGGGTGTCCGATCGCTCGGCGCATGTATTGGCAAAGTGGCTTTGACCAACCGGCAATACGGGACGGAAATGCCCGGAGCTCGGATGCCGGGAAGCGCCGCAAACGTGCCACCCTCGGAAGCGGCTCAGAGAAAAGAGAAGCTGCGCAGTAATGCCGGGGCGATCAATTCTCCCAATCAACCTTCCACGAGTCCCAGAGACTGCCATGCTTGACCAGAACTGTAGGGAGGCGAGCGCTCTCTGTGTCCTTGTCAAGGAAAAAGGTGTTTTGGGGGATTGAACGAGAGCCGTCACGAAGAATGGTCAACAGCAAATTCATGCTCACTTGTGCGACTCTCAGGCAATTGTGCACTTGTGAGGGTTAGGACAGAGGTGGATGGATCCTTTTTGAGCCGCCAGACGAGAGTCCTGGCCGGCGCCATGCCGCTCTTCCTTTGCCTCTCACGCACCGGGGATGCCGGGATCTCCGTTGAAAGAAGGGGGAACATGCGAGCGTATTTTCCTGCAAAATCAGCTCGTTCACTCTCTTGAGGAACACCCTGGCCAAGACCTGCTGACTTTGGTTTGATTCGCCGAGCCCGTCTGTCATTTTAAAGAGTCATTGGGCGCGTTAATTGACTATGATCCAGATACCGACCACGTCTTCAATCAATGTGTCAAAAGCAGACACAAGGGCCTCCGCCGTATTGCCTGAGTTTGTCCAGAGGAATCGGGAGGTGTGCAAAGGACTGGCGGCAAAGATCGATTCGGCAAGCTTCACGACGAACCGTTCGCAACGCGGATCGCCGATACGAAGGAGAGTTCAATGTGCCCACTCCAGATTTTTCGCGATAGTCGGTCAGAGCGATTTGTAATTCCAGTTTTCTTAGCCCTGTCATTCTGCTCTCCGCTTTTCGCACAACAGGGAGCCGAGGGGGCAGTCGTGGACCAACAAACGCTGCAGCTTTTGCTTAAGAAGATTGATCAGTTGGAAGTCCGCGTCAATCAATTGGAGGCTGATCGACAAAACGCCGGAGCGTGCAATCTGAACGCCTCTCCGAAATCGGCAGACCCGCCGATGAGCAAAGCCGCCGTCGGGGAAACGCAGTCGGCGCAGGGTGCTTCTGAGATTGTTGCTGCGCTGCAGGCGGCCACGACAACACCTCCCACAACAGCACCCATTCCACCGCCGCCGGCGCACGACCAGGCCCAGTCTGAGAATGTCATGACAGAGCGAATGGACCTGAGCAAGACCCTGCTTCGTATTCGCGGATTCGGAGACATTTCGCTGCACGGCGACACGCAAAAAGGGGATACCACTTCCTTCTCGCTGGGACAGCTGGATCTGTTTGTCACTTCTGATGTTTCGGAGAAGTTCAAGTTTCTGAGCGAGATTGTATTTGAAGGTGGGCCCGATGATTACTACGGCGTACCTGCAGGACCGGCGAACTCATTCAGCGTGGATGTTGAACGCTATCTGCTGCAGTATTCCTACAACGACTATCTGAAGCTTTCTGTGGGCCGCGGACATACGGCTATTGGCTACTACAACACGGCCTTTCACCACAGCACATGGCTGCAGACAACGACGGATCGGCCTTTTCTCTTTGAATTTGAAGACCGCGGCGGAATTCTCCCCATCCACATCGTCGGAGCATCCGCCTCTGGCATGGTCCCGTCTGGGTCCCTGGGATTGCATTACGTTGCGGAGATCGGCAACGGCCGTGAGTCTGTGAACCCCTTGGTTGATGAGCCAGTTCAGAACGAGATCGACGATCAAAATCACAAGGCCTTCAATCTTGCCCTTTTTGCGCGCCCTGAGGGCATACGCGGGCTTCAGACCGGATTCTCAATTTATCGGGATTTGATTGCGCCCCTGGATGAGCCAAGGATTGGTGAGACGATTCTTGCCGCGCACGCCGTGTTTGTTCGCCCGAAGTTTGAATGGCTCAACGAAGCCCTGGTGGTGCGGCACGCTCCGATCGGCTCAGCTACCGTGTTCCATATTCCGGGCTTTTACTCGCAAATCTCCAGACAATTCGGCGCTTATCGTCCTTACCTTCGCTATGAGTATCTAAACGCCCCAAACAATGAACCGGTATTCCCCGAGATTGGCTTGCGAGCCGGACCTCTCGCGGGCGTGCGTTACGATGCGAGCGAGTCTGTCGCGCTTAAGTTTCAGTACAATTACACCTTCTTGCGCAACCAGCCCGGCGTCAATGGGCTTACGACGCAGGTTGGATTTACCTTCTAGCAAGAATTGATCAAGAATGCGACGATCAATACCAATACTGGTTCTTTTGACGACGGTGTTTTGGCCACGAGCTGACGCCATCGGGATCCATGGTGCTTCCATTGATCCCGCTGACCAGGCGTCCTCATCCGAGCCGCTCGCGATCATCGTCAATCGTTCGAACTCGCTGGACAGTCTCTCGTTCAGCGAATTGCGCGAGGTATTTTTAGGCTCGCGCAACTATTGGTCGAATGGCCGGCGGATCACACTCGTCATGCGCGAGCCGGGGGAACCCGAACGTAAAACGATTCTCTCTGATGTTTGCGGTATGAATGAGATTCAATTCAAGACCCACTTCCTCCGCGGGCTGTACACGGGCGAGATTCTGGTGTCTCCTAAAACTCTCGCCACGCCCACCGGCGTACGCGAATTCGTTTTCAACGTACCGGGCGCGATCGGCTATGTCCGGATGGGGGATGTGGACTCGTCTGTAAAGATCTTACGTATCGATGAGCTTCTACCCGACGAGAAAGGCTATAAGCTCCATGTGCAATTGAGAACGACAAAATGAGATGAGCGAGAAACTCAAATTCGCTTCCAAGAGGCGTTCCATTTATTCGGCGACCTTTCTTGACCGACCGCTGAGCTTCGTGTCGCGCTACAATGCCGTCACGCTAATCTTCATCGTCTGCTGTGCTGTAGCTGTGATCGGCGTTTTCGTGGTCCGTGATATGCAGGCCGCAAATGCGGAAGCACGGGAGATGTATACGCGGTCGGTTCATGGTCTCCGGCAGATTGGAGAGTTGCAGTACGACGCACAAGAGACCCGGCGCGCCACCCTCTATGCATTGACCACCAGTGACAGCAACCTGCAGGTCGAGTATGCGGACCAATCCCGTGCGGCAGACCGGCGGGTGAAAGATGGAATCGTGGAATATAGCCATCAGGCAAAGGACCAGGCTGAATTGGCCGTCGCCAGCCGCCTTGCGCAAGATTGGGAGAACTATCTGGGCGTTCGTGATGAAGTTCTCGCATCCATTCTCGAGGGAAGCACCAGGGAAGGCGTCAATCTGGACCTATCGAAAGGTGTGCCGGCGTTCGAACTTGTTCGGAAGGACTTGAACGAGATCAAGCGCCTTTACGATCAGGACGCAGCTCGCCGTCAATCGAATCTTGTTGCTTCCTCCCGCCGTTCTCTTTCAAAATTAGTTGGAATCCTCAGTTTTACATTTCTATTGTCGGGCGCCGCGGTTTGGGCCATCCAACGGAGCCGCATGTTGACTACGATCCAATTGGCCAAGCTTCAGATCGAATTCGTAGCTTCGGTTTCGCACGAGATGCGTACCCCCTTAGCGGTCATCAGTTCAGCAGCCGACAACCTCGCCGACGGACTCGTTGATGGAAAGGCCGCGCTTCAGAAATATGGCGCCATCATCCGACACCAAAGTCGGAACATGAGCGAGTTGGTGAACCAGATTTTGCTGTTCGCTTCCACCGAGGACCGTGAAAACCGCTACACTCTGGAAGCTCTCGAGATTGCGCCGCTTATTGATTCGATTTTGGTCGGGAGTGAAGCAGTGATTCGGGAAGCGGGGTTCTCCATAGATCGCCAGATTGAACCTAACCTTCCGCTGGCAACCGGAGATGTTTCGGGGGTCTCGCAGTGCCTGCACAACTTGATCGGCAACGCCGTCAAATATGGTGGGGATGATCGGCGAATCCTCCTTCGCGCGTTTTCGGCGAAGGAGGAGCACGTTGGCGGACGGGAAATAAGGATCTCCGTTTCAGATCACGGCATCGGAATCGACTCGTCCGAGCTCGCTCACATCTTCGATCCGTTCTATCGAAGCCCGCGCGTGCACGCCGCTCAAATCCATGGAACAGGACTCGGATTGTCCCTTGCCAAGCGAATTGCCGAATCGATGGGCGGAAGGCTTTCTGTTGTCAGCGAGCTTTCCGTCGGCAGCACATTCACGCTCCACCTCAGAATCTTCGAAGGAAAGGAAATGGAGAGGGCTGCGTCAATCTCCCACCAGCCCTCGTCGTCACGTTTATGAACGAGCACATCCTCATCGTTGAAGACGAAGAAGAGTTATGCATGACTCTGGGGGATCGCCTGCGGAGCGAGGGGTACACGGTGGATATTGCCGTCGATGGCAAATCCGGTCTGGAGAAAGCTACCCAGCTTCCCTTCGATCTAATCATCCTGGATATTATGCTGCCGATTCGAAATGGGTTCGACCTTTGTACGGACATTCGGCGAGAGGGACTGGCGACCCCGATTCTCCTGCTGAGTGCACGCAGTCAAACCGTGGAGAAAGTGGTTGGCCTGAAACTGGGCGCGGACGACTACGTCACGAAACCATTCGATACGTTTGAACTCATGGCGAGAATTGAGGCGCTCTTGCGGCGCGTTTCGGGTAAGTCGGAAAGTGCCTCTTCAACCGCTTCGGGGACATACCAATTCGGCACCGTTGTTCTGGACCTTCGCAAGGCGCAAGTGACCCGGGAAGATAAGCCAGTCAATCTCACCGCACGGGAATATCACCTGCTCCGTTATTTTGTGGAGCATCGAGGTGTCACATTGACGCGCGACGAGCTGCTAAGAGAGGTTTGGGGCCATCGATCAGGAACGTTGACGCGTACTGTAGATGTGCATATTGCCAGCTTGCGTCAAAAGTTGGAATCTTCGCCTAAGAAACCCGACATGATCGTGACGGTGCCTGGTATCGGCTACCGATTTTTAAGCTGACTCTTTCACGTTACTGCGTCGAAACTATATATCTATCTCAACAACTTCTTGCCCAACGGTCGCTGCGACTGCAGCCTTCTGGATGAGGATCGTGCGCAAGACCTTTCGCATCCATCGAGGCTAGCTAGTCGTCGCTCTCACAGAGGGCGGTCACGATCCGATTGTGAAGTTCTTCGGTATACCAGACGGGACCATATTCTTCCAGGAGCAAGAACAACTCCTGCACGACGGCTTTGGCGCTTCCAGAACGCTCCTTACTGGAGCTGCCGGCCGGAGTTAATTGTAGTTTCTCATCATCCAAAACTCTCACGTTCTCCGTCTCTTTCCCAAACTTTTCAGTTAAGTTCGACGTTTTGAGATATGCCAGAGTTGCCGGCAACTTTCAGTCTTCTTTTTTTCTTAAGCTTTCAAGGTCAGTGTTTCCCAAAAATCCATGGAGCACAGGTAAAATGTTGTAATCTCGGCGTAAAAAATGAGCGCCGCTCTCCCAGGCACCGACCCCTTGGGCGGAGGGCCAATCTCACGAGTTCGATGTAGGTCTTTTTGTTTCTGTTGCTTACTCTCAGACATGGGTCGGAGAATGCATCTGGGGCGCCCCTGGGCGTCCGGCGATTTACGCCTGATGCAGCGAAACATTCCAAAGCATTGCTGATTTGAACGCTCTCGAACAATCGTGAGCGCCTAGCCGGAAGTTCGGCTCAACCGCCATCAGTACTGAGGAA
>Ga0210389_10002354_pt1 | contig 14941 bp, 15 predicted proteins | sample IncBWH28OmetaG_FD_160127 | JGI IMG/M metagenome (GOLD analysis project Ga0210389, IMG submission 160127) | Forest soil microbial communities from Barre Woods Harvard Forest LTER site, Petersham, Massachusetts, United States - Inc-BW-H-28-O ...
GCTAGCTGGCTTTGCGGGACGTAAGCGCTCGAAGTACGCGCTCGCATGCAGCCTGTGTCTTGCACTGGCAATGGCTGGATTCCTGGTAGCCTGCGGCGGCGGTGGTGGCGGAGGCAACACTACGCCCCCAATCAGTGTTTCGGTAGGGAGCAGTGCGTCCAGCATTTATCCCCAAAACACCGGCTGGACTAATTCCACGGCCACCTTCACGGCCACGGTCTCCAACGACGCCAGCGGCAAGGGAGTTACTTGGACCGTAAGTCCAACCCTTGGTGGTCAATCCATTACGGCGACCGACTCGACCCACGCTACGTATACGCCACCGACGATAATTATGGGACTTCCCGGTTCGGTGACCGTCACCGCAACCTCGGTGGCAGACGCGACGAAGTCAGGTGGCCACCCGATAACGTTGACTCCCACAACCGTACCGAACAATACCCCCGGTTACACCGTGACCGTCAGTGCAACCGAGACCGGCGCAACCACACCAACGGCACCAACCGTCTTACTCGTTGTGGATTAGGTCCGATCAGCTGGATGCCACGGAAAACGAAAGGCGCGGATGCCATCCGCGCCTTTCTCATTTCTGAAACTGTCGTTCCCGGAATATCAAGCTAAGTCATTGATTTATAAATATCTTACAGCTAAGTCCTTATTTATCAAGGATCAATTCGATATTCCTCCTAAGTTCATGATTCTACACGATAGGTTAAGTCATTATTTATCATAGATCTAGCGGAGATGTCCCGCTAAGCCTCTGATTCCAAGAGATCGCAAGGGGAGGGTATTCGTAACTAACTGATACACAGAGATTCCAGTTTCTCCGTATCCCCTGTTTTTGCCTACTTCGAACTCGCAACCGGGAGCAAAGAGGCTCCCAGAACAGGCCCAGAATCACTCTTCTGCACGAACGCAATCACCCGAAGATTCCCAGCCTCGACGGCGCTCGGAACCTTCACCACTACATCGCGGTTGAAGCCGCCCCGATCTTCCACAGTCCCAACCTTCGTGACCGTCAAAGCGACCGCCACATGCTTCAGGTCGCGGCCCTTGTTCTCTCCCCGCAGAACCTGCGACTCAGCGCTGTTCAGCGCAACCGCGACAAAGATATCCGCCTTGTGCAGGCCCAGCGAGGCAGGCAAAGCATCCGCATCAACGTGGAGATGAACCGCCTTGCCCTCCACCGACACGGCCGAGATCCGCACCCCACCCTTCGGATGTCCACGCGCTTCCTCAATCGCATGCACCGCAGCCTTGGCATCGCTTCCATTGAGCTGCGTGTCTCCATCCACCACCATTTCCGGCGTGTAGACGTCATTCAGCTTGAAGCGATGTCCATATTCGTTCTGGCGTTCGGTAATGGCGCTCGATGAATACTTGTCGGTCCATCCATCATGGTTCCAGTAATCGACATGCTCCTCCATCACGATGATCTGCGCGCCCGCAACCGGCTGCAAGCGATCGAGATTCGCCAGCATCGCGTCCGCGGGAGGACAACTTGAGCAACCTTCCGAGGTGAACAGTTCCACAAGGACAGGGATACTGCCGCTGCTCTGCGAATTAACGTTTTGCGGATTAGCGCTCTGCGGATTCGGATTGTCTCCCGCAACCGCGAAAGATGCCGTTAACAGAACAACCGCTGACACCGCGCACATGTAAGAAAGTCTCATAGCCACCTCACAACCGATTGGATGCGGTTCGTGTGGCGCGGACACTCTTGTCCGCGCAGGCAGTGAATCCGCTGCTGGCACGCGGACAAGAGTGTCCGCGCCACACAGGTTCATTCCCTTCACAGGCTCATTCCCTTCACAAACTCATCCCTCCACGAACCGGGCAAACATCTTCTCCGGATCGACCGCGATAAACGTCGCTCGCCCGCGCGCCAGCACTTCGCCCTTCTGATTGAATATCTCTCCCACGTTGACATGCTTCCTTCCCGAAACCGTCTCCTCGCGCGATTCGACGTGTAGCGCCTTATTCAGTGGCACGGGCTTCAGAAAGTTGACCGTCATCTCCGAAGTAAGCGCGACCACCTGCCGCAGCTTATTCACCTTGCCCATAGCCTCATCGAGAATAGTCGCAATAATTCCGCCATGGCAATGTCCCGGAGGCCCCGTATATCGCTTTCCCAACCGAAACCGGCAGACAAAGCAGTTTCGCCCTTTGTCGTAAGTAAAGCGCAGCGACATGCCGTCAGGATTATTCTTGCCGCAGCCAAAGCAGTAGTTTTTCTGGAGCCGCAGGTATTGCGTGCCGTGTCCCGCGCCTGCTTTCTTGGGAGTCTTCGTGGCGGAGGCTTTGCGCTTCGTCTTTTGCTTCGTCTTCCGAATCATGACGATAATTTTATCGCGTCATTGACGCGGCTTTGGGTATCATATCGTTCCCGAGAGTCCCTCACCCAAAAACGTCCAATCTCAGGAGGTGCTCAAGATGTCGACCGACTCAAGAAGCGCCAGTTCCCCATACAGCGTTCATCCCGGAGTCGCTCAAACACAAAAATGGATACACGACTTGCCAGCGAAAACGGGCCTCTCCCTCGACGAGTGGCTCGAGCTGACGAGGAAGTCGGGCGCGCGAACCGAACAAGAACGCCGCGACTGGCTAAAGAAAGAGCACCAGCTCGGCACAAACTCAGCAGCCTGGATCGCAGGGCGCCTGGAAGGTAAAAACAAAGAAGAGGACTCGCCCGAAGCCTATCTGAGAACCGCCGCCGAGTGGGTAGAAGCCCAATACGCCGGCCCCCGGGCCACTCTGCGCCCACTCTACGAGCAACTGCTAAAGCTCGGCTTCTCGACGGGCAAGGACGTGAAGGCCTGCCCCTGCAAAACGATGGTGCCGTTCTACCGGAATCACGTCTTCGCGCAAATCAAGCCCTCGACGAATACGCGCATCGATTTCGGCTTAGCCCTCGGCAACACCAAAGCGCCCAAGCGCCTGATCAACACCGGCGGCTATGAGAAGAAGGATCGGATCACGCACCGCATCGAGGTGAAGTCGAAGGTTGATATCGACGATGAACTGAAGAAGTGGCTGAAGAAGGCTTACGAGATGGATGAATAGGCCCTGCAGTTTAAGTGGTCATCACCAGATGACCATGTATGCTACAATGTGGTCATGAAAAAGATTGCCGCGGCAGAATTCAAGGCGCGATGCCTTGCGCTTATGGAAGACGTGCGGTCAACGCGGGAGCCGATCGTTATTACTAAGCGCGGAAAGCCGGTAGCAAAGTTAGTGCCGCTGGAGACCAAGAAAGACGATTGGATCGGCCGACTAAACGGCAAGTTCAAGGTTACCGGAGATATCGTGTCGCCGGTCGTGCCGCTGGAAGATTGGGAAGCGCTCCGTTGATCCTGCTCGACACTCACGTAGTGTTCTGGGCCAGAGGCCAATCGCAGATGCTGTCCAAAGATGCGGCATCGGCGATTCGGCGGGCTCGCCTTAGCGATGGGGTAGCCATTTCAGCGATCAGCATTTGGGAACTGGCTTCGCTATTTTCTCGCGGGAAGATTCACGGTTCAGGAACGGTCGAAGCATCGATCCAGGAGCTTGTGGAGGGCGTCACCGTTCTGGCGATCACGCCGGAAATCGCGGCCTTGGCCACGCAGTTTCCTCGCGATTACCCCCATGATCCGGTCGACCGGCTCGTTGGCGCAACGGCGCGCGCGGAAGGAATGACGCTGGTGACGCGCGATGAGCGGATACGGCGAAGTCCGCTGGTCAGGACAGTGTGGTGATCATCTCGCCGCGTGCTCACGGCTAGTCGTAATACTCCAACCCCAAGTGCGTAATCAGCTCCTCGCCCTTTAAATACCGCAGCGTGTTCTTAAGCTTCATCAGCTGAATAAACAGATCGTGCTCCGGATAAAGCCCAGGTGCGGTCATGGGCGACTTGAAATAAAAGCTCAGCCACTCCTGAATGCCAAGCCGACGCAACTCCGGCGTACGTTGCGCGAGGTCAAGGAAGAGCACCAGGTCGAGCACAATCGGCGCTGCAAGAATCGAATCGCGGCACAGGAAGTCAACCTTGATCTGCATCGGATAGCCAAGCCAACCAAAGATATCGATGTTGTCCCAACCTTCTTTGTTGTCGCCGCGCGGCGGGTAATAGTTGATGCGAACCTTGTGATACATGTTGCCGTAGAGCTCAGGGTACAAAGCGGGCTGCAGAATATGCTCAAGCGCGCCCAGCTTCGATTCTTCCTTGGTCTTGAAAGATCCGGGATCGTCCAGCACCTCGCCATCGCGATTGCCCAAGATGTTAGTCGAGTACCAACCGCTCAGCCCAAGCAGTCGCGCCTTAAACGCCGGTGCCAGCACGGTCTTCATCAGCGTCTGGCCGGTCTTAAAATCCTTGCCGCAGATTGGCAATTCGCGCTCATGCGCTAGCTCGTGCATCGCAGGAATATCGACGGTCAGATTCGGTGCGCCATTCGCGAACGGCACGCCCTCCATCAGCGAGGCGTACGCATACACCATCGAAGGCGCAATGTTCTCGTCGTTCTCCTTCATGCCCTTCTCTAGCGCCTTCACACTTTGGTGAGCCGCGCTCTGCTCGATGAAGGTTTCCGTCGACGCGCACCAGATCGTGACCAGCCGCTGCGCGCCGCTCGACTTGCGGAAATCGCGAATATCCTGCCGCAACTGTTCCGCGAGGTCGAGCTTGTTCTTTCCTTTCTTCACATTCGGCCCGTCGATCTTCTTCACATAATTGTGATCGAACACGGCCTTCATCGGCTTAATAGAGCTGAGCCGTCCCTTCACCTTGGCGAGCAGATCGCGCTCCAGTACCCCCGCTTTGCGCGCCGCCGAATACATGTCATCTTCAAAAATATCCCAGCCCGTGAAGACGAGATCGTTCAGCCCAGCCAGCGGAACAAACTCTTTGACCTTCGGCGAACGCCCGTCCGTCCGCTTGCCGAGACGAATTGTGCCCATCTGCGTCAGCGACCCGATCGGCGCGGCAATTCCCTTCCGCACCGCCTCGACCCCAGCCACGAACGTGGTCGCGACCGCGCCCATCCCCGGAATCAGGACGCCCAGCTTGCCTTTGGCGGGCTCGATCGCGAAATTCCCGGACTGTCTTTCGGAACCCCTTGCAGAAACAACTTCAACACGCGTCTGTTTCTTAGCATTCGTCTTCTTAGCGTTCTTGGGAGAAGCTGCCATTCGGTTGATTCCTTATGAGTTCAGTGAGATGTGGGCAAACGGATATGTTCTCGCACTTGAAGGCAACAATGCAAACTAACGTGCCCGGATTGCTCAAATTCACCCGTCAACGGCGCTGAGCAGAGTCCAAACTGCAAATCCGCGAGGCTCATCGCGCTGCAAGCAAATGCTAAAATCCAGTGTGGCCGCCAATTCTCTTCGCCTGATCGCCATCGATATTGACGGCACGCTGCTCAATCCACAGTTCCAGATTTCCCAGACCGACCTCGCCACCCTCCGCCGCGCCAACTCCCAGGGAATTGAAGTCATCGTTGTCACCGGACGACGGCACGCCTTCGCTCTGCCCATCGTGCAACAACTAGGCTTCGATCTCTGGCTCATCAGCTCGAACGGCGCCATCACGCGCTCGCTTGCCGGAGAAACGTTCCATCGTGACCTGCTTCCCCGTTCGACCTGTCGCGATCTGATTCACTTCATGCAAGAATTCCGGGGTCAGACCGTTCTTACTTTCGATACCGAGGGCGCGGGCACAATCGTTATCGAGCGATTGCAGGAGCTCGAACAGAGTATCCAGCGCTGGCTGGAAAAGAATAGGGAGTACATCCAATTCGTGGTCCCAATCGAAAATGCGTTGACCACTGATCCCGTACAAGCGATGTTCTGCGGCCCCGTAGCGTTGATGCAGCAGGCGCTAGCGGCTCTCGATCGCTGCGGCCTGCCCATCACGGTTTTGCGCACAGAGTATCCAGGCCGCGATCTCTCTATCGTCGACGTGCTGAACGCCGACTGTTCCAAGGGCCACGCGCTCGAACGATGGGCAAACTATCGCGGTATTCCGCGCGAGCAGGTCATGGCCATTGGTGACAACTACAACGACATCGAGATGCTGGCTTTCGCCGGACAACCCTTTATCATGGGAAATGCGTCGCAGGAACTGCGCGACCGCGGCTGGACGCTGACGCGCTCGAATGCCGAAAGTGGCGTGGCGGCTGCGATTGAGTCCGTTCTAGATGGCAAAGCGTTGGAACCCGCGATTGCGCAATGACCATGAGAACTAGAATGACCGGGCGAACTAGCTAGACGAGAGATTGCGATGAACTGGACGAAAACCAAGGCGGCCCGAACCTTCGGCGCAATCGTTGGTGCGGTCGCAATTCTTGGGCTTCCGACGTTCGCCGCCGACCTCGCGGTACTGAACAATGGCTTCACCATTCGTCATGAGCATCGCCAGGTAGTTGGCGACATGACCCGCCTTTATGTTTCCGCCGACGATTCCAGCTTCACCGAGGTGCCGACAGCCGACATTACGGGTTTTGAGAAGGACTTAACCTTGCCGGTACCGGTCTCCGCGTCCACGCATTCGAACTCGATCAACTCTGATGCCACCCGTTCCGCGCCAGACCTGAGCGAGGTTGTCAACTCCGCGAGCGCCGCCTATCACCTCGACCCCGATCTCGTGAACAGCGTCATCCACGCTGAAAGCGGATTCAACTCGCACGCCATCTCTCCCAAAGGCGCTCGCGGTTTGATGCAGCTCATGCCCTCGACTGCCAGCAACTTGGGCGTGAAAGACTCCTTCGACCCCGAAGCCAACGTCGGCGGCGGAAGCCGCTATCTGCGTGAGTTGCTCGAGCGCTACAACTTCGATCTGGTTAAGGCGTTAGCCGCCTATAACGCCGGACCGCAGCGTGTGGAACAGTACAACGGAGTTCCACCCTTCCGCGAGACGCGCGCCTACGTGGCCCGCATCGTCCACGAGTACAACAAGAAGAAGGTCGCGCAGGAAAAAGCCGAAGGCAGGGCCAGAAAACTTCACGCCGCGCAATCGACAAAGCAATCCGGAAAGCTTGCTAACTCGCAAACGCAAAACCAGAAATCCGCATCCAGCTCTTCAATGGCTGCATCGCGCGCTCCCAAATACTCCGCAAAATCGAATGCGCAACTCGCCGCCAATCCCGCGCGCGCAGCATCCCCGCGTTGACCCTGCCTGATCTCTCATTTACCTTCATGTGGGGCGGTGCTAGCTACCGGCTCGCCTTTCTGCGATTTCGTGCCGCACGGTTTCGCGCCGCTTAAACGATGCCAAGTAAAAAATACCTTGCGTTCGCGGTCGTCCTGCTTGTCCTGGTGGCGCTGCTTTATCTGCAGTTTCGCACCTGGCGCAATTTCGACTGGGCGCTCCTCGTTCAGTTTCATATCAAATGGCAACACATCATTCACGGAATCCTGCTAATTTACCTCGCCTACATCCTGCGGGCCGTCCGCTGGAAAATCTTCCTCCGGCCGGTTCGCAATGACTCATCCATCGCCGGCCTCGTACCCCCGACGCTCATCGGATTCACCGCTCTCGCCTTGCTCGGACGCCCCGGCGAATTGATTCGCCCCTATCTGATTGCCCGCCACACCAAACTAACGTTTGCATCACAAGTAGGTGTGTGGGCAGTCGAGCGCATCTTTGACGTTGGCGGTTTCACGGTCCTACTTGTCGGGGCCATTTTTCTACCCTCCAAGCTGCACGCCTTCGCGCAGGATGCGCCCTACGAAGTTCGGCATTGGATTTACCTGACTGGTTATGCCCTGATCGCTCTCGTCATTGGCCTTCTCACGGGCGCCGTCCTGATGTCGTACCGCGGCAGTCGCATTGCACAATGGGTCGAGAAACGGTTTTCGCATCTCGCCGAAAATCTTGGGCATCGCATCGCACAAAAAATCCGCGAGTTCACTATTGGCCTCGACACCATTCATGGGCCATTCGCGTTTCTCCAACTATCGGGTGTGTCCGTATTGATGTGGTGGGTAATCGCCGTTTCCTATAAAGAAGTGACTGCGGCGTATGGAGCGCCCATGCACGCGATGAGCACAACGAAGGTTCTGCTGCTCATGGGATCGAGCATGATCGGCTCGATGGTGCAACTTCCCGGCGTCGGCGGCGGATCGCAACTGGCGACCATCAGCGCGATGGATCACGTCTTTCATATTGTTCCCAAAGAGCTGGCCGTGAGCTGCGGCATCATGCTCTGGCTAGTGACCTTTGTCGCCGTTGTCCCCCTGGGGCTGCTCCTCGCTCATCGCGAACGGCTATCGCTCCGCAAACTCTCTGCCGAGAGCACCGAGGCCGAAGAAAAAGTAGAGCAGCTGAATCACTGAATTAGCGTCGCCGATCTCTTTGAGGATGTGGACACGACTGAATGATTCAATCCCTCACCAATCAATCTCTCAATTCACCAACTGCTACAATCGTAATTACCCTCTAAACACATGAAATGCCCTTTTTGCGGCTTTGAAAACGATAAGGTAGTCGACTCGCGCGAGAGCAAAGAAGCCGATTCCATCCGGCGCCGCCGCGAGTGCCTGAAGTGCGAGAAGCGCTTCACCACCTACGAGCGCATCGACGAAATTCCATATATGGTCGTGAAAAAAGACGGACGCCGCGAGCGTTTCGATCGCCAAAAAGTCTTAAATGGCCTGATGCGCGCCTGCGAAAAGCGGCCGGTTCCAATCAGCAAGCTCGAGCAGATCGTGAACGAGGCAGAAACATTTGTGATCGAATCACCCGAGCGCGAGCGCAAGACGAGCGAGATTGGCGAGCTGATCATGAATCGGCTTAGACGACATGACAAGGTCGCGTATGTCCGCTTCGCATCCGTCTATCTGGATTTCAAAGATGTGCAGGAGTTCATGACCGAACTGAAGGATTTGCTAAAGACAAGGGAACCTGAGCTGAAGGGTAAGAGTGTGAAAACTTAATTGAGTCATCGATTCATTGAGGCATTGAGGTATTAAGAGATCAACGACTATGGCGCAATCGGTGAGTCAATAATCAAGCAAAACGACGGCGTTATGACTGAATCTGAAACATCAACCTCTCTTGCGAAAGCAGCAGCCCTCAAGCGTCGGAGCAAGAACTTCGCTATCCGCATCGTGCATCTCTTTCGTTCTCTGTCCCACTCTCCCGACGCTCAGACCCTGGGAAAACAACTTCTTCGTTCAGGAACCTCGGTCGCGGCAAACTATCGCGCTGTTTGTCGTGCTCGTTCAAAAGCGGAATTCATTTCGCGACTGGGAATTGTCGTCGAAGAAGCTGACGAGTCGGTTTTCTGGCTGGAACTTCTGGGAGAAACGGGTGTCATCCGCGAAGAAAGAACGCAAGAACTACTAGAGGAAGCAAACGAGCTAGTAGCAATCTTTGGCGCGTCGCTACGCACATCGAAACAAAATCGCAACGAACAATCGAAATAATGACTCGATGTTTCAATGACTCAAATGACTAAATGATTCAATGACTCAATCTCACAAAATAACCCTCATCCCCGGCGACGGCATCGGCCCCGAAGTAATTCAGGCCGCCGTTCGCATTCTTGAAGCTACCGGCGTCAAATTCGAATGGGAGAGCTTCGCGGCCGGCAGCGAAGCGTTCGAGAAATACAAGGAATACATCCCGAAAGAACTCACCGAGTCAATCGAGCGCACGCGTGTGGGCTTGAAAGGCCCAGTCACCACACCCATCGGGGGCGGTTTCTCCAGCATCAACGTCGAGTTGCGAAAGCGTTTCGAGCTCTTCGCCAACTTCCGCCCAATTCGCAATCTTCCGCACATCCCAACGCGCTATCCCGACATCGATCTAATCGTCGTCCGCGAAAATACCGAAGGCCTCTATTCTGGCATCGAGCACGAAGTTGTCCCCGGCGTAGTCGAGAGCCTCAAGATCATCACCGAAAAAGCTTCCACGCGCATCTCCCGCTTCGCCTTCGAACACGCCCGTAACAACAAGCGAAAGAAGATTCACTGCATTCACAAGGCCAACATCATGAAGATGTCCGACGGCCTGTTCCTGCAATGCTCTCGCAAAGTTTCGAAAGAGTATCCCGAAATCGCATACGCCGAGCACATTGTCGACAACAACTGCATGCAGCTGGTGATGAACCCGTACCAGTACGACATGCTGCTGCTCGAAAATCTCTATGGCGACATCGTCTCCGACCTCTGCGCGGGTCTCGTCGGCGGACTAGGCCTTGTGCCCGGCGCGAACTACGGCCATGAATGCGCGATTTTTGAAGCCGTTCACGGCTCCGCGCCTGACATCGCCGGAAAAAATATCGCCAACCCGACCGCGGTCCTCCGCTCCTCTCTGTTGATGTTGCGCCATATCGGCGAGCCCGAAGCCGCATGGAAGATTCGCAACGCCATTGACGACGTCTACCGCGACCGAAGCAAGCTGACGCGTGATGTCGGCGGCAGCGCCAGCACATCCGAGTTTGCCGACGCCATCATCGCAGCCATGGAGTCGCCCCGCGAACCAGTCACCCCCATGCCGGCATAGAGGCGCTGCTTCGGCCTCGTCGGTCGGCAAAGCTTCCGTCTGCTAAACTGGGGCGTTCCACGCGGCCTGCCTGCGCATTTCAGGAAATCCATGCTGAAGAAACTCGAAGTTCCTTACAACCAGGGACTGCACCGTTTCGCCATCTTCACCGCCAGCGTCACGCTGCTCCTGATCGTCGCCGGCGCGCTCGTTACCAGCAATGACGCGGGCCTTTCCGTTCCCGATTGGCCGACGACCTTCGGCTCGTTCTACAAAATGCCGCACATGGTCGGAGGCGTGAAGTACGAACATGGCCACCGCATGGTCGCCGAGTTCGTAGGTTTGCTGACCATCGTCCTAGCCGTCTGGACATGGCGCGTAGAAAAGCGCCGCTGGCTGCGGATTCTCGCTCTGGCCGCGCTCGGCACAGTCATCCTTCAGGGAATTCTCGGCGGCCTCACAGTCCTCTTCTTTCTACCGGCACTGATCTCCAGCGCTCACGCCGCGGTCGCGCAAACTTTCTTCTGCATCGCAGTTTCGATCGCCGTCTTCACCGGACGCCGTTGGATAGAAGAGCAGCCGCGCACCGAATTCGATACACGCCGGCCGACGCTCTTCACGCTCACGCTGCTCTCGATCTTCGTCCTCTACGTCCAACTCATCCTCGGCGCTATGTTTCGTCACCATGGTATGAGTTGGTGGCCGCACGTGGTTCACGCGGCGGTGGTCGCGATCGTTCTCTCCTGGACCGCCATCCGCGCCATCTCCGTATATTCTGAAATCGATGCCGTCAAGCGCCCAGCCGTCCTCATGCTAGGTCTGATGGTCTCGCAACTCTGCCTAGGCTTTTTTGCTTTTGTGACTCGAGTCATGTGGGGCAAAGACGCAACGCAGCCCGAACTCCCCATGGTGATTGCGACGGTCGTCCACGTTGCAGTCGGCACGCTGCTTCTTGCCACGACCGTCGTTCTCGCCATTCAGGTCTGGCGTCACGTTCCCATCTCGTTTGCCGAACGCGTACCGGGCGGAGAGCAGAAACCAGTCGCCGCTTGACACATAGATACCAATCCGCTCGTTTGCATCGTAAAATGGCGTGTGGCTCCAAACTCCCCTGCCATTGATTTTGCCCCGGCGGCCAAAGTTGCCGAACCGCCCGCGCCCGCCATCATTCAGGTTCGCGACCTGCTTCACCGTTACGCGAACCGCGCTGCGCTGAATGGCGTCTCATTTGATGTTCGCGTGGCCGAACTCTTCGGCCTGCTCGGACCGAACGGCAGCGGCAAAACCACTCTGTTCCGCATTCTTTCAACCCTAATGGTTCCCACCTCCGGCACGGCAATCATCGCCGGCCTCGACGCGGTACGCCAGCCTGGAGCGCTGCGTCGCCACATTGGCGTAGTTTTCCAGGCCCAGAGTGTCGATATCAAGCTCACCGCCCGCGAGAACCTCTGGCATCAGGGGCACCTCTATGGCCTGCACGGTCGCGAACTCAAAACGCGTATCGAAGAAATTCTTACGCGCGTAGGCCTGGCCGACCGCGCAAATGACCGCGTCGAAACCTTCTCCGGCGGCATGCAGCGCCGCATCGAGCTAGCCAAGGGCCTGCTGCATCATCCCGAAGTCCTGCTGCTCGACGAACCGACCACCGGCCTCGATCCCGGCGCGCGCCACGACCTCTGGCAATATCTGGCAATCCTGCGCGATCAGGAGCGAGTTTCCATCATCGTCACCACGCACCTGATGGAAGAAGCCGAACGTTGCGACCGTCTCGCGATTCTGAACGAAGGCAATCTGGTCGCGCTCGGCACGCCGCAATCGCTGACTCGAGAAATCGGCGGCGACGTAATTTTGCTCGAAGCGCGCGATCCGCAGGCGCTGGCCGATCAGATTCGCAATAAGTTTCGCCTCGATGCAACCGTCATGGACAAGCAGGTGCGCCTGGAAATCGAAAATGGACATCGCTTCATTCCAGACGTAGTCGAAGCATTCCCCGGAGAAATTCAATCGCTAAGCGTGAGCAAGCCAACATTGGAAGACGTATTCATCCATCGCACAGGCCACAAATTCTGGAATGAAGAGGCAGAAAAGGCTGCGGCGGCAGGGAAAGGGACGAAAAAGAAAAGGCACTAAAAGATCGGATCACTATGGCGACTCACTCCACAACTCTGCCTCACACCTCGACCGCTCCAGTATCCGCCGGAGTCATGCTCCCGGCCTTCACGCTTTGGTGGCGCGAAGTCGTGCGCTTCTATCGTCAGAAGGCGCGCGTAGCCGGCGTCATTCTCTCTCCGCTCCTGTTCTGGATCGTCCTCGGCTCCGGCTTTGGAACCTCTTTCCGCTCCGGAGAAGCCGCCGGCCAGCAACACTACCTGAACTACTTCTATCCCGGCACGCTGGTGATGATCGTTCTCTTCACCGCGATCTTCACGATGATGTCGGTAATCGAGGATCGCAACGAAGGTTTTCTGCTCTCAGTCCTGGTTGCGCCCGTTCCGCGCGCCGCCATCGTACTCGGCAAAGTACTGGGAGGCACCACTCTGGCCGCCGTTCAAGGATTGGCTTTCCTGGTCTTCGCTCCCTTGGCAGGCGTTCATCTAACTCTCGAGTCTTTCGTTCTCATCGCCCTAACCGTATTCCTTGTCTCATTCGCGCTCACCGCCCTCGGCTTCGCGATCGCGTGGCCCATGGATTCCACGCAGGCCTTTCATGCGATCATCAATTTATTTCTGATTCCGCTCTGGCTCCTTTCGGGCGCACTCTTCCCGCTCTCCGGCGCATCAGGATGGATTCGCGGCGTTATGTACGCAAATCCGCTGACCTATGGCGTCGAAGCATTGCGTACCCTGATGTATCCCGACGCACCCAGCGCCTTCTCCCTGACCGCCTCCGTACTGACGCTCGTGCTCTTCGCGCTGTTCATGTTCGGACTCGCGTTCGTGCTGGCAAACCGGCGCACGACAAAGCCCGCTGCCTAGAAAATGACCATAGACATCCTCGCCCTGGCCGCGCACCGTGACGACGTAGAGCAAACCTGCGGCGGAACTCTTCTCAAAATGTCCGAGCGCGGCTTTCGCACCGGTATTCTCGATCTCACTCAAGGCGAACTGGGAACACGCGGCAGTTCTGAAGACCGCGCCCGCGAAGCCTCCGACGCCGCGCGCATTCTCAAAGTGTCGTGGCGCGAGGCGCTCGACATTCCCGATGGCCGCGTCGAAAACACATGGGAGAATCGCATGAAAGTCGTGCGCGTTCTTCGCGAGCAGCGGCCGCGCGTCCTCATTCTTCCCTATTGGGAAGGCCGTCATCCCGATCACTACACCGCGTCGATCCTTGGCTACGAAGCCGCGTTCTTGTCGGGACTGACCAAGTTAGCCGTCAGCCATCGGCCCTCAGCCATCGGCGAAAATACCGACAGCCTCGCTCCTCATCGGCCGTTCAAGATTATCTACGCCAGTCTCTATCGCGACGTGCGCCCCACCTTCGTTGTGGACATCACGGACCAGTTCGAGGCGCGTCTTGCTTCGCTCATGGCCTACAAATCACAGTTCACCGATCAGCAAGCGGGCAGCGGAATTTTTCCCGCCCATGCTGAGATTCGCGCCCGCGTTGAATCGATGGCCCGCTTTTATGGAATGCTCGGAGGCGTCACTTACGCCGAACCGTTTGTGCAGAAGGAAGTCGGACTCGTCGACGACGTGATGGCCATTCCGGTGAAGTCGATCTAGCAGTCTCGCCCCTAAATCCACTTCAAATCATGCGATACATTCCCGGCAAATCTCGCGCCCTTGGTCAACTCTCCGGTGGATCTTGCAACACCGAGGCCGCATGAACGCCCTTCGCCAACTCGGGGATAATGCCGATCTGAACATAAATAGGACGGATCAATCGCCGCAAAGTCGGGAGTTGCATGGCAAATAAAGACGCGCCACAAATACAAACAGCGCCCCCGATCATCAACGTGTAAGGTGCGCCAATCCGGCTCGCGATAACCCCGGCGATCAGGCTGCCGAAAGGCGCGATGCCCTGAAACGCCATCGAGTAAAAACTCATCACGCGGCCGCGCATCTTGTCTTCCACAATGGTCTGGAGAATCGTGTTGCATGACGCCAGATTTTGCATGAAGCAAAAGCCAGTAATGACCAGCAAGAATAAAGACAGCCCAAGCAGACGCGATCCCGCAAACGCAATCAGCGAAGCACCAAATCCGGCCGCAGTCATAGGAACCACCCGGCCTAATCCGAGGACGCTCGGCCGCGCCGCCAGCGTCACCGCACCGGCAAGCGCGCCAACCCCGACGGCTCCCATCAGAAAGCCCAGCGTGTGCGCTCCACCATGCAGCACCTTCCCGGCGAAAATCGGCATCAGCGTCGTGTACGGCATTCCGACCAGACTGATGCATACGAGCAGCAGCAGAATCGACCATATCGGCCGAAAGCCGACAACGTAATTCCACCCATCGCGCAATTCAGAAAG
>Ga0210389_10002355_pt1 | contig 14933 bp, 17 predicted proteins | sample IncBWH28OmetaG_FD_160127 | JGI IMG/M metagenome (GOLD analysis project Ga0210389, IMG submission 160127) | Forest soil microbial communities from Barre Woods Harvard Forest LTER site, Petersham, Massachusetts, United States - Inc-BW-H-28-O ...
TCACCGCGCATCGCCTGGAGTTCTTCAGCGGCGGCGGTCAGCCGTGCGAGGGGTGCGGGCTGCCGGTGCCGGCGTCCCTGCTCGACGTCCCGTGGAGCGAGCGGTACTGCCCGCGCTGCGGTGACGAGGCCGGAGGGAAGATAATCGCGGCGCTCGCGGGCGCTGGCGTATTACAGGTATCCGTTCGCACCTGGAGGAACCTGTGGATGCTCCCTCTTACCGGAAGCCGGCCCATTCCTATGGCCAGCCGTTCGGCACCAGCCTGGACACGCCTGACGAGAACTGGGCAGGCGACGGCTACGCTGCCGCGCCTGCCCCGGAGGCGCTGGAGCCCGTTGACCAGTCCGCTTGAGCCGCTGGCTGAAGAGGGTGCTGCCTGCCCCTACTGCGGCGCGACCGCCGAGCCTGAGCAGGACGGTGACGTCGTGTACCTCGCGTGCCCGGAGTGCGGGGGCGAGTCCGGCTACCACAGGGCCGAGCAGGGCGCGTTCTGCGCCGCCGGCCTGCCTGTTGCCGTCGCCGCCCCTGAGCCGGTGTTCATAGCCGCCACCATCACGAGGAGGAAGCCTGAATGAGTGAGCCCCTGCACCTGCGTTACCGGCCGGCCAGGTTCGGCGACGTCGCCGGGCAGAAGCCGTCTGTGGCCCTGCTGTACCTGATGTGCAAGCGCGGCACGGTGCCCGGCGGGATGCTCTTCTACGGCAAGCACGGCTCGGGCAAGACCACGATGGCCCGGATCGTCGCCAAGGCACTCAACTGCGAGGCGGAGCCAGGCAAGGCGGCGGAGTGGCCGTGCGGCACCTGCGCGAGCTGCGCCGCGGTCGGCAACGACACCAGCCCCGACGTGGAGGAGATCGACGCGGCCGGCAACGGCACTGTCGCCGAGGTCGAGGCCATCCGGCAGCGGGCGTACTACGGCCCGGTCAGCAGCCGGTGCAAGGTCTTCATCCTGGACGAGGTGCACGGCCTGTCCGGCCCGGCGTTCGAGCACCTGCTGAAGCTGCTGGAGGAGCCGCCGCCCGGCGTGGTGTTCATCCTAGTCACCACGCAGTTCGACTCTGTGCCCAAGACGGTGCGCAGCCGCTGCAGCCCGTTCCGGTTCGACCCGCTGACGGTGCCCGTCATCCGCGACCGGCTGGTGCACATCTGCCAGGCTGAGGGGTTCGCGGTCGAGCCCGCGCTGCTGACTGCCGTCGCCGAAGCGAGCGGCGGCGCGCTGCGCGACGCCGTGGTCCGGCTTGACCAGGTGGCCAGCGTCGGCATCAGCTCGCTGGAGATGTGGCGCGAGCTGACCGGGGAGGCCGACTTCGCGCCCGCGCTGCTGGCCGCTGCGGCCGACGGCAATTACGCCGCCATGTATGCCTCGATGGCCCGTGCCCTGGCCTCCTACGGCGACCCGGGGCACGTGACCCGCGAGCTGGTGAACTGCCTGGCCGAGATGCTGGTGCTGTCGTGCGGCGGTGAGGTCACCGCGCAGGGCGAGGCGCTGACGGTGAGGCGCGAGCTGGTCTCCCGGCTTGGGGCCGGGCGCGCGCAGGCGGCCATGGCGGTGCTGTGGGACTTGCACGCCCGGGTCAGGGTTGACGACCGCGAGACCGCTCTCAAGCTCGCCCTGGCCATGGTTGCCAGGAAGCTCGCCCCGCGCGAGGTCACCGCGCCGATCGCACCGGGCGGAGGTGAAAGGGCCTCCGTTGACTTCATGAGAGAGACGCTGGGGGCACTGTGAGCCTTGACCTGTCCGCGAGGCACCCGTCCACGCAGGAAAAGATGCGGTGGCTTACGCCGAATCCCAACCTGCCGGACGGCGTGCCCTCTATCGTTTCGGCCATGTGCTATGACCTCGGGTGCGGGCTGGTGGAGCAGCTGAAGGACGGCACTCAGCTCACTATCGGCTTGCAGCGGATCGTGGACGCCAAGGATGCCCTGGTGCGCCAGGCCATCGCGGACAGCGAGCGGTGAAGCCGCGCTACTGGTTCCCCTTCATGCTCAACGGGGAGCTGGACATGCTCGAATGCGCCCTGTACGAGAACTACGACCGGGTGCACCGCTTCATCCTCACCGAAGCCACCCTCACCCACCAGGGACGGCCGAAGCCGCTGTACTACGACGACAACCAGGCCCGTTTCAAGCAGTGGGCGGACAAGATCGTCCACGTGGTGTGCGACTACCTGCCGACCCGCGAGCAGGTGGCCGACCCGTGGGTGCGCGAGCGGATGCAGCGGGACGCCGGGCTGGCCGCGTTCATGCCGGCCACCGACCCGGACGATATCGTGATCGTCTCCGACATCGACGAGATCCCCTCTTCCGCTGCGTTCGAGCAGGACCCGGCTCCGTACCTGGTCGGCAACCTCTACCTGCGGTTCGCTGCCGTCGACACGCCCGGTTCCCCCGGCGTCATGCAGGTGCTCGCGCGGGCCGGGGCTACCGGGAGCATCGACCTGCTCCGCCAGCGCCGCGAGAGCTTCCCGTCCTACGACAAGGCCGGGTGGCACCTGTCCTGGCTGGGCGGCCAGGCCGCCATCGCGGAGAAGATCGAGTGCTTCTGCCACCTGGAGGCGCACGACTGGGCGACCCGGGCCAACAACGCCGACGTCATGCACCGCTACGGCATGGGCGTGCTGCCCGACGACGGGGCCATCTCCCCCGCGCCGGTACTGAGCATTCCCCGGGTGAGCAACAGGTTCGAGCGCGATGCGCTGCCGTGGGAGCAGCAGTCGCCGATGTGGGTGCACCAGCGGATGTGCCCGGACATCTGGTGGCGGCCGAAGGAGGGCCATGAGGTATGACGAAGAGTGGATGGGCGTCGGTCAGATCAACGTACTGGCGGCCCTGGCCCAGTCCACCGGCATCCTTGAGGGCGAGGCCGTTGAGATCGGTACCTGGCAGGGCCGCTCGGCCATCCCCGTCGCCAACTCGATCCGCCCGCGGGTGCTGCACGTGGTGGACCACTGGCAGGGCGACGGCCCGGAAGCAGTTGCCACGGGTACGGCCATCCGCCCTGAGCTGGTCGCGCGGGACAATTACGGGATCTTCTGCGCCAACGTCGCCGAGGCCACTGAGGGCAATGTTCAGGTCTGGAAGATGGACTGGCGCGAGTTCGCCGCGCAGTGGACCATGCCCGTCAGTTTCCTGCACCTGGACGCCACGCACACGACGCAGGAAGTGTCGGACAACATAGCCGCGATGCTGCCGTACATGGTGCCGGGGTCGGTTTTCGCGGGCGACGACTGGGACTGGCCCGCGGTCGCAGCCGGGGTCCGCCGGCACTTCACCGAAGAGCAGATCTGCACCCAGTTCAACAAGCTCTGGTGGGTAACCCTGTGACTAAGGTTTTCGACACGCTCCTCTACAGCGGCATCGGCACCGAGCCTGACCTCTTGGAGTGCCGCCTGCGCGAGCTGGAGGGCGTGGTCGACCGGCACGTCATCGTGGAGGGGGCGCTCACCTTCCAGGGCCAGCCTAAGCCGCTGACGTTCATAGACCAGCTGGAGCGGTTTGACCGCTGGCGGGACCGGATCACTTACATCGCCCACTACCCGGACACCACGCTGCCCGGCAAGGAGCCGGGCGACGCGTGGGCCCGCGAACACTCCTCGCGGATGGCCGTGCACAAGGGCCTGGCGGACGCGCAGCCGGGGGATGTCATCTTGCACGGCGACGCCGACGAGATCCCCTCACGCGAGGCCATCTACTCGCTGCGCGAGCACGCCCGCGAGATTACCCCGTGCAAGCTGGAGCTGCGGTTCTTCATGTTCGCCGTCGACTGGGAGGTGCCCTGGCCCTGGCATGCCCCGTCGGTGATGCGGCACGGCCAGCTGAGCGACTTCACTCAGCTGCGCGAGACCGGCTGGCCCGTCTACCCGCACGTGCGGCCCGCCGGCTGGCACCTGACCTGGCTCGGCGGCGAGCAGGCGGCACGCGAGAAGGTGCACGCGTTCAGCCACGTGGAGGCCATCCCCGAGACCGAGGCCGGGCTGGCGGCCGGCCGGTACTACCGCGAGGGCCTGTGGTGGCCGGGCAGCGGCCGACCGGGTGAGACCCAGTTCAGGGCCACTGAGGTCGACGAAACCTGGCCGGAGTGGATCTACCGGAGCTGGGACTCCGTGCACGGCGAGCCTGTCGGCCCGGCCCCTGACATCTGGTTCCGCCCGTGGAGGGACGAATGCTGAGTGACACCGCGCTGGTCATCACTGCCTGGAAGCGCCCGGAGTACCTGTGGCGGGTGCTCGACTCGTGGGCGAAGGCGGACCGTGTGGCGGAACTGCGCATGGTTGCCGTCGCCCTCGGCCGGTCGCACAGGCACGACGACCAGATGGACGTCATCCGCAAGGCGGAGGGCTGGTTCGGCCACAAGATCGTCGTCATCCCCGACAGCCCGGAGGCACAGGCGAGCCCCGGCATGCACCGCGCGCTCGGCGAGGCCATTGACCGGGTGCTCGGCAACTTCAGCCCGGAGTTCGTGCTCTGCGGCGAGGAAGACGTCATCGTCTCCAGCGACGTGCTCTCCTACATGGCCTGGGCCCAGGTCCAGTACACCGACAACGTGCTGTGCATCTGCGCGCACAACCGCGGCGGGGCAGGCTGGGACGGGCTGAGCGCGCCGCGCGAGGACGACGAGGCCGACCAGTCGGCGGTGCGGGCGCTGCCGTACTTCAACCCCTGGGTGTGGTGCACCTGGCGGAACCGCTGGAAGTCGGTCATCCGCCCGGTGTGGGACTGGGACTGCGACAGCGGCGGGCCGGGCGAGTCCGGCTATGACTGGAACATGCAGCGGCTGTCCGCGATCGGCCCGTGGCGGAACCTTGTTCCGGATGCCGCGCGCAGCCAGACGATCGGCGAGCACGCCGGCGTCTACTCCACCCCGGGCATCTTCCCGCTGCAGCAGGCGAAGTCGTTTCGCGAGCTTCGCGAGGGCGTGCGCTACCACCTGGAGGACTGATGGACCGGGAACTGGAAGACGGGCTGGACCGTATGGAACTGGCGGAGCGGATCGCCCTGATGGCGACGTACGGGCACAGCTACGGTATGGCGGCTCTGCTGGCACGGTACTCGCGGGACCTGCAGCGCGAGAGCCTGGAAAAGCCCTTGCCGCTGTGCATCGTGACGGGGATCTAGTGGCTGAGGACAACCCGCGCGACGTCTGGGACCTGAGCCGTCATCGCTATGAGGAGGCCCTGGCCCGGGTAGAGGCTGCTCTGCAGATCGGCTGGTCCCTGGGCGATCCTGACTTGCTCAACGAGATGCGGATCATCCGGATGGTCGGTATGCACCAGACCCCGTGGTGGGGAGCGGGCATCGACCCGGAGGACAGCAGCGTGACCGTCGGCGTGATGATGCGCAATGCGTTCGAGGCAGTCGGCGATGCTATCGACTTGGCCCCGGCCGGGGATAAGCCGATGCTGTCGACTAGCCGGCACTGGTTCACCCGGATGTACCTGGGCCGCTGGCGTCAGGGCAAGAAGGAGTACCACGAGTGGCTGGATACCCTCAGCCTGCCCCGGCCGCCCGATTAGCAGTGCGTGGCTAGCAACTGGGACAAGTTCGACGGGCTGTTCACCTGTCCGAAGAGCGTAGAGGACGCCGACCTGCGCACTTCTTACGAGGAGTTCTACGCGACCGCGCGCCGCGAGTGCGAGGGCCTGGACATGTCGGCCGCGCAGATCATGCGGACCTCGGTGATGCTCAACTGGTTCTTCAAGCACCAGCAGGTTTCCCGGCGCGGCTACGGCACCGACGAGGGCTACCAGCACCCCGGCCAGGAGAAGGACGCCATCCTCGCCTGGGAGGCCATCGCCAAGACCTGGGACGACGTGCGCATGAAGTCCAAGCGCGCCGACCCCGGCGGCCTCTCCCCGGAGAAGGTCCGCGATGTCTTCCTGGCCGTGCTCGCCGAGGTCGGTGAGCCCGGCCTGCGCGCCGTGCTGCAGGACAAGTTCGTCGAGGCGCTGAGCGGGGTCTGATGGCCGGTGCCCTGGAGCTGCTGGAGGCTGAGCACGGTGAGCGTGAGGCTCACGACCACCTCCTGCGCGAGTGCCCGTGGTACCGACACGTGGACAAGGGCGGGCGCGACCATCCTGACCTGCATTGCAGGCCCGCAACAGGCGGCGGAGCGCTAGTCAAGTTCACGCCGCGCACGCCCGAGGCATCGACCGTCGTCAAGCCGACGGTGCCTCCCGGCGGCCCTGGCCTGTTCCATATGAAAGGCCACCACCTGCCGCCGTACGTCGAGCACCTGTATCCGCACCTGGTGGAGCGCTACGGCAAGCACGATGCCTACGGGGTGGCTGTCGGCATCGTCAAGAAGTGGGCGGCGGGCGTCAACCCGGGCGGCTGGAAGACCAAGAGCGGCAAGGGCAAGCGCACTCACCCGGACGTGCGCGCCGCAGCGGCCAGGAACGTGGCCGAGTGGGAGAAGGAGAAAGCCGAGGCGCACGAGCACCACGCCGCCGCCTCGGCCGTCGGGCTGGCGGTGGCGACCGCTCCGGGCGCACGCCCGTTCCTCCTGCCGTCGCCACCTGGCGGACGGTATTCCCAGTACGGGCTTTACCAGAACCCCGTGCAGGCCATCAGCCCGAGCCCGCCGCTGCCGCCGAACGTGCCGCTGCCGACCGCGGCCGAGGTCCGGGCGGTCATCAAGCTGGTGCCCGAGTGCAGTGACGCGAGCCTGTCGGCGACCGCCCGCAAGTTCCTTGAGCAGGCCGCCTACAAGCTGAGCAAGGACAACCCGCTCGAAGCCCTGAGCGTGATGCGCAGCGCCCAGACGGCCCTGTACGCCGCGCACAAGGCCGACCAGGGGGCTATGCTGCCCAGCGCCTATACCGCCAACGTGTTCGCCCGCATCCCGCCCGCCGGCCAGTCGTCGGCGACTACGGCGATGAAGCAGGGCACGGACAAGATGCTCGCCTGGCGGAAGGCGGAGCAGGCGCTCGGGGCGCTGTCCGACCGTATCCGCAAGCGCTACTTCCACGGTGTATTCGCCGGCCCGAGTCAGATGGCGCGTCTCTCCAGCCCACCGGAGACGGCGGTGGAGAGGCTTATGCGTATTAGCGGGCGTGGGTAGAGGAAACGGCCCGACTGAGCAGTTGTTCTGGGCGAAAGTGGATCGGCGCGGCCTTGATGACTGTTGGCCCTGGCTAGCGAGTGTCCGGGGCGGTGCTGGCGTCAAGCACGGGCAGTTTTGGGTTCCAGCCGGGGTGCTGGGCAATGAACGAGGCTGGATGGCGCAGGCACACTGTGTCGCGTTTCGGCTTATTCAGGGGCACTGGCCAAGCCCGCAAGGACTACACGGCTGTGACAACGGGCTCTGCTGTAACGCGTTGAATCTGAAGCATGTCCACGAGGGGACGCAAGAGCAGAATGTTGCTGAGATGTTTGAACGCGAGCGTGCTAGGCCGACAGGCCGGGTTCCCAGGACGCCAGAGGTCCGCTGGGCGTTGTTTGAAGCGTTTGAGGCATCATCTCTGACTAGACCTGCCTTTGCGGATCTTCACGGCGTGCCTGTAGGAACGCTGGACTACATCATTTGGGCGGGACGCGCAGGTAAGCTGCGTCGATTACGGGTGCATGCTGATGAGTGCACTGGACCGCCTCGCCCTGGCCGTGGCGGCTGCCCACGACGTGAACGAGCCGGCGGTGTCCGACACCTCGGGCGCGACGCCGCTCATCCAGCCAATCGAGAACCTGCTGAACATCACCGAGCCGCGCGCGACGGCCGAGCTGGCCGCCATGCCCGCGCTCGACAAGGAGCGGGTGGACGCCAGCCTGAGCCGTGCGCGGGACATGCTGCGGACCAACCCGGCGGGGGCCGCGCAGTCGGCGATGCGGGCTGCCGTGATTGCGAGGGAGGCCGGGGCGCACCACCTGGCCAGGCACATCCTGCACCACGTGCGGGCGCTGGCCGACGGCGGCAACTCCACCTCCGCGCCGGCTGCCGCCGCGCAGATGCGGGCCGGGGACAAGACGGTCAGCCCGGTCACCAGCCGCACGCTCGGCAGCGACAACCCGAACGGCCCCGCGAAGCTGAGCGCGGTGGAGTCCCTGCTGGCCGCGACTGCTAAGAAGTAGCCCGCGACCGCTAAGACAGCTCCCCGCGCTAGCCGGACGCCTCCGGCAGTCCGATTACCCCGGCGGAATCCGCTCGCTCCCGGGAGGCGCACAGTGTCGCTGGAGAAGATCCTCGCCCTGGCCGGGGCTGTCCCCGATGACCCGGACCTGGACGCCGAGCTGCTGTTCGCCGCCCAGGTCGCTACCGGGGAGCTTGCCCTGCTGCTGGCGTCCGATGACGACAGCAGCGACGAAGACCGAGGTCGCGGGGACAAGTCCGGCAAGGGCAGCGACGATGATGACGGCGGCGATGGCGGAGAGCACTCTGGCCACGCTACTTACAAGGCGATGGTCAAGCGGAACATCCCGCCGAAGAGGGCTGCGGCGATGTGCGCCAAGTCGGACAAGAACGTCAAGGCCACCCAGCTGGTGAACTCGCTGGCGGTGCTGCTGGCCGGCGAGCCCGGACGGGACATCGCGCTGGTGACGCTGACCCCGGCGAGCGAGACCGCCGAGGGACGCAAGAAGGCCGCTGCCTCCGGGCACGCGCTCGATGACGGCAGCTACCCGATCGAGGACAAGAAGCACCTGCACTCGGCCGCGGTGCTGGCTGCCTCCGGGCACGGCAACGTGAGCGCGGCGAAGGCCCTGATCCGCAAGCGGGCCAGGGAACTGGGGGTGGACGTCAGCTCGCTGCCCGGGTTCGGCGGGACTGACAAGGAGAACGAGAAGGCCGCCGCGTCGATGGTGGCGCTTGCCAAGCAGGCGTCCGGCGGGGTCGCGATGCACCATGCGCCGATGACCGGCACCCACAGCCACGCGCACGCGGTCGGGGCGACGCACGAGCACGACCACCAGCACTTCGGCGACAACAACCACAGCGGCGGCCCGCTGCACCGGCCGGGCTCTGAGCCGAGAAGGGACTGGTAACCGTGCTAGCTGCCATTGCGGGGATCTTCTTCATCATCGGGGCCTGCGTCGGCTGGATCGACAAGACCATCTCGATTCAGCACCTGATCGTCATCGGTTACGTTGCCATGGTCTTCCTGTGCGCTCACCTGGCGTTCCGGGTCTGGGCACCTGACGGCCGCCGCTGGTGACAACGGCAGGTGCCGCCGCCGCTGCTCTGCTCGGGTCGGTCGGCGGCACGGGCACGTCTGCGAGCGGGACCGGCCTCTTCGAGGAGGAGCCGGTCCCGCTGACCGTGTTCGTGCAGGACAAGGCGTACCTGGCTAACCCGCCGCTGAGCGAGGTCCAGTACGAGGCGGTGCGGCATGCCGAGCGGGTCTACTACCTGGCGACCTACGACTTGCTTGCCCAGAGCGCCGACGCCAAGGTCCGCGGCTACTGGAGCCAGCCGACGCGGATGGTCAACTTCCTCGAACTCGAATGGGGGAAGGGCGGAGGCAAGGACCACACCTGCCGGATGATCGCCATGCGGGTCTGCTACCTGCTGCTTTGTCTTAAATCCCCGCAGAATTACTACCAGCTGCCCGAGCAGGACTCGATCCACGTCCTGAACGTCGCGTCGTCCTCTAAGCAGGCTCAGCGTGCGTTCTTCACCCCGATGCGCCGTGCCGTGCAGCGGCAGGGTTGCTGGTTCCAGCGCAACGCCGGCATCGACATCCTTGACGCGGCCGAGCGGCAGCGCCGCGGCGCGCGCGGGGAGCGCACGGTCACCCTGCTGGACACCATCCGGTTCGAGCACAACATCGAGGCCGTGTCCGGCCACTCTGACGCCGACAGCCAGGAGGGCCTGAACCTGATCCTCGGCATCGCCGACGAGATCGACGCGTTCCGGTCTGCGGCCGAGTTGGCCCGCAACGCCGGCCCCAAGCAGCGCGAGTCGTCTTCCAGCGCCGAGGCCATCCTCGACATGATCCGGACCTCGGCGACCACCCGGTTCCCCGAGACCTTCAAGAACGTCCACATCTCCTACCCGCGCTACCTGGGCTCGACTATCCAGCAGCTGGTGGCCAAGGGAAAGACAGACAACGAGCAGCGCGGCGACAAGTCGCGCTATTACGTGTCCGGACCGCTGGCCACCTGGGAGGCGAACCCGCGCATCAAGGGCAAGGAGTCGTTCGCCGAGGACTACGAAAAAGATCCGGCCATGGCCGAGGCGAAATACGAGTGCAAGCCGCGCCGGGCGATCAACCCGTACTTCGCCAATGAGCAGGCGCTGCGCGAGTGCTTCTACGAGGTCGCGCAGCCGCCGGTGAGCGTGGCCTACGTGCGCGAGGGCGCGACCTGGAGGCCGCTCTACACGTTCAGCCCCGACTTCTACCCGGTCAAGGGCGCGCTGTACGCCATGCACGCCGACCTGGCGGCTACCGGCGACCGCGCCGGCGTGAGCATGGCGCACGTCAAGCGGTGGCAGGACCACACTCTTGTCGGCAATGACGAGGACGGCCTGGAGATCAAGGTCGGCGAGCGCCGCCCCGTGGTCAAGGTGGATTTCACCATCAGCTACGAGTCCGACGCCGGCGCGCGGCCCCCGATGGAGATCCAGATCCGGTGGGCGCGCATGCTGTGCCTGGAACTGCGCCGGATGGGTTTCCCGGTTGTGTTCTTCAGCTTCGACCAGTGGCAGTCCAAGGACTCGATGCAGATCCTTGAGTCGCACGGTATCGAGACCGACCGCTTCTCCACTGACGTGAGCGAGGAAGGCTGGCGCACGCTCAGGGACGTGATGTACGAGGGCCGCCTTGAGGCCCCGCTGCGCGAGCTGACCATCATCGAGCTGCTGGGGCTCTCCCGGTTGCCCAACGGGAAGATCGACCACCTGGGTGACTCCTCCAAGGACGAGGCTGACTCCCTGGCCGGCGCGGTCGCCGGCGCGCTGGGCATCGGCGGCCAGGAGGACCCGAACGGCAAGCGGGCCTACCCCGGCCAGGTCTCGTTCTACGGCCCTGTGGCCGAGATTCCCTCGCCGGCGGGGATGCCGGCCAGGCTGTCGGTGCTCGGCCCTGACCAGTTCATGCCGACTGACCGGCCCGGCATGGAGTACGGCAGCAGTTACCTAGACGACTGGGGCTCGGTCAGCGGGGACTACCTGCAGTAAGAAGGGAGGCCGGGCTGCATCCCGGCCTCCCCGCTTCATCATCTGCCCATGCCCTCCGTGCAATTACCAGAAAGGCACCTTCAGTGTGCAGTCCGCGGAGCCGGCTGTCACCCGCGTGAATGGTTTTGAACGGAAGAAAACGCCTGCGTACAGAACTGGTAGGTTCCCGTCGTGCGCTGGTTCCGCCGCAAGCCGTTCCGGCTGCTCTGCCCGTTCTGCGGCAGCCCGTTTTTCATCGTGAACGCCGGCCTGGTACGCCATCGCAACAAGCTGCCGCTCATCACGTCCATGAAGGAGGGGCTGGAGTGCGCCGATTGCGGTCTCGTGACCGCTTACCAGGACTTCGTGGACCAGCACCGGGGCTGGCTGTGAGCATCCCGTTCGAGGTGCTGGTTGAGTACGCGGCCAGCCTGACCGATGATGACATGGGGGAGGGCCTGGCCCAGCTTGCGGCGCGGGCCGGGACCTTCCCCGAGCGGCTGGCCGACGCGCTGGTGGCCGTGAAGCTGGTCCGGCTCAACCCGGCCGAGCTTCGCGCGGTCATGCACCCGTCGGTGCGCAAGGTGCTGGACGCCGACCGCGGCGGGGTGGCGAGCGGCGTCCTGACCAGCGGTTTCGGGCGGGAAGAATTTCCCTCCGAACTGGCTTGACACCAGTCAAGCGAGGGTAGTACCTTGGAAGTAGTCCCGGGTGGGACTGCCTCAAGTCCGCAACAAGATGGATGGCGGTGCGGGGTGCCAGCCCGGGGCACACCGATAAACAGGTTGCGAGCCAAGGGCGCGCACATAAGCTAGGAGTCATGGTGAGCAGGTCATCGAGTAAGCAGCAGGCGCGAGGGTGGTACGTCCACCTTTTCGCAGCCATGCCGCTGCCCGAAGACAACTGCACCATCACCCGCGAGGTGGTCCCTGGATAGGACTCAGCATCCTGTGACAGGAACCGCCCCCCGGAGAGCCGGCAGGGGCGGTTTTTAGTTGGACAACTCAACATAGGGGTGTAGCTCAGAAGGTCAGAGCAGCGGTCTCCAAAACCGTGTGGCGCGGGTTCGAATCCCTCCTCCCCTGCGACCGTCACCTGCGGCGAGAGCCAACGGGGGCGCAAGTCAACGCATATTGACACCTCAACAGCGTGAGCATCGTCGCGGCGAGCGCCATCTCGCCGCAAGCATTGACGTGCCGTCTTCAGGCGGAACAACACGCCAATCGGTGCGCTGGCCAGGCTCCGTTCACACCGGGGCCTGGCTGGTGCGCCACCTTGGGGCCTTAGCTCAGTTCTGGTAGAGCGCGTGCATGGCATGCATGAGGTCGCGGGTTCGACCCCCGCAGGCTCCACGCAGGAAATGGGTCTCCCGTTCGACTCGGGAGGCCGGGCTTAGCCGCCTGGCTCGTTTAACGGCAGGACACCTTTCCTGAAACACATGGGGATGTAGCTCAGTCTGGTAGAGCAGGCGGTTCGCACCCGAAAGGCCAGGGGTTCAAATCCCCTCTTCTCCACGTCGCATGCCAGGCAAGGCATCCGGTTCCGGGTTGATCGCCGGGCCAAAGGTAACCTGACGAGCCGGCGCGAGTCCAAGCGCCCGGACTGGGTAAACATGCGGCTCCATCGGGGTGTGGCGCAGCTTGGTCAAGCGCGCTGCGTTCGGGACGCAGAGGTCGCCGGTTCAAATCCGGCCACCCCGACCAAGGCAGTGCCGAGGCAAGAACCTGGACGTTAACCAGGTGGTCGGCCGAAGCAGGGACGCCTGTCCTGAGACGCCCGGGGTACCGGGTTCCCCGGGCGTCTCTGGTGCACTGCCTTACAACGGGCTGTAGCGCAGTTTGGCTCAGCGCGCCTGGCTGGGGGCCAGGAGGTCGGCGGTTCGAGTCCGCCCAGCCCGACGGAGAGCAGAGGGTAAGCGCGGCACACACTCCGCGGCCGGGGAAACCCGGTCTCTGCTCAGCGGGATATTGCGTAGTGGTAGCGCGCCTGCTTTGGGGGCAGGCAGCTGGGGTTCGATTCCCCGTGTCCCGACCATGGCTGCGTAGCTCAGTTGGGAGAGCGGTCCTCTGAAAAGGGACAGGTCGAGGATTCGATCGCCTCCGTAGCCACCATGGGGATGTGACCGAATGGCTTAGGTGCCAGGCTTCCACCCTGGTTACGCGGGTTCAATTCCCGCCATCCTCTCCGGTACGGGCCAGGCTCATACCCTGGTTGCGTGCAAGCGGCTGTCGGGCCGCGGCCAGGCCGCCCGGGGCGGGCCGACACCTTCTCCGGGGGCACTGGTTCTCTTGCGCCACGAGCATGTACGGCTATGCAGCGGACTCTTAATCCGCGGAACGGGGTTCAAGTCCCTGGCGGCGCACTCCTCTACCGAAGTTAGGTAGAGTTCGGGCGAGTAGTAGAACTGGCATATACGGCGGCCTCAAAACCCGTGCTCAACTGCGGGTTCGAGTCCCGCCTCGCCCACTCAATGGGGTATGGGGTAATCCGGCAGCCCACTAGGTTCTGGCCCTAGCAGTCTTGGTTCGAGTCCAGGTACCTCAGCTTTGCCGCCGCGCACGGCTTGCGGCTCCGCCTTCGTACGGCGGATGATCCGGGTCGGCACCGGATGGCGGCTCCATGCGCCCGTGCTGGAATAGGCAGACAGGCTAGCTTGAGGAGCTAGTGCTCGTCAGGGCGTCCCGGTTCAAGTCCGGGCGGGCGCACAATGCCGCCGCGCGCAGTCGCGGCCCTGGCCTTGTAAGCCGGGAGGTCCGGGTCAGCACCGGACGGCGGCTCTCGATCCGGGATCGTTTAATGGCAGGACGCGGCGCTTTGAATGCCGCTATGCGGGTTCGAGTCTGGCCCCCGGAACTAGTAAGGCATGCCGGTATAGCTCAGGTGGTCAGAGCGCGCCCTCGGTAAGGGCGAGGCCCGCGGTTCGACCCCGCGTGCCGGCTCCATGTCGACGTAACTCAGCGGTAGAGTGCGAGCTTGCCAAGTTCGTGGTCGCGGGTTCAAATCCCGTCGTCGGCTCTCTGGGCGCGTTTCCTGCGGCGCGCTACGGCCCCTTTCAGCTTGACACTGAGACAGTGGTCTAGTCCTTCCAGGTCAAGCTGGCGGGGCAAGCAGGGCTTGGGTGAGTGGTGAAATTCGGCAGACACGCCAGGTTCAGGCCCTGGTGCCCCGTAAGGGGTGTGCGGGTTCAAGTCCCGCCTCGCCTACTCTGGAGCGATGGCACGAGAGGCTTATGGCACCGCGTTGCTAGCGCGGAGAGGGTAACACCTCCGCGGGTTCAAATCCCGCTCGCTCCTCCACGGAGGGTTCGCCTAGTCAGGTCTATGGCGCTGCGCCGGAAACGCAGTTGGGGAGACCCTCGCGGGTTCGAATCCCGCACCCTCCTCCACGGAGCGGTAAGTCGAGCTGGCCTACCGACAGCGGTCCCGAAAACCGTCAGGGGTAACTCCCGTGTGGGTTCGAGTCCCACCCGCTCCTCGCATGACTGAGGCGGCACCTGCGGGGCCGCTCGCCGGTGCCGCCTCAGTTTGGTTACGAACGGTCCCTCAACCACTCGTAACCGCTTGCATCCGTAAGTGTACGGATTGTCACCACATATGTCTAGATCATCTTGGGCGAGCAGCACAGTCGGTTCGTGCAGCTCTCTGATACGGAGAAGGCCGCAGGTTCAATTCCTGCCTCGCCCACGTAAGCCGGAGGCCGGTAGTTCAGCTGGTCAGAACAGCACGCTTATACCGTGTGTGTCAGGGGTTCAAGTCCCCTCCGGCCCACGACGCGGGGTAGCTCAGCTGGCAGAGCAGCCGGCCCATAACCGGCAGGTCGCGGGTTCGAGACCCGTCCTCGCTACGCC
>Ga0210389_10002357_pt1 | contig 14927 bp, 14 predicted proteins | sample IncBWH28OmetaG_FD_160127 | JGI IMG/M metagenome (GOLD analysis project Ga0210389, IMG submission 160127) | Forest soil microbial communities from Barre Woods Harvard Forest LTER site, Petersham, Massachusetts, United States - Inc-BW-H-28-O ...
GCGCACCGGCTCGGGAACCGTGGTCTGGAAGGCGCGCGAGCAGCTCGCGGCCGGCGAGATCGACTACGAGCAGTTCATGACCATCGTGGCCTCTTCCGCGCCATCGGTCGGCCATTGCAACACCATAGGCACGGCATCGACGATGAACTCCCTGGCCGAAGCGCTCGGCATGTCGTTGCCCGGCTGCGCCGCGATCCCCGCGCCCTATCGCGAGCGCGGCCAGATTGCCTACGAGACCGGCAAGCGCATCGTCGGCATGGTCTGGGAGGACCTCAAACCCTCCGACATCCTGACGCGAAAGGCCTTTGAGAACTGCATCGTGGTCAACTCGGCGATCGGTGGTTCGACCAACGCGCCGATCCATATCAACGCGCTCGCCCGCCACATCGGCGTCGAGCTCTCGATCGACGATTGGCAGAAAGTCGGTCACGATGTTCCGCTGCTGGTGAACATGCAGCCGGCCGGCTTCTATCTCGGCGAGGAGTTCCATCGCGCCGGCGGCGTGCCATCCGTGGTGCGTGAGTTGATGAAGGCCAGGCGCATTCACGAGGACGCCCTGACGGTCAACGGCCATACCATGGGCGACAATTGCCGCGAGGCGGCAAAACCCGATGGCGATGTAATCTGGAGTTACGACAAACCGCTGGTCAGGGATGCCGGATTTCTGGTCCTGCGCGGCAACCTCTTCGATTCCGCTATCATGAAGACCAGCGTCATCTCGAAGGAATTCCGTGACCGCTATCTGCTAAATCCAAAGGATCCGAACGCTTTCGAGGGGCGCGCGATCGTATTCGAGGGGCCGGAAGACTATCACCACCGCATCGACGATCCCGCGCTCGAGATCGACGAGCACTGCGTCCTGTTCGTGCGCGGCACCGGTCCGATCGGATATCCCGGCGGCGCCGAGGTCGTGAACATGCAGCCGCCCGCGGCATTGATCAAACGCGGCATCCTGTCCCTGCCCTGCGTCGGCGATGGCCGGCAGTCCGGCACCTCAGGCTCGCCGTCGATCCTCAATGCCACGCCCGAGGCCGCGGCCGATGGCGGCCTTGCGATCCTCAAGACCGGCGACAGGGTTCGCATCGACCTCAACAAGGGCAGCGCCAATATTCTGATCTCAGACGACGAGGTGAAAAAGCGGCACGCCGAGCTAAAAGCCAAGGGCGGCTTTCCCTATCCGGCGAGCCAGACGCCGTGGCAGGAACTCTATCGCTCGACCGTCGGCCAGCAATCCACCGGCGCCTGCATGGAACTCGCCACGCGCTACCACGACATCGCCGGCAAGGTCGGTGTGGCGCGGGACAATCATTAGATCGATCCGTCGTTGCGAGCGCAGCGAAGCAATCCAGAATCGAAAAAGAAGTCTGGATTGCTTCGGAGCTGACGCTCCTCGCAATGACAAAAATAAAGGGAGAAGCACATGTCAGACCGCCTGAAAGGCAAACGCGCATTCGTGACCGCGGCGGCAGCCGGCATCGGACGCGCGTCGGCGATTGCCTTTGCACGCGAGGGCGCGAGCGTCTTTGCAACCGACATTGACGAAAAGGGATTGGCTGATCTCGCCAAGGACGGTGTTGCTGAGGTCGCGCGTCTCGATGCCCGCGATACCGCGGCGGTTGCGGCCATCGCCAAACGTGCCGGCGGAATCGATATTCTGTTGAACGCGGCAGGCTTCGTGCATCACGGCACGGTGCTCGATTGCTCCGACGAGGACTGGGATTTCTCCTTCGACCTCAACGTCAAGTCGATGCACCGGACGATCCGCAGTTTCTTGCCCGGCATGCTGGAACGAGGTCACGGCTCGATCGTGAACATCTCTTCAGCCGCGGGTGTCTTCAAGGCCGCGCCCAACCGCTACGTCTATGGCGCAACCAAAGCCGCCGTCGCGGCGCTGACCCGGGCGGTGGCCGCCGATTTCATCACCAAGGGCATTCGTTGCAATTGCATCTGCCCGGGCACCATCGAGACGCCATCAATGCTTAACCGCGCCGCAGCTGCCGGCCCCAGCGGACGCGAGATGTTCGTTTCCCGGCAACCGATGGGACGGCTCGGCACCGCAGACGAGATTGCTTCGCTCGCGGTCTATCTTGCCAGCGATGAAAGCGCGTTCACGACAGGCGTAGCCCACATCATCGATGGCGGCTGGACGCTGTGATTATCGACGTCATTCCGGGTCGCGAGTGAAACGAGCGAACCCGGAATCTCGAGATTCCGGGTCTGGTCCTTCGGACCATCCCGGAATGACCAAACACGAGATTTTGGAAACTGCATTGTAGGAATTTCGTTATGAACAAGATCGATCTGAACGGCCGTTGCGCTGTGGTCACCGGCGGCGCGCAGGGCTTTGGTCGCGCTATCACCGAACGTTTTGTCAATTCCGGCGCGAAGGTCGCGATCTGGGATTTCGACCAGGCCTTGGCCGAGAAGACGGCCAAGGAATTGGGCACCAACGTTACGGTCATCAAGGTCGACGTGTCGGATCTGGCGGCTGTCAAGAAGGCCCGCGACGAGACGCTGAAAACCTTCGGCCAGATCGACATTTTCGTCAACAACGCGGGCATTGCCGGTATCAACAAGACGGTGTGGGAAACCGACTTCGACGAATGGCGCAAGGTGTTGCGCATCAACCTCGACGGCCCCTTCGTCTGCTGCAAGGCGATTGCGCCCGTGATGATCAAGCAAAACTACGGCCGCATCGTCAACATCGCCTCCATCGCCGGCAAGGAAGGCAACCCCAACGCCGCGCACTACTCGGCCTCAAAGGCCGGATTGATCGCGCTGACGAAATCGCTCGGCAAGGAGCTTGCCGCATACAACATCATGGTCAATGCGGTAACGCCGGCCGCGGCCAAGACCGCGATCTTCGACCAGATGACGCAACAACATATCGACTTCATGCTGTCGAAAATTCCAAAGAACCGCTTCGTGCTGGTCGAAGAACTTGCGGCCATGGTGGCCTGGCTGGCGTCGGAAGATTGCTCGTTCTCGACCGGCGCGGTGTTCGACATTTCCGGCGGACGGGCCACCTATTAGGAGACGCCATGACGCGAGAAGGCGGATGTCTGTGCGGCGCGGTTCGCTTCGAGGCGAAGGGCGAACCGATCAACGTGCGCATCTGCCACTGCCGCAATTGTCAGAAGGCCATGGGTTCGCCGTTCTTTGCCCGCGCGCTCTATGAGCAGAGCGCACTGACAGTCACCGGCGATACCGGCCGCTATCCTTCTTCGGACCGGATCGAACGCGTCTTCTGCACGAGGTGCGGCACCCGGCTGTTTTCATGGCGCCGTGATGGCTCGGCGGCCGGCGTCGCGCTTGCAACCTTCGACGACCGCAATGCCTTCGCGCCAACTGAACATATCTGGGTTTCGGAAAAGATCGCCTGGGTCAGGTTTGACGACGGCCTGCCGCAACATTCAGAAAGCATTTCGTGAACATCACCCTTTACGACGTTTCGGTCTGGGTCTTGCCGCTCGTCATCGCGATCACCTTTCACGAGGCCGCCCACGGCTTTGTCGCCCACCGGCTTGGCGACAACACCGCCTATGATCTCGGCCGGGTCAGCTTCAATCCGATCCGCCATATCGATCCCTTCGGCACGCTGATCATGCCGGCGATCCTGCTGATGTCGCATTCGCCGTTTCTGTTCGGCTACGCCAAGCCGGTGCCGGTGAATTTCCGCGCACTGCGCAGCCCCCGGATCGATATGGTGCTGGTGGCGATCGCGGGCCCGGTGACGAATATCGTGCTGGCGCTGCTCGCAGCAGCGGCGTTCCACGTGCTGGATTTCCTCCCCGCCAATGGCGCGCGGTGGGTTGCGGACAACCTGAAAAATGCGCTTGTGATCAATGTGATACTGGCGATCTTTAATATGATGCCGATCCCGCCTCTGGACGGCGGCCGGGTCGCGGTCGGGCTGTTGCCGAGGGTGCTGGCGCGGCCCTTGGCGCGGCTTGAGCCGTTCGGGATGTTGATCCTGATCGGGCTATTGATCCTGCTACCGCTGGCAGGTTCCCAGTTAGGTCTAAATCTTGATGTTATTTCATCGATATTACGAACCGTGACCGGTTATGTGATCCGGTTGATTCTTATCGTCACCGGCAACACATAACCTTCGGAACCCGCCGCAAAGAGCAGAGGCCAATTTGATCAAAGCTGCCGACATGATGATCGCGCGACGCGCCGATACCAGGGCGAGAGCCGATTTCGCGACGTGGGCCATGATGGCAAAACTGAACGGGACCTCTGCCCTGCCCCCCGCCGCCCAAGCCTTCCTCGATCGCTACAAGGAGCTGCGGAACGAAAAGAGCGAGGCTGAAGCGAACGAAGCCATCATCCAGATCATCTATGAAAGCTACTATCAGGAGATGGGCGGCGCGGGCCCTGCACCGGAAGTCAAACCCCAGCAGGCCGGAGGCGGCCCAACCAGCGACAATGTCACCGCCTTCAAACGTCCGCCTGCGCAACGGCCGAAGGCGGTACGGGGACCGCAAGGACGGTCAAAACTTCCCGTCGCGCTGATCTTCGCCTGCCTGGTCGTGGTTTATACCGGTTTCCGGTATTTCTTTCGCTGACGCGAGGGCTCAGTCAATCACGGACCAAACAAAAATGCCGGCAAGCGATCGCCGGCATTTTCATTTTCTGTTTTTGAAGTCCACATCGAGGCTGTAGCTGAAGGTGTCGTCGGTCAGCGCTGCGGGCGGACGCGGAACCGGGTCCGAGCGGCGGATCATGTCCAGGGCCGCTTCGTCGAAAAGCGCATCGCCTGAAGATTCCGCAACCGCGAGCGACACCACATGACCGAGGCGGTTGAGCACGAGGTTCACCTTGACCTTCGCGGCCTTGGCCTTCTCGACCTTGGGATAGCGCTTGTGCAACTCAAAATAGGCGCTGATCTGCTTCGCCCACTTGGCGGCGAGCACCAGACTGTCCCTGCCGATCCCGATATTCGGAGCTGCCGCAGCGTTGGCCTCACGCGCATTTTCGAGCCGCTGCCGCGCGCTTGCCTCCTGTGCAACCGATTCTTCGGAGGCAGCGGTCTGCACCGTCTCGACTTTCGGATCGTCGTCCGTCGGTTTCTTCTGCTCGTTCTGCGTCACGACCCGATCGGGGTCATCGGCTTCCTTCGGTATCTCCTTCGGCAAATCGGTCGGCTTGACTTCAGCCTTCTGCTCGGCGAGCGCGGGCGACGCCACGGAGGCGTCGGCATCAGGACCAGGAGGCAGTTCAGTCTCTTCGGCAGCCGGCGACACCAGTTCGACGCCGATATCGGCCACGTTGGCACCAAGCCCGTCGGAACCCTCGTCGGGACTGAGATGCGTCAGGGCTAGTGCTGCGCCTGCAACGTGCAGGGAGACCGCGGCCGCCGCCGCTATGGTCCAGAGCCGCCAGGACGGCTGTTGCTCGTTCACAAGCTCGGTCATCAGGGTTTTGTCGCTGCGGGTGCGGTGGGTTGGATTGCAGGTTCCGCGACGCCTTCCAGCGCCACCAGTTTCATCCGATAATTTCCCCGGCGCAACAGTTCCAGCACGTCCATCAAGTCACCATAGGCCACGCCACGGTCGGCGCGCACGAAAACCAGGCGCTCCGGATTGGAGTCGGCGGCGGCATCGAGCACAGCAATCAGGTCGGCGCGCTTGACGGACTTCTCGCCAATAGCCAGCGTCAGGTCCGGCTTGATGCTGACGTAGGTCGGCTTGTCCGGCTTCTTCTGCGGCGTTGCCGTCGAAGACGGCAATTCGATCGGCAGATCGACCGTCGACAGCGGCGCTGCCACCATGAAAATGATCAGGAGTACCAAGATGACGTCGATGAAGGGCGTGACATTGATGTCATGCGTCTCCGCGAAATCGGCGTCGTCATCGAGCTCCGTATCGGCGATCGAGACGCCCATGCCCTACTCCGCAGCGCGCGACTTCGAGGCCGCCGGCGACCCGACATAGGTGCGATCGAGATCGCGCGACAACAGCCGCCCCGCGGCGCCCGACGAGCGGCCGACCAGTTCGAGGTAGCCTTTCGTCACCCTTGCGAAGTGGTTGTAGATGATGACCGCCGGAATGGCTGCAACCAGACCAAAGGCGGTCGCAAGCAGCGCCTCGGCGATGCCCGGAGCCACGACGGCAAGATTGGTCGTCTGCGACTTCGAAATGCCGATGAAGCTGTTCATGATGCCCCACACCGTGCCGAACAGGCCGACGAAGGGCGACGTCGCACCGATGGTGGCGAGCAGTCCCATCCCGAGCCGGATCCGGCGCGACTCCGCACGTACGATTTCGGCAAAACTCGATGCCGCGCGCTCCTTGACGCCGGCGTCGCTGGAAATTCCAGCCGATAGCCGCGCTTCGCGCATCGCCGCGGCAAGCAAGGAAGACAAGACAGTGCCGCTCGCGCCCAACGCAAATTGCGCCTCCGCCAGCGACCTTGCATCGCCGATCTTGCGGAGCGCCCCGCGCAACCGGCGCTGAATCAGCGACAGTTCAAACATTTTCGCGATGAAGATCGTCCACGTCACCAGCGAGGCAAACGCAAGACCGATCATGACGGCCTTTACCACGATGTCCGCCGAAAGGAACATCGACCAGGGCGACAACTCGCGCAGCGCGGTCTTCACCTGCCTGCCGGCGCCCTCGGACGACATTGTCGCCGCGTCGGCTGCAGCAGTCACAGAAGAGACCGCGGCAGCGTTACCTTGGGCGGCAGGCGCCGGACTTGCTGAAATTTTCTGATCTGATGCCGCTGGGTTCTGTTGGGCCAGCGCAGCGGTCCCCACTGAAACAAAAGTCAGCAGCACGATTGTTTTGAAAATTTTTCTGAGCATTGCCGCGACTTCCCGGATTAGGTCTGGCGTTGATCGATTGCTTCAAGACCATTTCACGTGCGGCGTCGAGCGCTCAAGACGTGAGTTAGAGAAATTCCATTCGGGCTGCGCGGCCCGATCACGGTCTCGCGACCATCATTTGGCGGCGACGTCGACGGTGGGCTCGGCCAGGGTTTTGATCCGATCCTTGACGTCCCTGAGCGTCTTCAGGCTGGCCTCCAGTGCCGCGGTCGGCACCCCCTGCAATACATCGGTTGCGATGGCATCGCGCAGACTGTCGAGGTCGTCGGCCAACAGGCGCCCGGTTGCCGTGAGGAACAGGCGGTTGGCCCGCCGGTCCCGCGGGTCGCTGCGGCGCTCCACCAGGCCGTGTTCCACCAGTCGGTCAAGCAGGCGGACCAGTGAAATCGGCTGAAGTTCGAGCACATCTGCCAAATCCACCTGGGACAGGCCCTCCTGCTCGCGCAAGCGGAACAGCACAATCCACTGCGCGCGGGTCGTGCCGCGGCTTTTAGCCCGATGATCGATATAGTTGCGCAAAAGCCGCGAACTTTCGACCAGCTGCATGATTAACTGTTTTTTCAGCTCGAGAGACATCTGCTCCAGGCTTCGCCAAGATTGCGAATAGTTTAGGAAAATCAAGCTATAATGTGTTTACACATTAAGTGCACGCATATTATATTTGGAGTCTCTATGAACCCTTGAGAAGACCCGCTACTTATATTTTTTTGAATCTGAAGGCCGACATGAAAAAATCGCGGACAACGCGTTGGATTTTGCTGGCCTTGGTCGTTGCCGGGCTGGGCTATTATGGCTGGCAACGTTTCCATGGCGAAAACCAGGAAGCGACGAACAGCGCCCAAAAAGCAGCCCGCCCTGCCGTACGGGTGAACGTAGCCACCGTCGAGAAAGCCGACTTTCCAGTCTACCTGACAAGCCTCGGAACCGTGCAGGCCTTCAACATGGTTCTCGTTCGATCCCGCGTCGACGGTCAGATCGATAAGATTACCTTCAAAGAAGGCCAGCTGGTGAAGCAAGGTGACCTGTTGGCCGAGATCGATCCTCGGCCATACCAGGCGACGCTTGATCAGGCCAAGGCCAAGAAGGAACAGGACGAGGCCAACCTCGCCAACATCAATCTGGATTTGCAGCGCTTCATCAAACTGGGTGAGTTCGCGACCCGCCAGCAGCTCGATACCCAGCGCTCCAGCGTATCGCAATTGACGGCCCAGATCGCCGCCGACGCCGCCGCCATCGCGAACGCGCAAACCCAGCTCGACTATACGACCATCAAGGCGCCGATCTCGGGCGTCGTCGGCTTGCGCCAAGTCGATGTCGGCAACATCGTCAATGCATCCACCCAGACCGGGATCGTCACGATCACCCAGATCGAGCCGATCGCCGTTATCTTCACGGCGCCGGAAACCCAATTGCCCGATATCAAGGATGCGCAAGGCGCCACGCCGCTCAAAACGATTGCGATCACCACCGACGGCAAGAGGCCGCTGGCGGAAGGAACGCTGGCGGTGGTCAACAATCAGGTCGATTCAACCAGCGGGACCATCCGTCTCAAGGCCGTTTTCGATAACAAGGATCATGCGCTGTGGCCCGGCCAATCCGTCTCCACGCGGCTTCTCGTCAGCACACTGAAGAATGCAATGGTGGTCCCGGATGAGGCGGTCCAGCACGGCACGAGCGGCCTTTATGCCTTTGTCGTCGGTCAGGACAACAAGGCAGCGTTGCGGAAGGTCAAGGTCAGCCTGTCGATCGACGGCCGATCGGTGATCGAGCAAGGCCTGTCGCCCGGAGAAAAAGTCATTGTCTCCGGCCAATTCAAGGTTGCCCCCGGCACGCTCGTCAGCACCGCCGTGGCAAGCTCCGATCCGGCGGAAACGAAGGTCCGGCAAGAATGAGCGAACAGGGAATCTCCGCACCCTTCATTCGCTATCCCATCGGCACTTCGCTGATGATGGCCGGCATTCTTTTCGTCGGTCTCGTAGCCTATCCCCTGCTCCCGGTCGCCCCACTGCCGCAGGTCGACTTCCCCACCATCCAGATCACCGCACAGCTACCCGGCGCGAGCCCGGAAACCATGGCTTCGTCCGTGGCGCAGCCTCTGGAGCGGCAATTCGCGCAGATTCCGGGCATCGCCCAGATGACGTCGACAAGTTATCTCGGCACCGCTTCGATCACTATCCAGTTTGACCTCAACCGTAACATCGACGGCGCCGCCAACGACGTGCTGGCCGGCATCAACGGTGCTGGCGGCCAGTTGCCGAAAAACCTTCCGACCCCGCCAACATACCGCAAGGTCAATCCGGCGGACTCGCCGATCCTGCTGTTGTCGGCGACGTCGGACTCCTTGCCGCTGACCACGGTCAGCGACGCCGTCGACGCCCAGCTCGCGCAGCAGATCAGCCAGATTTCCGGCGTGGCGCAGGTCACGATCGGCGGCCAGCAAAAGCCTTCGGTGCGCGTCCAGGTCGATCCGGCGAAGCTCGTGGCCAAAGGCCTGTCGCTCGAGGACGTCCGCAACCAGATATCGATCGTGACGGTCGATAGCCCCAAGGGCAATATCGACGGCGATAAACGCGCCTTCACGATCTATGCCAACGACCAGATGCAAGACGCCAAGGACTGGAACGACGTCATCGTTGCCTATCGCAATGGTGGCCCGCTCCGGGTTCGCGACATCGGTCAGGCGGTGACGGGACCGGAAGACGCCAAGCAGGCCGCTTGGGCCGACGGCAAGCGCGGCGTGTTCCTGGTGGTCTACAAGCAGCCCGGCGCCAACGTCATCGACACCGTCGACAAGATCAAAGCGCTGTTGCCGCGGCTCGTGGCCGGCATTCCGGCCGCAATCAAGATCGGTATCCTCAGCGATCGAACCCAGACCATTCGTGCCGCGGTCGAGGACGTTCAATTCACGCTGCTTCTGACCATCTGCCTCGTCGTCATGGTCATTTTCGTCTTCTTGCGGAGTTTCTGGGCGACTGTGATTCCGGCGATCACGGTCCCGCTCGGCCTGCTTGGTGCCTGCGCGTTGATGTGGGTGTTCGGCTATACGCTCGACAACCTCTCCCTGATGGCGCTCACCATCGCCGTCGGATTCGTCGTCGACGACGCGATCGTGGTGCTGGAAAACATCACGCGCTATATCGAGGAAGGCGACAAGCCGCTGACTGCGGCTTTCAAAGGCTCCGCCGAAATCGGCTTCACGATTCTGTCGATCAGTATTTCGCTGGTTGCCGTGCTGATTCCGCTGCTGCTGATGGGCGGCATCATCGGCCGCCTGTTCCGCGAATTCGCGGTGACGCTGGCGATGACCATCTTCGTGTCGATGGTCGTGTCGCTGACGCTGACACCGATGATGTGTTCCCGCTTCCTGCGCCCGCACACCGGGCATGAGGAGCATGGAAAATTCTATCAATGGAGCGAACGTGGCTTTGACGCCATGCTGCGCTCCTATGAGCGCGGGCTCGATCTCGCCATGAGCTGGCGGCGGACCACATTGGTCATTTTCTTCGCGACGCTGGCGTTGTCGGTCTATCTGTTCATGGTTATTCCGAAAGGCTTTTTTCCGCAGCAGGACATCGGCCTGATCAGTGGAACGACCGAAGCCTCTCAGGATATCTCCTTTGCCGAGATGCTGCGACAGCAGGAAGCGCTTCAAGCCATCGTCCAGGCTGACCCGGCTGTAGCAACGGTGGGGGCCGTGATCGGCGGCAACGGCCGGGCCGGCAACAACGGCAGTATGTTCATCACGCTGAAGCCGCTCGATCAACGCGACGTCAATGCCATGCAGGTTATCGCCCGGTTGCGCCCCCAGCTTGAGAAGGTCCAGGGCGCGCGGCTCTATATGCAGGCAGCGCAGGACGTGCGCTTGGGCGGCCGGCCGACCCGAACGCAGTTCGAATTCACGCTTCAGGACGCCAATCTGGATGAGCTGAGCGAGTGGGCGCCCAAGATCCTCGCCAAGATGAAAACCCTGCCTGAGTTGCGGGACGTCGCCACCGACCAGCAGTCGGAAGGTACGACGCTACAACTCAAGATCAATCGCGACACGGCCTCGCGCTACGGCATCCAGCCGCAGCTAATCGACGACACGCTGTACGACGCCTTCGGGCAGCGGCAGGTGACGCAGTATTTCACGCAGCTCAACAGCTATCACGTGATCCTGGAAATCCTGCCGGAGCTGCAGGGCTCTTTCGACACGCTCGACAAGCTCTACGTCAAATCGCCATTGACCGGTGACCAGGTCCCGTTGTCGGCATTTGCAAGCTGGAGCAGCATCCCGGTGCGGCCGCTCTCGATCAGCCATCAGGGCCAGTTCCCGGCCATCACCATCAGTTTCAACCTCGCCCAGAACGCGGCGCTTGGGCAGGCGACGGACGCCGTGCAGAGAGCCATGGCTGACCTTGGTACGCCGGCGACGCTCAATTCAAGCTTCCAAGGCACCGCGCAGGCGTTCCAGCAGTCGCTCGGAACCGTCCCGCTGCTGATCTTGGCGGCGCTGGTCGTGGTGTACCTGATCCTCGGTATTCTCTACGAAAGCTACATTCATCCGCTGACGATTTTGTCGACGCTTCCCTCGGCCGGTGTCGGCGCGTTGGCGATCCTGATGGCCTTCGGTTACGACTTCAGCCTGATCGCCCTGATCGGCATCATTCTGCTGATCGGCATCGTCAAGAAGAACGGCATCATGATGGTCGACTTCGCGATCGCGGCCGAGCGCGATCAGCATCTATCGCCCGAACAATCGATCAAGCAGGCGGCCCTGCTGCGTTTCCGCCCGATCATGATGACCACGATGGCGGCGCTGCTTGGCGGCGTGCCGCTGATGCTCGGCACGGGAACGGGATCGGAAATTCGTCAGCCCCTCGGTTACGCGATGGTCGGCGGCCTCGCCGTCAGCCAGGCGCTGACCCTGTTCACGACGCCAATCGTGTATCTCTATCTCGACAAGCTGTCGGTCGCCTTCTCCAACTGGGGACGCTCGAAAGATGATGACGAGCATCACCTCCCCGAGCACGGCGCAGTGAAGGAAGCCGCCGAGTGATCCCGCCCAACTAGCCCGTCGATCGGCGCGCAAACCCTCCTCGGAGACCGATCGGTGAAGCCCGCAAGACAGGCGTCCACGTTCCGAAGTTCGCGCGCCGCGCTAGCGGCCGTCGTTGCGCTGGCCGCTTTAGCGGCTGGCGGCGTTTCGTTTGCCCAGCAAACACCTAAAGCCAAAGGTCAGGCTCAGACCCAGACAACGCCGACGCCGTCGCCCTCCGCCGCCCCGGCGCAGGCTTCGACTCCGGCTCAGCCCGGCTGGGCCGCGCGCTGCAGCAGCCCGGGCCGGGATGCTCCGCTCGAATGTGCCATGGAGCAGAGCGCGGTCCTCACCAAGACCGGACAGTTGGTCGTATTGGTCAATATCCGCGTACCCGGAGACGCCCGCACCCCGATTGCGCTTGTGCAATTGCCGCTCGGACTGAACCTGCAAACCGGCGCGAAGCTTCAGGTCGATGACGGCAAGAGCGCCGATCTACCGATCCAGACATGCGAGAACAGGGGCTGCTATGCGAGCATCCCGGTCTCTCCGGAAATGCTCGCGTCGCTTCGATCCGGCAAGCAGTTGAAGATTCTGTTCCAGGATCTCGCCAAGGAAACCATCACGATCCCGATGCCGCTCAATGATTTCTCGGCGGCCTACGACAAGATCAAGTAGACCGGTCTTTGACCCGGCCAGATTAGCTTTCCGTTTCTACGCGTCTTCTTCACGCGAACCGGTTCCCACCCCCGGATCAAGTCCGAGGGCATGCCTCGCTCGAAAACGCTAGCCGATCCCGAGATAGGCCTTTTGCACCTGCGGGTCGTTGGCAAGGTCGGCCGCCCTGCCCGACAGGACGCTTTTGCCGACCTGAAGGACCGTTGCGAAATCGGATACTTCAAGGGCGAGTTCGACCGATTGCTCCGCGAGCAGAATGGTCAACCCCTCTTTGTGCAGCCGGCCGAACGTATCGTACATGGTTTCGACCACGGCCGGCGCGAGACCCAGCGACGGCTCATCCAGCATCAGAAGCTTCGGATCGCTCATCAGCGCGCGGCCGACCGCCAGCATCTGGCGCTCGCCGCCCGACATGGTGCCGGCGCGCTGGGCTCGCCGTTCTGCCAGTTTCGGAAAGATGTCGTAAACCCGCTCCAGCAGCGTTGCCGTGCGCTTTCGGTCGTGCAACGGCGTCGCACCGAGCTTCAAGTTGTTCTCGACACTTTGCTGCACGAACAAACGCCAGCCTTCCGGCGACAGCGCAAGCCCGTCGCGCACGATCGAAAACGCACTCCGTCCGCCGATCGGCTGGCCGCGAAATTCGATTCCGCCCGAATGCGCCGGGATCAAGCCGGCAATGGCATTGAGAACGGTGGTTTTGCCGCCGCCGTTGGAGCCGAGCAGCGCCACCACGCTGCCCTCGGGCACGTCGAGCGAAACATCTGATACCCCGATCAGGTCGCCGTAACGAACCTCCAGGTGCTCGATTTTGAGCAAGGGAGCGGTCATGACGGCACAGGCCCGCCCGTGAGCTCGATGGGGGTGTGCGACGCGGCGGCCTTGGCGGCGCGTTTGCCGAGATATGCCTCGATGACAGCCGGGTTGCCGGTGACCTCGCGCGGGCTGCCACGCGCGATTTCGCGGCCCTGATGGAACACCAATACGCTGGTCGCCAGCGACATGATCACTTCCATGATGTGTTCGACAATGACAAGCGTGATGCCCGAACGATGGATGTCACGCACGAGATCGATCGCCAGCTGTACCTCGCGTTGCGTCAGCCCCGCCATCGCCTCGTCGAGCAGCAGCACCTTGGGTTCGGTCGCCAGCGCACGCGCGATTTCAAGCCGCTTGCGGCCGGGCGTCCCCAGCGATCGCGCCGGCGTTTCCGCTAATCGGCCCATGCCGACCCGCTCCAGCACCGCGCGTGCGCGGGTCTCGGCTTCCGATTTGCGGGAGGTGCGAAGAAACGCGCCGATCATCACGTTCTCCAGCACCGACATGCTCTCGAAGGTCTGCGGCACCTGAAAGGTCCGCGCGAGTCCCATCCGGGCGCGCGCCTCCGGCGCCAACGCCGTCATGTCGTGGCCGTCGAACAACACCTGCCCCGACGTCGAGGCGAGATCGCCGGTCAGGCAGTTGAAGAAGGTGGACTTGCCCGCACCGTTCGGCCCGATCAGGCCGAGAATATCGCCTTGGGCCACCGTGACCGAGGCGCTGTCGACGGCCTTGAAGCTGCCAAATGCCTTGGTGATCTCGCGCGCCTCAAGGAGCATGGGCAGCTCCTTCGGCCGCTATCGTGTCCGCCATGTTACGGCGCCGTCGCTTCGACCACAGCCGATGGGCCAGAGCCAGAATGCCACCCGGCTGAAAACGCGCGATCAGCACGATGATCGCGCCATACACGACGAAGGTCAGGCCCGCGCCCTTGCCGCCCAACAGACTGTTGGAAATTTCCTCCAGCGGCACCAGGATCGCGGCTCCTACAAGCGGGCCGAACAGAAGACCGGCACCGCCAAGTGCTGCCATGATCAGGATCTTCACCGAGATCAGAAGTCCAAGCCCCGACTCCGGATCGACGAAACCGAACATCATGGCATAGAGCGCGCCGGCCACGCTGGTGAGGCCTGCGCTCAACATGAAAGCTGCGAGCTTGGTGCGGCTGGCGGGAGCGCCAAGCGAGCGCGCCGCGCGTTCGGAATCGCGGATCGCGCGCAGATAGAATCCCATCCGGCTGTTCGTCATCCACCAGGTGATACCGAGTGTCGCGATCAGGATGGTCAGGAACAGGTAGTAATACGGCAGCGCCGAGATGAACGAGAGATCGAACACGTTCCGCGGCACCGTCGGTCCGCTCAAACCGACCGCAGCGCCGAGGTATGGGGTATTGGTGACGATGAGTCTCACGAGTTCAGCGACCGCGATGGTGGCCATGCTGAAATAATGGCCGGAGAGCCGCAGCGTCGGTACGCCGATGACCGCCGCTATCCCAACGCTGACGACGATGCCGATCGGAATTCCCAGTAGCGGCGACCATCCGAAATGGGCGTAAGCACCCATCGCGGCGTAGGCGCCGCA
>Ga0210389_10002358_pt1 | contig 14914 bp, 14 predicted proteins | sample IncBWH28OmetaG_FD_160127 | JGI IMG/M metagenome (GOLD analysis project Ga0210389, IMG submission 160127) | Forest soil microbial communities from Barre Woods Harvard Forest LTER site, Petersham, Massachusetts, United States - Inc-BW-H-28-O ...
TTGGCGGCGTTTTGCTCGGCGGTGTTGTACACCTTCTCGAACACCCGCGGCACCGACACCACCACCGTCGGTTTGAACACCGCGAACATCGGCAGCAGGTTCTTGATGTCGCTGGTGAACCCGACGGTCACCTTGTTGGCGTATGCGGACAAGGTGAGCGACCGGGCCAGCACGTGCGCCAGTGGCAGGAAGATCAGTAGCCGCTGCCCTTCGTTCAACAGCGTCGGCAGGCATTCCTTGCTGCCGCGGGTCTCGTAAAGCAGGTTGGAATGGGTGAGTTGGCAGCCCTTGGGTCGTCCGGTGGTGCCCGAGGTGTAGATGAGCGTCGCGGGATCCTCGGCGCGCAGCGCCTCAAGGCGCGTGGTCAGCTCGGCCGGGTCAACCGAGGCACCGGCCTCGACCAGCTGGTCGAGCGCTTTGGGGCCCGAGCCGTCGATATGCAGGACCCGGCGGATCGCGGGCAGCTCGGCGGTGAGTTCGGTGACCATCGAGGCGTGTGCGTCGGTTTCGGCGAATGCCAACACCGCCTCTGAGTCCTGCAGCACCCAGCGCACCTGCTCGGCCGACGACGTCTCGTAGATCGGCACGGTGATCGCTCCCACCGACAGGATCGCGAGGTCGAAGATCGCCCACTCGTAGCGGGTCGCCGAAAAGATGGACACCCGGTCACCGGCCTGCACCCCCAGGGCGATCAGGCCCAGTGCCGCGGACCGAACCTGCTCGGCGGCCTCGGCGCACGTGACATCGGTCCACGCGCCGTCGACCTGACGTTGAAAGATGACGAAATCGGGATCGTCGCGCTCGTGCTCGAAGACCATGGCCGCGATGTTGTCCCGCTCGCCGACGGTGAAGCGGGCGGGGACACTGTACTCACGCACTTTGACCTCTTTGACTTGATGACTTTTTTGACTTGGTGACGTTGCGCGACCCGTTGCAGGCCGGCTTGCTGTGCCCAGCCTATTCTGAGCAGTCGCGCAGCATGGCCGGGGTCGGTCGGGGCACCGCCACCTTTGCGGCAGACGCGGGGCAGCGCGGCGGTCGGCAGGCGTTCGGCTCGTCGGTTGGGCTCCGCCGCGCCCTCACGTGGGCGATTCAGATTGGTGTGTGAAGCTGAGCTGATGAACAGCATCCAGATCGCGGACCAGACGTATGTCGCCGCTGACGGCGCACGGGTCGGTGCCGCGGTCGCCGACGAGTCCTGCTGGCGTCGCTGGTGGCCGGACTTGCGGCTGCAGGTGATCGAGGATCGCGCCGAAAAGGGGATCCGCTGGGCGGTCACCGGCGCGTTGACGGGCACCATGGAGATCTGGTTGGAACCATCTATGGGCGGGGTGGTGCTGCACTACTTCTTGCACGCCGAGCCCACCGGCGCGGCGGCTTGGCAGCTGGCCAAGCTCAACCTGGCGAAAATGACGCACCGGCGTCGAGTGGCAGGGAAGAAAATGGCCTTTGAGGTGAAGAGGACGGCGGAACGGTCACGACCGGTAGGCGTTTCTCCGGTAGTTTAACTGCGATCAGGGTTTGGCACGGAGAGTAGCGTTTCGGCCCGGAGGCCAAGATCGTCCTGGGTAGTCATGCACATCGCGGGGCCTACCCGTTTGTGGGAGAGAGGGCAGCAGCCAGGTGGCGGAGAAGACGACGCAGACCATCCACATCGAAGCCGATCCGGGCACGGTGCTGAAGGTGATCGCCGATATCGATTCCTACCCGGAGTGGATCTCGGAATATAAGGAAGCCGAGGTGCAAGAAAGAGGCGCCGACGGCTACCCGAAGGTTGTGCGATTCGTGATGGACGCCGGCGTCATCAAAGACACCCTGGTGATGTCCTATCAGTGGCCGGCGGACCGTAAATCGCTGAGCTGGACGCTGGTCTCCAGCTCGTTGCTGCGGTCGCTTGAGGGCACATATCGCCTGGCGCCCAGCGGATCTGGCACTGACGTCACCTACGAACTCTCGGTGGATCTCGCCATCCCGATGATCGGGTTGCTCAAGCGCAAGGCCGAGCGCAGGCTGACCGACACCGCGTTGAAGGATCTGAAGAAACGAGTCGAGGCTGAGTGAATCCTTTTCGCCCATTCCGGCCCGGATCAGTCTCTTCGTCGGCAAGGGCGGGGTAGGGAAATCCACCCTGGCGTGCGCAACCGCGGTCTGTGATGCGGCCGTCGGGCAGCGGGTGCTGCTGGTGTCCACCGACCAGGCCCATTCGCTGGGCGACGTACTGGGTGTGGCGGTGCCGGCGAGCGGCCGGGGCGGAGCGGTTCGGGTGCCTGTCGACCTCGAAACCGGGCAGGCGGAGGCGACCGGTGGCTTCCTCGACGCGCTCGCGCTGGACACCCTGGCCCTGCTCGAGGCCCGCTGGCTTGACGTGGTCAACACATTGGATCGGCGGTTTCCCGAGTCCGAGTTGAGCTCCATTGCTCCCGAAGAACTCTCCGCATTGCCGGGCGTTCAGGAAGTGCTTGGTCTGCACGCCGTCGGTGAGCTCGCCGAGTCCGGGCGATGGGATCGTATCGTCGTCGATTGCGCCTCGACCGCGGATGCGTTGCGCATGCTGACGTTGCCCGCCACCTTCGGCCTCTACGTCGAGCGCGCGTGGCCGCGCCACCGCAGGCTGTCCATTGGCGCCGACGACACCCGCTCGGCCGCGGTGGTCGAACTGCTCGAGCGCATCAACGCGGGCGTCGACCGACTCAGCGCGTTGCTGACGGACGGCGAGCTGGTCAGCGCGCACCTGGTGCTGACCCCCGAGCGGGTGGTTGCGGCCGAGGCGGTCCGGACGCTGGGTGCCTTGGCGCTGATGGGTGTGCGGGTCGAAGAGCTGATCGTCAACCAGGTCCTGCAGGCAGACGCGTCCTACGAGTATCGCAACCTGCCCGATCATCCGGCGTTCTACTGGTACGCCGAACGCATCTCCGAACAGCGCGTTGTCATCCAGGAGCTGGACGCCACCATGGGGGACGTGGCGCTGGTGTTGATCCCGCACCTGTCCGGCGAGCCGATCGGTCCCAAGGCGCTGGGCGCGCTGTTCGACAGCGCCGGCCGGCGGGGCGGGGCGGAGCCGCCGGGTCCGGTGCGTCCCGTCGTCGACCTCGAATCCGGCTCGGGACTTGGGTCGATTTACCGCATGCGACTAACGTTGCCCCAGCTCGATCCTGCGGGACTGACGCTGGGGCGGGTCGACGACGACCTGATCGTCAGCGCCGGCGGGTTGCGGCGCAGAGTTCGGTTGGCATCCGTGCTGCGGCGATGTACTGTGCTTGACGCACACCTACGGGGTTGTGAGCTGACAGTTCGTTTTCAACCAGATCCGGAGGTGTGGCCCAAGTGAGTCCCGCTCATCCAGAAATTGGTCCTGAACTGCGGAAACTTGCCCAGGCGGTGCTGGACGCAATCGATCCCGTGGTGAAAACGGCGGCCGCCTTGACGGCCGGCGCCGGACTCGGAACCGGCAAGTGTCAGCAGGTGTGGTGTCCGGTATGCGCGATGGCCGCGTTGGCAACCGGTGAGCAACACCCGTTGCTCACCATCATCGCCGACCACAGCATCGCTTTGCTGGACGCGATCCGGGGCATCGTCGACGACATCGACCGGTCGCCCGAACTGCCACCGGACGGCCCGCCCGATGGCGGCATCACGGCTGGGCCGGACGTCGAGACCATCGCAACCAACGGCGCCGCGAAGACCCGTTACGAGCCCATTTCGCTGACCGTCGAGGAGTGAGCAGCCCGCGCGGGAGGTGGTCCCTGCCGCTGCGGATCGGTACAGTTGGCAGAGCGCGTACGGTGCGGGTGAGAGGGAGGGCCATGTGGTATTGGCTATTCAAGTACATCCTTCTGGGCCCGCTGCTGCAACTGCTCGGTAGACCGAAAGTCGAAGGGCTGGAACATGTTCCGAGTTCCGGACCGGCGATCCTGGCCAGTAACCACCTCGCGGTGATGGACAGCTTCTACCTGCCTCTGGTGGTGCGACGGCGAATCACTTTCCTTGCCAAGGCCGAATATTTCACCGGCACCGGGCTCAAGGGCTGGTTCAGCCGCTGGTTCTTCACCGCCGCCGGCCAGGTGCCGATCGACCGCGCCGATGCCGACGCCGCTCAGGCTGCGCTTAATACCGCCCAGCGGCTGCTGGGCGAGGGCAAACTGCTGGGCATGTACCCCGAGGGCACCCGGTCGCCCGATGGCCGGCTGTACAAGGGGAAGACCGGGCTGGCGCGGCTGGCGCTCGAGACCGGGGTGCCGGTGATTCCGGTGGCGATGGTCGGCACCGACGTCGTCAACCCGCCGGGGACCACGATGTTGCGGTTCGGCCGCGTCACCGTCCGGTTCGGCAAGCCGATGGACTTCTCACGCTTCGACGGGCTGGCCGGCAACCGCTTCATCGAGCGGGCCGTCACCGACGAGGTGATCTACGAGCTGATGGGCCTGTCCGGCCAGGAGTACGTCGACATCTACGCCGCCAGCATCAAGGAACGCAGCAACGGCTCGACTGGCCCGGGGCCGACCGACGAGGCCGCGCGGATCCCGGAAACGGCCGCCGGGTAGCGCCCGTTACCACCGTTATCAACGGGCCGATCAGCTGACCGCGGACACCGGCGTCAGCGTTTGCGTCGCCGAGTCCCGTGAAGTCACGCGCGCGGTAACCGTGAGACCCGCGGCGACGATGACCGCCAGCGCCCACCAGACGTAGGACGAACCGACCAGCTGACGCCACCAGTTCGCGGTGGTCTCATGATGCTTGGGAAGCAGGTCGATCGGCGTCCACCTCATCAACGCCACTCCGGCGACGCTGAGCACGGCCAGCGTCACGTTGCGGCGCCGCCAGGCCAATATCCCCGTCACCAGCACCGCGGGCAGCATCCAGACCCAGTGGTGTGACCAGGACACGGGCGAAACCACCAAGCCGAACAGGGCCACGCAGATCACCGCGAGGACGGGCTCCCCGGCCTGCAGCACCCGCCGCATCGCCCACACCGTCGCCGCCAGCACCAGCAGGCACGCGGCGACCCACAGTGGGAAGCGTTCTTGCTCGCTGAGCCCCAGCCGGGCCAGCGCACCCGCGATGTTCTGGTCGGTGTTCAGCGCCGCCTCGCCGATCCGATCGGTGTGGTGCACGGTGTGGGTCCAGTACTCCCAGGAATCGCTCCACGCCAGTGCGAAACCGAGCAGCGTCGCGCCCGCGAAAGACGCCATCGCGGTCAGTGCCGCGCGGTTGTCGCGGCGCAGCAGGAAGTAGAGCAGAAAGACCGCCGGCGTGAGTTTCAGGGCTATTCCGAGGCCCAGCAGCAGCCCGCGCGGCCATGGTGTGCGGCGCGGCACGCAGTCGGCGATCACCAGCGTCATCAGCACGACGTTGATCTGCCCGAACGCGAAGTTCGAGGTGATCGGTTCCAGCCAGAGGGTCGCGGCGGCCGCGATGAGCACGGCCAGCCATAGCCGGCGCAGCCATGCCGGCCCGGGTACCAGGGCGGAGGTGTTCCACACGTCGAGGCCGGTCAGCAAGATGGTGATGGAGACGACCAGCAGTACCAGGGTCAACGCCGTGATCGCGACGCTGGCCGCCGGCATCTGCAACCAGGAGAACGGGCTGAACACGATGGCCGCCAGCGGGGGATAGGTGAACGGCAGGTTCAGCCCGATGGGTGTGTGGAACAACACATCGCCGTGGTAGAGCGGTCGCCCGTCCAACCAGGCCTGACCGCCCATCTGGTAGACGTCGATGTCGATGCGGTACGGGGTGTGCGCGAATAGCTGCCAGGCCGCGTAATACATGGCCACGGCGGCCGCCAGCCAGAGCAGGCACCACACCGCCGCCCGCCCGGGGCCGCGTTCTCTTGAGAAGCCCACGCCGGGCGCCTGCCATTTACTCATGTCGCACAACAGCCTAATCGCTGCCGCGTGTGTGCCACGCGTAGCAGCGCGGCTCCCGCCCTGCAGGGAACCTCAGGCGTAGGTTTTCTGGAGTGCTCCACTGGTTCCTGCCGAGGGTGGCCCGCTGGTTCGCACACGACATTGTCGACCGCGGCCGGCTGCCGCTGCTGTGCTGCCTGGTCGCCTTCATCCTGACCTTTTTCGTCACAAGAACGTTCGCGCGTGCGATCCGCCACCGCGTCCGAGCGGACCGCCCGGCCCGGTGGTGGCAACCCCGCAACGTCCACGTCGGGGGAGTGCACATCCACCACGTGACGTTCGGGGTGGTTTTGGTGCTGATCTCCGGGCTCACCCTGGTGACCCTGGCCATCAACGGGGAAGAGCCCGAATTTACTTTGGCTTCAACTCTTTTCGGGATCGGGGCGGCGCTGGTGCTCGACGAGTACGCCCTGATCCTGCACCTGTCCGACGTCTACTGGGAAGAAGACGGCCGCAGCTCGGTGGACGCCGTCTTCGCCGCGGTGGCGGTGGCCGGGCTGTTGATGTTGGGCCTGCACCCGCTGATGTTCTTCCTGCCGGTCTGGCATGGCGCCGAATCGGTGGCCCTGCGAGCCGGTGTGGGGGGTGCGATGGCGTTGGCACTGCCGCTGGCCGTGGTGGTGCTGCTCAAGGGCAAGGTGTGGACCGGGCTGCTCGGCATGTTCATCGTCATACTGCTGGTCATCGGCGCGATCCGGTTGTCACGTCCGCATGCCCCGTGGGCGCGCTGGCGCTACACCTCCCAGCCGGACAAGATGCGGCGCGCGCTGCAGCGCGAAAGGACGCTGCGCCGCCCGGTCGTACGGGCCAAACTCTGGCTACAGTGCGCCATCGCCGGCACTCCGCGCCTGCCCGACGAAAGCATGGTCGATGCCCAGCTCGACCATGACGTGCATCCCGCGCCGCCGCCCGAGGGAACAGGACCCATCCTGATCAGCAGATAGTCCGCATTGTTGGCTGGCCTGATCAGCAGATCGTCCGTCTCCTTGTTCGTGCCGTACCGGCACTCATCGTCGGCGTCTTGGGTTTGATGGTCCGCCTCCTTGTTCGTGCCGTACCGGCACTCATCGTCGGCGTCCTAGGCTGTCCCGGGTGCGGTACTTCTACGACACCGAATTCATCGAGGACGGCCGCACCATCGATCTCGTCTCGATCGGGGTGGCCGCCGAGGACGGCCGCGAGTACTACGCCGTGTCCACCGAGTTCGACCCCGAGCGCGCCGGTAGTTGGGTGCGCGCCAATGTGCTGCCCAAGTTGCCGCCGCCGGCCTCGCAGCTGTGGCGTTCGCGCAACCAGATCCGGCTGGACCTGGAAGAGTTCTTCGGGGTCCGCTCGTCCCAGCGGGCGAGCGATCCGATCGAGCTCTGGGCCTGGGTGGCGGCCTACGACCACGTCGCGCTGTGTCAGTTGTGGGGCCCGATGCCGGGCCTGCCGCCGGCGTTGCCCCGCTTCACCCGGGAACTGCGCCAGTTGTGGGAGGACCGGGGGTCCCCCCGGATGCCGCCGCGCCCCCGCGATGCCCACGACGCGCTGGTCGACGCGCGCGATCAGCTGCGCCGATTCCGGATCATCACCTCCGGGGCCTGAACGCTCCCGGCGACGTTCGCCCTGATCAGGCCCGACCGGCCAGTGGCGGGCCCCAGTTACCATGGACCGATGAACTGGACCGTCGACATACCGATCGACCAGCTGCCGTCGCTGCCACCGCTGCCGTCTGACCTGCGGGCACGACTGGACGCCGCCCTGGCCAAGCCGGCCGCCCAACAGCCCAGCTGGCCCGCCGAAGAGGCCGCCGCGATGCGCACGGTCCTGGAAAGCGTGCCACCGGTGACGGTGCCGTCCGAGGTCATTCGGCTGCACGAACAGCTGGCCCAGGTCGCCAAGGGTGAGGCGTTCCTGTTGCAGGGCGGCGACTGCGCGGAGACGTTCGTCGACAACACCGAACCCCACATCCGCGGCAACGTCCGCACCCTCCTGCAGATGGCCGTGGTGCTGACCTACGGCTCCAGCCTGCCGGTGGTCAAAGTGGCCCGCATCGCCGGCCAGTACGCCAAGCCCCGGTCGGCCGATGTCGACGCGCTGGGTCTGAGGTCCTACCGCGGCGACATGATCAACGGCTTCGCCCCGGACGCTGCGGTGCGTGAGCACGACGCGTCGCGGCTGGTGCGTGCCTACGCCAACGCCAGCGCGGCGATGAACCTGGTGCGGGCGCTGACCTCCTCGGGGCTGGCGTCGCTGCATCTGGTCCACGACTGGAACCGGGAGTTCGTCCGGACCTCGCCGGCGGGCGCGCGCTATGAGGCGCTGGCCACCGAGATCGATCGGGGCCTGAGGTTCATGAGCGCCTGTGGGGTGGCCGACCGCAATCTGCAGACCGCCGAGATCTACGCCAGCCACGAGGCGTTGGTGCTCGACTACGAGCGCGCCATGTTGCGCCTCTCGGACGCCGAGGACGGGGAGCAGCAGCTGTATGACCTGTCGGCGCACACCGTGTGGATCGGCGAGCGTACCCGCCAGCTCGACGGCGCCCATGTTGCGTTCGCGGAGGTGATCGCCAACCCGATCGGGGTCAAGATCGGCCCGACGATGACCCCGGAAGTGGCCGTCGAATACGTCGAGCGCCTCGATCCGCACAACAAGCCGGGCCGGCTGACGTTGGTGACCAGGCTGGGCAACAACAAGGTGCGCGACCTGCTGCCGCCGATCGTCGAGAAGGTCCAGGCCACCGGGCACCAGGTGATCTGGCAGTGCGATCCGATGCACGGCAACACCCACGAGTCGTCCAACGGTTACAAGACCCGGCACTTCGACCGCATCGTCGACGAAGTGCAGGGATTCTTCGAGGTGCACCGGGCGCTGGGTACCCATCCCGGTGGCATCCATGTCGAGATCACCGGCGAGAACGTCACCGAGTGCTTGGGTGGCGCGCAAGACATTTCGGACACGGACCTGGCCGGCCGCTATGAGACGGCGTGCGACCCGCGGCTGAACACCCAGCAGTCGCTGGAGTTGGCATTCCTGGTCGCCGAAATGCTGCGCGACTAGCAGGCGCAGGCACCGAGGGTGCGTGTCGGTGCGTCGACGAAGCTAGAGCAGTCCGCTCAAATTGCTGCCGATCGTCCACGCCGCGGTCGCCACCAGCCCGGTGGCCGCCAACACGACCGCCACCCAGACCAACACCATCCGGCGGGCGTGCTGACGGGCCCAGACGAACTCGCTCATCGCGATACCCGCGAATTCCCCTGAGATCGGCTCGTATTCGTAGTCGTCGGGTTCAGCGTCGAGGTCCGCCGGGCGCCGGGGTTCGGACCAATCCCCGGGCCCGCGGGTCAGCTGACGGGTGGGGTGGGGAACCGGTGCCGCGACGGGCGGGCGCTGGCTCATCCGGCTGTGGTGCAGTGCCGCCGATCGGTGTTGGGCCGAGTTACGCGGCGCCGGCACCCGGAAGTCGGGCAGGGCGAGTTCGTCGGCGATCGCGTCCAATTCGGCGCCCATTTCGAGCGCGTCGGCGTATCGGACGGCCGAGTCGCGCGCCGTCGCCCGCCGCACGAATTCGTCGAATTGCGGTGGCACGCCGTCGATCGCCGCGCCGGGGGGCGGCACATCGGTGTCCAGCCGTTGGTAGGCGATCGACAATGTCGAGTCGCCGGTGAACGGTGTGCGCCCGGTCAGCAGCTCATAGGTGAGGATCCCGGTCGAGTAGACGTCGCTGCGCGGACCGGCGTTGCCGTCGCGCACTTGCTCGGGCGACAGGTAGGCGGCGGTGCCCAGAATGACGCTGGCGGAGGTGATTCCAGCGGCCGCGACGGCGCGGACCAACCCGAAATCGGCGATTTTGACCTCGCCGTCATCGGAGATCAGGACGTTTTCCGGCTTGACGTCGCGATGCACCAGGCCCGCCCGATGTGCGGCGCCCAACCCGCCCAGCACCGGACGAAGCACCGCCACCACCGCGTGGGGCGGCATCGGACCGCGCTCGGTCAAGAGCTCGCGCAGCGTTCCGCCCTCGACGAGCTCCATCACCAGAAACGGGTGCCGGGCATCCAGGCCCTGGTCATAGACGGCGAGTAGCCCGGGGTTTTTCAACCGGGCGACACTACGGGCCTCGAGCTGGAAGCGGGTCAGGAATTGATCATCGCCGGCGTAGCGAGAGTCCATGACCTTCAACGCAACTGGGCGGTCCAGCCGGACGTCGAGGCCGCGGTACACCGTCGAGGTGCCGCCGCTGCCGATCTTGGACTGAACGAGGTAGCGGCCATCCAGCAACGTGCCCTCCAATGGGTCTCCCGTCCCAGCTCCGGCCACTGGGCCATCGTAGGTGTAGGGCGTCAAACACGGGCTCAACCGGGCGATCGGGGGCCTACACTGGCGCGGTGAGCAGTATTCCGGCCGGCGACGACGTCTTGGATCCTGAGGAGCCCACCTACGACCTGACCCGCGTCGCGCAGTTGCTCGGCGTGGCGGTCAGCAAGGTGCACCAGCAGCTGCGGGAAGGCCACCTGCTCGCGGTGCGCCGCGGCGGCGGCGTGGTGGTACCGCAAGTGTTCTTCACCAACTCCGGTGAGGTGGTCAAGAGCCTGCCGGGGCTGCTGACGATCCTGCACGACGGCGGTTACCACGAGACCGAGATCGTCCGCTGGTTGTTCACCCCCGACCCGTCGCTGACGGTCACGCGCGACGGCACCCGCGACGCCATCAGCAACGCCCGTCCCGTCGACGCCCTGCACGCCCACCAGGCCCGCGAGGTTGTGCGACGGGCGCAAGCCATGGCCTACTGACGGCCTGACTACGCCGCGACGGGCTTTCGGTCCCGGTCAGCCACCGGCTCCGGCGAGCGGTGCAGCGCATACCAGGCGGCCAGCGCGCACGCGGTGGCCAGCGAAACGTGCAGCCACGAGTACATGCCGTGCGAGCCATCGGGTTTGAAGATCACCATCACCCAGGTCGACAGGCCGGCGATGGCCGCGACCGCCCGTCGTGACTGGGCCAGCGGGGCCGCCACCGCCAGCGGCCAGGAGTAGTACCACGGCAGGGCGGCGGGCACGAACAGCACCACCACCAGCATCGACCACGCGATTCCGGTCAGTGCGGCGCGGTCGTCACGCCGGAACCGCCACCACAGGATCGGCAATGACACCGCGATGATCACCACGCCGATCAACCGGGTGACTCGCAGCGTGGCGTAGAAGTCCACCGGGAAGAACCTGCCGCACAGGGCGTGGATGAGGTTGGCGACCGCGGTCGGCACGCTGAGCCAGTTGATGATTTTCACCGATCCGGCCAATGCGGTCAGCCATCCCAGACCGACACCGGCCACGGCGGACAGAATCCCGAACACGACGGCGAAGATCAGCGCGGAGGTCGTGGTGGCCACCAGGAACGCCCGCGCGGGGCGATATCCGCGTTGGTCGCGCAGATGCCTCATCCACACCCAGACCAGGAAGGGCAACGAGATTCCGGCGGTGGCCTTGACCGCGATCCCGACCGTGATCAAGACGACGCCCAGCACGTGCCGGCCTTGGAAGGTCAGCGCGATCCCGGCGGCCATCAGGCCCACCATCAGCATCTCGTTGTGTACCCCGCCCATCAGGTGGATGAGCACCAGCGGGTTGAGCACGCAGATCCACAGCGCCAGGGCGCCGCTGGTACCCAGATGGTGGGCCATCCGGGGGGCGGCCCACATCAGCAGTGCCAGTCCGGGCAGCATGCACAGGCGCAGCAACATGGTCCCGGCGATCACGTGATTGCCGACGATCATCGTCACGAGCTTGGCGACCAGGATGAACGCCGGGCCGTAGGGCGCCGTGGTGATGGTCCAGATGGGACTTACGTTGTCCAGCAACGCATTCGGATTGGCTATCGGGCCCACCGCATAGGGGTCGAAGCCGTCGCGCAGGAGCGCGCCCTGGGCCAGATACGAGTAGGTATCGCGACTGAAGACCGGCACCGACAGCAGCAGCGGCGCCAGCCAGAAACCGGTGGTGGCCCGCATGGTGAACTCGGATGTCTTCCCGGCCAGCGTGTGTCGGCCCAGTTGCACCCACGCGATCAGCATGAGCCCCACGCCCGTCCACAACACGATCGACGAGAGCACCAGTCCGTGGCCGAAACGCAGCCACGACAGGTGTAACGCTTCGAGCAGCGGGTCGTGCGGCTTGGTGCTGCCCGCTCCCAGGCCGCCCAGGGTGATCAGCACCGAGCCCAGCAAGCCGAGCTTCGCCGGTCGGGCCTCGGCGGTGGTGGCGAACGCACGGAGGCGCGAAAAGTGTTGAGCAACAGAGAGTTTCGTCGGCTGCGAGTCAGCGGCCGGGCTGTGCATACTCGAATCAGCGGGCGTCGTCATCGGCTCAGGCGGACCGATTCGTAGCCATCCGGACCAGTTCGGAGAGCCCCGCTTTGGCCGCCGCGTCGATGGGGGCGGCCGCGAGCGTGGCCAGCGCCCGTCGGGTCAACGCGGCGATGCGCTGCTCGGCCGCGGCCAGCGCGCCCACCGACTCGATGACATCTCGCAGTTGGGCCACCTGTGCGTCGGTCAAGTGCGCGCCGATCGAGCTGCGTAACAGGTTGGCCGCCACCGGATCTGACCTTGCTGCCAGCTCCACGGCCTCGGCCAGCAGCACGGTCCGTTTGCCCGATCTCAAGTCGTCACCGGACGGCTTCCCGGTCACCGCCGGATCGCCGAACACGCCCAGCACGTCGTCGCGCAGCTGGAACGCCACGCCGACGTCGGTCCCGAATTGCCCGAAGACGGCTTGCACATCGGGTCTGTCCGCGGCGGCGGCCACCCCGAGTTGCAGCGGCCGCGCCACCGTGTAGCAGGCGGTCTTGTAGATGTCGACGTTCATCGCCGACGCGACGGACTCGGCGGCGCTGGCCTCGGCGACGATGTCGAGGTACTGCCCGCCGAGCACCTCGGTGCGGATGTCGGCCCACACGCGGTGCACGCGCCGCAGGGCCCCGGGGGGCAGCTCCAGCGCAAAGACGATGTCGTCGGCCCAGGCCAACGCCAGGTCGCCGAGCAGGATGGCTGCCGACGTGCCGAACCGATCCGGTGAGCCTCGCCAGCCACGGTCGCGGTGCAGCGCCGCGAACTGGACGTGAGTCGTCGGCCTGCCGCGCCGGGTGGACGAGTCGTCGAGCACGTCGTCATGCACCAGCGCGCAGGCGTGCAGCAACTCCAGCGCGGAAAACAGCCGCAGGGCTTCGGGATCGGGATCCGCGGGTGCCACCGCGCGCCAGCCCCAATAGGCGAACGCGGGTCGCAGCCGCTTGCCCCCGTTGAGCACGAAGTCTTCGAGCGCGGCGGTCAGGGTGTCGTAATCGCCTCCGATGTAGGCGGTCTCGGCGCGGCGGTCCTGCAGATACCGCCGAAGTTGCTCGGTGATCGCGCCGGTCAACTCGAGGGTTGCTGCTGCTTCTGCGGATTTCAGGCTCAGTGCGGCTCCCCTTTCTGCTCGGCGTGATGTGTATTGGTTCTAGGGCCGACAGTGTATGTCGTTTCGGCGGTCCCGCTCGCTGCTACCGCCTCACCATTGCCCCGCAAGCGGGCGCCACCCCCACGCCTATGCTGGCGGGGTGTCGGGCGCTGCGCGGCTTAGCCGCCGCCGGGCAACGGTGTGGGCAAAGTCGTGTGATGGAGTCGTGAGAGGGAGAGGAGCCGCGTGAGCCTGAACACCATCGCGCTCGAGTTGGTGCCGCCGAACGTCGCAGACGGTCGGGAACGGGCACTCGAAGACGCGCGGAAAGTGGTGCGCCACTCGGCCGACTTCGGCCTCGAGGGTCGGATCCGGCACGCGATGATCCCCGGAATTATCGCCGAGGAAGACGATCGTCCCGTCGCGATGGAACCGAAACTGGACGTGCTGGACTTCTGGTCGATCATCAAACCGGAGCTACCCGGTTTCCGCGGGCTGTGCACGCAGGTGACCGCGTTCATGGACGAGGCGACGCTGGGCCGTCGGCTCAGCGATCTTTCGGCCGCCGGAATGGAGGGCGTGGTCTTCGTCGGGGTGCCGCGCACGATGAACGACGGCGAAGGTTCCGGTGTCGCGCCGACCGACGCCTTATCGATCTACCGCGAGCAGGTGGCCAACCGCGGCGTGATCGTGATCCCGACCCGCGATAGCGAACAAGGCCGGCTGAATTTCAAGTGCGATCAGGGCGCGACCTACGGGATGACACAGCTGTTGTATTCCGACGCGATCGTGGGTTTCCTGACCGAGTTCGCCAAGAACACTGATCACCGGCCCGAAATACTGCTGTCGTTCGGCTTCGTGCCGAAGGTCGAGAGCCGGATCGGCCTGATCAACTGGCTGATTCAGGATCCGGGCAATGCCGCGGTGGCTGACGAGCAAGCGTTCGTCAAGCGGCTGGCCGGCGGCGAGCCGGCCGAGAAGCGCCGCCTCATGGTCGACCTGTACAAGCAGGTGATCGACGGGGTCGCCGAGCTCGGTTTCCCGCTGAGCATCCATCTGGAGGCGACGTACGGGAATTCCGGGCCCGCGTTCCAGACGTTCGCGGAGATGCTGGCCTACTGGTCACCCGCGCCGGAGGTTTAGCTCGAGCTGGGCGGTTGGTCGCCCCCGGCGGTGAACCGCGGGGAGCGGTCGCGGCTCATCCACGCCAGCAGCGCCACCACGCCGGCAACCGCGAAGGACGCGACGCCCAGCCAGATGCCCGCCCCGGTGAAGTTACGGGTGTTGGGGTCGGTGTAGCGGGCGTTGGCGGTCATGGTGCTCACCACGCCGGGTTTCAGCTTCCACGACACCACGTCGGACTCGACGCGGTCACCGTTGGTGGAGGTCACCACGCCGGGGAAGGCGACGGTCAACTCGACGTCGGCGTCGGAGTCGGTCACCGATGTCAGGTCCGCCCGCCCCTCCAGGATGACCAGATTGCCGTTGCGGCGCAGCGACAGGTTCACGCCGGCGGCGTTGGAGTTCATGTTCGCCAGCTGGGGCAACTCGGCAAAGGTCACGTCGGAGAACACCGCCTGCGAACCCACGTAG
>Ga0210389_10002359_pt1 | contig 14912 bp, 14 predicted proteins | sample IncBWH28OmetaG_FD_160127 | JGI IMG/M metagenome (GOLD analysis project Ga0210389, IMG submission 160127) | Forest soil microbial communities from Barre Woods Harvard Forest LTER site, Petersham, Massachusetts, United States - Inc-BW-H-28-O ...
CGACACCTCACGATCGTCCGCAACGAGCGCCGCCTGCGCCAAGGGCTGCCCGCGCTCGACATCGACGTCGAGATCGAGCGCGTACTGGTCGAGTTGGACTACCTACAATCCTAGGATGCACGCCATCTTCCCGATCGTCATGTTCGGGGCTATCGCGCTATTCATCATCCTCGGGGTCGTCTCGATGTTCACCCGCAACAACCTCTACGACCAGATCGGGCAGGGTGGCCTCACGCTCGGCGAGGATCGATCCGCCGGTCACCACTTCTCCGCCTTCGACGACACCGGCGCGGCCGGCGGTCCCGTAGACCTCGGATCAGGCTCACGCGACGAGCGCGAGCGCGAGATCCGCCAGATGCTGCAGGCCCGCAGCGATCGCCTCGTGCGTCGCGGCGAGCGCCCGCTCGACCTCGACGCCGAGCTCGCCAAGATTGAGCAAGCCGAAGGCTTCGGCGCCGCGCTCGGCCCCGCCGGCGGTCGCTCCCACGACAGCGGCCTCGCGCTCGAGGTACGCCAACTCGTGCTCGCCCGCAACGAACGCCGCCGCCGCCAGGGACAGCCCGCGCTCGACGTCGAGGCCGAGATCGCCCGCACGCTCGCCGAGTTCGACCCCTCCTGACGTCGCCGCGCGCCCGCGCTCGCGCAAAGATTCGCCCATCCGCGCCCAAGCAGCGCAACCATCGCACTCGATGCGGTATTGAAGCGGTGTGTCTTCCACAAGCAGACGCTGCACGCACCGCGCATCGCGCCGCCTCCTCAGAGGCCTGACCCTCGCCCTCGCAGTCGCCCTCACGCTCTCCACGCTGCCCGCCTCCGCCGCGCGCGCGCGGCACTCGGCCAGCAAACTCACTGTGCCGGCGGCCCTACAGAGCCTGGAGCGCAGCGGCACGCTGACACCTACGCTCTACACCCAGTACGCCACCGCCTACGCACGCGCGACCAGCACCCTCAAGAAGCTCACCGGCACCCGCCGCGCCGAACTGGGCAGCGTGATCACAAACGTCCAGCAGATCGCCGCCGCGCGCGAGTTCAGCGCCTCGCGCCTACCCGCGCTGTTCCTCACGCTCGAACGCAACATCCAGTGGTGGAGCACCGAACCGCTGCTCGCCGCCGATCAGCGCGTGAGCTTCGCTCCCAGCCACATCGTCTGGGAGTACTACCCCGGGCAGGGCATCGAGATCCAGTGGCTCGCCACCTTCGGCGAGGCCAACGGCTATTACCTGCAAGGCCACGAGAACACGCAGTTACAGGAAACGCTGAACGAAGTCATCCCGCTCGCCACCCAGCGCGCCGGCGGCATCGCCTGGGAGTACATGTTCCACTTCGACGGCGGCGCCCCGCCGTGGACCAGCGGACTCTCGCAAGGCACCGCGCTGCAGGCGCTCTCGCGCGCGTACTCGCGCCTGAAGAACCCCGCCTACCTCGCCGCCGCCAAACAAGCGCTCGGCATCTTCCAGGCACCGCCCCCCGCCGGCGTGCTCGTGCACACCGCCGCCGGGTCGCACTATCTGGAGTACACCTACGCCCCCCAGGAGCGCATCCTCAACGGCTTCATCCAAGCCGACATCGGGCTCTACGACTACACCAAGTACACCGGCGACCCGCTCGGCGAGAAACTCTTCGAAGCCGGCGACGCCGAGGCCCGCGTCGAGGTCCCCCACTACGACACCGGCGCCTGGTCGATGTACGACCAGCACTCCGAATCCAACCTCAATTACCACGAGCTGCTCACCGAATTCCTCGCCAACCTCTGCACGCGCACCAAGGCCGGCGAGCCACTGCCGAGTGCCGCCCCGGGCGCGCCCGCAGTACCCACTCCGGCGCCCAGCACGACGACACCGAGCACCACGCCGCCGGGCACGACGACGACGAGCACCAGCACCACGACGACCCCACCGCCGGAATCCTCAACAACCGGCGGCGCTACCGCCGCGAGCGCTCGCCGCGAGCGCGCGCCCACCGGTGCCGCGCCGGCCGCGAGGACCGCCGCCACCGCCCCCGTCCCCGCGCCGACACCGATCCCGGGCGACTCGATCTACTGCACCACCGCGCAGCGCTTCACCACCGATCTGCACACGCCCCCCGCGATCGCGCTGCTGACGCGCAAGCTGCCCGGCGGCGCGCGCGGCGGCGTGCAGCTCTCGCTGTCGAAGATCGCGACCGTCAGCCTCGGCGTCAGCCAAGGCGGGCACCTCGTGTGGAGCAACAGCGCCCTCGTCGAACGCGGCAAGCCGCGGCTGCTGTGGATCACACCGACCAAGGTCGGCCTCTACACCGTGACCCTGCGCGCCGTCGACCTCGCCGGCAACAGCTCCACCACGACCGGCACGATCACCGTCAGCACCGCACGGCACGGCTGAGCGCGTCCGTACAATCGGAGTGTGCCGCGGATAGCCCGTGCCTGGGATGCTCTCGACCGCGACCGCCGGCTCGCCGCGGTCGCGTCGCTGCTGCTGTTCGCGACGATGCTGCTGCCCTGGTACCAACAGAACGCCGTCGTCAGTGCCGCGAAGACGCAGCCGCTAGTCAGCCGCAACCTGAACGCGTTCGCCGTCTTCTCATTCGTCGAGGCCGCCGTCCTGCTGGTCGCCGTCGCCGTCCTGTTCCTGCTCTACGAGCGCGCCGACGGCCGCACGTTCCACCTCCCCGGCGGCGACGGCACCGTCGTCTTCGCCGCCGGTCTCTGGACCACGCTGCTGCTCGTGCTGCGGCTCTTCGACAAGCCCGGCATCGCCCACAACGGCGTCGCCGCCAACGTCGGCGTCCAGTGGGGCATCTTCTTCGCGCTCGGCGCCGCCGGCCTGCTCGCCTACGCCGGCTCGCGGATGCGCGGCGCACGGCGCCCCGAGCCGCCGTTGCTGCGGCGCGAGCGGCCGCGCGCGACGCACCGCGAACGCCCGCCCGCGCCGCGCCCCGACAAGTCGCGCGCCGGCGCGCCGCATTCCGACGCGCAGTATCCCGACGAGCCGTATCCCGACGAGCCGCATTCCGACGAGCCGCACCCCGACGAGCAAGCCACGGTCGTCATGCCCGCTCGCGAGCGCCGGCCAAATGCCGCGACGGTCGCCGCGCGGGAGCGCTCGCGCATCCCGCCCCCGCCCGCGCCGGCCTCACCCGCCAAGCCCGGTTCACGCACCCCAATCCCGGCCAACGCCGAGCAGCTCTCCTTCGACGATTCGCCTGCAACCGGCGACTAGCGACGCCTGGGTAGCGGCCGACGCGATCTCGACCGCACCTGCACGAGCCCTATCATTCCCCCGACGATGCCCGCCGCTCAGACCTCGACCCCGACGAGCGCCGCAGATGTCGCCGAGGGCCTGCGCGCCGCGGGCTACCTACCGGGCGACTCGACCGCGCTCGTCGCGTTCCTGGCCACCAAGCTCGGCAAGCCGATCCTCGTCGAGGGTCCCGCCGGCGTCGGCAAGACCGAGCTCGCGAAGGCGCTCGCGCGCTATCTCGGACGCGAGCTCGTACGGCTGCAGTGCTACGAGGGCCTCGACGAGGCGAAGGCACTGTACGAGTGGAACTACCGCAAGCAGCTCCTGCGCATCCAAGCGCAGGGCGGCGAGGCCGGCTGGAGCGAGGTCCAGGAGGACATCTTCGGCGAGGACTTCCTGCTCGCCCGGCCCCTGATGAGCGCGATCGCCTCCGAGCAGCCCGTCGTGCTGCTGATCGACGAGATCGACAAGACCGATCAGGAGTTCGAGGCGATGCTGCTAGAGGTGCTCTCGGACTTTCAGATCTCGATCCCCGAGCTCGGCCGCGTCGAGTCGCGCACGCACCCCGTCGTGCTGCTGACCTCCAACAACTCGCGCGAGCTCACCGAGGCACTCAAGCGCCGCTGTCTGTACCTCTGGCTGGACTACCCCGAGCTCGAGCACGAGCTCGCAATCGTGCGTCTGCACGCGCCCGACCTCGACGGCGCCATCGCACGGCGGCTTGTCGAGGTCGTCGGCATGGTCCGCGAGCTCGACCTCAAGAAGCCGCCCTCGATCGCCGAGTCGATCGACTGGGCGCGCGCGCTGCTGCTGCTCGGCGCGCGCGACATCGACTCGCAGGTCTTCACCGAGACGCTCTCGGTGATCGTCAAGCACCGCACCGACATGGACCTCGTCGCCGAGCGCGTCGGAGTCAAGCTGTCGGCGACCGTCGATGCCTGACGGCCTCGCCGCGCGCCTGCTCGAGCTCGGCGAGGAGCTGCGCCGCGAAGGCGTCGCTGTCGGCACCTCCGAGCTGCTCGACGCCTTCGCGGTGCTGCGCGAGATCGAGTGGACCGAGCAGCGCGACTTCCGCGAGGCACTCGCCGCGACGCTCGCCAAGAGCCAGGAGGACCGCCGCGTCTTCGAGCTCGTCTTCGAGCGCTTCTTCTTCCGCGCCGTCGAGCTCGCCGCAGCCAGCGAGGGAGTGCGCGAAGAGCCCTCCGACGGCGACGGCGCGCTCGACCTAGAGGAGCTGACCGACGAACAACTCGAGGCCCTGCGTCGCCAGATCGCCGCCGCCCTGCGCGACGGCTCAGAGGGCGCGATGCGCGACCTCGCGCGCATGGCGATCGCCGTCTTTGGGCGCCGCCAGGAGGGTTCGGGGGTCGTCGGCGTCGACGTCCAGCGCATCCGCCGCTCGCTAGGACTGCGCGCCGAGCCCCAGCCGGAGCTTCCGCCGGAGGACCCGCGCCACGAGGGACTGCCGCGCGAGTCGCTGCGCCGCTTTGAGGCGCTGCTGCGTCGCGAGCTCGAGCGCGCGCAGGTACAGCGCACCGGCACTCTGCCACCCGCGCGACCGCTCGGCGAGCTCGACCGCGCGCTACCCGCCGGTCCGCTGCAGGACCTCGCCGCGGTACACCGCGTCGTCGCACAGTTGCGGCGACGCCTGGCCACCCGCGGGAACCAGACTCGCGGGCACCGCCACCACGCGCACGTCGACGTGCGGCGCACGATGCGCGCCTCCTTGCAAACCGGCGGCGTGCCGGTCGTGCTCAAGTACCGCCCCCGCCGCCCGCGGCGCCCCGAGATCTACGTGCTGTGTGACGTCTCCACGAGCGTCACCTCGGCCTCCGTCTTCTTCCTCTCGGTGCTCCACGCGCTGCACGACTCGTTTCGCAAGATGCGCTCGTTCGTCTTTATCGAGCGCATCAGCGAGATCACTGACATCTTCGAACGCGAGCGCGACTTCAAAGCCGTCAACGAGCGCATCTCCAGCGACGCCGGCGTCGCCGACATCTCCGGCTACACCGACTACGGGCGCGTCTGGTCTGAGCTGCTTGAGCAGATCGGCGATGAACTCAACCCGCGCGCGACCGTCATCGTGCTCGGCGACGCGCGCACCAACGGCCGCGACCCCCGCGCCGACCTCTTCGCGCAGATCGCCGCCCGCGCTGGGCGCACCTTCTGGCTGAATCCCGAGCCGCGCCTCTACTGGAACTACGGCGACTCCGTGATCGCCGCCTACGAGCAGTACTGCACCGCGTTCGAGTGCTGGACGACCGCGCAACTCGAGGACTTCGTGCGCGCCCTCGCGCGACCCGAGCTAGCATTGCCCGAGAGGGTTACGTAGTCGGGCCCTCTATCGTTATTCCAAGCTGAAACACACCAGGGGGGCTGGCGGGCAGGCCGGCTGAGATGGCGCACCGGAAGCGATTCCCCGGCGCCGACCCTTTGAACCTGTGGGGTAATGCCCGCGGAGGGAGCGGTAGCCACGTGGCGCTAGGAATCAGAAGCAATGGATCGCGAAGCGAGCAGCGTCGCGCCGATGGTTCCTTTTCCGCTGACCCCCCCGCCGCGCACGCGTACACGCACGCGCGCGCACGCGCGGCGGCCGCCGTGAGCGTTGACGCAGTGAGCCGCACCTATTCCACGCTGCCCGACGCGCGCCGCACACGCGCGGCGCGCTCCACGCAGTCAATACCGGCACTCGCCGATGTCTCGCTGCGCGCCGCCCCCGGCGAGCTGCTCGCGGTCGTCGGCCCCAGCGGCTGCGGCAAGACGACACTGTTGGAGCTGATCTGCGGCCTACAAGCGCCCGACGCCGGCTCAGTGACCAGCGAACCGGCCGCGCTGATGCCACAGCGAGACCTGCTGCTGCCGTGGCTGAGCGCCATCGACAACGCGTCGCTCGCACTGCGCATCGCGCACCAGCCGCGCGCGCAGGCACGCGCTCGCGCGGCGGCGTTGTTTGCCGAGCTCGGACTCGCGGGCTTTGAGGACGCGCGCCCACACGAGCTCTCCGGCGGCATGCGCCAGCGCGTCGCGTTCCTCCGAACGCTGCTCGCCGACAAGCCCGTGCTGTGCCTCGACGAGCCTTTCGGCGCACTCGACGCGATTACGCGCGCCGAGATGCAGGGCTGGCTCGCGCGCGCACTGGCGCGCGAGCCGCGCACCGTCGTGCTCGTCACTCACGACGTCGAGGAGGCCGTGCTGCTCGCCGACCGCGTCATCGTCATGTGCGCGCGCCCCGGACGCGTCCTCGCCGAGCTCGACGTCGCGCTGCCCCGTCCGCGCGCACGCACCGACGCACAGGTCCTCGCGTTGCGCGAGCGCGCGCTGGTCGCGCTGGGTATGGAGAGCGCTCCGTGAGGTGGAACCGTCTTACGAACGTCCTGCCCGCGGTGCTGTTGGTGGCGGCACTGTTGGGCGCGTGGGAGCTCTACGTCGACCTCGGTGGTGTCGAACCCACGCTGCTACCCGCCCCCCACGCCATCGCGAGTTCGCTCTGGGAAAACTCGGATCTACTCTTGAAAAACTTCGTGATCACCGCAAAGGAGGTCCTCCTGGGGCTGGGGCTGGCGCTGCTCAGCGGCTTTGCGATGGCCGTCGCGATCCACCTGTGGCGGCCCGTTCGTCGCGCGGTCTATCCACCGGCGGTCGGCTCACAGGCCGTGCCGATCGCGGTGATCTCGCCACTGTTGGTGTTCTGGTGGGGCTTCGGGATCTTCCCGAAGCTGATCGTGATCGCGCTGATCTGCTTCTTTCCCGTCGTCGTCACGACGGTCGACGGGCTGACAGCCGTCGACCGCGACCAACACAAGCTGCTGCGCACCCTCGATGCCTCGCGCTGGCAGGCCTTCCGTTTCGCGGAGTTGCCGGCCGCGCTGCCCGCGGCGCTCAGCGGCGCGCGCATCGCGGTCGCGGTCGGCGTGATCGCTGCCTTCATCGCCGAGTCGCAGACCGCGACGATCGGGCCCTACGGCGGGTTGGGACGCGAGATCGTCAGCGACGAGAGCGCTCTGCAAGACCCGCGCGCGTGGGCCGCGGCGACGGTGCTGTGCCTATTCGCGATCGCCTGCTTCTACACCCTGACCCTCGCCGAGCACAAGCTCGCTCCCTGGACCAACCGACCGATAGGAGACCAACCTTGACCTCGACATCACTGCCGCGGCGGATCGTGCCCGCGGTCGCCACGATTCTCGCCTGCACCCTCGCGCTCGCGGCCTGCGGAGCCAAGCAGGACGTGACGACGGCGCCCGCGACGAAGCGCTTCACGGTGATGCTCGACTGGTTTCCCAACGCCGACCACGCGGCGCTCTACGCGGCGATCGCCCACGGCTACTTCCGCGCGGTAGGCCTCGAAGTGCAGCCGGTCATACCCTCCGAAACGACCGAACCGCTCAAGCAGCTAGCGGCCGGCAAGGTCGATATGGCGATCTCCTATGAGCCCGAGCTCCTGCTGGCGCGCGACCAAGGCCTCAAGCTGGTGTCGATCGGGGCACTCGTGCAGCGTCCGCTGACATCGATCATTGCGCTGCCGGGCCAGCACGTGAGTAGCGTCAAGGACCTCGCCGGCAAGCGGGTCGGCACCGCCGGCATCCCCTATCAGGCAGCCGAGCTACACACCGCGCTGCGCAGCGCCGGCGTGAGCCCATCGAAGGTGCAGGAAGTCAACGTCGGCTTCAATCTCGTCCCGGCGATGCTCTCAGGCAAGGTCGCGGCGACGCTTGGCGGCTTCTGGAACTACGAGGCAATCCAGCTGCAGCTTATGCACAAGCACCCCCTGGTGATCCCCGTCAACGAAGCCGGCGTGCCCAACTACAACGAACTGGTGCTCGTCGCGCGCGCAAGCGAGGCACACAACGACGGGGTCGACCTGCGGGCCTTCCTCCAGGCCCTAACCCGCGGCGAGCGCGCGGTGCGCGCGAACCCGGCAGCCGCCGCGAAGCTCGTGCAGGCCGCAAATCCGAGCCTCGAACCCAAGCTGCAGCTGCAGTCGATCGAACGGACGCTCCCGGCAGCGCTGCCCGCCGAAGCGAGCAAGCCCTATGGCTACCAGGACCCTACGCAGTGGGCCGAATTCGGACGCTGGATGTTCCAGCAGGGTCTACTGGGCAGCGACCCCGACTCCACGGGCCTGCCCCCGTTTACCAACGAGTTCCTGCCGGGACAGGGCATCTAGGCGTCTTCACACCGCGCCGCCCGGCGCTCCTACCCGCTGCACCATCGTCAACGCGAGCTCGAGCCCGAGTCGATCGTCCTCCAGGGGTCGACCGATGAGCTCTTCGGCGCGCTGCACGCGGTTGCGGACCGTGTTCTTGTGGGTTTGCAAACGTTCGGCAGCCCGACTGGCATTGCCTCCCTCACGCAGCCACACGAGCACCGTCTCGCGCAAGCGTCGCGCGTTGGGGCTTGCCGCGGCCAGCGCTCCGAGCTTGCGCTCGACGAAGTCGGTCAGCAGCTCCGGGTCCTCGCTCATCACGCACAGCGTCTCGACCTCGTCGAAGCGCACGACTCCACACTCCGCCTGTGAGAGCTCCGCGAAGCGGCGCGCGCGCAGCGCTTGGCGGTGCCCGCCGCGGAATCCCTCCAAGCCGCCGCCCGCAATGCTGAGCGACAGGCTCTGCCCCTCACGCAGTTGCTCCGCGGCCCGCCGCGCGAGCGCGTCGAGGTCGAAACGGCTATCGATCGCGAACCACGCCCACATGCAGCTCGCCTCGGCGGGGACGATCAGGGTGCGCTCAATCCCGACCGCGCCCGCGATCGCTCCAGCGGTCAGCTCCAAGCGGCTCATGAGCGGCGCCGCGACCTCCGCGGTGCCGCCCGACTCGGCCTCCCACAAGATCCCCGCGACCAGTTCACGCTCGAGCGTATAGCCGATACTGCGCAGCGCCTTCTCCGGCGCCGGCGCCTCTCCCGCGAGCACCGTGCGTACCGCCTCGGCGCGCTGCACCGTCAGCCGGCCCGACCAACGCTCGCGCTCACGCTCCCACATGCGCACTTGCTCCTCGACCACCGCGTCGACGTAGGCGAACATCCGCTCCGAGGAGCGCGCGATCGTTTCGAGCAGCAGACCATGGCCGGAGACCTCGCGCGCGAGGTGTTCCATCCACCACGACCACGCGAGATTCTGACCCACGCGGTAGGCCTGGATCAGCGCCGCCGTGTCGATCCCGTGGTGCTGTACGGAGATCGCGAAGCTCAGCGCCTCGGAGGGCGCGGTGAGGATCTCGCTGGAGTCGCTGGCGACGACCCTGCCGAAGAACCGCTGCAGATTGGTTTCGACTGTTAGACACAGTTCACGCTCGAGCTCCGCGGTCTGCGCGAACGCCGGCCAATTCTCGAGCAGACGCAGTCGGATCCTGTCCGTCAAGGCCTCGATCGCAGGCAGCGCATGCACTGCCGCCACGGCGAGCGCTTCGCGTGCGTCAGGGCTGACATCCGGCGGATGTGCGCCCGGTGGGAGGCGCAGCGAATCGACCTCCCGTCCGAGGGCGTCGAGATCTGGCTGCAGAGCATTCATCCCGTCGATCACCAATCCCTAGCTGGCGGCGCAGCAGGGTCCCTCCGATGCCGCGCCGACCATAGAAGTACTACAAGGCATCCACCTGTCCAACTTAAGCCGACCATCCGTCCAGCTCCTGCCTACCCAAAACCCATTTAAGCACCGCTGAGCGGCACGGCGCAAGCCGTGAGATGCAAATACCACCCCCGGTGTCGATACCCGCTGACCTTCGCGCCCAAACTCCCAAAAGCACCAAATTTCTGGGACCCGTTGGACATGCAGACCAATAGAATTTCACGGCAAAGTACGCATGCGTACTTTGCTCCTTGGCGCGATCATTCGCAGTGGATGCTTCGCGTACCGACCGTGGCAACCAAGCTACGGGTTCCCCCGTCACCGCGACACCTGCTGCTGCGCAAGCGGCTGCTCGACCTGCTCGACCGCGGTGCCAGCGATCGCGTGATGCTGATCTCGGCGCCGGCCGGCGCCGGCAAGACAGTACTGCTCGCGTCGTGGGTCCATACACGTCAGCTCCCGGGCACACCGTGCTGGCTGTCGCTCGACGCCGACGACAACGACGCCTCGCGCCTGATCGCCGATCTCCTGAGCGCGCTGCGTGACTCTGGAGTCGCCGCACCGGGCGAGGCCTTGGCGGGCCTAACAGCACCGCCGGGCGCGCGCACGGAGCGCTTCCTACCGCACCTCGTCAACGCACTCGGCGAGCTGCGCACGCCGGTCGTCGTAGTCCTCGACGAGATTCACGAATTGACCAGTCCACAAGCGACGGCGACGATCGACTTTCTCGTGCGCCACGCTCCCGAGCAGTTGCGCCTGGTGCTCGCCGGTCGCGCCGATCCGCCGCTGCCGATTGAGCGGCTACGCGTCGGCGGCGAACTCACCGAGCTGCGCATCGCCGATCTCGCATTCGATCGCGAGGAGACCGCGCAGCTCTGCCGACAGCTCGAGCTCTCCCTCTCAGCTGCCGACGTCGACTCGCTATGGACGCGCACCGAGGGCTGGGTCGCGGCGCTGCGCCTGGCCGCGCTCTCACTGCGCGGGCATCCGGAGCCCGCGCGCTTCCTCGCCGAGCTCTCCGGCACCGACCGCGCGGTCGCCGACTACCTGGTCTCGGAGATCCTCACGCACCTCGCCGAGGAGCGGCGCGAGTTCATGCTGCGCACCTGCATCGTCGACGCCGTCAACCCCGAGCTCGCCGACGCGCTCACCGGGCTCGAGGGTGGCGCATCGACACTCGCCGCGCTCGAGCACTCCGGCGCACCGATTCACCCGGCAAATATCGACGACCACGGCAATTGGTACTCCTTTCATCCGCTCTTCAGGGAGCTGCTGCGCGCACATCTGCACCACGCTCATCCCGAGGAGATCCCCTTCCTGCACCGCCGCGCGTCCCGCTGGTATGCCGAGCAGGGACAGACGATGTCCGCGATCCGCCACGCACTCGCCGGCAACGATTGGGAGCAGGCCAGCAACCTGATCGCCGAGAATTGGCTTGAGCTCTTCCTGCTCGGACGCTCGGCGGCGATGCGCAACCCGATGGCCCAATTGCCCCCTGAGGTCCTCGCGGCAGACGCACGACTAGCGGTCGCTTTCGCCGGCAGCCGCCTGCAGGACGGCGACTTCGATGGCGCCGAGCGCCATCTCACGATCGCCCGCCAGGCCCGCGGGGAGCTCACCGCGCAGGCGCGCGAAGAGCTCGACGTGACCCTCGCCGTGGTCGCTTTGCATCACGCGCGACTGCGCGTACATCCCGCCGATGCCGAGCGGCTCGCGCGCAAGCTCAACGGTCTCGCGCGCACCGTCCCACGTCCCTGCTGGACCTCGCTGCGCAGCTTCGCACTCGCCAATCTCGGCGCGGCCCACCTGTGGTCCGGTGACCCCGGGAGCGCGGCAGCGCACCTGTACGAAGCCCTTGCGCTCGCCACCGAGCACCGCCACGAGCTCGTCATCCTCGACTGCCTTGCCCAACTCGCGATTGTGCACTTGCTACGCGGGGAGCTCACCGCGGCCGAGGAGTCAGGCAGGCGAGCGGTGGAAATCGCCGAGCGGCGCGGCTGGTGCGAGGGCCCGGCGGCCGCCAGCGCCTATCTCGCCGCCGCCGCCGTCGCCTACCGACGTGGCGAGTTCGAGCGCACCGAGGGTCTTTTGAGCCATGCCGCTACCGCAGCGGAGACCGCCGAGACACCGGTGCAGTTAGCCACGGTGCTGCTGCAGGCGCTCACCCTCGCAGCCGCCGGCCCGCGCTCGGCCGCGCGCGGCGCGCTCAAGCTGCGCGCGCTGCGCGCCGCCGCGGCACAGGAGGATGCAATGCCGAGCTTCATCGCGCTGGCCTTGGCGGACATCGAACCGCGCGTGCTACTGGCAGCCGGGGAGATCGCCCAAGCGCGCGCGGCGCTCGCCGCTGCCGACGCCTCGCTGACCCCCAGTCCCGAGCTGCAACTGCGACTGGCCGCCATCGAGCTGCACGCCGGCGAGCCTGAGCGCGCGGGCGAACTGCTCGCGCTCACCCTCGGCGAGGAGCAACACAGCGAAGCGCTACATCCCGCTACCGAACTCGAAGCGTGGCTGCTGTTGGCGCTCTCCGAGCACGCTCGCGGGGAGCAACGCGCCGCGAGCCAGGCGCTTGAGCTCGCGCTCGCACTGGCCGAGCGCGAGCCGTTCCGCGACGCCTTCCTCCTGAACGGACCCGGTGTCTGCGAGCTGCTGGAAGCCCAGGCGCAGACCGGCACAGCCCATCCGGCGCTGTTGGAGGTGCTGCTGGCGGGTGCCGGCCAGCGCCCGCCCCCACCGGCAGAGCTCGCCGAAGTCCTCACCGAGCGCGAGCTGCGCATTCTTCGCTATCTCCCGACGATGCTCTCAAACGCCGAGATCGGCGCCGAGATCTTTGTCTCGTTGAACACAGTCAAGACCCATTTGCGCAGCATCTACCGCAAGCTCGATGCCAACGGCCGCGCCGAGGCCGTCGAGCGAGCACGAGCGCTCGGGCTACTTCCCTCAGGCATCAAGCGCCCGCGGGTCGTCCAGCGGTCCTAGCAATACTCGCTACTCCCCAGGCGGCTCGGGTTCGGCTACGCGCCGTACCTCGATCAGCTCCAAGCCGAGCGCCTGAATCCGGTCGAGCAGCCCGTACAGCGCGGCCTGGTCGGCGACCGGGCCGCGCAGCACAGTCTCAACCGACTGCTCGGAGGCTTCCATACCCTCGAAGACCGAGAGCAGCTGCTCGCTGACTCTCCCCTTAATGTGGATCTCGTATCCCGGGGAGCTCACCAGCTTGTACCTGTCCGCCGCCCGTGCTCTTTCTAATCCTCGGCGAAGGCTTCGCGGAGTCGTGATTCCTCCTCACCGGAGAGATTCGTCTCCAGCAATTCGGGCTCGTTGTCCTTGAATGCCTCACGCACCCTGTCGAAGACGGCGTCAGAGGTCAATGCGAACAGCGCCGAGGTTCCCGGAGTCACCCGCTCGCGCACGCGCTTGATGAAGTCGTCGTCGATGCCGACGTCAGCCATCGAACCGCCCAGCGCACCCGCCGCGGCGCCAATCGCCAGGCCGAGGAAGGGCACGAAGAAGATCAAGCCGAACAGCAGCCCCCAGAACGCGCCGCCCAGCGCGCCCGCGCCGGCGAGATTGTTCAGCTGGCGTGTGCGCGGCTTCTTCTTGTCCGCCGGCCACGTAACGATGGCCGCGTCGTGAACTTTGATGAGCTCCTCACTCTGGAGCTGCTCGAGGGTGCGAATCGCCTCGTCAGCCCCATTCGCGTTGGGGAACTTCCAAACAGTCAGAGTCGCCATGTACAGATCTCCTTGATCGTTCTGATCGTTCGTTGCGGCAGGCCGAGCCCTCGCGAGCGCGGGTCAGCTCAGCCCCATCTGATCTCAACGACGAGCCGGCCACTACCCAACACCGCTCGACGTAAGAGTGAAGCTAAGTCCGAGCAGGATGAGCGGTCGTCACCCAGCACGGGTGGAACGACACGAGGGCGTCCACACGCAGCGTGACGCAGGCGCCGCTCACGCACTCGGCGCCGGGGTCTCATCGGCCTCTCGCAACTCCCGCTCGAACTCCTCGGTGTCGGCTGTCAGTTCCTTCTCCAGCAGACGTTCGGCGCCCGAGAGCAGCTTTTCGGCCTGCTCGAGCACCCGCGAGCGGCCAATCACGATCAAACCGGCTTCACCGGCATCGAGCGTCTCACCCAGCTCGTGCACATCCGAGCGCGACATGCCATGCCACAGGTGCCCCATCAGCCCACCCGCACCCGCACCGACGACACCGGCCGCGATGATCGACGGGGGGAACAGAATGCCGACGACGGCACCGACTGCCGCGCCGCTCCAGGCGCCGTGCTGGGTCGGCTTCTCGTGCTTATGCACATGCACCTTGCCGGCCGCGTCCTTGAATACGACGGCTGCGTCGTAGGTTCCGACCAAGCCGGCGGCGTGCGCCTCGCGCAGCGCGTCGTAGTCGGCGTGAGCGGCCTCCTGGCTGGGGTAGGCGCCAACGAATACGAAGAGGGGCTGGTCCGCCATGGAGAACCTCCAGGTGTCGAGTAGAACAGGAGCGATCGATGTTCGCGGCGCGCCGGGTGAGCCATCCTCACCCAGCGCGAACGATCCACCACGTTTCACCCCGCCCGAGTGAGGAGCACTCACCTCGTGGACGCTTAGCGTGCTCGCAGCCGATCGCGCGCGGAGAGCATCCGCGAGCGACTGCCGAGTAGACGCGCAGGGACCCGCAAACGACCCGGGAGGATCGCAATGAGCGCCACGCCACCCTCGACTCAGCAGTACCGACCGCAAGGCGAAGAACGATCTTCGCCCGGCTGGGCGCTGTTCGTCGCCGCCTACCTAGTAATCGCCGGCGTACTCAACATCGTCTGGGGAATCGTCGCACTCGACAACAAGTCCTACTTCGTCAGCGGCGGACTGTTGTGGTCGGAACTCAACACCTGGGGGTGGGTCGCGATCATCGTCGGCGCAATCCAGATCTTGGGTTCGATCCTGGTCGCCGCGCGTCGCGCCGGCGGAGCCATCATCGCTGGCTTCCTGGCCTTCTTCGGGATCATGCTGAACTTCCTCTCGATCGGCGCCTATCCCGTCTGGTCAGTGATTCTGCTCGTCGTCGACGCGATGATCATCTGGGCCGTCACCGTCCACAGCGACGCGCTGCTGGGCGACTAGGCAGGCCTTCTAGGT
>Ga0210389_10002361_pt1 | contig 14903 bp, 12 predicted proteins | sample IncBWH28OmetaG_FD_160127 | JGI IMG/M metagenome (GOLD analysis project Ga0210389, IMG submission 160127) | Forest soil microbial communities from Barre Woods Harvard Forest LTER site, Petersham, Massachusetts, United States - Inc-BW-H-28-O ...
CGGCGGGCTGCTCAGCGGGCTGGTGGGCGCCGGCGGCGGAGACGGCGGGGTAGGCGCTGGGAATACCGGCGGGGCCGGCGGCAACGGCGGCATGCTCGTCGGCTATGGCGGCGCCGGCGGGGGCGGCGGGACCGGCGGGGCCGGCGGCAACGGCGGCATGCTCGTCGGCTATGGCGGCGCCGGCGGGGACGGCGGGACCGGCGGGGCCGGCGGCAACGGCGGCATGCTGGTCGGCGCCGGTGGGGACGGCGGGGACGGCGCGGCAACCGGCCTCGGCACTGGCGGGGCCGGCGGGAACGGCGGCAATGCGGGCCTGCTGGGCTCCAACGGCGGTGCCGGCGGAGCCGGCGGGTTGAGCTTGTCCGGCATTGGCGGTGCCGGCGGGACCGGCGGCGTCGGCGGCCTGCTTTTCGGGCCCGGCGGGGTCGGCGGGGCCGGCGGGTTCAGCGACGGCGGAACCGGCATTGGCGGGGCCGGCGGGGCCGGCGGCCATGCCGCCCAGCTTCTGGTGGGCGACGGCGGTGCCGGCGGCGAGGGCGGCGCTGGCGTAGTGACCGGTGGTGCCGGCGGGAACGGCGGCAATGGGAGTCTGCTGGTCGGCGCCGGCGGTAACGGCGGTAACGGCGGGCTTGGAGCGGCCCCCGGCGCCGGGGGCACGCCCGGCACCGGCGGCGCCAGCGGGCTGCTCGGCGTACCCGGGAATAACGGGTTGACGACGTAGCCGGCTTTCGGGCCGACACCTACCTCCCGGGTGGCGGCGGGGTCGGCAACCGCCGGCCGCGGCAGCGGCGCCGGGAACCAGGTGCCGGACGAAACCCGGGCCCCGGGGTGGTTGGTACCCCACAAACGATGTAATTAGCCATGAATTTGTCCGATGCCGCCAAGCTCGCACGTGCGAACGCCGATGCGTCTCTTGACCCGGCTGACCACGCGGTCGCGGCCGCTTTGGAATCTTGGTTGGACTGCGAGGCCCGCGACCAACTGCGCGAGCTGGAGCCCGAGCCCCCCGACCCGTCGACCTTCCCCACGGCCGAGCAATCGGGCTTCGTCTCGGTCGTCCGAATCGAGAAGCCGGGCAGGAGAGAATTGAGTCTCCGGCCGTTCCATGCTCTTGCGGTCGGAAGAAGGGTCGGGGTTCGAGCCCAGCCCGCGGCGTACGACCGGGTGCCGCTCTGGGTGGCGGCTCGGCTTTCCGGTAACGCGGGACTCTGCGCCGCGACCGGACGTGCCAAGTCGAGTCGCACCCCGACTCCCGACACGCAACGGGTGTGCGACACGAATGATGTAGGTAGCGGGGGTTGAGGCTGGTCGCAGTGTAGTCTGGTTGCGATATTAACAACCAGACAGGAGGTCGTAGTGGACGGCGCCCCGCTGGAGGATCTGGAGGAGCAGAGGGCATTGCTGTATGAACAGCTGGCCGCGACCGGCGACTTCCGGCGCGGTTCGATCAGCGAGAACTACCGCCGCTGCGGCAAGCCGAACTGCGCGTGCGCGCAGCCGGATCATCCCGGGCATGGGCCGCGCCACCTGTGGACCCGCACGGTCGCGGGCCGCGGCACCAAGGGTCGTCAGCTGTCGGCCGCCGAGGTGGACAAGGTGCGCGCCGAGCTGGCCAACTACCAACGCTTCGCCGAGGTGACCGAGCAGATCGTGGCGGTCAACGAGGAGATCTGCGAGGCACGCCCAGCCAACCCGGCGGCGACGGCGCCCCCGGCCGCGACAGGGGACGAAAAAAGGGGCTCTGCGACCAGGTCGCGGCGGAGATAGACCGGCTGGCCGCACTCGCCACGGACGCGCTCGGCGCAGGCGCGGGTCTGGCCCCGGTGGAACTAGCCATCCGCACCGCCATGACCCACGTCGGCGCCTCGCTGCTGGGGCAGCTGCTGGCCACCGACACCGGTCACCGCGGGCCCCGGATCGACTGCGGCGCCGGGCACTCGGCTGAGTTCGTCGACTACCGCGACAAGCGCCTCGACACCGTGCTGGGCCGGATCACGCTGCGCCGCGCCTACTACCACTGCCGGGTTTGCAAACGCGGGATCGTGCCCCGCGACGACGCCCTCGGCGTCACCGGCGCCTCGCTGTCGCCGGGACTGCGCCGCATGGCCGCCCGCGCCGCAGCGGTGCAGCCGTTCGCCACCGCCGCCGAGCTGCTCGCCGAACTGGCCGGAATCCGGTTGACCGACAAGCGCATCGAACGCTCCGCCGAAACCGACGGTGCCGCCGTCGCGCACCGGCTCGCCGCCGAGGCCCCGGCGATCGCGCGCGGGAAGGTGGCCGTGTTCCCGGCACCCGCGGACCGCGACAACACCCCGGACAAGCTCTACATCGCCATCGACGGCACCGGCGTGCCTATGGTGCCCGCCGCGGTCACCTGCCGCGCCGCCAAGACCGGCGACGGGCGCGCGCGCACCCGCGAAGTCAAACTCGCCTGCCTGTTCACCCAAACCCGCCTCGACGAGCAAGCCCGCCCGATGCGCGACCCCGACTCCACCAGCTGCGTGGCCAGCTTCGCCCCCGCCGAGCAGTTCGCCACCCTCGTGCACGCCGAAGCCCGCCGCCGCGGTGCCGATGACATCCGCCAACTCGTCGTGCTCGGCGACGGCGCCCCCTGGATCTGGAACCTGGCCACCGCGATCCTGCCCCAAGCCACCCCGATCGTGGACATTTACCACGCCCGTGAACACCTCCACGACCTTGCCGCCGGCCTCGCCCCCGCGCTCGGCGAGCAGCACCCCGACTGGCTCACTGCCCGACTGGCCGACCTCGATGCCGGCGACATCGAAACCCTTGTCGCCGAAACCACCCGGCTACCGCTTGACGACTCCACCGCCCGCAACACCGCCAAAGCACTGGCCTACTTCAAAACCAACGCCCAGCGGATGCGCTACGGCTATTTCCGCGACCTCGGCCTGTTCATCGGCTCCGGCGTCGTCGAAGCCGGCTGCAAGTCGGTGATCGGCCAGCGCCTCAAACAGTCCGGCATGCGCTGGAACATCCCCGGCGCCACCGGCATCCTCACCTTGCGCTGCCACCAGGCCAGCAACCGCTGGGAACACATCTGGACACATCCGCACAACCAGACCACCACAGCCTGACCAGCCAGCATCAAGATCAACAATTACTGATCTTGAATCTACCCACAAATTTGTCGCACACCCATCGGCGTGGCGCCGTGCCCGGTTTGTCGGCCACTCCTGCCAGTATGGACGCCATGCCCTTGGTCGCTGACGCATTGACCGCTGGGCTGGACGACGAACAGCGCGAAGCTGTGCTGGCCCCGCGGGGACCGGTCTGCGTGCTCGCCGGCGCCGGAACGGGCAAGACCCGCACCATCACGCACCGGATCGCGCAGCTCATTGCGAGTGGTCACGTCGCCGCCGGGCAGGTGCTCGCGGTCACGTTCACCCAGCGCGCCGCGGGGGAGATGCGGTCCCGGCTGCGGAGACTCGCCGCGACCGCGCACACCGGTTCCGGGATTGGCCAGGTGCAGGCCCTGACCTTCCACGCCGCCGCGCACCGTCAGCTGCGGTACTTCTGGCCGCGGGTGGTCGGCGACACGGGATGGCAGCTGCTCGACAGCAAGTTCGCCGTCGTGGCCAGGGCGGCCAGCCGCGCCAGGCTGAACGTCAGCACCGATGACGTGCGCGACTTGGCCGGTGAAATCGAGTGGGCGAAGGCGTCGCTGATCGGCCCCGAGCAGTACCCGACGGCCGTGGCCGCCGCCGGCCGGGACATCCCCATGGACGCCGCGCAGATCGCGACCGTCTACACCGCCTACGAGGCCCTCAAGGTCCGCGACGAATCGGTGACCCTGCTCGACTTCGACGACCTGCTGCTGCACACCGCGGCCGCCATCGAGAACGACGCGGCCGTCGCTGAGGAGTTCCGGGATCGCTACCGCTGCTTTGTCGTCGACGAGTACCAGGACGTCACGCCGCTGCAGCAGCGTGTGCTTGCTGCCTGGCTGGGCGATCGGGACGACCTGACCGTCGTCGGTGACGCCAACCAGACCATCTACTCGTTCACCGGGGCCTCGCCTCGCTTCCTGCTCGACTTCTCTCGGCAGTTTCCGGATGCCACGGTGGTTCGGCTGGAACGCGACTACCGATCGACCCCGCAGGTGGTTTCCCTGGCCAACCAGGTGATCGCCGCGGCCCGTGGCCGGGTCGCCGGCAGCAAGCTTCAGTTGTCGGGCCAGCGCGCGCCGGGCCCGGCCCCGTCGTTTCATGAGCATCCCGACGAAACCGCCGAGGCGGCCGCGGTTGCGGCGTCGATCGCCCGGCTGATCGAATCCGGCACCGCGGCATCCGAGATCGCGGTGCTCTACCGGGTCAACGCGCAATCCGAGGTCTACGAGGAAGCGTTGACCGAGGCGGGCATCACCTACCAAATTCGCGGCGGCGAAGGATTTTTCAATCGTCAGGAAATCAAGCAGGCGCTGTTGGCCCTGCAGCGCGCCTCAGAACGAGCCTCCGAGCAACCCTCGACAGGACCGTTGCCCGACATGGTGCGCGGCGTCCTGGAGCCCCTGGGGCTGACGGCCGAGCAACCGGCCGGCACCCGCGCCCTGGACCGCTGGGAGGCGCTGAGTTCGCTGGCCGAACTGGTCGACGACGAAGTGGCGCAGCGCCCGGAGCTCGATTTCGCGGGGCTGCTGGTCGAGCTCCGGACGCGTGCCGACGCACGGCACCCGCCGGTGGTACAGGGCGTCACGCTGGCTTCGCTGCACGCCGCCAAGGGACTGGAGTGGGACGCGGTGTTCTTGGTCGGGGTGGCCGACGGCACGTTGCCGATCTCGCACGCGTTGGCGCACGGCGCCGAAAGCGAGGCCGTCGAGGAAGAGCGTCGACTGCTCTACGTCGGAATCACCAGGGCGCGAGTCCATTTGGCGCTCAGCTGGGCGTTGGCACGCAGCCCGGGCGGGCGCCAGAGCCGTAAACCGTCGCGGTTCCTCAACGGCATCGCTCCGCAGACCCGTCCCGACCGGGCGCCGAACCGGCCGCGCCGCAACCGGGGCACCGCAAGCCGCTGCCGGGTCTGCAACAACAACCTGACCACGCCGGCGGCCATCATGCTGCGGCGCTGCGAAACATGTGCCGCCGACATCGACGAGGAGCTGTTGCTGCGGCTCAAGGCGTGGCGGATGGACGTCGCCAAGGAACAGAAGGTGCCCGCGTACGTCGTCTTCACCGACAACACGCTGATCGCCATCGCCGAGTTGCTGCCCGACGACGAAACGGCCCTGATCGCGATCCCGGGTATCGGCGCGCGCAAGCTCGAACAGTACGGACCCGACGTGCTGGAGTTGGTCAGGCAAGCCCGTTGAGCTGTGAAAGCGCAGGTCAGAAAATCGGTTGTGGCCATCGGCCGCTACCATTTACCCTCGAAAGGCATTCTGCTGCCGGCTGAGGGCCGGTCGGCGGGCGGACAAGACGAGAGGAGGGTCGCCACCATGATCACCAACACGTTCGGTGCAGGCGTGGCTGCCGCGGTGCTGACCGCGGCGACCTTCCATGCCGCCCGCACCGCCGCGCCGGCAGCCGCGGTAAAGCATCGCGCCGCCGCGACTGACGCGTCCGTGGATCGGGGCCATACCTGAGCGCAAGGTAACCGCCCGGTTTTACCCAGATGGCCACGGACCCAGTCACCAGGATCCGTGGCCATAGTTGTCAGGTCGACAGCCTCCCAACCTGGTCCGGATCACTGCGAAGGACAACCAACCGACCAGGAAGCAGGTGAGCAGGACATGTCGACACCGCCAGTCCCCAAACCGACGCTGCCCGAGTTGCCGTGTCACGCCGATGACCCCGACCTGTGGTTCGCCGAGGCCCCAGCCGACCTCGAGCGCGCCAAGACCCTCTGCGCGGACTGCCCGATCCGCCGCCAGTGTCTGACGGCCGCGCTGGAACGCGCCGAACCCTGGGGTGTGTGGGGCGGCGAGATCCTCGAGCGAGGTTCGATCGTCAGCCGCAAACGTCCACGCGGACGTCCCCGCAAGGGTCAGAAAAGCCCCGTCGCCGCCTGACCCGCCCGGCCGGGCCGGGCCTAAACGACGGCGGTGTCGGGTTCGGCGAAACCGGGGATCAGCTCCTCCGACAGCGCCCTGATCGGCACGTGCGCGTCCAACTGGCAAAGGATGGCGGCCACCGACGAGATCACCCGCATCGGAATGGCCAGCTTGACCGGCAGGTCCATTTGCCGCGCCGTCCTGATCTGCGACACCGACCGGTCGATCTGGCTGACGGTCATTCGCTGCAGCCACTTGCGGGTGTAGTGGAAGACGTCGACCTCGATGGGCTCGACGTATTGGCGCAGCATCTCATCGATGTCGCGCACCGATACCTGTCGGCCCCTCTGAATGAAGCCGGCCTTCTCCATCGTCGGCAACAGCAGGTCGTAGTTCTTCTCCCGGGCCAAGCGCATGATCATCCCGAGCTCGATGGGATAGCCCCCGGGCAGTGGCGCGACGGCGCCGAAGTCGATGACGCCCATCCGGCCGTCGGGCAGCAGCATGAAATTGCCCGGGTGGGCGTCTCCGTGCATCATTCCCAGCCGGCGAGGCGCGTCGAAGGTGAGCTCGAGGAGCCGGGTGCCGATCAGGTCGCGGTCCGCGCGGGTGCCGTCACGGATGATCTCCGCCATCGGCACGCCCTCGATCCACTCCTGGATCACCACCTTGGGCGCGCTGGCCACGACGCGGGGCACCGCGAAGTGCGGGTGGCCGTGATATGCCTTGGCGAACGCGCGCTGGTTCTCGGCCTCCAGCCGGTAGTCGAGTTCCATCTCGGTGCGCTGGATGAGTTCATCGACCACGCCCTGGACGTCGGCGCCGGGAGAGAGCTGCCTGAGTACGCTGACCATCCGCTGCATGGTCTTGAGGTCGGCGCGCAGCGCCTCGTCGGCTCCCGGGTACTGGATCTTGACAGCCACCTCGCGGCCGTCCGACCACACCGCCTTGTGCACCTGCCCGATGCTGGCCGAGGCAACCGGGGTGTCGTCGAAGGAACCGAACCGGTCCCGCCACTTGGTGCCCAGCTGGGCGTCGAGCACCCGATGGACCTTGTGGGCGGGCAGCGGCGGGGCGTCTTTCTGCAGCTTGGTCAATGCTTCGCGGTAGGGCTCGCCGTATTCCTCGGGAATGGCGGCTTCCATCACCGAAAGGGCCTGTCCCACCTTCATCGCTCCGCCTTTGAGCTCACCCAGGACGGTGAACAGCTGGTTGGCGGCCTTCTCCAGCAGCTCGGCTTGGACTTCGTCCCTGGACTTTCCGGTTAACCGTTTACCGAATCCAAGGGCGGCCCGACCGGCGAAGCCGACGGGAATGCTGGCCAGCTTCGCGTTACGCGCAGCACGGCCGCGTTTGATGTCTGCCACATCTCCATCATCCATGAGGGTCAGGACGCCGCGTTGTATCTGCCGACAAACGATTGCAGGGGTGTTACGCGTGTTGTCTCACTCGGCGGACCTGGCCGGCGGGCAATAAGTTGTCCCTTGCATGTGGTAGCTGAGCGCCTCACCGACACGCGCGTCCGAAGGGTGGTACCGAAAAAGCCATGGCAGCCAAGCAAGCGCAGCACGATGCGGCCGACGCATTGTTCAGGGCGATCATCGAAACGCTGGACAAGAACCGGACCGCCGGCACCCTGACTGCGGGGGTCCTGGAGGAGCTCTCCAGGGCGTATGCGTCGGTGGCGACGAACGTGCCCGAACAGGGACGGATGGGCTAGGGACCCGCTCCGCCCGGTCAGCATGAACACAACGGGTGTTTGGTCCATTGACGTGCGACGATGGACCCCGCGTTGAGGTCGAACTCCAGGGTGGCATTCAGCGCCGGCGGGGGCGCGGGGTCGGGCACACCCGCCTGCCCCCGCACCGCCGCGATCACCCGGTTCACTTGACTGAGGGCGAGGGCGGCGGTCGCCAACAGCGTGGCCCGGTCGGCCACCCCGACGGTGTCGCGCAGCTGGGCGGCGATGGCAGGCCATGCGGCGTCGCGGTCGCTGCGGTGCAGATCGGCGCACCCCAAACAGCTGGTCACGCCGGGAATTACCAGCGGGCCCACCAGGCCGGTGCCGTCGCGTACTCGTACCGGCAGGTGCGCGACGCGCCGGCTGTGCAGATCGCGCACCATGCGCGGGTCGGCGACCAGATAGTCCGACAACACCATCAGATCGACGTCGGTGGGCGACACCGCGGCGTGCGGTTGGCTGCTGTGCGCGATGCGGGCCCCCGAGCAGCGCAGCGCCTCGACGAGCAGGTCCGACAGCGGCCCGCGGCCGTGGATGCGGATCGACGCCGCCCGGCCGCGCGACCGCCCACATTCGGTCGCGACGCCGGCGCCGACCAGTTGCGCGACGAGATTCGTCAGGCCGTCGGAGTCCTGCAATCGGTCGCCCGCTCGCCGCTGCAGCTCGGCTATCGGTGTCGGCGACCGCATGGACCGCAGCAGTGCGGCCAACTCCGCGGCGGGCAGGCCGCCCGGTGGCCGGACCAGCACGGCGCGGCGCGGATCCCAGCCAACCTGGACAGCACCGTCGGGTCGCAGCAACACCGGCAGCGCCGGATCGAGCACATAGCTGGAAGCCACGGCCGACGACATGGCGGAAACTGTGCCACGCCGGCGGCGAACGCCGCGCTCAGTTATCCACAGGACCGCCGTCCGGGCCGGAATCGCGGTCCTGGGTGTCGGCGCATTCCTCGAGTTTGGCGATCGCCTCGTCCATACCGCTGGTGTCTCCGCCGATGACGCGGTCGATGAAGCCGGCCGGCTCGTCGAGGTCGTCCGTGGACGGCAGCAGGTCCGGGTGTTGCCAGATGGCGTCGCGGGCGTCCGCGCCGGCCGCTTGGGTCAGCCGCTCCCACAGCGCGGCGGCTTCACGCAGCTTGCGTGGCCGCAGCTCGAGGCCGACCAGCGTGGCAAACGTCTGCTCGGCCGGCCCGCCGCTGGCCCGGCGCCGCCGCAGCGTCTCGCTGAGCGCCGTCGTGCCCGGAATCCGATCGCCCAGGGCCGCGGTCACCACCACCTGCACCCAGCCTTCGACCAAGGCCAGCAGGGTCTCGAGCCGCTCCAGCGCCTGCTGCTGCGCCGGCGTGGCCTTCGGCTCGAACACTCCCTGACCCAGCAGGTTTTCGATAGCCGCCGGATCGGCCAGCGACGCAGGATTGAAGTCGCGTGCGAGCTCCTCGATTCCGCTCATGTCGATCTTCATGCCCATGGCGTAGGCCTCCACGGCGCCCAGCAGTTGACTGGCGAGCCAGGGCACGTGGCCGAACAGCCGATGGTGTGCGGCCTCACGGGCGGCGAGGAAGGTCAGGATCTCGCTGCGCGGCTGCTCGAGTCCGGCAGCGAACGCCTCGACGGCACCCGGCATGATCGCCGCCACACCTTTGGGGCCCAGCGGCAGACCGATATCCGTCGAGGTCAGGACCTCGCGGGACAGCCGACCCAGCGCCTGGCCCAGCTGCGATCCGAACGCCATGCCGCCCATCTGCGACATCATCGCCAGCAGCGGCCCGGCCATGCTCGTGGCCTCTTCGGGCAGGGAGGACGCCCACACCGTCGCGATCTGCTCGGCCATCGGATCGCACAGCCGTTTCCAGGTTTCCAGGGTGTTGTCCACCCAGTCGGTCGGGCTCCAGCCCACCGCCTTGGTGGTGCCCGCAGGCAGCGCCGTTGCCCCGTCCAGCCAGGTTTCGGCCAGGTGGACCGCATCGGCGATCGCTTGGTTCGTGGCGGCGGGGATAGGCGCGACGAACCCGATCGAGTTGGACGCGACTTGGCGCGCCAAGTCGTAGTTGACGGGTCCCGTGGATTTGCCCCCGGCCGTCACGGTGCCCGCGTTGCTGAACATCTGACCCAGCTGGGTGAAGATCTGCCCCAAGTCACCCATGCCGAAATCGCCGCCGATGCCGAACGCGCCCAATGGGTCGGACGGGCCAGAGCCGGGATCGGGGTCTTTCTTGCCGTGCTTGTCGCGCTCGGGGTCGTTTCCCCCGGAGAAGCCGAAAGGCAGGTCAGCCATGACATCAACGGTACTCACCGAGGGAACAGAACGCGCAATCTCGCGCCATGCTCGTAGCTGAATGAGCCCGAACGAGTTCCGTCTAGTGTAAACGGCGTGAACAGGCGGATTCTGACCTTGATCGTCGCGCTGGTGCCGATTCTGGCTTTCGGCGTCCTGCTCGCGGTGGTGACGGTGCCGTTTGTGTCGCTGGGCCCCGGGCCGACCTTCGACACGCTCGGTGAGGTCGACGGCAAGCAGGTCGTCGCGATCGAAGGCACGCAGACCCACCCGACAACGGGGCACCTCAACATGACGACGGTGTCCCAACGCGACGATCTGACCCTGGGCCAGGCACTGACGCTGTGGCTGTCAGGACAGGAACAGCTGGTGCCCCGCGACCTCGTGTATCCGCCGGGGAAGTCGCGGGAGGACGTCGACAAGGCCAACAACGCCGACTTCAAGAACTCCGAGGACAGTGCCGAGTACGCCGCGCTGGGGTATTTGAAGTACGCGCCCGCGGTGACCGTCGCGACGGTCAGCGATCCCGGCCCGTCAGCGGGCAAGCTGAAGGAAGGCGATGCTCTCGACGCGGTAGACGGCACCCCGGTGAGCACTGTGGAGCAGTTCACGGGATTGCTGAAGAACACCAAACCCGGCCAGGTGGTGACCATCGACTATCGCCGTAAGAACGAACCGGCCGGCGTGGCCCAGATAACCCTGGGGACGAACAAAGATCGCGACTACGGCTTCATGGGAGTCGCGGTTCTGGACGCGCCCTGGGCGCCGTTCGTCGTCGATTTCAACCTCGCCAACGTGGGCGGACCGTCTGCCGGCCTGATGTTCAGCCTGGCGGTCGTCGACAAGCTCACCACGGGTGACTTGGCCGGGTCGACGTTCATCGCGGGCACCGGCACCATCACCATCGACGGCAAGGTGGGCCAAATCGGCGGCATCACCCACAAGATGGTCGCCGCCCACGACGCCGGGGCCACAGTGTTTCTGGTGCCCGCCAAGAACTGCTACGAGGCGTCCTCGGACAACCCGTCCGGGTTGCGCTTGGTGAAGGTCGAGACCCTCAGCGAAGCGGTGGACGCGTTGCACGCGATCACGTCGGGGGGTCAGCCGCCCAGTTGCTAGCCTGCCCCAGCCGCGTAGCGGCGAGGGGGAAGGGCTGAGGAGAAGGTGGGCGATCCGGCACAGACGGCAGCGAACTGGCCCGCGATCCCGCGTGCCGCAAGTGCGTACAGTTGTGACGTCCAGAAAAATTCTGTGGCCACCACAAACCGGCCGGGAGTCATCCGGCAGAACGGCGCCCGGCCACACCGGCGCCGGACAGATCGATCAGGAGCGTAGCCAGTGGGGATGCGGCCCACCGCAAGGATGCCGAAGCTGACTCGGCGTAGCCGGACTCTGATCCTGATCGCACTGGGTGTGATCGTCTTGCTGCTCGCCGGCCCGCGGCTGATCGATGCGTACGTCGACTGGCTGTGGTTCGGTGAGCTTGGCTACCGCTCGGTGTTCACCACCGTGCTGGTTACCCGCCTCGTGGTCTTCCTGGTGGCCGGCGTCCTGGTCGGCGGTGTCGTTTTCGCCGCGCTTGCGTTGGCATACCGCACCCGCCCTGTCTTCGTCCCTAGCAGCACCAACGATCCCGTGGCGCGCTACCGTGCCGTCGTGATGTCACGGCTGCGGCTGTTCGGCATCGGGATTCCCGCGGCGATCGGGCTGCTGGCAGGCATCGTCGGGCAGAGCTATTGGGTGCGGATCCAGCTGTTTTTGCATGGCGGAGAATTCGGAGTCAAGGATCCCCAGTTCGGCAAGGACCTCGGCTTCTACGCGTTTGACCTGCCGTTGTACCGGCTCGTGCTCACCTACATGTTCGTCGCGGCCTTCCTGGCCCTCGTGGCGAACCTGTTGGCGCAGTATGTCTTCGGCGGCATTCGGCTGTCCGGCCGCACCGGTGCGCTGAGCCGCTCGGCGCGGATCCAACTGGTCAGCCTGGTCGGAATATTGGTGTTGCTCAAAGCCGTCGCCTATTGGCTGGACCGGTACGAGCTGCTTTCGCACACCCGCGGCGGCAAGCCGTTCACCGGAGCCGGGTACACCGACATCAACGCCGTGCTGCCGGCGAAGCTGATCCTGATGGCGATCGCCCTGATCTGCGCAGCCGCGGTGTTCTCCGCGATCACCTTGCGGGACTTGCGGATTCCGGCCATCGGCCTGGTGCTGCTGCTGCTGTCGTCGTTGATCGTGGGCGCCGGGTGGCCGCTGATCGTCGAGCAGATCAGCGTGAGACCCAATGCGGCGCAAAAGGAAAGCGAATACATCAGCCGAAGCATCACCGCGACGCGACAAGCGTATGGCCTGACGTCCGACGTGGTCACCTATCGCAATTACACCGGCGACGGGCAGGCCACCGCCCAGCAGGTCGCCTCCGACCGCGCGACCACCTCCAACATCCGGCTGCTCGACCCCACCATCATCAGCCCGACGTTCACCCAGTTCGAGCAGGGCAAAAACTTCTACTACTTTCCCGACCAGCTATCCATCGACCGCTACCTCGACCGCAACGGCGCGTTGCGTGACTACGTCGTCGCGGCCCGCGAACTCAACCCCGACCGGCTGATCGACAACCAACGCGACTGGATCAACCGGCACACCGTCTACACCCACGGCAACGGATTCATCGCATCGCCGGCCAACACCGTGCGGGGCATCGCCAACGACCCCACCCAGAACGGTGGCTATCCGGAGTTTCTGGTTAACGTCGTCGGCGCCAACGGCAGCGTGGTATCCGACGGGCCGGCGCCCTTAGACCAGCCGCGCATCTATTTCGGGCCCGTCATGTCCAACACGTCCGCCGACTACGCGATCGTCGGACGCAACGGCAACGACCGCGAATACGACTACGAGACCAACACTGAAACCAAGAACTACACCTACACCGGGCAGGGGGGAGTTCCGGTCGGCAGCTGGATATCCCGCAGCGTCTTCGCCGCCAAGTTCGCCGAACGAAACTTCTTGTTCTCCAACGTGATCGGCTCCAACAGCAGAATCCTGTTCAACCGTGATCCGGCGCAGCGAGTGGAGGCGGTCGCGCCGTGGCTAACGACTGACAGCGCCGTGTACCCCGCGATCGTCAACAAGCGACTGGTGTGGATCATCGACGGCTACACCACGCTGGACAACTACCCGTACTCCGAACTCACCTCGCTGGAATCGGCCACCGCCGACTCCACCGAGGTGGCGTTCAACCGGCTGGCGCCCGACAAGCAGGTCTCCTACATCCGAAATTCGGTGAAGGCCACGGTGGACGCCTACGACGGCACCGTCACGCTGTACCAGCAGGACGAACAGGATCCGGTGCTGAAAGCCTGGATGCAGGTCTTCCCCGGCACCGTCAAACCCAAGAGCGACATCACACCCGAGCTCGCCGAACATCTGCGTTATCCCGAAGACCTGTTCAAGGTGCAGCGGATGCTGCTGGCCAAATACCACGTCAACGACCCCGTGACGTTCTTCTCCACCTCTGATTTCTGGGATGTGCCGCTGGATCCGAACCCGACCGCCAGCAGCTATCAACCGCCGTACTACATCGTCGCTAAAAACATTGCCAAGCAAGACAACTCGGCCTCCTACCAATTAATCAGCGCGATGAACAGGTTCAAGCGCGACTATCTGGCCGCCTACATCAGCGCCAGCTCCGACCCCGCGACGTACGGCAAGATCACCGTGCTGACCATCCCCGGTCAGGTCAACGGTCCCAAGCTGGCCAATAACGCGATCACCACCGATCCCGCGGTGTCCCAGGACCTCGGTGTGATCGGGCGCGACAATCAGAACCGGATCCGGTGGGGCAACTTGCTCACCCTGCCGGTCGGTCAGGGCGGACTGCTCTACGTCGAACCCGTGTATGCCTCCCCGGGCGCCAGCGACGCGGCGTCGTCCTACCCGCGGCTGATCCGGGTGGCCATGATGTACAACGACAAGATCGGGTACGGCCCCACGGTGGGTGATGCCCTGACCGGGCTGTTCGGGCCCGGCGCGGGCGCGGCCGCCACCGGGATACAACCCACCGAGGCCGGCCCGCCAGCGAACGCGCCCCCGGGCGCACCGGCCCCCGCCGCCGCGCCGGGATCGCCGCCGGAGCCCGTGGCGGCGCCACCGGCTCCCGACGGCGCGGTCACGTTGTCGCCCGCGAAAGCCGCTGCGCTGCAAGAGATCCAGGCGGCCATCGGTGCCGCCCGCGACGCCCAGAAAAAGGGCGACTTCGCCGCGTACGGTTCAGCGTTACAGCGACTCGACGACGCCATCACGAAGTACAACAACACCAAGTAAGCGCGGCGTCATCAGTTGCGGGAAGCGGTGCGGAACCGGTCCCGGTAGGCCTTCGGACTGATCCCGATGTGGTTGACGAAAACCCGTCGCAGCGTTTCGGCGCTGCCGAAGCCCGCCAGGCCCGCGGTTTCGTTGACGCCGCGGCCCGCGTCGAGTGCCGCGCGCGCGAAATCGATGCGGACCATTTCGACGTAGCGCGCCGGAGTGGTGCCCAGCTCGGTCTGAAACAGTCGGGTCAGCTGACGCGTGCTCAGCGATGCCCGGTCCGCGAGCTTTCTCACGCTGTGGTCGGCGCCGGGATCGGCGGTGATCGCGTCGGTAACCGTCCTCAGCGCCGAACCCGGGGGAGGGGCCGCCTCGACCAGCACCGAGAATTGCGATTGTCCGCCGGCGCGTTTGAGGTACACCACCAGCGACCGTGCCACATCACGGACCAACGCCGGGCCGTAATCCGATTCGACCAGCGCCAACGCGAGGTCGATGCCTGAGGTCACCCCCGCCGAGGTGAACACGTCGCCGTCGCGGACATAGATCGCGTCCGGTTCGACACCCACATCG
>Ga0210389_10002362_pt1 | contig 14903 bp, 17 predicted proteins | sample IncBWH28OmetaG_FD_160127 | JGI IMG/M metagenome (GOLD analysis project Ga0210389, IMG submission 160127) | Forest soil microbial communities from Barre Woods Harvard Forest LTER site, Petersham, Massachusetts, United States - Inc-BW-H-28-O ...
AGCCTCATCCGTTCCGTGCGTTCGGGCCGTCAGACGGCGCTGCGTCCGCCGTCGACCGGGATTACTGCGCCGGTGATGTAGCTGGCCTTATCGGACGCCAAAAACGCGATGACTTCCGCGATTTCGTCCGGTTGGGCCGCGCGACCGAGCAGGGTGGTGGCACCCAGACCGCTGATCAGGTCAGAGTCGGCGCCGTTGGTGTAAGCCGGACCGGGGGCCACGGTGTTGACCCGCACACCGGAGGGGCTGTATTCGGCGGCCCACGCCCGGGTCATCGCGGTCAGCGCGGCTTTCGTCGCGCCGTAGGCCGCGGCGCCGGACAGTCCAATGCGTCCGACCATGCTGTCTACGCTGACGATGCTGCCGCTGCCCTGCTTTGCCATCGCCGGCGCCAGGGCGGCGACCAACTGGTAGGCACCGCGCACGTTGGCGGCGAACAGCTTGTCGAAAGTGGCGTTGTCCAGGTCCGCGGTAGGACCGAACCAGGAGAAGCCGGCGTTGTTGACCAACACGTCGACCTGACCCGCCTCGGCGACCAAGCCGGTCACGTCGGCGGACTCGCTGAGGTCGCCCCCGACGAACCGGGCCTGCCCGCCGCGATCTTCGATCGCCTTGACGGTTTCGGCGCCGCGCGCGGCGTCGCGACCGTGCACGATCACCTGGTAGCCCTGGTCGGCAAGCGCGAGTGCCACCGCCTGTCCGATACCCGAGGTCGCCCCGGTCACCAGTGCGGTGCGCACGTGGGTGTTCTTGATGTCGGATTGAATCTTCGCGGCCATGATCACTCCTCGAGTTTTCGATCAGACCTGGCTGTCTGGTCTGATCCGAGTTTAGACAGACCTGTCTACTCAATTCAACTGGTTCGCCTTGTGAGCTGCCTCACGCATTGGCGGATCGACGCACGGGAATGGAAAAGCCGACCGAAGCATTAGACAGGTCTGTCTACTAGTGCAGGCCGGACGTCCGGTTTCCGACATCACGAAGGGTTCCCACCATGCAAATCTCAGCGCAATTCTCGACATCGCTGGATTCACCGGCGCACATCGCCAGCGCCGAAGAACTCGGCTACGACCGGGCATGGCTACACGACACACCGCAACAGAGCCCGGATGTCTGGATGGCGCTGGCCCTGGCCGCGCAGCGCACGCAGCGGATCGGCCTGGGCCCTGGCGTGCTGGTCCCCTCTTTGCGTCATCCGATGGTGAACGCATCCGGCGCGGCCGCTCTGTCCGCGATGGCGCCCGGCCGGGTGGCGGTCGCATTCGGCACCGGCTTTTCCGGCGCCCGCGCGATGGGCGGCAAACCGGCGAGCTGGAATTACCTGGCCGACTACATGCGCAGCTTTCGCGGACTGCTGCGCGGCGAAACCGTCGAGTGGCAGGGGCAGCACATGCGGATGCTGCACCCGGACGGCCACGCCCCGCGGCGGCCCATCGACGTGCCGATGCTGATCTCGGCGCTGGGCCCCAAAGGCCTTGCCGTCGCGCTGGAATTGGGCGACGGACTGTTCACCGTCAACGGCGAGACGGATTTCGCCGAGCAGTTCACCTGGGCCGCCCTCGGCGTACACGGGACGGTACTGGCCGACGGCGAGGAGCTGGATTCGCCCAGAGTCCAAGCCGCCGCCGGACCCGGGAACGCGCTGGCCTACCACGCCGCCTACGAGTTCGGCGGCGACGTCACCGCACTGCCCGCCGGACGGCTTTGGCTGGACAAGGTCAACGAAATCGACTCGGCTGAAAGGCATTTCGCGATCCACGACCACCATCTGGTCTCCCTCAACGACATCGACCGCGCGGTCTGGGCCGCTGGCAGCTGGGCAGCCATTCCGACGACCACCCTGACTGGCACCGCAGCCGAAATCGACAAGCGTCTAAAGGCATACGCGGCCGACGGCATCACCGAAGTGATCTACCACCCGACAGGACCCGACATCGCCGGCGAATTGGAGCGGTTCATCGACGCCGCGAAAGCCGTCCGCGCCTGACCCTCAGCGGATGGACTGCAGCTGGCGGGGCTCACGTGGTGCCCCGGCCAGCGCAACTGCCTCGGTGAGCAGTTCGGAGAGCTGAAGCGGATACACGGTCTCGCCGGTCGCCGCTAGTTGGGCGATGTCGGCCGCGTCACACCAGCGGTGGTAGTGGATGTAGCGGTTCTCCAACTCGGTCCGGCCCGCGGTGGACGGCTCGAACCGCCGGGTTCGGTGGACGAAGAAGAACTCCTCGCTGTCGATCGCCGCGCCGTTGAAGTCGAACACCGCGTCGCGACGCCAGATCGGGCCGATCATGTCGGCGGGATCGGCGTGCAAACCCGTCTCCTCGGCCAGCTCGCGAGCGGCGGCCTGGGCCAGTGACTCGCCGTCGCCGATCTGACCGCCGACCGTGAACCACCACCGCGGCGCTGCCTTGTCAGCGCTTTCGGACGCTGCCGGGTCAGATCCGCACAGCAGCAACACCGCGCCGGTTTCGTCGAGTAACACCACCCGCGCCGACGTGCGCCGGTCGGCTGCCGGGTGATCGGCGTGGCGTAGCGCCTGCGACCGCTCGGCGATCTCGAAATAGCTTGGCAGCGCAGCTGTTCCACCCAACCGGAGCAACCGAACCAAAGCCCTCTCGCGCAGCGCAAGCGTGTCGCGGACCGCATCGTTGTGGAATCGGCGGGCCAGCAGCACCCGCGCTTCGGCGTCGGCCAGCTCCGCGATCAGCCCCGCCGGCACCGACTCCGGATCGACCATCGCCAGCGCGGCCGACAGCTTGTTTTCGCATGCCTCGCGGGCCTGTCGGGGGGCGCGTTCTGCCGCATCGGCCAGCGCCACCAACTGCTTGGCATCGGCGTCAGAGCCGCCGCTGTATGCGTTCGCCGCCACCACGCGCGCCACCACGGCCCGGCGGGCCAGCGCGCCGTCGAGGGCCTGCCAGGACAAGTCGTAGCGCACGTGGAGCCGGTCCAGACGATTGGCCGTGTGAAATCCCCAGGCGCCGAATGCGAGCAGCACCGTCACCAGCACGACCAGCACGATGACAAGCCCGATTGTCCAGCTCATCAGCTCGCCACCTGCACCTTGCTGCCGGCGGCGGCGACCGTCTCGTAGACGCGCATGATCTGACTGGCCACCACCGACCAGTCGTAGCGGCGCACCGCCTCGGCGCCCGCCGCGGCATAACGTTTGGCCAACGGGTCGTTCTCCAGTACCGCGATCAGGCCCTCGGCAAGCGCAGCGCTGTCTTGGACCGCTACCAGCCGACCGGCCTGCCCGTCTTGCAGGACTTGTCGGAACGCATGCAGATCGCTGGCCACCACCGGAGTACCGGCGGCCATCGCCTCGACGAGCACGATGCCGAAGCTCTCCCCGCCGGTGTGCGGCGCACAGTAGACGTCTGCGCTTCGTAGCGCCGACGCCTTGGCAGCGTCGTCGACTTGGCCGAGGAAGCGCAGGTGACCGGCCAATCCGCCGACCTTGGCGCGCAATTCGTCTTCGTTACCGCGGCCGACGATCAGCAGTTGCAGGCCCGGAAAGCGCTCGACCAGGGCCGGCAGCGCGTCGACCAGCACGGCCATGCCCTTGCGAGATTCGTCGTAACGGCCCAAGAACAGCACCGTCTTGCCGGGCCGTGGATACCCCTTGAGCGGCGGCGCCGAGGCGATCGAGGCTACGTCGACACCGTTGGGAATTTCGACCGCGTCCGATCCCAGCGCTTCCATCTGCCAGCGCCTGGCCAGGTCGGACACCGCGATGCGGCCAACGATCCGCTCGTGTAAAGGCCGCAGCAAGCCCTGAACCACCGACAGTGTCAGCGATTTGGTGGTCGAGGTGTGAAATGTGGCCACGATGGGACCCTCGGCAATCCGCAGCGCCCACATCGACAGGCTGGGCGCATTCGGTTCGTGCAGATGCAGCACGTCGAAATCGCCCTCGGCCAGCCAGCGCCTGACCTTGCCGTGCACGGCTGGGCTGAACTGCACCCGGGCCACCGAACCGTTGTAGGGAATCGGAACAGCCCGGCCGGCCGAGACAACGTACTCAGGCAACGACACGTGCGGCGACGACGGCGCCAGCACGCTGACGTTCTGACCGCGAGCGCGCATCACCTCGGCGAGCTGCAATACATGCGACTGCACTCCACCCGGCACATCGAACGAGTACGGACACACCATGCCGATTCGCATCAGGCTTGCCCTTGATCCTCAGGTCGCTGCGCTCCAGCCCGCCGAATCCCCAGCCTGGCCCGTCGCTCGTCGGACAGATCCGCCAGCCATTGCGGCTGGAGCATATGCCAATCGGCGGGATACTCGGCGATATTGCGGGCGAAGACGTCGGCCAGCGCCTGGGTGATGACGCCGACGTCGCCGCTATCGCAGTCCAGGGGCGGGTGGATCTCGATAGCCGTGCTGTCGTCGGTGAACCGGCAATGCACCGGCAGCAGCGCCGCCCCGGTTTCAATCGCCAACCTCGCCGATCCGGCTGGCATCCGGGTCGGCTCGCCGAAGAAATCGACCGGGACACCGGTGCGACTTAGGTCTCGCTCGGCCATCAGGCACACAACCTTGTTGTCCCGCAGCCGTTCGCAGAGCAGCTCGAACGGCGGCCGGTCGCCGCCGGAAAGTGGGATCACCTCGAAGCCCAGGCTCTCCCGGTAGTCGACGAACCGTCGGTACAGCGACTCGGGTTTGAGCCGCTCGGCCACAGTGGTGAACTTGCCGCGGGTCTGGGTCATCCACACCCCGGCCATATCCCAGTTACCGCTATGCGGCAGCGCCATGACGGCGCCGTGCCCCGACGCCATCGCCGCGTCCAGATGTTCTTGCCCCACGACCAACTCGGCGAGCTGGTGGGCCAGCGCCCGGTGATCCATCGCCGGCAACCGGAACGCCTCTCGCCAGTAGCGGGCGTAGGACACCAGCGAGGCTCGCATCAGGCTGCCGGGCACCTCTTTTGGCGGAACCCCGATGACGCGCGCGAGGTTCTTGCGCAGTTGGACCGGTCCCCCGTTGCGTGACGCGTAGTGCGCTCCGGCGTCGAACACGTTGCGCGCGGCGAATTCCGGCATGGTGCGCACCATCAGCCACCCGGCCGCATAACCCCAGTCGGTCATTCGGCTGCCCAGCGAAAGACCGCTGACCCCAGGCAGTTTCAGGCCCGCCGGGACGATCACGGCTCACTCTTTCCCGGTTTCCGCGGCTGAACCTGGCCCTGCTCGCCGGTCGGGGGCATCGGATCGGCCGCGCCGGGCGAGTGTCGCACAGTGTGCAACCGCTGAGCACAGGTGATCATGCTGGCCACGGCCAGCAACCACATCGCCGCAGGCAGCGCCCACGGCAGCGGGAATACCGGCAGGTCCGAGAGTCCCGCCCCGACGAGCACGATGATCAACCGTTCCGGACGTTCGATGAAGCCGCCGCCACCGCGCAGCCCACTGGCTTCGGCGCGAGCCTTGATGTAGGAGATCACCTGCGAGGTCACCAGGCAAATCAACGTCGCCACCACCAACGACGGGCTGCCCAGGCCGAACCCTGCCCACCACGCCAGCCCGCAGAACACCGCGCCGTCGCTGATGCGGTCGCAGGTGGCATCCAGCACTGCCCCGAAACGGGTGCCGCCGCCGCTTTCCCGCGCCATCGCCCCGTCAACCAGGTCGAACATCACAAAAAACCAGATCACCAGCGTGCCGGCGAACAACCGGCCGGTCGGAAACAGCGTCAGCGCGGCCAACACCGCGGCGGCGGTGGCGATGATGGTGACGCCGTCCGCGGTGAAACCGGCATGCAGGAACACCCGGGCCACCGGTGTGGTGACCCGTGCTACTCCCTCGCGGGACAAAAGCTTGCTCACGATTGCTTTTCCCACTCAGTGGCCAGCAGACGGCGGGTGTCGCGCAGCAACTGCGGGATGACCTTGGAGTCGCCGATGATCGTGATGAAGTTGGCGTCTCCGCCCCATCGCGGCACCACATGCACATGGAGGTGTTCGGCCAGTGAGCCGCCGGCCGATTCGCCCAAATTCAAGCCGACATTGAAGCCGTGCGGCCGAGACACATTCTTGATGACGCGAATCGCCTTCTGCGTGAAGGCCATCAACTCGGCCGTCTCCTTGTCGGTGAGATCTTCGAGTTCCGACACCCGCCGGTAGGGCACCACCATCAAATGGCCCGGGTTGTACGGGTAGAGGTTGAGCACGGCGTAGACCAGTTCGCCGCGCGCCACCACCAGGCCGTCCTCGTCGGACAATTGCGGGATGTCGGTGAACGGCTCGTCTCCCGAGGACTTTTCGCGCCGCAATGGCGCCTCGGCCAGGTAGCTCATTCGATACGGCGTCCACAACCGCTGCAGGTGGTCGGATTCGCCGACGCCCCTGTCGATGATCGAGTCGTCCTCAGCCACTGGCGCTCACCTTGACCAAATCAGCAGTGGGAACTGCATTTTCACGGTCGGCAATCCACTGCGCAATGGCGGCTACCGCCTCGTCGCGAGGAACTCCGTTGATCTGCGTGCGATCACCGAACCGGAAACTCACCGCGCCGGCCTCGACGTCGCGGTCGCCGGCCAGCAGCATAAACGGGACCCTCTGGTTGGTGTGGTTGACGATCTTCTTGGCCATCCGATCATCGCTGGTGTCCACGTCGGCCCGAATACCGTGTGACTTTAGTTGTGCGGCAACATCTTCCAGATAAGACGCATGGCCGTCCGCGACGGGAATGCCGACGACCTGCACCGGGGCCAGCCAGGCCGGGAAGGCCCCGGCGTAGTGCTCGGTGAGGATGCCGAAGAACCGCTCGATCGACCCGAACAACGCCCGGTGGATCATCACCGGCCGCTGCCGGGTGCCGTCGGCAGCGGTGTACTCCAGCTCGAAGCGCTCCGGGAAGTTGAAGTCCACCTGGATGGTTGACATCTGCCAGCTACGGCCCAGCGCGTCGCGGGCCTGCACCGAGATCTTGGGACCGTAGAACGCCGCACCACCGGGATCGGGCACCAACTCCAGTCCGGATTCCGCGGCCACTTCGGCCAACGAGTTGGTGGCTTCCTCCCACATCGCGTCGGAGCCGACGGACTTCTCCGGGTCCTTGGTGGACAACTCCAGATAGAAGTCCTCCAAACCGTAATCGGCGAGCAGGCTGAGCACAAAGCGCAGCAGCGACGCCAGCTCGTCGTGCAGTTGGTCGCGGGCGCAGAAGATGTGAGCGTCGTCCATGGTGAAGCCGCGGGCCCGGGTCAGCCCGTGCACCACGCCGGACTTCTCGTAGCGGTAGACCGTGCCGAACTCGAAGAGCCGCAACGGAAGTTCGCGGTAGGAGCGCCCACGCGACCGGAATATCAGCGTGTGCATCGGGCAGTTCATCGGCTTGAGGTAGTAGTCCTGCCCCGGCTTACGCACGGCGCCGTCGTCGTCGTATTCGGCGTCGAGGTGCATAGGTGGGAACATGCCGTCGGCGTACCAGTCCAGGTGCCCGGAGGTGTGGAACAGTTCGGCTTTGGTGATGTGTGGGGTGTTGACGAACTCGTAGCCGGCCTCGATGTGCTGACGCCGCGAGTACTCCTCCAGCTCTCTGCGGACGATGCCACCCTTCGGGTGGAAAACCGGCAGACCGGAACCGATCTCGTCGGGGAAGCTGAAAAGGTCCAGTTCGATGCCGAGTTTGCGGTGGTCGCGACGTTGGGCTTCTTCAATCAACTGCAGGTGGCGGTCGAGCGCCTCCTGCGATTCCCACGCGGTGCCGTAGATGCGTTGCAGGCTGGCGTTGTTCTGGTCGCCACGCCAATAGGCGGCCGAGCTGCGCGTCAGCTTGAACGCCGGAATGTGACGAGTGGTCGGAATGTGCGGTCCACGGCACAAATCGCCCCAAACACGTTCGCGGGTACGGGGATTGAGATTGTCGTAGGCGGTCAGCTCGTCACCGCCGACCTCCATCACCGCGGGGTCACCGGATTTGTCGTCGACGAGTTCGAGCTTGTAGGGCTCACTGGCCAGTTCGGCGCGGGCTTGTTCCTTGGATTCGTAGACTCGCCGGGAAAACAGCTGACCGTCTTTGAGGATCTGACGCATGCGCTTTTCCAGCTTCTCCAGATCCTCGGGAGTAAACGGCTGCGACACGTCGAAGTCGTAGTAGAAGCCATCGGTGATCGGCGGCCCGATGCCCAGCTTGGCGTTCGGGAACAGGTCCTGGACGGCCTGAGCCAACACATGCGCGGTCGAATGCCGGATGACGCTGCGCCCGTCGTCGGTGTTGGCGGCCACCGGGATGACGTCGGCGTCGGCGTCGGGTACCCAGCTCAAGTCGCGCAGCTTGCCGTCGGTGTCGCGCACCACCACGACCGCGTCGGGGGCGCCGCGACCCGGCAGGCCGGCGTCCCGCACCGCGGCGGCCGCGGTCGTCCCGGCAGCCACCCGGATCGGGGCTGCTGGGGCGAGGTGTGCGGGGGCGGTCATCGACGCGGTCTCCAGTGGCTTTCGGGTGTTCAAACGGACCCGACCATGCTATCGGGGTGGCTATCGCCGACGGGTTCCAGCCTTAGGGCTGCCCGGGTTTGAGGAGGACAAACAGGGCCTCGGCATCAGTCAGCACGGTGTCGCCGTCGCTCAACCGGCCCGACACGAAGATCTTTCGCCCTTCCACCTGGTCGACTCCCGCGTCGATCTGCAACTCCTTGTCGATCGGGACGACCTGGCGGTAATTGATGTGCAGGTACGCGGTGCGCTGGCGGGGACCACCGGTGATCACCCCCGACGTCATACCTAAGACGGAGTCGAACAGCAGCCCGAGCGCGCCGCCGTGGACGGCGCCGTTGCGCCCCAGATGAAACCGCCGAAAACGGGCCCAGCCCTGGATGCGGCCGGCCGCTCCTTCCCCCGGTACCTTCCGCACTTTCATCGGCACCGGCAGGATGTTGCCGCGGTTGGGCAAATCGATGCGGCGGCCCGACGGCGTCGCCCATTCGTCAGTGTCGAACGGGCTGAGTAAGTCGGACACCTTCTCGACCAGGTCGGCTGCCTCACTGATCACCGCATCGGGCGCGTCGACCGCCCGGGCATGATCCTGCAGCGTGCGCACCGCTTCGATGAACCGGCCGTAGTCGGGCCCGCCCTTGGTCGTCGGTTCGGGCGGGTTGAATCCGCCGCCCGGATGTCGCGCATGTTCGCCGGCCACCAGAACACCGTATTGCCCGGCGCAAGTGGGGCTAGATCCGATTGCCCACCTCTTCCCCGCGCCGTCAACGGCGCGCATCGTCGTCGGGCTAGGCGTTCTGCTCGCCGAGGGCGCTCAGCTTCTCGAACTCGTCGTCGCTGAGCTCGATCTCAGCAGCGGCGACGTTCTCCTCCAGATGCGACACACTCGACGTTCCCGGAATCGGCAGGATCACCGGCGAGCGTTTCAGCAGCCACGCCAGCGCCAGCTGCGAGGGTGTCGCATGGCCGTGCTCGGCGCCGAGTTGCGCCAGCGGACCGTCCGGAGCCGCGAGCGGGCCGGCGGCCAGCGGGAACCATGGAATGAAACCGATCCCCTGGCTGGTCGCCTCGTCCAGGAGTGATTCGGCGGTGCGGGTGGTCAGGTTGTAGAGGTTTTGCACCGAGACAATCTGGGTGATCTTTTGCGCGGCATGGAGCTGCTCGACGTTGATCTCCGACAGACCGATATGGCGGATCTTGCCTTCCTCCTGCAGCTTGACCAGCTCACCGATCTGGTCTTCCAGCGGGAATTTGTCGTCGATGCGGTGCAGCTGAAAGAGGTCGATGGTCTCCACGCCGAGCCGTCGCAGGCTCAATTCGGTTTCCTGACGCAGGTAGGCAGGGAAGCCCAGCGGGATCCACACGTCGGGCCCGGTGCGCAGCAAGCCCGCCTTGGTCGCGATCACCAGCCCGTCGTAGGGATGCAGCGCCTCGCGGATGATCTCCTCGGCGAAGTAGGGGCCGTATGAGTCGGCGGTGTCGATGAAGTTGACGCCGAGTTCGACCGCGCGCCGCAGCACCCGAACGGATTCGTCTCGATCGGCGGGTGGGCCCCAAACCCCCTTGCCGGTCAGACGCATTGCGCCGTAGCCGAGGCGGTTGATGGTGAGATCACCGCCGAGAGTGAATGTTCCGGATGCTTTGGCGGGAGCTTGGGTAGTCACATCGCCGACCGTACGCCAACCGGCAAAACCCGGCCACGTCGGCGTGGCAAGCTGAGCCGGTGGACTTGCACACGATCGCCCAGCTGCCCCTGACCTACCCGGAGGTGGGCGCCACTGCCGGCCGGATGCCCCCGGGTTACAAGCACATCGGCTTCTCGGCTCACATAGGCATGGGTCAACTTCGCTTTGAGCAGGCCACCGACGCCGTGATGCACTGGGGCATGCAGCGTGGCGCCGGCTTGGGTGTCCAGGCCAGCAGCGACATCATCACCGTCGGCACGGTGGTCGTCGTCAAAATCGGTTTCCTGAAAGCACCCTGCCGCGTCGTGTACGTCGTCGACGAACCGCATCTGCGGGGATTCGCGTACGGCACGCTGCCCGGTCATCCCGAGTCCGGTGAGGAACGGTTCGTGGTGCGCCACGACCCGGCCACCGCCGCGGTGTACGCGGAGGTCTGCGCGTTCTCCCGGCCGGCGACGTGGTGGAGCAAAGCCGGCGGCCCGATCACGTCGCTGGCGCAGCGAGTGATGAACAAGCGCTACGTGCGCGCGGTGTGACCCCACCCCGTAAGCAACTTTTCTGCGCCCGCGCAGAGCCGTTCGATGACCTGGCCCACCGGTGCGATATCGGTGACCATCCCGACACCCTGGCCCGCGTCGACCGGTGCGGTTCGACGATCATCGGCGGCGATCGCGGCGGCGAGTTCGGAAGGGGCATCGGGATCGTCGGCAAGGGCGTCTTCGTGACCGCTCCAACGCGCGACGAAGTCATTGCGCAGCACGCGCGACGGGAACCGCTCCGTCCACGGCAAACGACGGACAATGTCGAACACCCGGGTGCTGGTGGTATCGGTCTCGCGGGCCGCGACCAATGCGCGGCGGCCGGCGTCGGACGTCAGCGCCTCCAAAGAGGCCGATAAGCACGTGCCCAACCACGCCCCGCTGGCGCCGGCGGCCAGCACCGCGGCGAGGCTGCGCCCAGAGGCGATTCCCCCGGCCGCCAGCACCGGCACGGACACCACCTCCAACACCGCGTCGAGCAGCGGAAGGGTGCCGATCGTCGCCTCCCCGTGGCCGCCACCTTCGGAGCCGCGCGCCACCAACAGGTCGATCCCGGCGTCCTCCGCGCGCCGCGCCTCAACGCTGTTGTAAACCTGTGTGGCAGTGGCGATCCCCGCATCGTGGACGCGGCTCACCCATGACAAGTCAGTTCCGAAGCTGACCGAGATCAGCACCGGCCGCGCGGCCACCGCGGCATCGAACAGGTCCGGCTCTTTGCGGATCACCCAGTCCACCAAGCCAATTCCGAACGTCCCGGTCACATGTGGCAATTCGGCACGCAGCGACGACGTCGACCCGGCAGTGCCCATGCCGACCATGCCCAGTCCACCCGCCGCGGTCACCGCGGCGGCAAGCCGTCCGCCGGCAACGCCTCCCATTGGGGCGTTGACGATTGGCACCCGCAGGCCCATGGCCCGGGACCACGGCGTCGACAGCATCTGACTACGCCGAGGGGAGGCTCTTGAAGACGGTCAGTATGACCACCGAATCGTCGACTGCCTGTAGGGAGTGGCGTTGCGGCGGGATCACGACGTAGTCGCCGGCCTTGCCGTCCCATGCATCGTCACCGGCGGTGATTTGTACATGTCCTTGCAGGACCTGCAGCGACGCCTGTCCGGGGCTGTCATGCTCGGATAGCTCATGTCCGGCCAGCAACGCCATCACGGTCTGTCGCAGTTCGTGGGTATGCCCCCCATGCAGTGTGTGCGCGGCCCGCCCACTGTGTGTCTGCCGTGCCTCTGCCAGCTTCTCGGCGGCCAGGCTGGTCAGCGAAATGGTTTCCATCAATATCCTTCAGTCGGCTCGGTAGTTCCTCAGCTGGATAGTAGAAGAATCCCGCCCGCGGCCAATGCAAGCGTCTTGATCGCTTCGAGACCGACGTAGACGTAATGCCCCCGCGAGCGCGGCGCATCCAGGCCGGCGAGCACTTGGTCGGTACGGCGATTCAACCGCGGCCGCACTGCCGCCAATTGCAGGGCCAACGCGGCGAACGCGACCGCCAACGCCGCCGCCGCACCGGCAGGCGGCGGGCTTGCCAGGGAGGTCAGCAGGATGACGATGGCCAGCACCATACCGAGCCAGACGAAGATAACCGCGACTGCTAGGGCCCGCGCGAAACTCACGTGGCGGGCCTACTACGGCGAATCATGGTGTTTATCAGTCTCGTCGAAGACAGTCTGGGCGACGCGGAAGGCGGCGTTGGCGTCCGGCACACCGCAGTAAACAGCGGCCTGCAGCAGGACTTCTTTGATCTCTTCCCGCGATAACCCGTTGCGCAGCGCGGCCCGAATGTGCAGCGCAAACTCCTCGTGGTGACCACGGGCGATAAGCGCCGTAAGCGTGATCATCGAACGGCTGCGGCGATCCAGGCCGGGACGCGTCCAGATTGTGCCCCAAGCGAATTCGGTGACAATCCGCTGGAAGTCCCGGGTGAACTCGGTGGTCTTTGCAGCTGCCTGCTCGACATAGCTGTCCCCGAGCACTTCCCGACGCACGGCTAAGCCTTCGTCATAACGGTTGGCAGTCATCTGGCTCCCAATCTCCTCAGCTTCGCCAGCACGTCGGCGATTCGGTCGGGCTGCTCGGCAGGCGCAAGGTGGGCGGCCCCCGCCACCTCGACGAACCGTCCGCGGGTGACATGGCTGGCGATATACCGCAGGGACTCGGGAGGCGTGGCAATGTCATTGGCGCCAGCCACAGCGACGATCGGGGTGTCGATTTCGCTGAGCCGATGACGGGCGTCGAACTCGGCAAGCGCCTCACAGGTGCGCGCGTACCCGTCGTCGTCTACCCGCCGCAGGGTGTCCAGCAGCGTCCGGGCCGACGCGGGGTCACGCTCGAAGAATCCCGGGGCGAACCACCGTCGAATCGACAGGGCCACGACCTCGCCAGTTCCGGCACTGCGAACGACTTTGGCCCGGGATTGCCAGTCGTCCGGGTCCCCGATTCGCGCTGCCGTGCAGATGAGCGCCGCAGAAACGATGCGCTCTGGATGCCCGAGGAGCAGCTGAAGTCCGACGGCACCGGCGACCGACACGCCGGCATAGGTGAACGGCCTTCTGCCGATCTTGTCTTCCACGAGCTTCATGACACTGGCGGCGAGGTCATCGATGGTAAAGGCGTCCTTTGGTCGCGGGCTGGCGCCGTGGCCTGGGAGGTCCCAGCCGATGACGTGATAGATGCCCGCCAGACGTCGTGCCACATCGGACCACAAACCGGCGACCGAAGTGCCCAGCGACGGGCCGACGACCAACGGCGGCAGATCCGGTGACCCGCCTAGATGCGATCCGCGAATTCGGGGGACGCTCACGGACGTTCCTTGCCTATCCGCTTGGCACGATCCAGGCTGTCGTCGATCAGGGCGTCGACCACACCGAAATAGCTGCCGGACGGGGTTTTCCCGACCAACTCAGCGATGACGCGTTGCTCGCCGAGCACATCGGCGCTGTCGAGGTTCTTGGCCATCTGTGCCGAATGGACCTCCAGCCCGGCGAGCAGTTCACTGCACTGGGAGCCGGCGACAACGGTCCGCCGGGCCAGGGTGCGTAGCGTATCCCATTCGGCATGCCATGCCCCGTCGGGACGTTCGTCATTGGCCAGCGCGGCGGCGGTGTGCAATGTCGCGGCCAGCGACGGTGTGGAAATGCCGGCGCGGCGGATCAGAATAGATAACACGGGGTTGCGCTTCTGCGGCATGGTCGACGATCCCCCGCGATCCCCGGTGGCGGGCTCGCTCAGTTCAGCGATCTCCGGGCGCGCAAGTGTGACGACGTCCGAGGCGATGCGCCCCCACGCGTCGGTGCACCCGACGAATGCATCGCCGATTGCGGTGACCGGCGCCCGAGCGGTGTGCCACGGCGTTCGGGCGCCCAAACCCAAAGTGGCTGCGACACTGTGCATCAACTCCAGGGATATTCCCGCTTGATTGGCATGACCCGCGAGAGCAGCCAATTCAGTTGTCGCGGCTAGAGTTCCGCCTGCGCCGCCGATCTGGACCGGGAGGGTCAGCGCACTGAGTTGCTGATACGCGTCGACAACTCCGTTGAGCCAGGTTGCGGCTTTGGCCCCGAAGGTCGTGGGCACCGCGTGTTGAGTCAGGGTGCGAGCCGCCATCTGCGTGCCACGGTGGCTCGTAGCAAGTACCGAGAGCACTGAAATCTGTTCGGTGAGTTGCGATATCAGCTCGTCAGCGGTGGCGCGAGTGGCCAGCATCAGGCCGGTGTCAACAACGTCCTGGCTGGTCAGTCCGTGGTGAATCCACCGGCTGACCTCGGCGCTCGCCCGGTCACGAAACAGTGCCACCAATCCAATGACGGGGTTGCCACCATCCTCCGAATTGACCGCGAGCCACTCGCAGTCGCCGGCGCTCACCAGCCCGGCGAGATCAGCGCCGGCGCATCCATCGGGCGCCAGGCCCGCCGCGACCAGTGCATCCAACCAGGCCGATTCCACCGCGACCATCGCCGCCAGCAGCGCCGCGTCGGACATCAAGTCCCCGGCGCGCTGGTCTCCCGGCCACAACAGATTCGTCATCCCGGAACACCGGGATACGCCAGGAACACCGTTTCGTGCGCGCCCTGCAGATGAATATCGAAGCGGTATCCCCCGGACTCGGCGATGCAGATCAGGGTTTTTCGCCGCGCAGCGTCCAGGGCACCGAGCAGCCGATCGGCTTCCAGGTCGGCACGCGGCAGGTAGGCGCGAGTGAACACCCGGTTCAACAACCCGCGCGCGAAG
>Ga0210389_10002363_pt1 | contig 14901 bp, 15 predicted proteins | sample IncBWH28OmetaG_FD_160127 | JGI IMG/M metagenome (GOLD analysis project Ga0210389, IMG submission 160127) | Forest soil microbial communities from Barre Woods Harvard Forest LTER site, Petersham, Massachusetts, United States - Inc-BW-H-28-O ...
CGCCTTGAGCTGGGTCGGAACCGGCCGGCTGATTTTCAGCCTGAACTACACCGAGGCGGATTTCGCCGAAGTGACAAAGCGCTTCGTGACCGCGGCGGAGAAAATGAAAGCCGACGGCTGGTGGTGGCGCGACGCTACGTTGACCAACAAGAATATCCGCCGGCGGATCCTGAAAGAGATGATCGCGAGCCGGTTCGGGCGCTGAGAACAATCCTGGTCCGCTGTCATTCCGGGGCGATGCGAAGCATCGAACCCGGAATCTCGAGATTCCGGGTCTGGTGCTGCGCACCATCCCGGAATGACGATGCTCGCGAGAGAAACGTGAATGCCCGGGACATAGGCGAGCGGAAGCGACGCCGTCCTTCAGACGGCTATGCCCGGGCATGACGAGGCTGGGACTGCATTTCAAACGTTCAGGCGTGCCGCTCTTCGAGCCCGTGCTCGACGAGATCGAGGCCGGGGTCGATCAGTTCGCCGCGCAGCAGATACAGCGGCGCCTTGCAATAGAGTTTGAAGTCGTTGAAGGGGTCGGTCAGGATCTTGGTCATCCAGACGAGGCCGGTCTCGACATCGCGGATGAAAAAGAGGTGCACAGTGCGGAACAACAGGCCGCCGACGCCCACCACCAGCCAGATCTTGGCGACCTGACGCATGAAATCGGCCGGCGAGATCCAGGGGGTGAACAATCCGAACAGCGTCGGATCGAAATACAGCACCAGCGGCGAAGCCGCCCAGATCGACATCAGCACGACCTTGCGCCGCAAATTGTATCCGACCTTGATCTCTTCCTTGTGCTCGTGGGTCGCCTGATTGATGTGGTCGTAGCCCCTCGGCTCGAAGAAGAAATGCCCGGCCTGGCGCGAGGTCATGGAGACCAGCCAGCCGATCAGCGCGGATGCCACCGGATCGAAGAACATCAAGAGATAGCCGATCATGAAGCTGACGGCGCTGACGAAGTGCAGGCTCTGGTTGATCCGGCTGTGGTGATAGTAGCGATGATCGTCCCAGCGTTGGATGCGCAGCTGCTCACGGAAGTTCTTGATCATGCTCTCCCCCAAAAAAATAGATCGATTCGTTTTACAGGGATTCGATGTAGGCGATGTGACATCATCGAATTGTCACATGACGAGCAGGGACGGCGCAGCCACGCGAACTTCAATCGCCTTAAATCAGGCGGCAACCGCCATCGCGGTCTTGCGGATGCGAACCAACGAGAAGTGGCCGAGCGGCGGCACCGGGCGGCGTTCGACCAATTCCATGCGATGCGCGCCCGCCAGCCATTGCGCATAGCGCGACCAGGCGAATTCGGCGGTCCGGAAACCGAGCGGCCGCACCACCGGCTGCAGCCGCTGCTCGATGAAGCGGCGCATCCCGGCATCGGCGCTGACCCGGGTCAGGATGATCAGTTCACCGCCCACCCGCACCACACGGGCGAACTCGTCCAGCGCGGCTTCCGGATTCGGCACCGCGGTCACGACATATTGCGCCATCACCACGTCGAAGGAATTGTCGGGAAATTCGAGCTTCTCGGCGTCCATGACCGCGAGACCCTCGACGTTCTTCAGGCCGAGCTCGGTGACCCGCCGCTTCGCCTTGCGCAGCATCGCTGCCGAAATATCGGTGCCGAAGATGCGAAGCTGGGATGCGTATTGCGGCAACGAGATTCCGGTGCCGACGCCGACCTCGAGCACGCGGCCGCCGATCCTGTTGGTGGCGGCAATGGCGGCCTTGCGTCCCTTGCTGAACACGCCGCCGAACACGAGGTCGTAGACCGGCGCCCAGCGGTCATAGGCCTGTTCGACCGTCTCGCGGTCGAAATCCAGTTGCGATGTGCCGGCCAGTTTTACGATTTCCGTCATGATTCATCTGCTCGTTGTTTGGGAGGTTCGATCAGCCGTGCACGGCGCCGCTGGCGGCGATGCGGCGGGCCGGCCGCGGCGAGCGGCTCGGCTGCAACGCGCTCAGATTGCCGATGAACTGCCTGGCGCTGTTTTCCCAGGAACGCTCCAGCGCAAAGGCGCGGCACGCCTGCCGGGAGATGCCGAGAGCGCGCAGGCAGGCGCTCCGCAGGTCCGCATCCAGCGCGCCGACAGGATGATCCGCGATCACGTCGAGCGGTCCGGTCACCGGGAACGCCGCGACCGGCGTGCCGCACGCCAGCGCTTCGAGTTGCACGACGCCGAAGGTGTCGGTGAGGCTCGGGAAAACGAACACGTCCGCCGCCGCAAAATGCGCGCTCAATTCGCGGCCGGTTTTTTCGCCGAGAAACCTGGCCTTGGGATAATGCCGCTCCAGCTCGGCCCGTTGCGGCCCGTCGCCGATCACCACCTTGGATCCCGGCAGGTCCAGCGCGAGGAACGCCTCGAGGTTCTTCTCGACCGCGACCCGGCCGACCGTCATGAAGATCGGTCTTTGCAAATCGAGCTCGGCCGGATCGTCGGGCCTGAACAATTCGGTGTCGACCCCGCGCGTCCAGGCGCCGAGCTTCCTGAATCCCCGCAGGCTGAGTTCCTGCCGGAGCGAGGCGGTAGCGACCATGGTCATGGCGGCGGCGGCATGAAAGTGCCGCAGCACCGCGTAGCTGACGGCAGCCGGAATGATCGAGCGCACCGCGATATATTCCGGAAAGCGGGTGGTATAGGACGTGGTGAAAGCGAGCTTGCGGCGGATGCAATAGGCCCGCACCGCCCATCCGACCGGCCCCTCGGTCGCGATATGGATGGCGTCTGGCGCGGCCGCCTCCACTCTGCGGGCGATCTCGCGCCGGTTCGGCCAGGCGATGCGCAGCCCCGGATAGGTCGGGGCGGCGAACGAGGGAAACCCCTCCGGGGTCAGGAAGTCGATCTGGGCGTCAAGCCCGGCAGCGCTGCGGGCCAACGAGGTCAACGTGCGAACCACGCCGTTTACCTGCGGGTGCCAGGCGTCGGTCGCAATCAAAATCCGCATGAATGGGGCCCAGGAGCTATCGAATCCGGCGACTGATTCTCAAGTCCGGACGTTCGGCCATGGATATTTCAGGCGTGTGACGTCATGGCCGCCGCGGGCGTCTTTTTCGACCCCGTTCGCTATTTTTCACCCCGCACGACACATTGCTGAAACATTTCCTTACCGCGATGAAACCATTTTGTGGCTTCGGCGCAAACGTTCTGAAACCCCTGCCCTGTACTTGTCAGCCCAACAAAGCGCCGAAAATGGCGCCAGGGCGCACAAACAGATTCAAACTGGGGACGACCGATGTTCAATCTGGATGCATTGAAGCTCAATTCCCGCCGTGCCGCCGCCTTTGGCGCGCTGGCGATCGGCGCGATCGCATTTTCCGGCTCCGCCGCGGCTGCGCCGCTGGAGCTGTTTCCGTTCATCATGACGCCGCCGGCGCAAACGGCGCCGCCGCCGGTGCAGGCCGCACCCAGCGAGGATGAAGGCACCGTGGCCGAGATGCCGGCGCGGCTGAAGCGCCAGATCGTCAGCTACGCCACCCGCGAGGCGCCCGGCACCGTCGTCATCGATACCCCCAACACCTATCTCTATTATGTGCTCGGCGGCGGCCAGGCGATCCGCTACGGCATCGGCGTCGGCCGCGACGGCTTCACTTGGTCCGGCGTGCAGTCGATCACCAAGAAGGCCGAGTGGCCGGACTGGACCCCGCCCCCGGAGATGATCGCGCGCCAGCCTTATCTGCCGCGCCAGATGGCCGGCGGCCCCGGCAATCCGCTCGGCGCCCGCGCGATGTATCTCGGCGGCACGGTGTATCGCATCCACGGCACCAACGCGCCGGGGACGATCGGCACCCACGTATCGTCTGGCTGCATCCGCCTCACCAACGAAGACGTCTCCGACCTCTATTCGCGGGTCAATGTCGGCACCAAGGTGATCGTGCTGCCGATGGACCGCCGCGCCGACAATACCGATGGCAAGCGGGGCTGAGCGGGCAGCGCCACACGCGAGTTTCACCGAAGAAGATGGCGCGGTTTCCGCGCCATTTTTGTTTTTAATCGGCAAGAATTTGATCGTTGTCCCTGCGAAAGCAGGAACCCATAGCCACCGGCGGATCGATTTTACAAAGGCTGGAGCGCCATCCAGGATAACAACGAATGTCGGTCGTAATGGGTCCCTGCTTTCGCAGGGGCGGACACCGGAAGAAGGTTTCGCGATACGCACTAAGATCCCGAATTCTTTCAATTAATTCACATTGTCACGGTCTGGCGCCGCAACAACCCAGCCTGTAGACTTCCCAACTGAATCAGTCCGGGGGGCCGATGCGGCCGGCGGTGAGCCTGAAGACAATCCTGCTCGGGATCGCGGTGGTCGTGGTCTCGTTTTTCGTCAGCCTGAAGACGATGGACTGGCTGTGGCCGCGCGCCGTTCCCGCGCCGGTGCTTGCCGAATTGCCACCACTGCCGCCCACTTCCCGCGTTTCCAGCATCATTGCGCCGGTCTCGGTTGCGATCAGCGCCATTCGCGACGTCGCCGACCGCGCCGCGCCGCGCAGTTTCGCGGGCAAAGCCGAAAATCCGGTGTCGCAGGTCCTGCAGAATGCCGACATTGGCTGGACCGCCTCGCGCGGGCCGATTCAGGCTTCCGGCGCCCAGGATGTGCTGTCGCTGGCGATGCCGCTGACGGGAAAGCTCAACGTCACCGGCTCGCTGTCGTCGAAGGCGACCGGCGCGATCGGCGACGCGCTCGGCGGGCTGGTTGGCAGCAACGCCGCCAAGCAAATCGGCAGCATCAACATCAAATCACTCAATGCCAGCGCGGAGATCAAGGGCAACGTCACCTTCACCTCGCGACCAAAGTTCTCCCAGGCCTGGCACCTCGAGCCGAATCTGGCCGGGCAGGTGTCGCTTGGCGACACCAGCCTCATTGTAGCCGGCGCCCGCGTCAATGTTCCGGCGCAGGTCAAGCCGCTGATCGAGAAAAACGTCGCCGAGCAGGTCGCCGCGGCCGAAACGCGGGTCCGCAACGATCGGACCTTCGAACAAAGCGCGCGGGCGCAATGGGCCAGGGCCTGCCGCTCGATCCCGCTGCAGGGCACCGGCGCCGCTTCGTCGTTGCCGCCGCTTTGGCTGGAGTTAAAGCCGACCGCCGCGGTCGCGGCGCAGCCGCGCGTCGACGCCACGGCGGTCACAACGACGATCGGAGTCGAGGTGGAGACGCGCGTCACTTCAACGGAGACCAAGCCGGAGTGTCCGTTTCCCGGAAGGCTCATCATCGAGCCGCCGATGGCCGGAGGGGTGCATATCGGCGTGCCGATCGACGTGCCGTTTACCGACATCAGCAAGATCGTGGCAGCGCAGCTGGCCGGCCGCACGTTTCCGGAGGACGGTTCGGGTCCAGTCGACGTCACCGTGAAGGGCGCCAGCGCCGCGGCGGCGGGCGACCGGCTGCTGATTTCGCTGCTGGTGCATGCCAAGGAGAAAAAGAGCTTCTTCGGGTTCGGCGGCGAGGCCACGGTGCATATCTGGGGCAAGCCGGAGCTGGACCAGGCGAAGCAGACGCTGCGGCTCGCCAACATCGAACTGGCCGTCGAATCGGAAACCGCATTCGGGCTGCTCGGGGCCGCGGCGCGCGCGGTGATGCCGCATCTGCAAAAGGCGCTCGCGGAGAAGGCCACCATCGATCTGAAGCCGTTCGCGGCCAATGCGCAGCAGAAGATCGCCGCCGCGGTATCGGACTTTCAGAAGAACGCGGACGGCGTGCGGGTGACGGCGGAAATCACCAGCATGCGACTCGCCGATATTGCCTTCGATTCCAAAACGCTGCGCGTGCTGGTGTCGGCCGACGGCACGATGAGTGTTTCCGTGACCGCGCTGCCGGGGCTTTGATTTCTTCCCCGTCGCCCCGCTCTTCGCGGGGAGAGGGTCGGGGTGGGGTAAGAGACGGCAACGCTCTTATGAAGAAGCGCGTCCGGCTCCTGCCGGGCGCGCTTTTTGGTTCAGCCGTTCAGTTCAGGCGCTTCAAGAGCCCTCGAATTTAAACGAGACGTTGAGCTTGGCGCGGTAGGCTTCGATCTTGCCCTTGGCATCCAGCTGCAGGTCGAGTTTGACGACTTCGGCAACACGCAGATCCCGGAGAGTCTTGCCGGCCCTCTCCACCGCCACCGCGGCCGCCTTTTCCCAGGAATCCTTGCTGGTACCGATCAGCTCAATGACCTTGTAGACACTCTCAGTCATATCGTCCTCCCGTTCATATCAGGCAGGAGGCAGGTGCTCCCGCCGCCGACAAGCCTAACATCGGGATATCGGCGCCGAAAGCCGCAATTCCCCAGAGCAAAGCGCGCCCGGCGAAACCGGACGCGCCCTTGCCAGATAGATGAACCGCTCTCGAAGCCGCGCTTTACGTCGAATATTTGAACTCCGGCATCGCCTTCAGCTCATCCTTGGTCGCGTTGAACACCGCGTGGTCCGGATACCACGGATTGGGTTTCGACGACGTGCCCGAGGCCGGTGCCGTGCTGGTGTTCGCGGCGCCGGTGGTGGTGCTCGGAGCCGGCCGGGTGCTGGTGGCATTGGGGCCGCCCGACACGCCGGTGTACGCGACCGGTTCGTTGACGAATTTGATCTTCTCAAAGGGAATAGCGACCAGATGCGAACCGACGCCGAGGAAGCCGCCGACGCTGATCACCGCCACCTTGATGTTTCCGCTCTTGTCGGTGAGGAGATCGTTGATCGAGCCGATGCTCTCATTGTTGTCGTTGTAGACATTGAGGCCGACCAGTTTCGACGCGCGCCAGTCGCCCTGGAACGAAGAGTCCGATGCGGTTGTTGCCGGCGTCATGCTGTTGCGGTCGGTGGTTGCCGTCGGCGTTTGCGCAAAGGCAACGCCCGCAAGCAACGCGGACGCGGCTACGCCGGCCGTGATATATTTCGCAAACATGTGTTTTCTCCCTCATATAAAATTGATGGAGAGAAAACCCGCGGCGACGGCAGCCGTTCCAGATCGCCGCGGAGATTTTCGACGGCTTTCCAGCCTAATATTTTTCAGGTTCCGTGGAACGTGCCGCGTTTGCGAACGCGGGAAAACATCCGGAGCTCGCTGCTCCGCGAAATTCGCGAAAGTGCAATCAGAACCCGCCCCAATAAGGCGGTATCCCGTAATAGCGATGCAGTTCGGCTTCCTGCGAGCGATCGCCCCAGTCGAAATCCTTGTCGGCGCGGAACGACGGCGCGCGCCGGAGTTCGTCATCATCGATGTCGAGCTCGTAGGCTTCGAACTTCGGGTTATAGGTGAGGCGCGCCCAGGGCAGCGGCAGCAGGTTGGTTCCCATGCCGAGGAACCCGCCGAAGCTGAGGATCGCGTAGGACACCTTGCCGCTGACCTTGTCGATCATCAGCCGTTCGATATGGCCGATGCGGTCGCCGTTCGGCCGTCGCACCGCGGTGCCTTCGACCCGGTCGCTCGCGATCAGCTGGTGTGGTTTTGCCATGACATCGGCCATCATCACCCTCCCTTTGGGTTGATGAGGTAAACCAACGTGTTGGCCTCAAAGGAGTTCCGTCAGGCCGCGAGCGCTTCGGAACCTTCGTCCTCGAAGAACGCCACCGCCTCGAACTGGTAGTCGCAGGCAAAACAGTGCCAGAGATAGGAGGTGCGCTGCGGCCCGCTTTCGATCCATTCCGGGGTGGCGATCGGCTTGCCGCACTGGGCGCAGGGATTTCCTTTGGGCAGATAGCCGAAATTCATTCTGGCCATGGCGCGTTTCCCCTCTTGTTTTTGCGGGTTGCGAATTGGACAGGATTGCTGCCGGATACCAACGCTGGCGTTTCCTGTCGCCGCGATTTCTGGGAGAGCATTGAGTCAATTCGACGGCGAAGACTCGTGACGCTGCGAATCCGTCGATGAAATTTACTTCGTCTTCGGGTCCACCGCAGGCTCGATCGTATGCACCGCGCCGGCCTTGCGGACATGGATGGTGGCGATGTCGTCGGTGTAGACCTTCTGCCAGCCGTCGATATGGTCGAGCAGTTTCGACGCCGCGCTCTGCGTGCGCATCAACGTCGCCTCGATCTTGTACTGCTCCAGCAGCCGGAACAGGTTTTCCGGCTCCATCAGGCCGGAGGCCGCGTTGTGGTCGACGAAGAATTTCTCCCCGTAGAGTTCAGTGCGGCCGTCGATGAAGGGGGCGACGCCGCTCACGATCAGGTAGCCGCCGAAATCGTAGTCGTTGAACACCCGCGTCAGATTCAATTTCTTCAGCGCGGCCACGGCGGCGACCGGCGCGCTGTGCGGATGCGGCTCGAAGCGATGCACCGAGGCATAGGCAAATGTTCCCGCCATCAGCAGCAGCGCCGTGCAGGCGTACAGCGCGCCCCGCGCCGGCGGCGCGGCATTCGAAACATCGGCACCGCCGATCTGCCGGGCGAGCGGGGCAGCAAGCACCAGCGGCGCCAGCAGCGCCAGGATTTCGCCCGCCCGCCCCTGCGCCAGCGACATGTGAAGCAGGCCCAGCAGCAGCACGATGCGCAGCGGCGGCAGTTTGATGCCGCGCCACAGCGCGAGCCCGATGCCGAGCAGCAGGCAAATCTCGAACGCGCCCACGCTGCCGAAATCGGCGGGCTTCCATTCCATGATCAGCGGCAGCGCGCTGCCGAGCTCGAGGATCTTCTGCGACGCCAGCAGCGAATTCCAGCCATAGGGGGTGCAGCAAGCGGCGGCCAGCGCGGCGGCAGCGAATGCCGCCCAGCGCAGGACCAGCGTCTTGCGCAGCTTCACATCGGCGCCCGCCACCGCGTCACACGCGATCGGCGCGATCAGCACCAGGCCGAACACGAAACCGCCGTGCAAATTGGCCCAAAGGGCCATCAGCGGCAGCAACCAAAACGACGGCGCGCTGCGCCGGTCGGCAGCCGCCACCAATCCGCCGACCCACGCCAGCATCACCGGCATCGCCAGCACATGCGGCCGCGCCAACAGATGCGGCACGGTCAGCGCCAGCGCGGCGGCGACGAAAACAAGCGTGGTGCTTTCGCTCAGGCGCTGCTTCAGGAAATTCGTGAACAGCATAAACGTGGCGGCGATCGCGGATGTGGCCAGCACCACCGGCCCGGTCCAGCCTGAAATCGCATAGGCCTTGGCATAAAGGACCTGCGCCAGCCACTGCGTCGAAATCCAGGGCTGGCCGCGCATGGTGAAGGAAAACACGTCGGTTTCGGGCACCGCGCGGTGGTCGATAATCCACTGGCCGACCGTGATCTGCCACATCGTGTCGGGATCGATCAAAAGCCGGTTTCCGGCCAGCAGAAACAGTGCGTAGATGCTGACGCCAACCCATAGCGGCAGCAGGCCGCGCATCGGGCTAACAGCTTCATCGGCATGGGTCACGGACAGGGTCATCGGCGCGGCCGGATTTCCTCAGAGGGTTTCCGGCCCGATCCAACCACGCCAGGGCATAATTCTTGGTAAAGCCGCGCCGGCAAATCCGGGCAAACGCCCGAGAAAGCCGGGTTTTGGCCACATCAACGCCCGGCGGCTGCAACAAGAGGGGACGTCCAGCGTTCAGGTTGCTGGTTCACGCCCACCCCCGAGGTCATCCCGCGGATGAAACGCCTGTTATTGCTCGCCTGGCTCGCCGCCATCGCGGCGCTGCATTTTCCGACGATCGCCCATGCGCAGCGCGCTGAATATGAGGCGCTGGTCGCGACCCATGCCAAGGCCAATGGTGTGCCGGTCGTGCTGGTGCACCGGGTGATCGTGCATGAGAGCCGCTATCAGCCGAAACTGGTCGGCAGCGGCGGCACCATCGGCCTGATGCAGATCAAGCTCGCGACCGCGCGTGGGCTCGGCTACCGCGGCGATGCCGAGGGGCTGCGCGATCCCGACACTAATCTCGCCTATGGCGTAAAATATCTCGCCGGCGCCTATCGCGCCGCGGGCGGCGACCACAACCGCGCCATGCATTATTACGCCAGCGGCTATTACGACGTGGCCAAACGCCAGCGGTCCGAGCGCATCGCCTACGATGGAATCGAAATGTCAGGCAATCCCGTCCCGGCACGCGCCGGCGCCCGGCCGAAACCGCCGGCGAGAACCCCCGCGGACGTCCATGCCCAGCAGGTTCCCGAACGCTAACGCAGTGCAAACCGGCATCGCCCGCGTTGACACCCCGGCGCATCGGCCTACATTAGCCCTGTTCCGAGGGGAGCTCCGACGAGGAGCTGAGAGACCGCAAGCTCAGGCCTGATGTTCAGGTCCGGGACCGCGGTGACCCTTTGAACCTGATCCGGGTCATGCCGGCGAAGGGACAGGGATGTATCAGAGTTCGAAAGGCCCGCGGGGGGATTCTCCCGTTTCCGTAATCGGCGCAGGCATTGCCGGTGCGTGGCAAGCGTTGCTGTTCGCGCAGGCCGGCCACGCCGTCACGCTGCACGAGCGCAGCGACGCCGAGATGATGCTCTCCACCAGCCACTGGGCCGGCGGCATGCTCGCGCCGTATTGCGAAAGCGAAATCTCGGAACCGATCATCAAACGGCTCGGCCTGCGCGCGCTCGATCTGTGGCGCCGGGAATTGCCGGATACCCCCTTCAACGGCTCGCTGGTGGTGGCGCATCACCGCGACCGCAACGATTTCGAGCGCTTTGCGCGATTGACCTGCGGCCACCGCCGGCTCGACGCGCGCGCGCTCGCCGAACTCGAGCCTTCGCTCGAGGGCCGTTTCCGCGACGCGCTGTTCTTCGCCGACGAGGGCCATGTCGAACCGCGCCGCGTGCTGCCGAAACTGCATGAGCGCATCATCGCCGCCGGCGGCACCATCAAGTTCAACAGCGAGCCCCAGCTTACCGACATCGACGGCCTCGTGATCGACTGCCGCGGGCTTTCCGCGCGCGACGTCGAACCCGAGTTGCGCGGCGTCAAGGGCGAGCTGATCCTGATCGAAACCGATGAAGTGCAATTGTCGCGCCCGGTGCGGCTGATCCATCCGCGCTGGCCGCTTTATGTGATTCCGCGCGAGGACAATTTGTTCATGCTCGGCGCGACCTCGATCGAGGCCGAGGACACCGGCGTCAGCGTCCGCTCCGCGCTGGAACTGTTGGGCGCGGCCTATGCGGTGCATCCGGCGTTCGCGGAAGCGCGCATCGTCGAATTCGGCTCGGGGCTGCGCCCCGCCTTTCCCGACAATTTGCCGCGCATCTCGGTTCGCGGCAACCGCATCGCGGTGAACGGGCTCTATCGCCACGGCTTCCTGATCGCGCCGGCGCTGGCGGAACTGACGCTTAGCTTTGTAGAGCGCGGCCGGATCGACAACGAGGTGATGCAATGCGCGTGACCGTCAACGGCGAGCCGCGGGAAATTGAATCGGCCAGCGTTGACGCGCTGCTCGGTGAGCTCGAATATGAGGGTAGCCATTTCGCGATCGCGCTGAATTACGACGTGCTGCCGAAAAGCCGCTGGCGCGAGACGCCGCTTCAGCCCGGCGACGAGATCGAGATCATCACGCCGCGGCAGGGAGGGTGAGATGATGATTCGCACCATGTCGTCCCGGCGAAGGCCGGGACCCATAACCACCGGCCTTCGTTGCTGCGAAAGGCAACTCCCCGCGCGCCCAAACGAAAAGACACGGCGTATGGGTCCCGCCCTTCGCCGGGACGACGGTCAGTGTTTGGAATGAGCGCCATGCTGAAATTCTATGACCGCGAATTCTCTTCCCGCTTGCTTGTCGGCAGCGCGCTGTATCCGTCGCCGGCGATCATGCAAGGCGCGATCCGGGCCTCGGGCGCGCAGATCGTCACGGTGTCGCTGCGGCGCGAGGCCGCCGGCGGCAAGACCGGCGACGCGTTCTGGTCGCTGATCCGCGAGCTCGACGTCACCGTGCTGCCGAACACCGCCGGCTGCCGCAGCGTGCGCGAGGCGGTGACGACGGCAAAGCTGGCGCGCGAATTATTCGGGACGAACTGGATCAAGCTCGAGGTGATCGCCGACAACGACACCCTGCAGCCCGACGTTGTCGGCCTGGTCGAGGCCGCCGCGATCCTGATCAAGGACGGTTTTGAAGTGTTTCCCTATTGCACCGAAGACCTTTCCGTCGCGATGCGGTTGGTGGATGCGGGGTGCAGGGTGGTGATGCCGTGGGCGGCGCCGATCGGCAGCGCCAAAGGCATCATCAACCGCGACGCCCTGAAACTGTTGCGCGACCGGCTGCCCGATATCGCGCTGGTGGTCGACGCCGGCCTCGGCGCGCCGAGCCACGCCGCGGAAGCGCTCGAACTCGGCTACGACGCCGTGCTGTTGAACACCGCGATCGCCAAAGCCGCCGAGCCCGTCGCGATGGCGAAGGCGTTTCGATCAGGCGTCGAGGCCGGCCGCGCCGCCTATGAAGCGGGCTTGATGGAAGCCCGCGACTTCGCCTCCCCTTCCACCCCTGTCGTTGGGACCCCGTTCTGGCATGCCGTATCCTGATCGATTTTATCCTGTCGTCGACAGCGTCGCCTGGGTCGCGCGGCTGGCGCTGCTCGGCGCCGGCACGATTCAATTGCGCGCGAAGAACCTCGACGATGCCGAGGCGCTGCAGGCCGTCACCGACGCGCTCGAGATGATCAGAGGCACGCCCGCGAAGCTCGTGGTCAACGATTACTGGCGCGCCGCGATCGTGGCCGGCGCCAGACATCTGCATCTCGGCCAGGAGGACCTTGCGGCAGCCGACCTCGCGGCGATCCGCGAGGCCGGCCTGACGCTCGGCATCTCCACCCATGACGACGAGGAACTCGATACCGCGCTGCGCGCCAGGCCCGACTACATCGCGCTCGGCCCGATCTTTCCGACCACGCTGAAATCGATGCGGTTCGCGCCGCAGGGCATCGCGAAGATCACCGAGTGGAAGAAACGCATCGGCGCCATCCCGCTGGTCGCGATCGGCGGCATCAAGCTCGAACAGGCGAGCGCGATCTTCGCCGCCGGCGCCGATTCCATCGCCGTCGTCAGCGACGTCACCCAAAATACCGATCCCGACGCCCGCGTGCGCGCCTGGCTCGGCATCAACGCGGAGGCCGCGTGATGCGATTCACGAAACCATCAGTCGTCATTGCGAGGAGCGCAAGCGACGAAGCAATCCATCTCTCCGCTTGCGGAACCATGGATTGCTTCGCTGCGCTCGCAATGACGGGATCGATAATTAGAAATTCACAGGAGGATACATTATGAACATCCGCTCCAACCCCGACACCACGCTTCCCGCCGTCACCACCGGCCCGCTGCCCGCCTCGCGCAAGATCTTCGTCACGCCCGACGAGGCGGCGGACGTGCGGGTGCCCTTGCGCGAGATCATGCTGAGCGAAGGCGCCGGCGAGCCGAACCTGCCGGTGTATGACACCTCGGGCCCCTACACCGATCCCACCGTCACCATCGACGTCAATGCCGGGCTCGCGCGCGCCCGTATCGAGTGGGTGAAAGAGCGCGGCGGCGTCGAGGAATATCAGGGGCGCGAGATCAAGCCGGAAGACAACGGCAATGTCGGCGCCTCGCATGCGGCCAAATCCTTCACCGCCCATCACAAGCCGCTACGCGGCGTGGGCGACGCCATGATCACGCAACTGGAATTCGCCCGCGCCGGCATCATCACCAAGGAGATGGTCTACGTTGCGACCCGCGAAAATCTCGGCCGCAAGGTGCAGCTCGAACGCGCCGAAGCGGCGCTTGCCGACGGCGAAAGCTTTGGCGCCGCGGTGCCGGCCTTCGTCACCCCGGAATTCGTACGCAGCGAAATCGCAAGGGGACGCGCGATCATCCCCTGCAACATCAACCACGGCGAGTTGGAGCCGATGATCATCGGCCGCAATTTCCTGACCAAGATCAACGCCAATATCGGCAACTCCGCGGTGACCTCATCGGTGGAGGAAGAAGTCGACAAGATGGTGTGGGCGATCCGTTGGGGCGCCGACACCGTGATGGATCTCTCCACCGGGCGCAACATCCACACCACGCGGGAATGGATTCTGCGCAACGCGCCGATCCCGATCGGCACCGTGCCGATCTACCAGGCGCTGGAGAAGTGCGAAGGCGATCCCGTCAAACTGACCTGGGAGCTCTACAGGGACACGCTGGTCGAGCAGTGCGAACAGGGCGTCGACTATTTCACGATCCACGCCGGCGTGCGGCTGCCCTACATCCACCTCACCGCCAACCGCGTCACCGGCATCGTCTCGCGCGGCGGCTCGATCATGGCGAAGTGGTGCCTGGCGCATCACAAGGAGAGTTTCCTCTACACGCATTTCGAGGAGATCTGCGACCTGATGCGCCAATACGATGTTTCGTTTTCATTGGGCGACGGCCTGCGGCCCGGCTCGATCGCGGACGCCAACGACCGCGCGCAATTCGCCGAACTGGAGACGCTCGGCGAGCTGACGCAGATCGCCTGGAAGAAGGGCTGCCAGGTCATGATCGAGGGCCCCGGCCATGTGCCGCTGCACAAGATCAAGATCAACATGGACAAGCAGCTGAAGGAATGCGGCGAGGCGCCGTTCTATACGCTGGGGCCGCTGACCACCGACATCGCACCGGGCTACGATCACATCACCTCAGGGATCGGCGCGGCCATGATCGGCTGGTTCGGCTGCGCCATGCTGTGCTACGTGACGCCGAAGGAGCACCTCGGCCTGCCCAACCGCGACGACGTCAAGACCGGCGTCATCACCTACAAGATCGCCGCGCACGCGAGCGATCTCGGCAAGGGCCACCCGGCCGCCCAGTTGCGCGACGACGCTCTCTCCCGCGCCCGCTTCGACTTCCGCTGGGAGGATCAGTTCAACCTCGGCCTCGATCCCGAAACCGCGCGCAGCTTCCATGACGAGACGCTGCCGAAGGAAGCCCACAAGGTCGCCCATTTCTGCTCGATGTGCGGCCCAAAGTTCTGCTCGATGAAGATCACGCAAGACGTGCGGGATTATGCGGCGACGCTGAACGATCCGGCGGGGG
>Ga0210389_10002364_pt1 | contig 14899 bp, 8 predicted proteins | sample IncBWH28OmetaG_FD_160127 | JGI IMG/M metagenome (GOLD analysis project Ga0210389, IMG submission 160127) | Forest soil microbial communities from Barre Woods Harvard Forest LTER site, Petersham, Massachusetts, United States - Inc-BW-H-28-O ...
GCCGTCGACGTTGGTCCAGCTCGTACTTCCTGTCCAATTATTGAGCGACGTTTCGTAGCTTCCGACGCTGATACAGTCGTCGGGGAATACGATACCCGAGACTGTCCCGGTCGAGCTGTTGTCGGCGCCGGCGTCCGGCGCACCGAGTCCGGTGACGTAGATCATGATCGCGTCCGAGTCGGAGCCGGATCGCATGCCGGCCGGATTCGTCTGCGAGATCAGACTATAGTTTTGACCGAGGATCGCTCCCTGGCCCTGGCCATCGGCGCCGACGGCGAAGATGCCCGGATCGGTGGCAACTACGTTGACCTGGTATTTGGCGCTCTGGAACAGCGTTTGTGGGGATGCTCCAGCTGCGCCGGTGCCCCAATTCACCTGAATATCCACAGTACTTCCGATGTATGTGGCAACCGCGGCAGGAACAAGGGCGTTGATCTGCCCGTTCGTGGCGAAGAGCAAGGGGGCATTCTGTATTGCCGCCCCGCCATGAATCAGGAACGTGACGGTCAACGCGCGCGGATCCGGGTTGGTCGGCGGAGTCGTGACGGGTGTTGGGATGGAAAGGGTTGCAGGATAGCGGTAGCTGACCGCATCCGGAGATCCGAGCAACAACTGCGTGCTGCCGCAGCCGGTGCCGCCGGAAGTGCAGAAGTTGGATCCCCAGATGGTGATCATGTCGTAGGGCGCGATCGAAGGCAGCGTAGGCGCGGTCACCTGCTGGAATGTGGATGAGCTGGTGATGGCCTGAATGATCGGACCGGAGCCAATCGTAATACTGATAGTCGAAGAAGCGGTGCTGCAGGTGGCGCCCCCCGGATTGCAGATACCGAACATCACCGTTCCGCCGTTGCCAGTCGGGGAAAACGGCAGGTTGGTATCTGCCACGGCGGGCACTGTGATGACCAGAGTCAGATTCGAGGCGTTGGTCACGGTCACCCCGATGTTGGTGTCAAAGGTGATGGCGGTGCCGGTCTGGTTGGGAATGATTCCAACTTTTGTCTTGAGCGTGGGATCCGTGCTGGGCACAAATCCGGTTCCAGTGAGGACAACGGTAAATACGGTTCCCGCAGCAGCGGTGGGTATACTCGCGGGGGTGACGCCGGTCAACGTCGCGCCTGGCGACGAGACGGTCACAGTAAAAGTAACCACGATCGTGGCAGCAGGGCTGCCATACGTGAGTGTTACTGTTCCAGTCATGGAACTGCCCGGGGTTGCCGCAGCGAATATCAGCGGGTTAAAGGTAACGCCAATCTGGGTACCGAAACTGTAAGCCAGCCCTTTTTGCTGAGTGGCGCTGATCACAGGCGCCAGAGTCCCGGCTGTCGTAGCGGTGTACGAGATGGGTGAGTCCGAAGACACAACGGTGATATAGGGGGCCGGAAGCGGCGCTCCGATTGTCCACGAAATATTCCGCGTGGTACCTTCCGCAACTGTCAATTTCGGGGCTTTATTGTTGATCTGAAGAGTGATCGTGAGAGAAAGATCGGCCGAGCCCGAAACGCTTAAACGTATCGTCGATTTGTAGATGCCAATCGCCAGCGAGTCGGCTACGTTCGTCGTCGAAAATCGAATGTTCTTGTAGGAAGGCGACGCGGGAGCAGTTCCACTGGTGGAGTCTGCGGTCAGCCAGATCGGCATGGTCGCTGTATTGATGGCGAAGAACGGCGAGGGCGAGGCGGCCGAGGTTATCTGTACGTCCACGTAGCCCGCGGTTCCGGAGCCTTTGACATACGTTAACTGAGGCGCACTCGGTGTCGCGACCAATGGGGAGAGAGGAAGCACCTGAACAGTTACCGAAACCGCTTTGGCGGGCGCCGGCGAGTTCAGGAGATTAAACGTGCTCGTTGTGCTCGTTCCCGCGAGGGTGCTGTTGCATGGCGAAACGGCCTGGACTGTGAATGTCACAGGTGACGCGCCTGCGCTGGGACCCGTCGGGTTGGTTGCGAGAGTAAGCCATGCGGGAAGACTCGACGCATCCACCGTAAATGGCGTGCCACCGGTTGCCGCCGAAGTGACTGAGACGGTTTGAGCCGGTCCCGGAGTGTAAACGGGGCCGACTGGATTGTAGGAGCAGGTGACCGTAACTGCGGAGGCCACAAGAGCCGACGCGGCGGCCGTCAGCGTGGAGTTCATGTTCGCCGCATTGTCGTTAGCGACTGCAACCGTTGGGTTTGTCGACGACGTCCGGAACTGAACCACATTGGCGATGTTGGTGCCGGCACTCATACCGGCGCAACCAGCACTGGCGCCGACGGTAAAGGTCAGTCCGGTAGTCTGGTTTGAGGAGCTCAGCGTCTGGGCTCCGGAGGGCGGCGTTACTGTCAGGCCCCCACCCGGGGCTGTAAAACTGACGGTGATCACCGTCGAGGTGCCTGTCAGGGAGGGCGACGCCTTGACCAGGATGGTTTGTGTGACGATGGCGCCTGTGGCTGTATTGCAAGTGACTGCAGGAGATCCGGTGGTGTAGGTATACGCCAACAGGTTGTTCGCCCGCATGCTTCCTGCGCTGAAGGTCAGGGCGAGTAATCCGCCCAGAGCCACAGCGCCTTTTCTTCCAAATACCGATAAGTCCATGAAGGACCTTCCTTTTTCTGTGGGTTTTCTCCACGACTCAGCGGGGAGGCGGCCGAATCTTACAGTCGCTATGACACATATCGGCGGCCACAAATAATGCTTTAGAGAGGTTTATTTGCCGAGATTTTTATGCGCAATGGATTGCGTTCTCAACATATCGCGCCAGAGCGGCTTGACGAACGGCGCCAGGCAAATCACGCGATAGACCATACGGATCATCGATCCGTCGGCCAGCCCCACGAGGCGCAAGTTACGGGTCGGCAAACTCCATTGCTCATTCGAAACAGGGCCATCAGCCCGTGGCAGAACTGCGAAGATACCGCTTGCTTGCGCGCGCGGCTCAGTAGATGCAACACGGCTCAGTAGATGCAACGCGGCTCAGTAGAGGCAGCGCGGCTCAGTAGATGCAACGCGGTTCAGTAGAGGCAGCGCGGCTCAGTAGAGGCAGCGCGGCTCAGTAGAGGCAACGCGGCTCAGTAGAGGCAACGCGGCTCAGTAGAGGCAACGCGGCTCAGTAGAGGCAACGCGTTAGAGAGCCGCGACTGCGAAGATGGGGTCGGTTACTGAGAAGCCGTCACTGTGATGTTCACGGGAGGGCTCGAGACACCGTTCACTGTAACGACAACCGGTTGCACGCCAGGGGCGATCGACTGGGGCACAACGAAATTCACCTGTGTCAAACCGATAATTCCCGGAGTAATACCGACGAATTTCAGGAATGCCTGCTGACCTCCGATGGTCACGCTGAACGGCAGATACGACTTCGGCAGGTCAGCCAGCGGTGTCCCGGCCCGGGGCGAGAATCCGTCGGGAAGAGCGGGAGTCACGTCGCCGTCACCGGTTACATAGAGAACGCCGATGGCGCCGGGCGCGGCGCTCGCGGTGGGATTGATGTTGCCGTTGCCGTCCGTCACAATTCCAGGCGCCGATGGAGCAATCTGGAACTGGAATCCAGCGATCTGCCCGTTATTGTTGACGCCGATCACCGCCGGTCCTGAACCCGCTTCGTAGGGAATCTGGATATTGATTTGTCCCGACGAGACAAAGTAAAGGGGCGCGCCCAGTCCGTTGACCGTCGCCGAAACGCCCGCTATTGTATACGGCAAAGGCTGCGTCGAAGCCCCCTGCGATAAACCGCTCAGTCCCGATCCAAATACGGCCGCAATCATTCCAGGACCCGCGGCCGTCTTGTACGAAAAAGCATTCGTGACCCCGGAAATCGACCATTGGCCGGACGGTCCGAGGACAAACATCACGGGCACGGTGAGAGTTTGCGGATAAGCGTTGGGCGATTGAAGCACAATGTTCGCCCGGTACACTCCCGGTTCGAAACCTGCGCCCGAAGCGCTCACCGTGATCTGTGCAGGCCCTGTGCCCGAGTAGTTCGATAATTTGAGCCACGAGGTCGTTCGGTTCCCCGGGAAGACGGAAGCAGTCCACGATTGCGTTTTGTCGGTAATACCTACGGAAAGATTCACCGGGTTCGACGTGAGACTGACGGATGCGGGGGTAGCCGAGAGGGTTGACGGATTTGAGACGGGGCCTGCAAAGGATACGTTCAACTGGGTCTGCAGGAGGTCGCCAGACCCGTCGGTCAGGGCCATATAGACGGTGTCCGTCGCGGGCGGGATAATACCGTTCCAGCAGAGTGTACCCTGCAACGATCCAAAGGACGCAAGGCGGGTTGTCCCGAAGATCGCGGAAATCTGATCGGCGATATCCACGTTCCCCAGGGCGAGATCCACAATCTGCAGTTGAAAACCGCCGGTTTCGTCCAGGGTGAGTACCTGTGAGTACTGGCATGCTGCCTTGGGGTCGGGGTTTTGCGACATCGTCAAAGGGGTCGCCGACAGATTGAAATTCGGGAATACCGGTGTGCTGAGGAAAGTGACCGGCGTCTGACGCTGCCATGTGTTTCCAGCCGAGTCAATTCCAGTGAAAAAGAGGGTGCTGGTCACGGGCGGAGTGAGATTCCGCAATACAAGACTTGTCTGGAGCGTGCCATTGGCAGGGATGCTTGTGGATGGGAAATACTTCGGCAGCGACTGTGCGTTGCCATCGATGTAAAACCCGGTTAGCTGAGAAGGAACGCCAGCGACGTCCGTGAGGGCGACGATCGTTTGCCAGCTGGGCCCTTGCGCGTCGGCGGGCGACGCGTAAACGTCGCTCGGGTTTGCGGAAAGTTCAATCGCTGACGCGCCCGCTGGGATCGTAATCCGAATACGGGACGTGGCGGACCCGCTGCCGAACGCGGCGTCTCCCGAATAGACGGCATCGATGGCGGCAATGCCCGGGCCGAGTGCCGACGCTGGAACCGTCACGCTCGCCGTGGGTACGCCAGCTGCTGGTGCGAGGACGACCGTACCCAGAGAAATGCCGGTATCTTCGGCTTCGAAGTTCACTGTGCCTGTTGGCGAGCCTGAGCCGTTTGACGCAACGACGGTCGCAGTGAGCTGAATATTCTGGTTGAGGGTGGCTCTGGATGGACTCGCATTGACAGTCACGTTGACCGCGTTGGCCGCGGTGTTCCATTGCGTCACCAGATTGTTTACATCGACGGAACCGAGGCCGGTCGCGGGATCATAGCCTGCGGCGGCGGAGTACCCATATGAACCCGTGAGACAGTCCGCGGTCGCCTGGGCACAAGGCACGATGTTGTTGCCGGAAATGATGTCATGAAATACGCTCGGCATGCTTTGGGCGAGATGATAAAGCTGCGGATTGATGTTCCCGAGCCCGGGCTGCGCCTGGAAACCCCTGGAGACCTGGTACTGGTTGAGGATGGCGATCACTCCCGCGAGTGATGGAGACGCCGCGGATGTTCCGCCGACGGAGCCCAGCGTCCCCAGGTACGTAATGTAGTAACCGTCATGGATTGCGGCATCCATCGAGACGTCGGGCAAATCTCTCGCATTGTCGTTTGGAACGCCTGGCCCGGCCTGCCACGACGGTTTCGGGATGATCGTACTCGCTCCACCTCCGCCCGCGGCGATTCCAAAGAGAACCGAGGTTTCGTTCCAGGCCGTCTCAGGGATGTAACCCAGCGCGGAGCCGAAATTCGTGGAATTCGTGGAGGCCCAGTAGTTGCCGCCGGCATCGTTGAACAGTGTGCCGCCGACGCCTGTGACTTCCGGGAGGTTCGCGGGAAACGTAGCAACTTTGCCGAGGGTGGCGTAATAAGGGTAGTTGTCGAGGTCGTCGCAGCCGGCTGCTCCGGAATCACCTGCGGCATTCAGAATGGTAATGCCCTCCGCATTCGCCTGCTGCGAGATCGGGCGGTACACGTCGGCCGGAAATTCGATTTCACAACTGCCATAACTGAGACTGATTACCGGCGCGATATCCAGGTTAACCGCGGCAATCCAGGCCTGGAACGCATCCTGGCCATAGACGTAATAGATGGTGGCATTCGGTGCGATGGCACCGGACCATTCCAGGTCAAGATCCGCCTCGACGAGGTCGCCAGGATTCGTTCCGGGATCGGTCCCGTAGAGCACCAGCTGCGGATCGTTCTTCGACAAGCCATACCGGGAGCGGAATGCTTCAATGTCGCTCATGACAATGTCGGTCTGGCCGACGATGGCGATGCTTTGACCGGTGCCGTTGAACCCTGCCTGATAAAGCGGCATCACATCGTAGATGGTCGTCCAGTCCTGAGGCACAAGGTAGTGTGAGCTGCCGCTGGAATATTCGGGGCCTGAGCCAACCGGATTGAACTTCGTCGCTCTGGATCTGGGGTGGAAATCGTTGAGTCCAACAAATCCCCCTACCACTCCCGCCAGCGCCTCCGGAACCGCCGGATTCGTCGCGTTGGCAATATGCATTTTGCCGTTTACCTGATAACGATGGAATTCGGTTTTCAGTACACGCGAGATCTGTCCAGTGGTACCGCTGAACGCCACCCAGTTTCGTCCCCGGCCGGATTCGTTCACGGTCAGCCCCTGCGAGTGAAGCCAGGCCACAACCCTGGAATGATCGCTGGTATTCAGGCCAAAGCGATTGGCAAATTCGTCGGGAGAAAGCCATTTATGAAAATCCGGAGAGGAAGGATTCTGCTGTGCCGCGAGCAGTCTGTCGAGTTCGGTCTGTTGCGCGGCAGAGGGTTTGAACAGAAGCATGACGTGGTCGAGGGGCAGCGAAGCGTCGGCGAGGCCTCGATCGAATTGCGTTCGAGCCAGGGGATGAACACTGCCGGTTACGGCTTGCAGGCGATTCGCATTCACGGCGCGAGTGATGCGATCCGGCGCGGCGGCTTTGGAAATTCCGGTAAAACCCGGCAGCAAACCCGTGATAATAAAGGTGAAGACACACAAAAAGCGCGTAAATTTCGGATGGATGAAGGCCATAAAGGAGAAAGTCTCGAATCGCTCAGAGTACATTCTTGCCGCCGTTCCGTCAAGAAAAACTCACAGGGGTGTATTACTCTTGCTGTTGTGAACAAGATACCTGCCTTTCATGAGTTGCCTGTGCGCAAGGACGCGCCGCCGGAGTCGTCGTGGGGCGTGTTCGGCGAAAACGACGCGCTCGGCTGCCTCAATTTCCTGACTCCAGCTGGAATCGTCGAAGCAGCTGGACTGGTACGGAATGGCAAAGTCTTTCGCCTCGACGCAAAGATTGGCTTTGCCAAGCCGCCGCTGTTCGGCCGAGCTTCCATGACTCATCGCGTCATTCCGCTCGGGCCATCGGCTAACGATGACATCCTCGACGGATTCAACACTCAGGAAGGCAGCCAGTGGGATGGGTTCGGCCATGTCGGCCATGTCAGTAACCAGCTCTTCTACAACGGCGTGACGGTAGAAGAGACACGGGACGGCCGCAACGCCCGGCTCGGTATTCATCATTGGGCCGATAAATTTGTAGGTCGTGGCGTGATGATCGACGCATTCGGATACCGTAAAGCGCGGGGCATACCGGTAGAACCGTTGAGCCGGGACGTTTACACGCTCTCGGAACTGAAAGCCGCGCTCGAGGCACAGCAAACCACGATGAAGCCGGGGTCGATCCTGCTAATTCGGACTGGCTGGGTGGAGTCCTATGAACGCGCGACCGCCGAGGCGAAACGTGATCTCGCTCCGATGGAGAAGCTCAATTCGGCCGGAATTGAAGCCAGTCGCGAAATGGCGGAATGGCTCTGGAATAACAGGGTGGCGGCGATCGGAACGGACTGTCCCGGCGTGGAGGCGTTTCCGTTCGATTTCACGGACCCGAATGCTTTGCATTACCGGGCGTTGCCGCTGCTCGGTTTGCCGCTCGGCGAACTGTTCGTGCTGGCACCGCTCGCGGAAGATTGCGCGAAAGACCGGCGTTACGAGTTCATGCTGGTTTCGGCGCCGCTAAACGTCGAAGGCGGAATTGCTTCTCCGCCAAACGCGGTGGCGATCAAATAGCGTCGATGCCATGGTTTTCGCAAAGGCGGCGCAGATTCTCGCGTTCGATCCGCTCTTCCACCGCCAGCCGGCGCGCCTGTTCAAACTGATGGTGCGAGATGGCATAGACCATCTTTTGCACAGCGCTATTGACACGGAGACTCGATGTCACGACCTCTCTGGGCAGGTGTTTCAGATCGGGATCGCCCATGGGGACGTAAGGCGGCTCCTTCCTTCGGGCGAACCATTCGCGCACAGCGCCTGCCAGCAGGCCGGCGGCTTCCGAAATCAGGAAGCGAGCACGGTTGGGACTTGCCATCATCCGCAGTTCGAATAATTCAGCCATCTCCTGGCCGAACTGCTTGTTGTGGTCGTGCGGATACAGGGACAAAAGAAAGTTAAAGATTCGCCGTTCGATATTCATTTGGCCTCGCTTTCTCGCAGGCGCAGACCCGCCACGCGCGTGAGCTGCTTCATGCGCTCCAGTTCCGCGTCCAGCCGCTTTCGCCCGGATGCTGTCAGCGCATAGGCCTGTTTGTCCCGCGAGGTGTCGTCCTGTTCGAAGCGGCGTATCCAGCCGTCGTCCAGAAGACGGCGGAGCGCACCGTAGAGTGTGCCCGTGCTCAGGGAGACTCGCCCCCCACTGAGTTCGGCTATGTCTTTCAGGAGAGCGTAGCCGTGACGCGGCTCGCTGGCGAGACTGGTCAGTATTAGTGCGACCGGCTCCGAGAGGGGCTTATTATCTTCTGCGTCATGTCGCATGACGACATATTAAGGCCTGACTATCCTGGTGTCAAGACAGAACGCTCCCCTGAGGACGCAGTTTCGCGTCGAAAACGCCGAGCTGAATCTCGGCTGCAGGGCCAAAGCCCTGGCCCCACGACTCGGAATTACCTGAGTTTAACGGCTGAGCGAACGGCTTTGGTTTTTCACCTGAGCCAGCGTGGATCCCGTTGGGTGAACCGGGCGTCGAACCGAGGCGGTCGTTGTTGTATGAGTTCGTGGCATGGTCTTCCGGGAAGCGGCCACCGCGGTGGAAGCATGCTTCACGACCGTTCTCGCCGTTCGAGCGGGAGCAGCGGGTTCATGGTACGCGGCGGGAACCATCAAGCGATCCCCGGGAGCGAGGTCATCCTTCAGATCGTTGGCCGAAGCAAGCTGGCCAGGGGAGACGTTGAAAAGTTTCGCGACCGACGCCAGGGTTTCCCCCTGTTCGACGCGATGCGAACGCCAGGAAGCGCGACGCTCCGCAGGAATCAAATCGAGCGCAGCCGTGACCTGCTGACCCGCACCCTTGGGTACGCGGATTTCGAAATCGCCTGGCGCCATGCTTCGCAAAAGCGCGGGATTTAACTGCAGCAACTCGGATACTGAGGTGTCCGTCAGGTCGGCAACCAACGCCAGATTCGTCGGTGAGACGGTGTGGATCGTGTCATATTGGATCGGTGCATCCGGCACGACCCGATCGAGCCCATAAGCCGAGGCGTTCTTCTCCATGATGGTCATCGCCAGGATGATCGGAACGTAATTCGTGGTTTCCTTTGGCAAGGCACCGCGATCCCGAAGTTCCCAGAAATCGGCATATCCGGTGCGCTCGACGGCTCTTTCCACGGCACCCGGACCGCAATTATAGGCCGCGATCGCCAGATACCAGTCACCAAATTCCCTGTAGAGATCGTGGAGATGACGGGCGGCGGCGCGAGTCGCCTTTTCCGGGTCCAAACGATCGTCCGAATATGGCGTCTGCATCAAGCCATACTCATTCCCTCGGAACTTCACAAACTGCCACATTCCAGTCGCGGCAGCGCGCGAAACGGCGCGGGGAAGAAAACCCGATTCGGCCTGAGCTACGTGAATCAGTTCCTGGGGAAGGCCTTCCTCCGCCAGAATCCGCGAAACCATAGCCTGATAACGACCTGCCCGCTCGATTCCGGCTTCGATCGTCTTGTGTCCACGAGGGCCGTTGAAGAAATTGATATAACTGAGCACCGTGTCGTTGACGACCAGTGGTAGCGCAGATGTCGTCAGTTTGACTTCAGACTGGACCTTGTCTTTAATGCGGGGGTCGACCGGAAAGGTGGTCGTGACGATGTCGTCGAGCGGCGCCTTGTCGAATCCGGGCACCTCCTGGGCGGCGGCCGCGCCCAGACCGGAAAGGTCGTCGCGGTGAATCGAGTCCACCATTTCTTCGAGCCGGGACTCGAACAACGTGCGGCTGGTCGGGTTCTCCGAGGCGCGCAGCATCAGACTGATCGCCAAATCGAACTCTGATCGAGCGCCCTCAAGATTGCCAGACTTATAGAATTTCCGTCCGTTCTGGAATCTTTCCTCCGCCTGCTGGATCAAAACATCGGAAGCGGTGGGCTGGAATGTAACAAGACGGGTCTCCTTTGCCACTTCAGTGAGGTAAGGCAGATGTTCGGATCGTACGATGACAGGGGCAACATTGGCGGCGGCCGACGGATTCGTAAGCCGAATGGCAGCGGGCGCAAGAAAAGAAATTTGGAAGTGAGATTGCTGACCAAAAACCAAACGCAACGGAAGCAGGATTAGGAAGACGAAAAACAGAAAAAAACCAACCTTATAATTCCGGGTCATTCATTCTCCTTATCGAAGACAATATCCGGGTAGCGAAGTCGAGCGGGCACTTGGCCCGTTAAAAAACGACTCCTTCCAGCCTACCACACGTTACAGCCGCATCAATTGTGAGAAACATTACACAACAGGGGCATGTCGTGCTGACACACCCACTCTTGGTATATCGGCGGTTTTCTACTCTTCTTCCAGTTCTTCTTCGCCCGCACGGGCCGCTTTGGCTGCCGCAATGATCTTATCTGCTTGCAACTGCGGGACATAGTCGTAGTGATCGAATTCCATGGAAAATGCACCCCGGCCTTGAGTTATCGATGTGAGGTCGTTCTGGTAGTTCAACATTTCCGCCATTGGAACCTGCGCCCGGATGACTTGAGTCGCGCCTTGGGTGTCCATTCCGGAGATTCGTCCCCGGCGGCCATTGAGGTCGCCCATGAGGTCACCTGCGAACTCCACGGGAGCCTGAACCTCGACGTTCACGATCGGTTCCAGCAGTGCGGGCTTGGCCGTCTGCATAGCATTTCGGAACGCTTTCCGAGCGGCAAGTTTGAAAGCGAGTTCCGATGAGTCGACATCATGATAAGAGCCGTCATAGACCGTGACTCTGAAATCGACCATCGGAAACCCAGCCAGGAATCCGCGCTCGGCCGTTTCGATAATTCCTTTTTCCACGGCTGGAATATAGTTTTTGGGAATCGAGCCGCCGAAGATGTCGTTGACGAACTCGAAATTCCCTCCGCGCGGAAGCGGTTCCATCCGGATCCAGCAGTCACCGAACTGGCCGTGGCCGCCGGTCTGCTTCTTGTGCCGCCCCTGGACATCGGCAGTACCGCGGATCGTTTCACGGTAGGGGATCTTGGGCGCTTTCAAGGTGACGTCGACTGCATATCTTTTCTTTAGCCGGCTGACCGCGATTTCCACGTGCTGCTGGCCGGTTCCGGCGATCAGGAATTCCTTGGTCTGCGGATCCCGGTAGAACCGCAGGGAAAGATCCTCTTCGAGCAGCTTGTGGACGGCATTGCCCATGCGATCTTCGTCGTTCCGGCTCTTGGCTTCGATCGCGAAGGCGATGGAAGGTTCGGCCAACTTCACGGGTGAGAAGGCTACCGGAGAGGGTTTATCGGTCAAGGTGTCGCCGGTAAGGGTGTCCCGAAGTTTCGCCACTGCGCCGATGTCGCCAGCATGCAGTTCGTTGACGGGCGCGATGGTCTTGCCGAGCGGGGAGCCGATATGCGCCAGGCGCTCGGTTGTATTCCGCGCCGCATTCACGAGGTTGGCGTCGTTTCTGATGACACCCGAGAGCACCTTGAAATAGGTGATCCGGCCGGAAAACGGGTCGGCAGTGGTCTTGAAAACATAGGCCGCCGCGGGTTGCGAGTCGGAGTATTTCCGCTCAACGTTCGATCCGTTGAGCGTCAACTTCACCGGGGGACGATCCGCGGGAGACGGGAGAATGTCGGCGATCAGGTTCAGCAGTTGATCGGACCCGATGTCGTGCGGTCCGCTGATGCAGACGATCGGGAAAACGCGCATCTCGCGAATCTCTTCGATCAACCCGGTCACGATGTGTTCTTCCGGCAGAGTGCCCTTCTCGAAGAACTCCTCCATCAGATCGTCTTTGCCCTCGGCGATTATTTCCACCAATTCTTCATGCGCACTCTTCGCCTGTTCGGCGTAGTCGGCCGGAATTTCGGATTCGCGTCCTTTGCCATCGCCGTCGGGCGTGTAAACATACGCCTTCATCCGGATCAGATCGATAACGCCCTTGAAGTCTTTTTCGGCGCCCAGCGGGATTTGAATCGGCACTGCAGCGCGGCCGAAACGCCCATGAATGCTCTCCATTGTGCGCTCGAAGCTGGAACGATCGCGATCGAGCTTGGTGATGACGATGGCGCGAGGTTGCTGAAACTCTTCGGCGATGCCCCACATTTTCTCCGTGAGGGGCTCAACGCCCGTGGTGCCATCGACAACGATGAGGGCGGCATCGGCGGCAACCATCGATGCCTTCGCATCGTTCACAAACATGTTGAAGCCGGGGGTATCGAGGAGATTGATTTTGGTCTTCTTCCACTCGATGGCAGCGAGCGACGTGGAGATGGTCAGTTTGCGCTGGATCTCTTCGTCGTCGTAATCGGTAACGGTATTGCCTTCGTCGACGCGCGTCAGGCGGTTGGTGGCGCCCGCCGCGAAGAGGAGCCCGGCCACAACGGAGGTCTTCCCGCTGTGACCGTGACCTGCAATGCCCACGTTTCTGATGTCCTTTGTCTCGTAATTTTTCACGTTGGCTCCGTTTACGAGGAGGATCGTATCACAGTTGAAACAATGAGGCGGATTACTCGGAACGAGTGCGCGAGTCTGCGGGGGGCGTGCCGCGTGAACGGCCCATCAGAGACGTTGTCACGATACTTCCGATGCCGCCGATACCGAGAATGCTGCCAGCGGTTTCAGGCCTGCCAAAGAGGTGTACGCGCCCCCTGAGATGGCGGCGAGCGTAACGAGCAACGCGCAAATCTGTGCGCAGCAGACTTCATCGAAGTCTCGGTGCCCCGGTCGAGTTTCCTTGCGAAAGAGAGATTGCTCCACGAACCTCCGATGCAACGCGGACCTCCGATGCAGCGCTGCTGAAGAGAACCCCCTCGCTAATGGTGAAATGGCTTCACTCTTCAGACCAACCGGAGGTTTCGTAGTCTCGTCCATCCGCGGCCTTTTTCATGGCAGTGGCAGAGTCGAGGCTCATTCTCTCCCAATCTTTTTGCAGAAGCCCCCGGCAGAGGTGGGTTTGAGAATATCCATTCCGCGGGTATGTGAGCTCAGATGCGGGTTGGCAGAGGGGCCAGAGGTTCAGGATGCCGGCGTGTTCTCTCTGGAATCCACCCACCCGAATATCGCGAGACTGCTACGCCGACGCCACGTTACGGCTGCACCGAGGCTGTAGCAACCACGGGCGCAGTGCGGTTGTTCTTTGGCGGCTCGTAATACGCGATCCATCGTCCCAAACACGCGATCCCGATCCACACAATCAGCGACCATGTCGCGGCCACCTTCGCCACGCGCGGAATCGCTGGCTGGGTGTCGAGCCGTTCGGGGTGGTCATAAACCTTCGATTTGAAAATGAACGCATGCACTGCAACCGCCACCAGCAGACACATCTTCAGGATGAAGTACGGATTCGCGTAGTACTTGTCCATCTCCGATGTGGCCAGCAGGAAGCCCATCGTGAACATGATCAGGAACCCCAGCCGCTTCCAGTTGCGGAGGCCATTTACGACATTCGATATCGGCATGTCCGTCAATGCCCAGCCCAGCAGACGCAAGTCGGTCAGCAGAATCAACCCGCCGAACACGGCGATGCAGGCCAAATGCGTGGACATGATCATCGGGTACGTGTACCCCGACTCCCGGATATACGTCATCAGGCCTAAGCTCTGGATCGCATGGCTAATATCAGCAATACTCATCGTCTATTTGCCTCAATCAAACGAACGCGATCCACAGACCGCCAAACACGATAGAAACCCACAGCAGAACAGATATCCCGCCTGTCACAGCGCCGACGCCGGGCGAAAAATCCGACATCGCCACTTTGCGGTGAATCGTGTAGTTATAGATGATCGCTATCAGCAGTGCGGTCACTTTGGCCCGAAATGCCTGGTTGTACAGGTAATGAATCGGGTCCGAAGAAAAGATCAGCAGACCCGAAGTGATCACGATGATCAGACCCGCCAGCGTCCAGAGGCCGGTGTCTTTCAGCAGTTGTTTGGCCGTCTGCTTCTTCATGCCCAAACCCAGGAGCCGAAGATCCACCATCATGATGGTCCCGATCGACAGCGCGAATGACGTGATGTGGAAACACTCCGTCAGCGGGAAACCCCATTCGGTGTTGTTCAGTGGATTCGCATTCAGGTCGTATATCAACATTCCGTCCGCCAATTGTATTCGATTCCGGTGGCTGTCATTGATTGCCAACGGTCATTGACCGGTTTGTGACCGCATCGCAGCGCCGCAGTTCGAGCCACATCACTACACTTGCCGCGAGTGTGAGCGATCCCGTCAGGACGTGCAGCACGCCCGACACGATCAGAGTCATGTTGTTCCGGGAAATGATGAGAATCACGAGATAAACCGTGAACCCCAGCAGCACCTGGACGCCGGTGATCACCAGGAGCCAGATTGCCGCCGGACGCAGCGAAGGATGCTCGGGAAACTGCCGCAGCGCACACACTCCCAGCACCATGATCAGAAGCAGCACGATCCCGGCGTCCAAAATGTGCCACACAACGCCCATGGTGTTGTGCCGGAAGCCGGCGCCGAGCATGATTTGCAATATTACGAGCAGCGGAGCGCCGACTGCCATCTTTCGCAACGGA
>Ga0210389_10002365_pt1 | contig 14891 bp, 16 predicted proteins | sample IncBWH28OmetaG_FD_160127 | JGI IMG/M metagenome (GOLD analysis project Ga0210389, IMG submission 160127) | Forest soil microbial communities from Barre Woods Harvard Forest LTER site, Petersham, Massachusetts, United States - Inc-BW-H-28-O ...
GGCCAAGGGCGGCACCTATCGGGTTGGGTGAGAAGTGCGCTCACCCAACCCCCGGCCCCCATTGTCACGGCCAGCCGGAACCCGTCAAGGGAAAGCCCGCCCTTGACGGAACCCGGCCAGCCAGCGGGCACCCCCCGCCACACCCCCGGCACCCGCCGCACGGGCAGCCACCGCAACGCGGCGCGCGAAGCGCGCCCTGGGCCCCGAGCCAGCACTAGGGCACCAGCCCGGCCAGGCACCGGCCCCGGCCGCACCAGCTCCTGAACCGGCAGGCGACCACGGGGACCGGGGGACTCACGGCCGGAACGCGTCACGGGTGGCAGCGCCATCGCCGCAGGCGACGCGACGAAGGAAGCGCCCTTGACGCGAGCCGGACGGCCCCCGGACAATCAGGAGCCGGATCAGGGGGACACCACCCCGACAGGCCCCAGACACGCCAGCCGACGCGAAACCCCAGCTCCGAGCACCAGTCCGCCAGTCAGGCCAAAATCAGGGCACCCCGCCCAGAAAACCGGACATAATGCCCATACAGGCACCAGGCACCCCCCGGACAGCAGGCAGCCACGTTTTCGAAAAACATGCGCTACGTGGCTGTATGGCCCCTGTCGCGGCACTGTCCGAGGTTTCCAGTACCACTTGACTAAAGGTGTGTATCCCCCCAGGAAATTAAGCCCAGAGCTGCCCTTCCAGCTTCTCTTCGGCCTCTTCCAGGGTGCCGCTGTAAGCGCCGGTGGAGAGGTACTTCCAGCCGCCGTCCGCGACGAGCACGACGATGTCGGCGCGCTCCTTGGCCCGGGCTGCCTGCGCCGCCATCGCGAGGCCCGCGTGCATCGCGCAGCCCGCCGAGATGCCAGCGAAGATGCCCTCCTTGCTCAGCAGGTCGCGGGTCCGGCGCAGCGCGTCCTCCGACGTCACCGAGTACCGGGTGGTCAGCACGGACTCGTCGTAGAGCTCGGGGACGAATCCCTCGTCCACGTTCCGCAGGCCGTACACGAGCTCGCCATAGCGCGGCTCGGCGGCGATGATCTTGACGTCCGGGACGTGCTCGCGCAGGTACCGGCCGGTCCCCATCAAGGTCCCGGTCGTCCCGAGGCCCGCGACGAAGTGCGTGATCGACGGGAGGTCGGCGAGCAGTTCCGGGCCGGTCGTCTCGTAATGCGCCCGCGCGTTCGCCTCGTTGCCGTACTGGTAGAGCATGACCCAGTCCGGGTGCTCGGCGGCGAGCCGCTTGGCCACCCGGACCGCCTCGTTGGATCCGCCGGCCGCTGGCGAGGTGAAGATCTCCGCCCCGTACATCCGCAGGAGCTGGCGGCGCTCCTCGCTGGTGTTCTCCGGCATCACGACAATGAGCTGGTAGCCGCGCAGCTTGGCGATCATCGCCAGCGAGATGCCGGTGTTGCCGGAGGTCGGCTCCAGGATCGTGGATCCGGGCCGGAGCAGGCCGTCCTTCTCCGCCTGCTCGATCATGAAGAATGCCGCCCGGTCCTTCACCGATCCGGTCGGGTTGCGGTCCTCGAGCTTCGCCCAGAGCCGCACGTCCTCCGACGGCGACATGCGCGGCAGTCCCACGAGTGGCGTATTCCCCAGCGACGCGAGCAGCGATTCGTAGCGCATGAGGTCGGAGTCCGTTCTGTAAGAAGTCTTTACCTAGCCCCGCCGGCGACCGCGGGCAGGACGGTCACCGTGTCGCCGTTGGACACGGGGGTGTCCAGGCCGCCAAGGAAGCGCACGTCCTCGTCGTTCAGGTAGACGTTGACGAACCGGCGCAGCGCCCCGCCGTCAACGAGCCGGTCGCCGATGCCGGCGTGCGCGGCGTCCAGGTTCTTGATCAGCTCGCCGAGGGTGGAACCAGACCCCTCGACCACCTTCGCGCCGCCGGTGTAGGTGCGCAGGATGGTCGGGATGCGAACCTCAATGGCCATGAACAATCGCTCCTCAGTACAGTCATTTCCCGGGGGGCGACCCCCGTACCCCAGCAGGGTTTCCTAGTCCTCGGTGGACAACCGTGTGCCTCCGCAGATCATTCCACGATAGCGACAGGCTCCTCGGTGACCTCGCCGTCGAGGATGCGGTACGAGCGGAACTCCGCCGCCTCCTCCTCGCGCGTCGAGACCAGCACGTAGTGCGCGCCTGGCTCGTTAGCGTAGGAGATGTCGGTGCGCGACGGGTACGCCTCCGTCATGGTGTGCGAGTGGTAGATCACCACCGGCTCCTCATCCCGGTCGTCCATCTCCCGCCACACTCTCAGGTGCTCCATGGAGTCGAACTCGTAGAACGTGGGCGAGCGGGCGGCGTTCTCCATCGGGATGAACCGCTCGGGGAGGTCGCTGCCCGCCGGGCCAGCGATCACCCCGCACGCCTCGTCAGGGTGATCCTTACGGGCGTGGGCGATGATCTTGTCGGCCAGTTCCCGGGAGATCGTCAGCATGAAGGCAGGTTACCTATCCAGCGCCCGGACCAGCGATTCCTGGACCGCGCCAAGCCACCCGTAGACCTCGAAGGCGGCGACCCGGGGGTCCTCGGGGTCAAGCGCGGCAAGCTGGTCCTCGAAATCCTCGGAGACCTCCAGGCGGACCCCGAACGCGAGGCGGACGTCGTTCAGCGCACGCATCCAGTCTCGGGCCTGGTCACCGGTGAGCTTCACCCGCCCGCCGTTCTCGGGCAGGGTGTCGAGCAGGGTCTGGGCGAAGTACTTCTTGGCCTCGCGCAGGCTGGACTCGGTGTACTTGCGGAACTCTCCGGCCGCCTCTGGGTCGTCGTGATAGGCGTCGGGCAGCAGCCGGGCGAGCACGGGATCGGTCGGGGTCTGCGGCGCCGGGCCCTGGTTGAACAGGGCCTCCAGCTCCTCAATGACGCCACGCTGCGGCTGGTCCTTGCGGTCGCCCGCCATGAGGTCCATGACTGGCAGGACGAGGGTCCGCAGCAAGGTGGCCTCGCCAGCCGAGATCCACGCGCTAACTCCGCCGTCCCTGGCGGGGCGGAAAATCTCCATATTGTCATACCGCTCATCTGTAGGTGTCCTGGCGGACTCAGCTGCCGCGACGGACTCAGGTGTCCTGGCGGATGGTCGCCCACAAGCCGTAGCCGTGCAGGACCTCAACGTTGTGCTCCATGGCCTCGCGGCTACCGCTGGCGACCACGGCCTTGCCCTTGTGGTGAACGTCCAGCATCAGCTTCTCGGCCTTAGGCCGGGGATACCCGAAGACGTGCTCAAAAACGTACGTGACGTAAGACATCAGGTTCACCGGATCGTTCCACACGATCGTGAGCCAGGGCTTGTCGGGCACCGATTCATCCTCGATGCGGGGAAGATCAACCTCAGCGGGTGCCACGCTCACTACTCCGCACCTCCTTAGTACGTAGTCTTCCACCTGTGACTGATTCGGTGAACAGCGGGACAGTACCGCTAGGGAATACAGTGCCGCTTGCGGGTACTGCTCTGCTGACTGACCATTACGAGCTCACCATGGTGCAGGCCGCCCTGCGCAGTGGGGCGGCGAGCCGCCGGGCGGTGTTCGAGGTGTTCGCCCGCCACTTGCCGCATGGCCGCAGGTACGGCGTCGTGGCCGGCACCGGGCGACTGCTCGATGCAATCGAGCAATTCCGCTTCGGCCCGGCCGAGATTGAGTTCCTTCGCGAGTCCCGCGTCGTAGACGAGGCAACCCTAAGTTATCTCGCATCCTACCGTTTCGCCGGGGACATCTGGGGCTACGCCGAGGGGGACGTTTACTTCCCCGGCTCGCCGATCCTCGTCGTGGAGGGGACGTTCGCGGAGGCGGTGCTGCTGGAAACCGTCGTCCTCTCGATCTTGAACCACGACTGCGCGATCGCGTCGGCAGCCTCCCGGATGGTGTCGGCCGCGGCCGGACGCCCGCTCATCGAGATGGGGTCGCGGCGGACCCACGAGGGGGCCGCGGTCGCCGCCGCCCGCGCGGCGTACATCGCGGGATTCGGGTCGACCTCCAACCTGGCCGCGCGGTTCGCGTACGGGGTGCCCTCGTCGGGGACGGCCGCGCACGCGTTCACGCTGGTGCACGACTCGGAGAAGGATGCGTTCGCCGCCCAGGTGTCGTCCCTCGGCGCTGCCACCACCTTGCTGGTGGACACGTTCGACGTGGCGGCGGCGGTGCGCGCCGCCGTCTCCGTCGCGGGCCCGTCGCTTGGCGCGGTGCGGATCGACAGCGGCGACCTAGCGGCGGTGGCGTTCCAGGTGCGGTCCCAGCTGGACTCGCTCGGGGCAGCCTCGACGCGCATCATCTTGACCGGCGACCTGGACGAGTACTCCATCGCGGGCCTCGGCGTCGCGCCGGTCGACGGCTATGGGGTGGGCACGTCGCTGGTAACCGGATCGGGAGCGCCGACGGCGGCGCTGGTGTACAAGCTGGTCGCCCGGTCGGACTCCGAGTCAGGGCAACTCCGGCCGGTCGCGAAGCGTTCGGTGGGCAAGCCGGGGCGCGGCGGGCGCAAGTGGGCGGTTCGCGAGCTGGGCCCGGATGGCCATGCCGGAACCGAGCGGATCCTGCTGGATTCTCCCGCCCCAGAGGATTCTGGCGGACGAATCCTGCTCCGCGAACTGGTGCGATCCGGCTCCGTGGTGGGGCGCGAGCCACTGGCCGCGGCCCGCGCCCGGCACCGGGAGGCGCTCGCGGAACTGCCCCCGTACGCCCTTCAGCTTTCACGCGGCTATCCGGCAATCCCGACGGTCTTCGGCGTGGACGGCGAGGGCGCCTAGCTGAGGGCCATCGGGGCTGGCGGGGCGGACGGCGGCTACGCCCGGGTCACCGATACCCCGGCGCTTTCCAGGACATCGATCGCCTCGGCTGTGCTGCCGGGGGCCACGCCGGCGGTCAGGCCGAGGAGGACGTGGGTGCGGAAGCCCTCGGTGGCCGCGTCGGCGGCCGTCGCGCGGACGCAGTAGTCGGTCGCGATGCCTACTACGTCGACCGAGTCGACGTCCCGGGCGCGGAGCCAGCCGGCAAGCGGCGTCCCGTCTTCGGCTGTGCCCTCGAACCCGCTGTAGGCGGCGGCGTGCGCGCCCTTGCGGAACACCGCCTCGACCAGGTGAGTGTCCAGGTCCGGATGAAAGTCCTGCCCTGACGTTCCCGCGACGCAGTGCGCGGGCCAGGAGGCGGCGTAGTCCGGGTGCTCCGAAAAGTGGCTGCCCGGGTCAATATGGAAATCCTGGGTGGCCACGACATGGTCATAGCCGTGCTCGCCGGCGAGCAGGGAGCTGATGGCCCGGGCGACCGCGGCACCGCCGGCTACGGCCAGTGAGCCGCCTTCGCAAAAATCGTTCTGGACATCAACAATGATGAGCGCGCGCACGACGCCACCCTATCGGGCGCCCCGCCCAATCCTGCGCAATCAATGACCCTGCTGTGGCGCTACGCCCTGGTGTGGGGCCGGCCCGCGTGTGGCGCTACTCCCTGGCGTGGGGCCGGCCCGCGCGGGCTGGCTCAGCTGACGGCAGCTAGCCCGCATGCCAGGCTCATCACGGGGCAGATTTCCCGGATGCACCGCAACTGATAGTAAAGATCTCATTAAGATGGGTTACGTCAGCCGCCAACCACGCGGATCGCTATCGGCACCCTGAGGCATGAGCAGCACTCCCCCGGCATCGCCCACCGTCCCGGTAACGGGTAATCCCCTCCCGGAGTCGGCGGAAGGCAAGCCGGCTGCCGGGAAGGCAGCCGGCGGTAAGCCGTCCGTGACGGCGGACCGTGGCTTCCGGCCGGACATCCAGGGGCTGCGCGCGATCGCGGTGGGCCTGGTGGTGATCTACCACCTGTTCCCGTCGGCGCTGCCAGGCGGATTCGCGGGCGTTGACGTGTTCTTCGTGATCTCCGGGTACCTCATCACCGGTCACCTGTGGCGGACCTGCCGGGACGGCGGGCGGGTGAGCCTCGTCGACTTCTGGGGCCGCCGGGCGAGGAGGCTGATGCCGGCATCCGCCCTGGTCCTCGCCGCGACCTGGGGCATCTCCTACCTGGTCCTGCCGTCTTCGCAGCTCGCCGGCACCGCCGCGCAGATCCGGGCCAGCGCGCTGTACTTCCAGAACTGGCAACTCGCCGGGGAGGCGGTCAACTACCTCGACTCCAGCGACGCCGCCAGCCCGGTGCAGCACTTCTGGTCCCTGTCCGTCGAGGAGCAGTTCTACCTAGTCTGGCCGCTGCTGTTCATCGCCGCCCTGCTCGTGACCAGGTTCCGCCACCGCCACCGCCACGGCCACGGCCACGGCCACGGCGCGGACGGCCAGCGTGCCACGACCACGAAGGCACTGCACGCGACGGCCGTCGCGCTCACGGTCACCCTCGTGGTGGCCTCGCTGGCGTACTCCGTCTACGACACGCACGTTAACCCGGCCGCGGCGTACTTCGTCACCACCACCCGGATGTGGGAACTGGGCGCGGGCGGCCTGCTCGCCCTCCTCCCGGCCGCGGCCACCGCGCGCGTGGCCCGGCAAGGCTGGCTGGGCTGGGCCGGGCTCGCCCTGATCGCCTCCTCGCAGTTCATCCTCAACGGGAGGACGCCCTTCCCCGGCTGGATCGCCGTCCTCCCCGTCGCCGGCGCCCTGGCCCTCATCGCGGGCGGGTCTGCCGAGGGCCGGGGCGGCCCATGGCGCCTCACCTCGGTCCGGCCCCTGACCTTCCTGGGCGGCATCTCCTACTCGCTGTACCTGTGGCACTTCCCGGTCATCGTGGCGTGGACCACGTGGAGTGGCCACTCGGCCGGGCTCATCGCGGGCCTGCTCCTCATCGCCGCCTGCATCGCGCTGTCCTGGCTCACCAAGGTGACCGTCGAGGACAAGGTGCGGCTCACGCCGTTCATCGCCCGGCACAAGTGGCGGTCGGTTGCGACCGCACTGGCCGCGGTTGTCCCGGTCGCGCTCGTGTCGGTGTTCCTGCTGATCCAGCCAGCGCCCTGGGGCGGGCAGCTGGGACCCGGCTACCCCGGATCGGCGACACTCGCCGGCCAGGTGAGCGTCCCAGTGAAGAAGGTCCTGCCACCCGTCGACCAGGCGCGCGACAACATGCCCGACTACTGGAAGACCGACCACTGCCTCGACGATCCGCATGCCTCCACGCCTGCGACCTGCGTGTTCGGCGACACCAGCGATCCCACCCGCACCGTGGTCCTCGTTGGCGATTCGGTGGCCGGCAACTGGTGGGCGCCGCTGGAAGAGATCGCCACCCAAGAGCACTGGGAGCTCATCACCGAGTTGCATGCCAACTGCCCGTGGACGGCGGCCCAACTCTACGACCCGGTCAACCAGGGCGACTACCCCTCCTGCTACGAGTGGGGTGCCACGCTGCTGACGGACCTGATCATGATCCACCCGGACGTGGTGATCACCTCCAGCCTCGCGAACGATCCGACCCTGGCGCACCCGGCGTCCGGCTCAGCCGCCCGCGCCGATGTCGGCGCGGGCGAGGCGACGTACTGGGCGCAACTCCAGGCCAACGGAATACCCGTGATCGCGATCCGGGAGACCCCGGACCTCATCCACATCAACGCGCAGGCCTGCGTCTCCCAGTATGGCGCCGCGTCCCCGCGGTGCCAGCTCCCGAGAACCGACGCCGACCCGGCCGACACTCCGACCAGCTACGCCGCCCGCATCCTCAAGGGGACCGTGCCAGTCATCAACATGAACTCGCTGATCTGCACCCCCACCGAGTGCCCGTCGGTCGTCGGTAACGTTCTCGTCTACTTCGACAGTCACCACCTGACCCAGGCCTACTCCCAGACCCTGGCACCGTTCCTGCAGGAAAAGCTCCTTGCCGTGAGCGCGACGCTGCGCACGGCGGCAAGGGAACCCTGAGGAAGGGGCTATCTCGCGCTTCTCGCCCGGTGGCCGCGGCGGTTCAGTCACCGACCTCAGCGCAGGTGCCGCCGGTGATCCGCAGCAGTTCGGCGAACGACGTGGGGAAGACCGCGTGCGGGTGGCCCGCCGCCGCCCACACGACGTCGTACCGGGCCAGCCAGTTGTCGACCAGCGTCCGGATCGGCGCGGGATGCCCCACCGGGCCCACACCGCCGATCACCTGCCCAGTCCAGGCGCGCACCGACTTGGCGTCGGCCCGGTCCACCGAAGACAGGTCGAGCAGCTTGGCGATCGCGTGAGTGTCCACTCTGTGTGCGCCGCTCGTCATCACCAGCAACGGCGACCCGTCGGCCGCGAACACGAGGCTGTTGGCGATCGCGCCCACATCGCAGCCCAACTGCTGCGCCGCTGCCGCCGCCGTCGGCACCGCCGATGGGAACTCACGCACCTCGCCTGCGACGCCAAGCGAACGGAGCACGGCCGCGAAGGCCGAGTAGTCAACTGCCACGGGCCTACGGTAGCCACTGCCAACGGGCCGGGCGAGCGAGTTTTCAGCGGCGGGACAGGGCCCACTGGCGGATCATCTGGATCCGGGCCTGGATCTGCTCGGCGCTTGCCTGCGGGATCGGCGGGCCGCCGCAGGCGTTGCGCAACTCGTTGTGGATCACGCCGTGCGGCTGGCCGGTGCGATGACTCCACGCGCCGACAAGGCCATTGAGCTCCTTGCGCAGCGCGGCCAGCGCCTCGCGGCTGATGATGGGCTTGGATGCCTGGTCGGCAGTTGCCGACGTTGCCAGCGTGCCTGACGTGGCCATCGTGGCGGACGCGGCACTGGTGGCCGTTGCCGTGGCGGACGCAACCGTGGTGTGCGTGGCTGACGGCGTGGCGGCAAGGGCAGTGTTGACCGGGGCAGGAGTCGCCGAGCGCGCTGCCAGCTGAGCGGCCTGCCGCTTGCGGAGCAGCACTGCCACCTGATCCGGGTCCAGCAGGCCCGGCAAGCCGAGGTAATCCTCCTCCTCGGGCGAGCCTGCCTCGGTCGCGGTGCCGAATTCCGTGCCGTCGAACAGCACCCGGTCAAAGTTCGCCGACGCCTTGAGCGCCTCGAATGCCTTCCCGCCCAGCTCGTCTGGCGTCTTGCGGGTGCGGTTCGCCTCGGCCAGTTCCTCCTCGGCGTCGCGCTGCAGGTGCGACACGACATGGTCCCGCTCGGCTTCCAGCTCGGCGGCGAACCCGAGAAGGACCGGGACCGATGGCAGGAAGACCGAGGCCGTCTCCCCACGTCGGCGTGCCCGCACGAACCGTCCGACGGCCTGGGCGAAGAACAGCGCGGTGGACACGCTGGTCGCGTACACCCCGACCGCCAGCCGAGGCACGTCCACTCCCTCGGACACCATTCGCACCGCGACCATCCACCGGTCATCCGACGAGGCGAACTTCGCGATCTTCCGGGACGCGGTCGGGTCATCGGACAGCACCACGACGGGCCGCACCCCGCTCACCCGGCGGAGCAAGGCCGCATAAGCACGCGCCGTCTCATGGTCGCCAGCGATGACAAGGCCCGCGGCATCCGGGATCTCCCGCCGCACCTCGGTCAGCCGCTTATCGGCCGCCTCCAGCACCCGCTGGATCCACTCGCCGCCGGGGTCGAGAGCGGTCCGCCAGGCCTGCGCGACCTGCTCCTTCGTCATTGGCGTGCCCAGCGTGGCCGTGATCTCGTCGCCCGCGCGGGTCCGCCAGGCCATCTCGCCGGAGTAGGCCAGGAAGATCACCGGCCGGACCACTCCGTCCGTCAGCGCCGGCCCATAGCCGTACACGAAGTCCGACGCGGACCGCTTGGTCCCGTCGGCCTCGGGGACGTAGCTGACAAAAGGGATGGGGTTGGCATCCGATCGAAACGGGGTCCCCGTCAGCGCCAGCCGCCGCCGCGCCGGGTCGAACGCCTCCCGGACCGCCTCACCCCAGGACAGCGCGTCGCCAGCGTGGTGGATCTCGTCGAAGATCACCAGGGTCCGGCGGCCCTCCGTACGCTGCCTGTGCAGCGCCGGATGGGCCGCCACCTGGGCATACGTGATCACGACCCCCTGGAAGTCAGCCCCGACCGGTCCCTGGGAGTTGCTGTAGGCGGGGTCGATGGCGATCCCGAAGCGCGCAGCCGCCTGTGCCCACTGGTACTTGAGGTGCTCGGTGGGCGCGACGACCGTGATCGACACGATCTCGCGCCGGCTGAGCAGTTCACGAGCGACCGTCAGCGCGTAGGTGGTCTTGCCAGCGCCGGGCGTCGCGACGAGGAGAAAGTCGCGTTTGCCCGCCTCGAAGTAGGCTCCGTAGGCATGCCGCTGCCAGCCACGCAGCCCTGGGGGCAGAAAAGGGGCGTGGCCGTCTTTAGGCGACTTCACTCCTTGTGGTCGCCGCCAGGCAGCGACTCGTAGATTTCCTTGCACTCCGGGCAGATCGGGAACTTCTTCGGATCCCGGCTCGGCACCCATACCTTGCCGCAGATCGCGCGAATGGGCGTCCCGAAGACGGAGCTCTCGGTGATCTGGTTCTTGTCCGCGTAGTGCGCGAACCGCTCGTGATCGCCGTGGGACGTATCGACACGGAGGTCCTCGTGGACCTTGAGGTCGCCGCCTGGCAGTACTTCGGTGTTGCTCACGACGTCTAGTTTAGCCCCGGGTCGTCGGGATAGGTCGCCAGGAACGCGAGGTCACCCTCCTGCCTGCGCAAAACCGTCCGCCACAGCACCTCCGGATCGGCGGCGAACACGTCACCGGGCTCGGCGCTGATCACGTGCCAGGCTCCCTCGTCGATCTCAGCCTCAAGCTGGCCCGGCGACCACCCGGCGTACCCGGCATAGACCCGCAGCGACTGGATCGCCGGCGCCAGCACGCTGGGCGGCGTGTCCAGGTCCAGCAGGCCGAGGCGGGCCAAGGACGGGGCACCGTCCAGCGCGCGCCAGCCGATCGGCTCGTCCGTGCCGGGCACCAGCGCGAGGGCCAGGGCGCTGTTGAGAGCGACCGGGCCGCCCCGGAAGACCACGGACGGCTCGGTGACGATGTCGGTCCACTGCTCCAGCACCTGGCCGACGGAGACCTGCGTGGGCCGGTTCAAGACAACGCCCAGGGTGCCCTCGGTCACCTCGTGCTCGACGATGAGGACGACTGTGCGCTTGAAGTTCGGATCCCCCAGCAGCGGCGTGGCGACGAGGAGCCTTCCGGCTTTCGGATCCGAATCCATGCCATCCATAAAACCATCATCGGCCAGCCATCGGGGTGATCGGCACAGCCGGGCTCGCGGCCGCCGTCCTCCTAGGGCTCGCCGATTTCCTCGCTCGCCGGCTTGCCAGGGGCCGCGACCTCGCGGATCGCGGCGGCGACGCCGGAGGCGACGCCGGGGTGGAAGACCGACGGGATGATGTAGTCCGGGCCGAGTTCCTCTGGCTGGACAACGTCGGCCAGCGCCCGCGCGGCCGCCACCAGCATGCGGTCATCGACCTTCTTGGTCTGCGCGTCGAGCAGGCCACGGAAGACGCCGGGGAAGGCCAGCACGTTGTTGATCTGGTTGGGGTAGTCGCTGCGGCCGGTGGCCACCACCGCCGCGTAGTCCCGCGCGTCCTCGGGATCGACCTCGGGATCGGGGTTGGCCAGCGCGAACACGATGGCGCCGCTGTTCATCGTCTTGACGTGGTGGCCGGCCAGGACATTGGGAGCCGAAACGCCGATGAAGACGTCCGCCCCCTCGACGGCGCCCGCCAGGTCGCCGCGATAACCGTCGGCATTGGTGTTCGCGGCGATCCAGGCCAGGTTCTCGTTCATGCCCGGGCGGCCCCTGTACACCGCGCCATCGAGGTCGCAGGCGATCACGTTCCTGGCCCCAGCGCTCAGCAGCAGCTTGAGCACCGCGGTGCCTGCGGCTCCCGCCCCGCACATCACGATGCGGACGGCCTCCAGTTCCTTGTCGACCACCCGCAGCGCGTTGGTCAGCGCGGCGAGCACCACGATCGCGGTCCCGTGCTGGTCGTCGTGGAAGACCGGGATGTCCAGCATGGCGCGCAGCCGGCGTTCCACCTCGAAGCAGCGGGGGGCGGAGATGTCCTCCAGGTTGATCCCGCCGAAGCCCGGAGCGATCGCCGCGACCGTCCGGACGATCTCGTCCGTGTCCTGGGTGTCCAGGCAGATGGGCCACGCGTCGATGCCGGCGAACCGTTTGAAGAGGGCCGCCTTGCCCTCCATCACCGGCAGCGCGGCGTACGGGCCAATGTTGCCGAGGCCCAGCACCGCGGAGCCGTCGGTCACGACGGCGACGCTGTTGCGCTTGATGGTCAGCCGGCGGGCGTCCTCGGGGTTCGCGGCAAGGGCCAGGGAAACCCTGGCCACCCCGGGGGTGTAGGCCATCGACAGGTCGTCCCGGTTGCGCAGTGGCACCTTCGAGCGCATCTCGATCTTCCCGCCGAGGTGCAGGAGGAAGGTCCGGTCACTCACCTTGTGGACCGTGACGCCGGGGATCTCACGCAGCGCCGCGACCAGGGACTCGGCGTGCGCGGTGTCGATCGCGGCGCACGTGACGTCGACCCGGAGCTTGCCCCGGTTGCCGGAGGCCACGTCGAGGGCGGTCACCACCCCGCCGGCCTGCTCGCACGCCCGGGTGATCTCGCTGACCGCACGGCCGTGCGACGCCACTTCGAGGCGCGCGGTGAATGAGTACGAAACGCTCGGCGCCATGGTCACTTGAATTTCCGCCTTCCTGAACGCCCGTCCCAAGGGTATGACCCCCGCCGGGCAGCACGTACCCTTCAGTCATGGTGACGGAGTCCACTCTGAGCGCGGCAGCGGCCGACGCCGACGTGATTGACGTGACGCGGCTTCGGGTTGCCATCGCCCGGCTGTCGCGGCGGCTCCGCCGTCACGAGATCGCGGGGCTGACCCCGACGCAACTGGCCGCACTGTCCACCGTCGAGCGATCCGGGCCGCTACGGCTAGGCGACCTCGCCGCTGCCGAGGGTATCGCGCCTTCGACGCTCACGCGCATGGTAACCGTCCTTGAGGAGGCCGGGTTCGTCACCCGGCGTCCCGACCCCAGTGACGCGCGGGCAAGCACCATCGCCATCACCGAGCTCGGCCGCCAGACCATGGACCGGCTGCGGGACGAGGGCGCCGCCCTGCTAGCGCAGAGCCTGCTGGCCCTCACCCGCGACCAGCGCACGGCACTGGCCACCGCGCTGCCCTCCCTGGAGCATCTCGCCGACGCTGCCGCGGCACGAGCGGATTCCGTATCCCCTCCGCCTGCGTGATCCCCTCCGCCTGCGTGACGGAGCGTGGCCCGCAATCCACCCACGAGCCGGCGGACCGAACGCGCAACCGGCCTCCGCGCTAGAACAGCAGGCTGGACAACCGCTGACGGGCGGGCTTCACGGCGGGGTCTCCGGGCGGGAAGATCTCGAACAGCTCCAGCAGGTGCAGGCGCGCCTTGTTACGTTCCTCACCGGAAGTCCGCTTGATCACGCCGAGCAGCCGGTCGAAGGCCTCTTCCGCGCGGCCGGAGGCAATCTCCAGGTCCGCGATCTTGATCTGCGCGTCGAGGTCATCGGGGCGCTCGTCAGCCTCGCGGGCAATGGCCTGGGCGTCGTCGTACCCGCTCACCCGGCGCATCACGTTGACCTGGGCGAGCCAGCTCTTGGCGAGCCCGTCGGCGGGCACCTCCGCGAGGGTTTTTTCGAGCAAGGCCGCAGCGGTGTCGAACTCACCGTTCTCCATCGCGTCCCGTGCGTCTCGCAGGTGCGGGGGCAGGTCGTCCACCTCCTCGTCGTCGCCGTCGGGGGCACCGCCATCCGCCGCTGCCGCCGCTGCCGCCCCGGCCGCGCCCGCGAGGCCAAGCTGGTCAGCGACCGAGAGGATCTGCGCCAGCCACTGCCTGACCTGGGACTCGGGCATCGCGCCGAGGAACGCGTCCACCATCTGCCCGGCAATGATGGCGACCACCATGGGGATGGACTGCGCCTGGAATGCCTGGGCTAGCCGGGGGTTGGCGTCGACGTCGATCTTGGCGAGCACCCAGGCGCCGTTCGCCTCGCTGGCGAGCTTCTCAAGGACCGGGCTGAGCTGCTTGCAGGGACCGCACCAGTCCGCCCACAGGTCCACGATCACCGGCACCGTCCGGGATCGCAGGGCCACGTCCTGGTTGAAGGTCTCCTCAGTGACATCGATGATGTAGGCCGCCGCATCGCCACCCGAGGCGCCGCCGCCCTGACCGGGGGCCGACGCAGGAGCGTCATCCGCGCCGCCCGGGGCGGACGCGGCGGCTCGGGCCGCCTGCTGCCTACGCTGCGCGGCCGCCTGCCGCGCGCCGAGGTCCACGGCACCGTAGAGGGAAAAATCCCGGGGCTGTTGCATACCACTATCCTGCCGCATGCTCCGGGCTGCGCAATTCATAGGGCGGTATCCGGGCCCCAAAACGCGGCCATAACGGCGCGCAATGACCCCGTACGGTAGCATTGACTGTGCTACTGTGCTCATTATGACAACGGAGGGCGAGGGGCGAAGCGCCCCACGACGCGGCCGACCGCGGCGGACGGGGGCGGACCGGCTGCAGCCGGACCCAGTGCATCACGCGATCGGCTCGCAGCGAATTGGCATCCGCGAGCTCCGGCAGCACGCGAGCGTCTACGTAGACCTGGTGGAGCGCGGCCACACGGTCGACATCACCAACCGGGGCCGCCTCGTGGCCCAGATGGTCCCGGTCAAGGAGCCAGACAGCCCACTGGAGCGCTGGATCGCCGCCGGGGTGATCGAGCGAGCCGAGGAATCGGGCAGCCTCCTGGAGATCGCCCCCTACCCCGCGCTGCCCCCGGGGCGGCCGACCGCGAGCGATGTCCTCGGGCAGATCCGCGAGGAGGACCGGTCATGATCTACCTTGACTCCTCCGCGCTGGTGAAACTGGCGCTCACCGAACCGGAGTCGGCGGCGCTTATCGAGTTCCTCTCCGAGCGGGCTGACCAGGCGATGGTCTCCAGTGCCCTGCACCGCACCGAGGTGCTCCGGGCCATCTGGCAGGCCGAGCCGGGCGCGTTGACCAG
>Ga0210389_10002366_pt1 | contig 14890 bp, 15 predicted proteins | sample IncBWH28OmetaG_FD_160127 | JGI IMG/M metagenome (GOLD analysis project Ga0210389, IMG submission 160127) | Forest soil microbial communities from Barre Woods Harvard Forest LTER site, Petersham, Massachusetts, United States - Inc-BW-H-28-O ...
CGTATTCGACGCCGTGGTCTCGACCGTGGAGGGACTGCCCCGCGCGCGGCGGCGGGACCCGGATGCCTTGGCGGAATCGGTGCGCAGGACTGTGCGAGCAGCGGTGAACGAGCACTGGGGAAAGAAGCCTTTGTGCTTCGTTCATGTGCTCACGGTCTAGTGTCCCGATTCCGAAGTTCGTATCATCTGCGGCCCTACGTTTACGAACTTCGGAATCGAAAGGACACTAGCAAGCTTATTGATCTAGCGTGGCTTTGGTTCAGAAGTCCGCATAGCGAACTCGCGGCGGTAATGATGCGGACTTCTGAACCGCCGCACTAGGCCGTGACCGCATAAATATGCCGGAGGGGACGAGTGAAAATCCGCCGGTTACTCTCGCCGGCACAGCTCATACCAGATTGCACGCTCTTGGCATCTTGACGAGCTGCGACAGGATCAGACCTCTCTTGAAAGCGCAATATGTCTGCTCGGCTGAGCCGCAAAACGCCCCCTTATGCGCGGCAAACCCCTGAAGAGGGTAGATAAGCTTGTTGAACAGACGACTGCGATAGACCGCGCGAAAGCTAAAGCTCATCATTCGGTTGTTCGACAAATCCTCATCCTCGATGCCGCCGAGCGGTGAGAGTCCGAGGGAAAGAATTGCTTTTCCTTCGTCTTGAAAAGCTCGAATGGCGCGATGAAGGATCGCATATCCCACCAAAGTATCTGCTTCGGGGAGCCGGCGTTTGGCCGAGCAGAGATAGCCCACAACCTGGCCGCCCACGTAGATAGGGTCGAAAAACGCAAAAGCCTGCAGACTGCCGTTGGCACCGAAGGTAAAGAATTTGCGGACATCGACCTCGTCCTCCAGGATGGCCGGCCTGGTCAAGAAGGTCATCTCGCGGTCCTTTACCCCGCGCGTTTGCCGCCATCTTTCCGAGACCGTCTTCAATTCATTGCGATCCAGCGAGGCGACTGAGCATTCCGCAATCGTGTAACCGCAACAGGCCGCGTGATTGAGCGCCCTGCGGAAGTTCCGCTTCCTTGGGCCCTCGAAACCATAGCCATCGAGCTTTAACCGCGTTTCGGTCCCCATCACATTCACGCAAAAGCCGATCTTTTCAAGGATTTTGGCGACGGGCCATGAAACCTGCCAGAAGCAAACGTCGCTTCTCTCGCTCACGAAGCTACGGATCAGATGCTCGCAGCGGCCAACCGGCGCGAGAGGGTTGGAAAGAACGAAGGCGGTGCTACCCACCCTCTTGTAGGCAAGGAATCCGTCTTCGCCCCCGAAATAGTGGAGATCTGGTTGAAAGGCCGCCGAATATGCCAGCGCGAAGCTTCCATATTCTCGCAGAGCCTGAAGGCGCACTTTCCCGGAGGGTTCGTCGGAACTTGCTCTCGCTGCACTCCGAGCAATGGCGCGCATCTGTCTGCTCCGCGGGCAGTCCGATTCCATTACTCCGCGCGGCGCCAATTCTTTCGCCGGGCCGACTCTGTCGTGACGCCCGGTTGCCTGCTATGGTCGGCGCCGCAAGCATCAATAACGCAAGAGCGCGGGAAACGATCCGCGCATGAACGCCGAGCCGGGATCATTGCAGAAATCGAAAAGCCAGCCGGGGGCGGTTTTGCGAAGGCGGCATCCCGCGTTATAAGAAGGCGGGAGATGCGCCATGCTGGGCCGGCTTAATCATGTGGCAATTGCGGTCAGGGACGCCGAGAAGGCCGCCAGGATCTATGGCGCGGCGTTTGGCGCGGAGGTTTCAGGGGCGGTGCCATTGCCCGAGCACGGCGTCATTACCGTGTTCGTGACTTTGCCCAACACCAAGATCGAATTCATCCAGCCTCTGGGAAACGCATCGCCGATCGCAAAATTCCTGGAGCGCAATGCCGACGGCGGCATCCATCACATCTGTTACGATGTGCCCGATATCATTGCCGCGCGCGACCGGTTGGTCGGGGAGGGCGCACGGGTGCTCGGCGATGGCATTCCCAGGATCGGTGCCCATGGCAAGCCGGTGCTTTTCCTGCATCCGAAGGATTTTTCCGGCGCGCTTGTCGAAATCGAACAGGCCTGACTAGCGCGGCGAATTTGAAGTTCCTATTAGTATCGCGGCAAATTCGTGATAGGAACTTCAAATTCAAAGCCGCACTAGAACGAATAAGTTGCTAGAGCTCCTTTGATTCCGAAGTTCGCATCGGAGGTCCGCGGCGATTGCTTGCGAACTTCGGAATCGGAGCTCTAGCCATGGCGTACACCATCTCAACCGGCTTTGCGATTTACTTCGTTCTGTGGTGGCTCGTGCTGTTCTTGACGCTGCCATTCGGTGTGCGAAGCCAGCATGAAGAAGGCGGCGGCAGTCCCGGCACCGATCCCGGAGCGCCGGTCGCAAGCCGGATGGGCCCCAAGCTGATCTGGACGACGCTGCTGTCGGCAGTGATGTATGCCGCGGGCATGGCGGCGTATTATGCGGGCTACCTGAACATCGAGCGATTGTCGAAAATGATGGGAATGCCGTTCTGAGGGTTCTTAGAAAAATGCTTCCGGGGGTGGGGGAGAAAATGTGGTTTCAGCGGATTGTCGTCGGGCTTTTAGTGCTCACGATCGCCGGGCTTGCGGCAGCGTTGTATTTGAACTGGAGAACCAACACCCAGCTTCAAACATTGAAGACATTTGTCGAAGGTTACGTGTTTGCCGATGCAGTCGCAGCCTGTGAGCGGACGCAAAGCACGACGCCGTTCAAATGGAATGGCGGCACCAATACCAGGGTGATTGGCCTGAATTCGGTGAAGCTCGACAAATACAGAATTGTCTCGAGCTACACGCTGGTGGCCGACGGCGTCTATTGCGACTTCGATCCGATCAAGAAAAAAGCCGACATTGGATCGAACTTCCTCGAGCGGGAGTGAGCTATCGCTTCGCGATTTTTATGACGGGCTTCAGACGAAAAAAGAGCAGGGCTTTTGCAAGCCCTGCTCCAAAAATTGTGTCGACCCTTTTTCCCGTATCGGTGATTGATTTTGATTTGACGGGCGACGCTGCTTGCTGCGCGTCAGGGCTCCTCCCGAGACTTGGACCACCAGACGTCGACCTCGCGGCCGGTCTGAGGCCAGCAGTCCTAGACCATAATCTTCATCGTGTCATCAATTTCGGCAACGAATGTTCAAATTTGGAGCACATTCTGAAATGAATGGTATTTTGGCAGATGATGGTATCTTGGTAGAGGGGTAAATGGGTCCCGGGACGGCCTCGCTGCCGCGTCCGGCGCCGTTGCACTTCAATGGACGTGCCCGGCCATGTCGTTCGCGGGGGCCATGATGCCGAGCACGCCGACAACAAGAACTATAGCGAACCCAAGGGCTATTTCGGCAAGCGCGCTGCGTATCAGCTGTTGAGCCGTACGGGCGCCCTGGTCAGTTCCCGCGGACTTGGAGAGTCGCGCAAGTAGATACTGCCGGTTGATCCCCGCCAGACCCACCATGGCTGCGAATAGCGCGACCTTGAGGAGCAGTAGACGGCCGTAGGCAGTGTCGATCAGGTTATGCATCCCTCCGAGCAGGAATGCAGCGTTGATGGTTCCGCTGACCAGCAAAATGCCGACAGCGAGAATGCCTAGGGTGGAAAAGCGGCCCGCTGCGGCCGCAGCCGCGGACATCCAGCCATCCTCAGGGAACCGCCGCAGAGAGGCGAGCAACAAAGCGAGCGGGACCAGCGCACCGAGCCATAAGCCGGCGGCGTTCAGGTGCAGGAAATCCGCGGCGAGATGGATATGGGCCAAGGCTGCGCCCTCTTGCCCATGCCCGGCAAAAGCGAGCGCGCCGAGGTAGGCGGCGGCCAGTAGACTCGCCGCGGTCATGAGCCAGGTGGTGGCCGAACCGGTGCTTGTCTTGCGCAGCAACAACAAACATGCGCCGAGAAGGACGCCGAACAGCAACCGCATCTCCCAGGCAAAACCGAACTGTGTTTGCGACAGTACGGTCCAGATGGTGCCGTCGGTGATGACGTCGCCGAAAGTCTTGCCGGCGATCCGCATGGAGAGCAGGCACAGCCACGCCACGGCCGAGGCCATCGACAAGACGAGGCTGATCCACAAAATCTTGCCGGCGGCTTTTCGAAAGTGGAATTCAGCTTTCGCGAACCGCAAGCCCTTCCACAAGACCGGCGACGCGACAAATAGATCGAAGAATACGACGCCCGCTGCGATCACCGACGATGCGAAGTGAATATCCCGCACGATGACGAGGGGGTTGATCAAGATAGCCCTCCTCTTCGCGCGACGTTCAGAGCGCTCTAGCCCGATCGTGCCGTGTCATGGGCCGACGCGAAAGGTGAAGTTGCCCTCGGTCGTATGGGTATCCACCGACAAGACCTGCCAGCGAACCCTGTACGTTCCCGGCGGCAGTTGCTTTAGACCGACCCGCATGGTGGTCGCGCTGATCCTGGGTTTGCCTTGATCGACGCGCGCGCCGTTGGCATCGCTCACTTCCATCGAGCTGAAGGCCGGTTCCAGGTTTTGGGTAAAGAAAAGGACGACCTCCTTGGGGGCGGTCGGTGTCGAGTTTCCGACCCGCGGCTCGGCGTGGTCCAAAAACGCGTGCGCGTTTGCCGCGGAAATCGCCATGAAAGTGAAAAGAGCCGTCGTTACGAGAGTTGGGCTGCGCATGGCGTTGCCTCAGAAGGTGAGTTTGCGGGGAGTGGTCGAGGTTCCGCCGAACAGTGGCTGCCCAATGGACCTTGGGAACATGTCGTCGAGATAGAGATGCAACTGGCCGATGACGCCAACGCCGGTGCCGCTTTGGCGGTTGATGGGTATCATGGCCTCCAGCCCGACCTGGAAATAGCTTCCGACCCAAATCACGCCGGGATTGACGGTGCCGGTGGTGGTGTAGGGATTGCCGAAATTGTTGGCAACCGGCGTAGTTAGACTGACCTCGACGATTGGAATCAGGTGGTTGATGAAATCGGGAAGCCCGAGATCGATAATCTCCGATTTCAGATAGGGCATGCTGTATTGCAGCGATGCGCCATAAGCCAACTGCTGCGGAATAAAGACATTCTGGGTGAAATCGAAAGAATTCGTCGGAATCTGGTAGCCGACCTGTCCGGTCACGGCGAAAGCGCGGAACCAGGAAAAGTCGGAAGGCAGATCGCCAAAACCCTTCCCGAAATAGAGCGTCGGCGTCACGGTACTGAACGTATCGGCCAAGCCCGATCCGGTCGACCCTGTGTGCCCCCAATCGACGACGAGGCCGGCAAGGATCGCCAGCTCATGTTCACCGTTTTTAAGCACCTGGTACTGGAAAGCAGTTTCGAAATTACCGAATCCCTGCATCAGCGTGCCGTCAGGCTGACGAATGGACGTCCAGCCCTGGCTGAGCGTGACGCCGAAATTCTCGGTGATCCGTTTGGAGAAATCGATACCTATGTCCAGTTGCGAGGCAGGCGGGACATCCGCCGTTTTGGACCACGCCACAGTTGGGATTGACATTTCGTCGGCGACGCAGGGATCGTCGGTGGCCAGCGTGGCGGGAAGAAAACGGGCGCCGACGGAGCAGTGAGCGAGAGCATCAGAAGTGAACGCGGCTGCGGAAAGACTCGCAAGCACCAGCGTATGCAGCAAATGCCGAGACATCAGGAGTTCTCCTTTCAGAAGACGCGAAGGCAGCCATGAGCGGCCGTTTAGGGCCGCGTTGCATCACGCGTTGAGTGGAGGACCTCTGGGACTAGCAACTGAGTACTGGGATGATGAGGATAGCCGAAGCGGGCGCCCGGACGGACGCAGCTTGCGGAATTCCCGATCGGCGGAGGCGACGGTTACGGCTTGCGGAGCATTGAGAAGATGAAATGTCCCGGCAAAACATTGCAGACAGTCATGGGTTGCCGGAAGTTTTTGCTGATCGGCGGGCGCAACTGGGCTGCCGTCCGCGTTATGCAGGCAAAGTTGAGCTAGCGTAACCTCGTCGAGGACCGACGCCTCGGCGATCTGGGCTCCCGCGACCGTCAGCAACAACGGTTGCATGACCAATGCAAGGATCGCGACCGCGGCGGCCAGTCTTTGCCAGAACAGCGGCAGTCTTGAACTCGCTTGATTTGGTCCGGTGCGCATGCTCACACGCTTGCGGTCTATGCAGGGTCCGGGGCAGCTAAATTCCTGTTGGCTTGCAAGTCGACTCGAGCGGGGTTCAGGCAGCCGCCCACAACCCGCGCGGTCAGTATAATAGGCGGTGCAGGGGTGACAACCCCGGCCGTCTTGCGCGGCGACCGTATTTTCCGAAGGTGCGCCTATCTGACGTCATGACTATCTCGACACGCCTCTCGCCAAGTGCTAGCTGGCGGACAGGCGGATTCTTGGAATGCGACAACGGCTAAGGAAATATATCCCGGTCTTTTTGATCGCGTTGATGGTGCAAATTCTTGCGCCAATCGGCGCGAGCGTGGCCGTTGCCATCGCAGCTTCCGATCCGTTGGCGGCCGCCGAGATCTGCCAGGATCACCCGTCTTCGGTTCCAGCGTCTGGCGATCAGGGCAACCAACATCAGGCCCATGATGCGAACTGCTTCCTCTGCTGTGTGTTCAATGGGAGCGCCGCCCCCGCAAGCACACCGGATACGGTCGGCCTTGTCGTCCCGTATCGCGTCGATCAGGGCGTAGTCTGGCACGACGGAACGCCGCGGGTTGCGGATTCCTTTGCCGGCTCGAACGCTCGCGCACGCGCGCCACCATCCATTTCCTGACTGCGATTCCCTTAAGAGGCGGTGCCACGCTTTGCACCGTCATCTGAGTCGTTTTTGCCGGCCGCGAGGACCGGCGTCAGGAAAGTCAGATGTCGTCGAAGTTATGCGCCCTCGGTGGCGCAAGCGCGATTGCCATGGAAATTGCGTTGTTTACACCGTTCAATCTGGCTTACGCCCAGAGCAGCAATCTGCCGCCGGTTACGGTTGACGCGCCCCAGGTCACCGCAAAGCGCGCCAAGAAACCCAACCAGCGGACGGCTGCGCTCAGGCGCCGCACGCCGAAGCCGGCCACCGCGTCGTCAGAAAACAGGCCGGTTGTTTTGGTCACGACCGATAGCAACGGCGTGGACGCAACCTACCGGACACCGCCGGTGGTGGAGCGATTCCAGCTGCCGCAGCAATCCTACAGCATCACCTCGAAACAGATCGACGAGACGATCAATCTCAAGGACCCGGAGGATGCCGTCAAATACATGCCGGATCTGTTTGTTCGCAAACGCAATGACGGCGACAACCAGGCGGTGCTCGCAACACGCACCTGGGGTCTCAACTCCAGCGCGCGGACGCTGATCTACTACGATGACCTGCTCGTTTCCGCGCTGATCGGTAACAACAACTCCGGTGCCTCTCCGCACTGGAACCTGATCTCGCCTGAAGCAATCCAGCGGATCGACTTCTTGGATGGACCGTTCGCGGCCGCCTATCCCGGCAACTCGATCGGCGGGGTACTCCTGATCACCTCGAAGATGCCCGACAAGCCATTCGCGGTCGCCAAGGAAACCGTCTCGGTGATGCCGTGGAACCAGTACGGCACCAAGGACACCTATGTGACCAGCCAGACCAGCGCGGCCGCGGGAAATCGCAATGGGGCGCTGTCATGGTTGATCACAGCCAACTACCTCGACAGCTATCAGCAGCCGTTGACCTATACGACGAACGCCTCACCTCCGGCCAACACGAGCGGGACCATTATAGCGCTCAACAAGCAGGGACTGCCGGCCGACGTGGTCGGTACCGGCGCGCTGGCGCACTCGCAACAGACGTCGGGAAATATCCGGCTCGCCTATGACCTCAACGCGATGGTGCAGGCAACCTACTCGTTTGGTATCTGGAACAATATCCAGCATTCCAACCCGCAAACCTACCTGACGTCGACTGTCAACGGACAGCCGACCTTTGGAGGGGTGTCTGGTTTCGCCAGCAACAAATACACTTGGGATCAGACGCATATGAGCAACGCGGTTTCGCTCAAGAGCGACAGCAACGGCACCTTCGATTTCGACTTGTCGGCATCGACCTATAACTATCTCCAGGACATCATGCTCAATCCGTTCACCGTCGCTTCGTCTGGCGTCGGCTTCTCCCAGAACGGCAAGATCACGCGGAACGACGGAACCAACTGGCAGAACGCCGATGCCAAGGGTATTTGGCGCCCGTTCGGTAGTGGTTCGCAGGAGATCAGTTTCGGTGTGCATGGCGATCGCTACGCGTTCGAAAATCCGGTCTTCGCCTCTGCGAACACGTTCCAGACGGCATCGACCGGCACTGGGCAGCTCTATTCCGATGGCTTGGGCGAGACCCGGACTGGCGCGATCTGGGTGCAGGATGCCTGGAAAATCCAGCCCAATCTGAAGCTCACCCTCGGTGGACGGCTGGAAACCTGGGAGGCGTTAAACGGTTTCAACCTCAACACGACGGCCAATGCCGTCACCGGCGCCATCACGTCAAGCAATTCACTGAATCAACCTGGACTCAACTCGACGAACTTTTCGCCGAAGGCGTCGCTGTCCTACGATCCGAACAAGGAGTGGAACATCACGGCAAACTTCGGTGAAGCCTATCGTTACCCGACCGTTACCGAGCTTTATCAGAACATCACGGTCGCCGGGGTGGCCACCTTCGCCAATCCGAATCTGACGCCCGAACAGGACCTCAATGGCGAGCTCAACATTGAACGCCACTGGAATGACGGCCGCGTCCGGCTCACGCTCTTTGAGGAGCGGGTCAACAACGCGATCATTTCACAGACCAACCTGGCCACCAATCCGGTGACGGGGGCGCAGGTGCCCACCACCACGATCGGAAACGTCGCTGCCATCAGGATGCAGGGCGTTGACTTAGCGGCCGATAAAAACAACGTGGCGATCTCCGGCCTGCAAATCTTTGGCAGCGTGACCTATGTCGATTCCCGAATCCTGTCCGATCCCAGCTTTGCCGGCACCACAAACCCGATAAACCCCAGTCTCCCCGACATAGTGGTTGGCAAGCGCGTGCCCAACGTTCCGGATTGGCGGGCCAAACTGGGTTTCACCTATCGCCCCGACGACAACTGGGCCTATACGGTGGCGATGCGTTACAGCGGCAAGCAATTCTCGACACTGGACAACACCGATATCGTGTCCCATGTCTTCGGCGCGTTCGACTACTTCACTGTCGTCGACTTGAAAGTCCATTACAACGCGACAACGAATTTCTCGTTCGATTTCGGAATCGATAACGTGCTCAACCAGCAGTACTTTCTATTCCACCCGTTCCCAGGCAGAACTTACGTCATGGCAGGGAAATACACGTTTTAGAGGCGGGGCACCCCAAGCAAGGAGCAATTCATGAGAGCGAAGATCGTAACGTCCCTGTTGGTGATCCTGACAACTTGTCTTGTCGGCTCGTTGGCGCGTGCCGAGGACGTCAAGGCAGGAGATCTCGTGATCTCGCAGGCCTGGAGCCGGGCAACGCCGAACGGCGCCAAAATCGGTACCGGCTACTTCACGATCGAGAACAAGGGAACGACTGCGGACAGACTGATCGGCGTCAGTGGCGACATCTCCGGCAAGATCGAAGTGCATGAAATGTCGATGAACAACGGCGTCATGAAAATGCGAGCCGTAGACGGGGGGCTGGTCATCGATCCCGGCAAGACCGTCAAGCTGGCGCCAGGCGGCTATCACCTGATGATCATGGATTTGAAAAACCCGCTGAAGCAGGGCGACAAGGTGCCCCTCACGTTGTCCTTTGAGAAAGCAGGCAAGGTCGCGGTCACGCTTGACGTGCAAGGCATCGGCGCCCAAGGGCCGGGCGGAGGCGATGGCATGAAGATGTCTCCCGGCATGAAGATGTGAGGCGGCAATGAACGTGAAATCAGCAGCTCTGGCGGCGGCAGTCCTGATGACGACGTGGTCCGCCCATGCCCACGTCACCCTTGAAGGCCGTCAGGCCGCGGTCGGTTCGTTTTACAAGGCGGTGTTTGCGGTCCCGCACGGCTGCGCTGGCTCCGCCACGACCAAAATTCGTGTTCAGATTCCCGACGGCGTGATTGCGGTGAAGCCGATGGTCAAGCCCGGCTGGAATGTCGAGGTCGTCAAGGGAAAATACGCCACCTCATATGACTTCCATGGCAGCAAGATTTCCGAGGGCGCCAGGGAGGTGGTCTGGAGCGGCGGCAAACTGCTGGACGACAATTACGACGAATTCGTCATCAGCACGTACCTCGCGGCGACGCTCAAGCCCGACACCGTGCTGTATTTTCCGACTGTGCAGGAATGCGAGCAGGGGGTCAGCCGCTGGATCGACATTCCCGCGGAAGGTCAGGCGGAACATGCGCATGATGCGAAATCACCGGCGCCCGGCGTCAAGCTGATCGCGAAACCCTGATCGGCCTGGACATGCGCCTTGTTGCGGGCCTTGTGACCCTGTTGTCGGTTCTTGGCTTCGCCTCCGGCGCTTTCGGACACGCATCGCTGATTTCGACCGAGCCCGGCGACGGCAGCATGATGTCGCAGGCTCCGAACACGGTACGCCTGCGATTCAATGAGCCGGTCACGCCGGCCTCGATCAAGCTGATCGATGGGACAGGCAGGGCGCGTGACGATGTGTCGGTCAGCGCGCATGATAACGTCGTCGAAATCAGCCTGCCGGATAATCTCCATGGCACCCAGCTCGTCAGTTACCGCGTGGTCTCGGCAGACGGGCATCCGGTCGGGGGATCTCTGGTCTTTTCGGTTGGCATGCCCGTCAACGAGATCACGCCGCCGTCAGATCGAGCGCCTGCGCTTGACGTTCTGATCTGGCTGGCACGGATCGGCGTCTACATCGGACTGTTTGCGGGCGTCGGCGGCACGTTCTTTGCGGTCTGGATTGCACGCGCAAACTGCCCACGCGTGATCGTGCCGGCTTTGGCGATTGGCTTTGTGAGTGCCGTTTCGGCCTGCGGACTTCAAGGCCTCGATCTGTTGGGGCTTGCGCCGGCGGACATCGTGACGTCTGCGCCATGGAAAGCCGCCGCAGCCACGAGTTTGCTGCCGTCCTTGCTCATCGCCGTCGCAGCGATGACCTTGGCGATGATGGCGCTTCGAGACATTTCAGGCAGGTCGGCGCGCGCGCTATCGGCCACGGCGATCCTCGGTGTCGGCGCGGCGCTGGCGGCCAGTGGACACGCCAGTACGGCGCAGCCGCAGTGGCTGACCCGGCCGACGGTCTTCGTGCACGGCGTCGGCGTTGCCTTCTGGATCGGAGCACTGCGCCTCTGGCTGCGATGGTGCGGTGGCCAACGGCGGCGCTGCTTGTCATCTTGAACCGGTTTTCGCGAGCAGCGATGCCGATCGTGGCGGCGCTGGCGGTAACGGGGCTCGTGCTGGCAGCGGTGCAACTGGAGAGCGTTCGTCCGCTGATCGAGACCAGTTACGGTTTGATCCTCTCGACCAAGCTCGTGCTGGTCGCGTGCCTCCTTGGCCTTGCGGCGCTGAATCGTTTCCGCCTCGCGCCGCAACTCGCCTTAAAGCCCCTCGATACAAGGGGTCTAACACGATCGATCCTTCTGGAATGCGTGGTCGCGGTGGGAATTCTCGCGGTGGTCGCCGGATGGCGCTTTACGCCACCGCCACGCGCGCTGGCGATGGCCGCCGTCAAGCCGCTGGCTGTCCACATCCACACCGATACTGCGATGTTTCAGGTTCTGATTTCGCCCGGTGCGGTCGGCAAGGACAGCCTCGTTCTGCAACTGATGGACGGCGATGCGAGTCCCCTCGTCGCCAAGGAAGCGACGTTGATCCTGAGCCTGCCGGAGCGCGGGATCGAACCCCTGCAACGCGCGGCCACACTCGGCGCCGACGGCTTCTGGCACGTGCCGGACGTCCCCATCCCCTATCCGGGCCGGTGGCACATGAGCATCGAGGCCCTGATCACCGACTTCCGGAAAGTCACGCTGGAGGAGGATTTTGACGTCCCGCCGCGCCCAATGGGGCGGTAAGCCGCCGTAAGTCTTCGGTTGTGACCCGATTGCGGCTTGGCGGCGCGGTCAAAATATCCGGCAAAAAGACAGGAAATCCGTTTGGTTAGCGGCCTTTCTTCATCCCCGCCCTTGTGTTTTTGTATCCGATCCGGTTTCACTGCCTTCCTTTCCCGATCTCTGCCGATTCCCTCTGGTGTGCCCATGCGATTGTCGCGTTTCCTGCTTCCTATCCTCAAGGAGAATCCGAAAGAGGCGGAGATCGTCTCGCACCGCCTGATGCTGCGCGCGGGCATGATCCGGCAGGAAGCGGCCGGCATCTATGCCTGGCTGCCGCTTGGCTTGCGGGTCCTGAAGAAGATCGAGCAGATCGTTCGCGAGGAGCAGAATCGCGCCGGCGCGCTTGAACTGCTGATGCCGACGCTGCAACTCGCCGACCTTTGGCGGGAAAGCGGCCGCTATGACGCCTACGGTCCCGAAATGTTACGCATCGCCGACCGGCACAAGCGCGAGTTGCTCTACGGGCCGACCAACGAGGAAATGATCACCGAGATCTTCCGCGCCTACGTCAAATCCTACCGGAGCCTGCCGCTCAACCTCTATCACATCCAGTGGAAGTTCCGCGACGAGCAGCGGCCGCGTTTCGGCGTCATGCGCGGGCGCGAATTCCTCATGAAGGACGGCTATTCGTTCGATGTCGATGAGGCGGGGGCACGGCGCGCCTACAACAGAATGTTCGTCGCGTATTTGCGCACCTTTGCGCGGATGGGATTGAAGGCGATCCCGATGCGCGCCGAGACCGGCCCGATTGGCGGTGATCTCAGCCACGAATTTATCGTGCTCGCGGAGACCGGAGAGTCCGGCGTTTTCTGTGATCGCGATGTGCTCGACCTTCCGGTGCCCGATGAGAATGTCGACTATGACGGCGACCTGACGCCAATCATCAAGCAGTGGACTTCGGTCTACGCCGCGACCGAGGACGTCCATGACGCCGCGCGCTTCGAGCGCGAAGTCACGGCGGAGAAGCGGGTGCATACGCGGGGCATCGAGGTCGGCCAGATATTCTATTTCGGCACCAAATATTCCGAACCGATGAAGGCGCTCGTTGCGGGTCCCGACGGCGCCGAAGTCGCCGTTCACGGCGGCTCCTACGGGGTCGGTGTTTCCAGGCTATTAGGCGCCATCATCGAGGCCTGCCATGATGACGCCGGCATCAAATGGCCGGAGGCGGTCGCGCCGTTCAAGGCGGTGATCTTGAATTTGAAGCAGGGCTCCGAAGATACCGATGGCGCCTGCGAACAGCTCTATCGCGAGCTGACGGCCAAAGGTGTCGAGGTTCTCTACGATGACACCGACCAGCGTGCAGGGGCCAAATTCGCCGCGGCCGATCTGATCGGCATTCCCTGGCAGATCCTTGTTGGCCCGAAGGGCCTGGCCGAAGGCAAGCTCGAACTCAAGCGGCGCTCCGACGGCAGCCGCGAAAATCTGGGTCCGGCCGAAGTGTTGGCAAGGCTGACTTGATTAAGGCTGACTTGATTGAGGCCGACTTAATTGCTGGCTTAGTTTGAGATTATCCACCGCAGGGCGCCGGGATATTAGCCGTTGTGGCTACAATTAGCCCGAATCGTGTGAAAATCGGACATGGATCAAGCCATGAGCGAGCCAGTTCATACCCCACCTTTTGCGCCATTCGAGTGGCTGCTGTCTGGTCGCTATTTGCGGGCACGCCGCAAGGAAGGCTTCATCTCGGTCATCGCCGGATTCTCGTTCCTCGGCATCATGCTTGGCGTGGCCACGCTGATCATCGTGATGGCTGTCATGAACGGCTTTCGTAAAGAGCTGCTCGACAAGATTCTCGGCCTCAACGGCCACCTTCTGGTGCAGCCGTTGGAATCGCCGCTGACCGACTGGAAGGACGTGGCCGAGCGCATCAACCAGGTTCAGGGCATCAGGCTCGCCGCACCGGTCGTGGACGGGCAGGCACTGGCGTCCTCGCCCTTCAATGCGTCTGGCGTATTCGTTCGCGGCATCCGTGCCGACGACCTCAACAACCTCACTTCGATTGCGAAGAACATCAAGCAGGGTTCGCTTGAGGGATTCGACGAAGGGCAGGGCGTTGCGATCGGCCGCCGGTTGGCCGACACACTGTCACTGCATGCCGGCGACAGCGTCACCTTGGTCGCGCCGCGGGGGGCTGTGACGCCGATGGGCACGACGCCTCGCATCAAACCCTACCGGATCACGGCCGTATTCGAGATCGGCATGTCGGAATATGACGCAAGTTTCGTGTTCATGCCGCTCGCCGAGGCGCAGGCCTATTTCAACCGCAACAACGACGTGACCGCAATCGAGGTATTCACCACCAATCCCGACAAGATCGATGCCTTTCGCAAGAGCGTCACGGAAGCGGCGGGACGGCCGGTATTCCTGGTCGATTGGCGGCAGCGAAACTCGACCTTCTTCAACGCGCTGCAGGTCGAGCGCAACGTGATGTTCCTGATCCTGACCATGATCGTGCTGGTCGCGGCGCTCAATATCGTGTCGGGCCTGATCATGCTGGTGAAGGACAAGGGCAGCGACGTTGCGATCCTGCGCACCATGGGCGCCTCGCAGGGAGCGATCATGCGGATATTCCTGATCACGGGAGCCGCGATCGGCGTTGTCGGCACGCTTACCGGCTTCCTCGTCGGCATGCTGATCTGTTTGAATATCGAATCGATCCGGCAGTTCTTGTCGTGGCTCACCAACACCGAGCTGTTTTCGCCGGAGCTTTATTTCCTCTCCAAATTGCCCGCCGAGATCGATTTCGGCGAAACCAGCGCAGTCGTGATCATGGCACTGACGTTGTCCTTCCTGGCCACGCTCTACCCATCCTGGCGTGCTGCTCGCCTCGACCCGGTCGAAGCGCTGCGGTACGAGTGAGGGGCAAAGATGGGTGAGGGGGCTGAGGAGGTA
>Ga0210389_10002367_pt1 | contig 14885 bp, 15 predicted proteins | sample IncBWH28OmetaG_FD_160127 | JGI IMG/M metagenome (GOLD analysis project Ga0210389, IMG submission 160127) | Forest soil microbial communities from Barre Woods Harvard Forest LTER site, Petersham, Massachusetts, United States - Inc-BW-H-28-O ...
GATGGAGGGATTGGCCAAGCTGAAGCCCGCCTTCGAGGGCCTCGCGGCGCTGGGCGGTTTCGACGACGTCGCGCTGCAGAAGTACCACTGGGTGGAGAAGATCAACCACGTGCACACCGGCGGCAACAGCTCCGGGATCGTCGATGGCGCGGCGCTGGTCATGATCGGCAGTGAAAAGGCGGGGGCGGCCGTCAATTCGACGCCGCGGGCGCGCATCGTGGCCACCGCCACCAGCGGAGCCGATCCGGTGATCATGCTGACCGGGCCGACCCCCGCCACGCGCAAGGTGCTCGACCGTGCCGGCCTGACCGTCGACGACATCGACCTGTTCGAGCTCAACGAGGCGTTTGCCTCGGTGGTGCTGAAGTTCCAGAAGGACCTCAACATCCCCGACGAGAAGCTCAACGTCAACGGCGGCGCCATCGCGATGGGCCACCCGCTGGGTGCCACCGGCGCCATGATCCTGGGCACGATGGTCGACGAGCTGGAGCGCCGCAACGCCCGGCGAGCGCTTGTCACGCTCTGCATTGGCGGCGGCATGGGCGTTGCGACGATCATTGAGAGGGTTTAAGCACATGTCGGACAACACGATCCAATGGGATAAGGATGCCGACGGCATCGTCACCCTGACCATGGACGACCCGTCGGGATCGGCCAATGTGATGAACGACGCGTACATCGAGTCGATGGGCAAGACCGTGGATCGCCTTGTCGCGGAAAAGGATTCGATCACCGGGGTGGTGATCACCAGTGGGAAGAAGACCTTCTTCGCCGGCGGCGACCTCACGTCCATGATCAAGGCCGGGCCGGAAGACGCCGGCCAATTCTTCGACAGCGTGGAAACGGTCAAGAAGCAGCTACGCACCCTCGAGACGCTGGGCAAACCGGTCGTCGCCGCGATCAACGGCGCCGCACTGGGTGGTGGCCTGGAGATCGCGCTGGCCTGTCATCATCGCATCGCGGCCGACGTCAAGGGCAGCCAGCTCGGCCTGCCCGAAGTGACGCTGGGTCTGTTGCCCGGTGGTGGCGGGGTGACGCGCACGGTGCGAATGCTGGGTATTCAGAACGCTTTTGTCACCGTGCTTGCCCAAGGCACCCGATTCAAGCCGGCCAAGGCAAAAGAGATCGGGCTGGTCGATGAGGTGCTCCCGACCGTCGAGGAGTTGGTGCCCGCCGCCAAGGCTTGGATAAAGGAGGAGCTCAAGGCCAACCCCGACGGTGCCGGTGTGCAGCCGTGGGACAAGAAGGGCTACAAGATCCCCGGCGGCACTCCGTCCTCGCCGGGGCTGGCGGCCATCTTGCCCTCGTTCCCGTCAAACCTGCGCAAGCAGCTCAAGGGCGCGCCGATGCCTGCCCCGCGGGCCATCCTGGCCGCCGCGGTCGAAGGTTCGCAGGTCGACTTCGACACCGCAACTCGCATCGAGAGCCGTTACTTCACTCAGCTGGTCACCGGCCAGGTCGCCAAGAACATGATCCAGGCGTTCTTCTTCGACCTGCAGCACATCAACTCCGGCGGCTCCCGGCCCGAGGGGATCGGCAAGACCCCGATCAACAAGATCGGTGTGCTGGGCGCAGGCATGATGGGCGCCGGCATCGCTTACGTCTCGGCGAAGGCCGGCTACGACGTCGTGCTCAAAGACATCAGCCTCGAGGCCGCGCAGAAGGGCAAAGGCTACTCCGAGAAACTGGAAGCCAAGGCGCTCGAGCGGGGCCGCACCAGCCCCGAGAAATCCACGGCACTGCTGGACCGGATTACCCCGACGGGCGACCCGTCCGACCTCGCCGGCGTCGACTTCGTGATCGAGGCCGTGTTCGAGAATCAGGACCTCAAGCACAAGGTGTTCCAGGAGATCGAAGACGTCGTCGAGCCCAACGCGGTGCTCGGGTCCAACACCTCGACTCTGCCGATCACCGGTCTGGCGACCGGCGTCAAACGCCAAGAGGACTTCATTGGGATCCACTTCTTCTCGCCGGTCGACAAGATGCCGCTGGTGGAAATCATTAAGGGCGAGAAGACATCTGACGAGACGTTGGCCCGCGTGTTTGACTACACCCTGGCCATCGGCAAGACGCCGATCGTCGTCAACGACAGCCGCGGGTTCTTCACCTCCCGGGTCATCGGCACGTTCGTCAACGACGCGCTGGCCATGCTCGGGGAGGGCGTCGAACCGGCCAGCATCGAGCAGGCGGGTTCCCAGGCCGGTTACCCGGCGCCGCCGCTGCAGCTGTCCGACGAGCTCAACCTGGAGCTGATGCACAAGATCGCGGTCGCCGGCCGCAAGGCTGTCGAGGACGCCGGGGGCACCTACCAGCCGCACCCGGCGGAAGCCGTCGTGGAAAAGATGATCGAGCTCGGACGGTCCGGCCGGCTCAAGGGCGCGGGTTTCTACGAGTACGTCGACGGCAAGCGAACCCGCCTCTGGCCGGGTCTGCGTGAGGTGTTCAAATCCGGGAGTTCGCAGCCGCCGCTGCAGGACATGATTGACCGGATGCTGTTCGCCGAGGCCCTCGAAACACAGAAGTGCCTTGACGAGGACGTGCTGACGTCGACGGCCGACGCCAACATCGGGTCGATCATGGGCATCGGCTTCCCGCCGTGGACCGGTGGCAGTGCGCAGTACCTCGTCGGCTACTCGGGGCCGGCCGGTACCGGCAAGGAGGCCTTTGTGGCCCGGGCGCGTGAGCTGGCGGACAAGTACGGCGAGCGCTTTCTACCGCCGGACTCGCTGCTCAACTGAAACCGCGGGCTCAGCCGGTGCGTTGCAGCACATAGCAGTGCACCACGAATCGGTTGCGAACCCACGCGACCGGTGTAAATCGGTTGGCGGGTCCTTCGCCAAACGGCATTCGTTCATCGGTCGCCGACAGCAGCTTCCATGCCGGCGTGAACCGGTGCTCGACCTCCGCCTCGTCGAGTCCCAGAAATCCGATCGGGCCACCGGGTTTGGCGGCGACGATCAACAGCCGTGCGCCAGGGGCGGCGGCCGCTGTGATCTCCCGGACATAGAGGTCACGGTCGTCGTTACTCATACCGTGAAGGCAGCCGTTGTCGACGATCAACTGAAACGGTGTATCGAGTCCGGCTTGGCTTAGATGTGTGACGTCGGCGTGGATGAAGTCGACCGGCACGCCGGCAGTACGTGCCTTGGCGCGGGCCTTATCGAGCGCCTTCGGGACGAAGTCGACCCCCGTGACGTGCCATCCATGCCGGGCGAGGTATACCGACGAGTCCCCGGTGCCGCATCCGACGTCCAGCGCCGCTGCCGGCGGCAAAGCCGGTACATCAGTGGTTCCCTCGATCAGCTCCCGCAGCCGCTCCGAAAGCGCATGACCGTCCCACGGGGTGAAGCCGAGCCCGTAAAAGATCTGGAACAAGCTGTGTCGAGAAGCCATGACTCACGGTATTCCGCGTAGCCGCTAGCCGGCTACCGGCGAGCTGTACTCCTTGAACTGCATCGAGTCGTAGAGTCGCACCCCTTTGGTGTTCAGTTTTGCGACTGCTTTGGTGAGCCCGGCGGGCAGCAACGAGATCACTTGCGCGCCACGGGTCAGCGCCCAGACTCCGGCTCTTGAGTTCGGAACGAGGCTCTTGGCGATTCCGCGCGCCATAGCGCGGCTGCGCCGCACCGGATCCGCCATCTCCCGCTCATATGCCGCGAACGCCCGCGCGTAGTCTCCGCGCGCTTGCGCCAATTCGCCCGCCAGCACATAGGCGCCCAGCACGGCGATGCTGGTGCTGCCGCCTACCGCGGGCCCCGGGCAGTATCCGGCATCGCCGACCAGCGTGACGCGTCCGCGCGACCAGGTGTCCAACCGCAACTGCGTGATCGAGTCGAAGTAGAACGTCGGTGTGCGGTCGAGCTCGTCAAGCCACCCGTCCACCGTTGCATGCATCCCCGCGAACGCGGTGCGGAGTAATTCCTGCTGCCGCAGGGCGTCTCGGTAGTGATATTCGAGTTCTTGATTGCTGCGGAACATGAACAATGCCCGCGCGTCATCCAGCGGCTGTGCGGTGTAGATTCCCGCGAGCCGGCCCACACCGACGTGGACGACCATCTCCCCTTCGCGCGCAAGGGTTTTGGGTACCGACAGAACCGCCAGATAACCGCCGAGGAACTGGGTGCGGCCGGCGTCCTGGCCAAAGACGAGGCGCCGAACGTTCGAATGCAGCCCGTCGGCGCCGATCACCACGTCGAACCAGCGTGGCGCCGCGTGTTCGAAGGTCACTTCACCGTCGGGGGAGATGGCCGTGATCGAATCGCCGAACTGATACTCGACATGGTCGCGTCCAGCTTCGTAGTAGGCCTCGCTGAGGTCGTCTCGCATGATCTCCACGTGCCGGTCGGAGGTGGCGCCGACGACTTTGGTGAGATCGATGCGGGCCGCCCGCCGCGCGCCCTCGCGATACATCGTCAACGCGTCGGTGCCGGTGGCCAGCGCCTCGATCTTGGGCAACACACCCATCTTCTCCGAGATCTCCATGGCCGGCCGGAACAGGTCAACGGCATGACCACCCGTCTTCCGTAGTGCCGGCGCGCGTTCGACGACAGTCACTTCGAACCCGTACCGCGTAAGCCAGTACGCGAGCACCGGCCCGGAGATGCTGGCACCGGAGATCAGAATCCGCATGGCAACCCCCGCACTTACTTAACGTTCGGTAAGTGTATCATGCATACTTACCGATCGGTAAGTCAGTTAAGCTCGAAGAGTGAGTCCGCCACGGTCAGACACCAGGCAGCGAATCCAAGACGTGGCGCGCGACCTGTTTCTGCAACAGGGCGTGCAGCGCACCAGCCTGCAGGATATCGCGGACAAGCTGGGAATCACCAAACCCGCCTTGTACTACCACTTCTCGTCGCGGGAAGACTTGGTGCGCAGCATCCTGGTGCCCCTAATCGATGAAGGCGAGCAATTCGTCGATGAGCAGGAGGCTCGCGGCCATACCGATGCGCGCGAGTTGTTGGAGGGCTATTTCGATTTCCACTACCGGCACCGCGAGGACCTGGTGCTGGTGCTGGCCGAATTGACAGCGCTGGCCGACCTTGGCCTCATCGACAAGGTGCTGGCTTGGCGTGACCGCCTGGGCAAGCTGGTGTTCGGCCCGCGGCCGACGCTGGCGCAGTCCACCCGCGCGGTGGTGGCGTTCGGCGGTTTGCAGGACTGCTGCCTGCAGTTTCCCGACACCCCGTACAAGGAGCTACGTGCGAACTCGGTGGAAGCCGCACTTGCCGCACTGGGCAAGTGAGGCCAGGCCCGGGCGATCTGCAACGTGACCATGCCGAAATAGTTCCTGACACAGAAACTCTCGTGCGCGCTGGCGTTATGCGGTGCTCTGGTCCTGGGCGTTTTGGGTGAAGATGTCGCCGGAGCTTGGGTTGGTGTCGTCGTCGACGTTGATCGCGCTCGCCGCACCAGATGTGTTCTGCGCGAGCTGCATACCGATGGGAGCCGTGAGGGGTGCCGGCCCAGATGCGGTATTGGCGTCTGTGGCACTCGGCCCCGCGGCGCTGAATAATGCGAGCGTCGCGACGGCGGCTGCGCCGGCGAACAGCAACTGCATCACACGGATTTGCCGACGCCGCGCGTCGGCCGAATTGCTTTCGTTGGCATGTGAGGCGGATCGCTCATTTGTCATGCATCACATGTACAGCCTGACTGCCAGGAGCGCGCTGAGGCCTTGTTATTCGTTCACTGTGAGGTTGGGGCGGCACGGCGCCAGCATCGTCGACAGCTAGAGTCACTAACCATGCGCTTCGGACTGTTCATTCCGCAGGGTTGGCGGATGGATCTGGTCGGCATCGACCCCGCAAGCCACTGGGCGGTGATGCGCGACCTGGCCGCCTACGCGGACGGCAGCGCGTGGGACTCGCTGTGGGTCTACGACCACTTCCATACCGTCCCGCTGCCCTCGGGCGAGGCCACGCACGAGGCGTGGTCGCTGATGGCGGCGTACGCGGCGACGACGTCGCGGATCAAGCTCGGTCAGATGTGCACGGCGATGAGCTACCGCAATCCGGTCTACTTGGCCAAGGTGGCGGCCACCGCCGACATCATTTCCGGCGGCCGAATCCAAATGGGTATCGGTGGCGGCTGGTACGAACATGAGTGGCGCGCTTACGGTTACGGCTTTCCTTCGGCGGGCGTACGGCTGGGCCGGCTGGATGAGGGTGTGCAGATCATGCGCGACGCCTGGCGGGACGGCAAAGTAAGTTTCGACGGTAAGCACTACCAGGTCGATGGCGCGATTGTCGCACCGAAGCCGTTGCAGGACAATGGCATTCCGTTGTGGATCGCCGGCGGTGGCGAGAAGGTGACCCTGCGCATCGCCGCGAAGTATGCGCAGTACACCAATTTCACCCCTGCGCTCCCGGAGTTTGCGCACAAGTCCGAGGTGTTGGCAGAGCACTGCCGCGAAGTCGGCACCGACTTCGACGCGATCGTGCGCTCGGCCAACTTCAGTGTGATCGTCGGCACCTCCGGCGCCGAAATCAACGACCGGCAGCAGCGCATCCGCGATCGGCTTTCCGGCTATGTGCCCGACGCCCTGCTGGATTCGATGATCGCCGTCAGCAGTGGCCCTGATTCGACCACGGGGACACCGGAACAGGTGGTCGAGCGGATCGGCAAAGTCCGCGAGCTCGGGTGCGACTACGCGATCTGCTACTTCCCGGAAGCCGCCTATGACCGCTCCGGCATCGAGTTGTTCGAACGCGAAGTGATTCCCGCCCTGAGCTGAGCTAGACGTCGGCGGTGACGTACCTGGTCTTGACCGGAGGTGCGGCCAGCAGCGGAGGAAGTTCGGTCACTTTGCCTTCGCCGGCACGGAATTTGCGGTAGGCCTCGTCGTGCTCGACGGTGTCCCAGAGCTCGTAGATAAGCCAGTGCGCTTCGTCGTCCTGATCGACGAGCACGTCGGTGCCGCTGTTCCCGTCGAACGCCCGGGTAACTTGCAGCGTCCTGCGCATCAGGTCGCGCCCCGCAGACACGGCGTCGGGCTTGAATCTGAGTTCGAGTATCACCGTGACCGGCATAGTTGCCTCCTCGCACCGGAGTCGGGTTCCCCGTTTGGGGCTCCGACACGATAACCCCCAGTGATATGCCGACGGCCGGCGGGCTCGGTCGGCGCCAGTCACATTTGCCACACACGTCTCTCGGGTGAGGATGTCCAGTGTGCCCGCCTCCGCGCGACAATGGCGGTCGTTAGCCCAGAGGCGACCGGGTTGTCGCTCAGAGGTGGGCAAATTCGGTCGTCTGCGCCAGCAACCCGTGGGGCCAGTGAGGCATGGCCGGTCGCCGAGCCATCGGCGAGAACGTGGTTTCCATTTTTCTCGAATGCTGTTGTACCTTTTAGGAAGCGCATATGTGTTGCGGAAGACGGAGGACTCCTCGATGCAGAAGGCACTCGCCCCCGAAATCTCCACCTGGCCCGACGAGAACCCGCAGCTGATCGGAAGTCGATGCGGCACCTGTCGTGCCACGACGTTCCCGGTGCAGCAGTGGTGTCCGCGCTGCAGTGGCGGTGAGATGACCGAGTTGTTGTTGCCGCGCCGCGGAACCCTGGTGGCGTGGACCACCCAGGGTTTCCCGCCCGGGGCTCCTTACGCCGGTCCCACCGGCAAGGATTTCGTGCCGTTCGGCGTCGGCCTGGTCCAGCTTGGCCTAGGAGAAGACGCTGTCATCCGCGTCGAGGGCCGGCTGACCGAGAACGACCCGGCCAAGCTGCGGTTCGGCCAGGAGGTCGAACTCACCATGGTGCCGTTGACCACCGACGAAGAGGGCGCCGACGTCATGACCTTCGCGTTCCGGCCGGTCTAGTGGCGATCGCGAGCGCGGCCGTGGCGATCGCGAGCGCGGCCGTGGCGATCGCGAGCGCGGCGAAGCCGGGCGAAGTGGGTCGCCACCATCTATCCAGAAGGAGGCCGCGATGACCAACGACGTAGCCATCATCGGCGTGGGCCTGCATCCCTTCGGCAGGTTCGACAAGACCGCGATGCAGATGGGGGCCGAGGCCATCCAATCCGCGCTGACCGACGCCGGCGTGGACTGGAAGGACATCCAGTTCGGCTTCGGCGGCAGCCACGAGGTGTCCAACCCGGACGCGGTGACCCGCTTGGTCGGTCTGACCGGCATCACGTTCACCAACGTCTTCAACGCCTGTGCCACCGCGGCCAGTGCCATTGCGCAGACCGCCGACACCCTCCGGTTGGGCAGGTACGACATCGGCATCGCCATCGGCTTGGACAAGCATCCGCGCGGCGCGTTCACCGATGACCCCGCCAAGCTGGCGCTGCCGCAGTGGTACGCGCAGAACGGGCAGTTCGTCACCACCAAGTTCTTCGGGATGAAGGCGAACAAGTACCTGCATGACCACAACATCTCCCAGTCCACGCTGGCCAAGGTCGCCGCCAAGAACTTCCGCAATGGCGCTTTGAACCCAAATGCGTTTCGCCGCAAGCCGATTCCCGAAAACGAGATCCTCAACTCGACGGTACTCAACTATCCGCTGACTCAGTACATGTTCTGCGCGCCCGACGAGGGCGCCGCCGCTGTGGTGATGTGTCGCGCCGACATCGCGCACAGGTTCACGGACAAGCCAGTGTATCTGCGAGCCTGCGAGATCCGGACCCGGCGTTACGGCGCCTACGAGGTGCACGCCACGTCGGCGCCGCTGGACGAGGACGCCTCGCCGACCGTGTATGCGGCCAAGGCCGCCTACGAAGCGGCGGGCATCGGGCCCGAGGATGTCGACATCGCGCAGCTGCAGGACACCGACGCCGGCTCCGAGGTGATCCACATGGCCGAGACAGGTCTGTGCGCGGACGGCGAGCAAGAGAAACTGGTGGCCGACGGCGCCACCGAGATCCACGGCTCGATCCCCGTCAACACCGATGGCGGGCTGATCGCCAACGGCGAGCCGATCGGCGCGTCAGGATTGCGGCAGATGCACGAGCTGGTTCGCCAGTTGCGCGGCGAAGCGGGCGAGCGTCAGGTGCCCGGCAACCCGCGCGTCGGCCTTGCTCAGGTGTACGGGGCACCCGGGACCGCCTCGGCGGCCATCCTGTCGCTGTAGATCGCTCGCGGGGCGGCCCTAAATTGCCGGGCCCAGCAGGTCGTCCGCATCTCGAATGATGTAGCCGTAGCCCTGCTCTGCCAAGAAGCGCTGGCGGTGCGCGGCATACTCGGCGTCCAGGCTGTCGCGAGCCACCACGGAGTAGAAGATGGCGCCTCCGCCGTCAGACTTGGGCCGGAGCAGCCGGCCCAGCCGCTGAGCCTCCTCTTGCCGTGAGCCAAAGGTCCCCGAAACCTGCACCGCCACAGACGCTTCCGGCAAGTCGATGGAGAAGTTGGCGACCTTGGACACCACCAGTGTGGACACCTCGCCGCGGCGGAACGCGTCGAACAGCGCTTCGCGATCCTTGGTTCGGGTGGACCCCTGGATCACCGGAGCGTTCAGCTCGGCGCCCAGCTCGTCGAGCTGGTCGAGGTAAGCGCCGATCACCAGGGTCTGCTCGCCGGGATGTTTCTGCAGAATCGATTTGACCACAGCAATTTTGGTGTGCACCGTCGAGCACAGCCGGTACCGTTCTTCGGGTTCGGCGGTGGCGTAGGTCATTCGCTCGCTGTCGGTCATGGTGACCCGGACTTCGACACACTCCGCCGGCGCGATCCAGCCCTGGGCCTCGATGTCTTTCCACGGCGCGTCATAGCGCTTCGGGCCGATCAGGGAAAACACGTCGCCCTCGCGGCCGTCTTCGCGAATCAACGTGGCGGTCAGGCCCAATCGTCGCTTGGACTGCAGGTCGGCAGTCATCCGGAACACCGGCGCAGGCAACAGATGCACCTCGTCGTAGATGATCAGCCCCCAATCGCGGCTTTCGAAAAGCTCCAGGTGCCGGTACTCACCCTTGGTGCGGCGGGTGATCATCTGGTAGGTCGAGATGGTGACGGGCCGGATTTCCTTGCGTTCTCCGGAGTATTCGCCGATCTCGTCCTCGGTCAGCGAGGTGCGCGCAATCAGCTCGCGTTTCCATTGCCGGGCGGCGACGATGTTGGTGACCAGGATCAGCGTCGTCGCACCGGCCTTCGCCATCGCGGCCGCTCCGACCAGCGTCTTGCCGGCACCACACGGAAGTACCACCACTCCGGAACCGCCCGCCCAGAACGAGTCGGTGGCCAGCTGCTGGTAATCGCGCAGCTGCCAGCCGTCCTCGTGCAGGCTGATCGGGTGTGCCTCACCATTGACGTAACCGGCGAGATCATCTGCGGGCCAACCGATTTTGAGCAGCATCTGCTTGACTCGACCGCGCTCGCTGGGGTGGATGATGACGGTGTCAGCATCGATGCGGGCGCCGAGCATCGGTGCGATCTTCTTGTTGCGCAGCACTTCCTCGAGCACCGCGCGATCGAAGCTCACCAGCGTCAGGCCGTGCGCCGGGTGTCTGACCAGTTGCAGCCGGCCGTAGCGGGCCATGGTGTCGACGATGTCGACCAGCAGCGGCTGGGGCACCGCGTAGCGCGAGTAGGAGACCAGCGCGTCGACGACCTGTTCGGCGTCATGGCCGGCGGCTCGGGCGTTCCAGAGCGCCAGCGGGGTGATGCGGTAGGTGTGCACGTGTTCGGGTGCGCGCTCCAGCTCGGCGAACGGTGCGATGGCGGCACGCGCCGCGCCGGCCAGCTCGTGGTCCACTTCCAGCAGCACCGTCTTGTCGGACTGCACGATCAAAGGCCCGTCAGTCAATGGCGCCGCTCCTCCTCATCACTGCGTTCTGCGTCGTCGCCGGCGCGAATCATCTGCCCCATTATTCAGTCGTCGGCCGACACCACCGAGGTGATGCGGTGGATGGCGAAGTCTCGCAGCCGCCCGGACGCGGAATCGAACGCCACTAGCTGCGCGCCGCGCACGGTGATCGGAGATACCACCCGCTGGGTGGCCACGCCGGCGGCGTCCAGGTACCTGATCATCAACGTGTCCCGGTCTTTGGCCGCGCGCTGCAACAGCGACATGGTGACCGCCGGGTCGATGCGGATATTGCCGAAGGGTGCGGCGGTCACCTTACGCAGCACCGAGACGACGGCGCTGAGTGTTTCGCTGCTTGGGCGCGGCAGGGGGCGGTACGGGCGGCGCTGCTGCGGCGCGGGCACCCGCGCTCCGCGAGGCCGGACATCGACGATGGACCCGGTGGAGTCTTCAGCCGCCGGGGCGAAACCCGCGGCCCGCAACGCGACCAGAACGTCGGCGATCGGCGCGGGCGACACTGCCACCGTGGGCGCCAGCGCGCGCAGCTGCAGCTCTTCAGCGGCCGCCACCGCCTGCGCCAACAGCGCGGGGTCCTCGCACCGTACGAAGGAAGCGGCCATTCCGATGCGGAGTTGACCATGCCGACGTGCGACGTCGTCGATCAGGTAGGTAAGCCCTTGCGGCACCGGAGTTTTGGAATGCCTGCGGAAAAGTTCGTGCATCCAGTTACGAGTCTTGCCGATGTCCAGAGCGTGCCGGATCGACTGCTCGCTGATGCGGTACACCATCGCCGTGCCGGCCGATTCGACGGTGGCGACCGAGGCAAGGTCTTCGGCGAGGTCGCGTTGGAGTGGCCCGGGTACGACGACGGTCAGGTCGGCCTGCACCAGAAAGTGGTCGACCGGTGCGGGCAACGCACGCGCCATCGCCTCGACCGCGACCTCGGGCGCGACGGCTTCGTCCAGCAGCGCGCGCCCGGGCGTGCTGATCGCACCGCGGCCTGCCAGACCCATCGCGTGGCTCTCGGCCAGCAGATCGGCGACGGGGTGCGGCTGCAGCCGCCTGGTCCAGCGCGGACGCCGCCAGATCAGCGCCGCCGAGGCGGCTGACGCATCGACGCCGGCACCGGGGGGCAGCTCGGAGAGCATGCCCAACAGCAGCCGGCGATCCAGCGGAGCGGCCGTCGAGTAGAGCGAATCAGTTAGAGCGCCATATGGTTTCGCATCCGGACCGCGACCGCCGATCAACGCCGGCCGGGCCGGCAACTCGAGCCAGGTGCTAGCCAACAGGTGCCAGCGTTCGGCGGGGGACATCGCTGCAAACCGTTCGGTGGCAACCGTTGGCGCCCAATAAGGAGCATCGCCGTCAAGCGGCTGCGGATCGGGCATGCCGCTGGCGATCAATCCGGCCGCCGCCGCCACCTCGAGGATCAGGCCCAGCCGGGGTTCCCCAATGCCGGTAGCTTTGGCCAGCCGCTTGACGTCACGAATTCCCAGTCCGCCGCTGCGTAGTTCGGAAACCGGTGCAGCGCCAAGGGTTTGAAGTAGAACGTCGATCTCTCGCAGCAGGTCGATGACGGCTCCGGCGGCCGCTGCATCGACATCGTCGGGCGTGGTTTTCGATGCCACCGGATCGGGCGCCGTCAGCTGCATGGGTCCGGGATTTTCGCCGCGCAGCACCTGCCCGACGTGGCGGGGCAGGATCACCGTCTCTGCATCGATGCGTCGCAGCAGGCCCATCGCAAGCAACTGTGGCACCGGCCGATCCGCGGGAGCACCGGGCGCGGCGTCACGGGTGCGGCCCATCGGAGAACCTTCGAGCAGTTTTTCCAGCACTTCGAGCTGGGCCTGGTCGAGGCCGTCGATGAGACCAGCGATCTGTTCGCCGGTGTGTGAACTGTCCTCGAGCATGACCTGCCCTGGATGCCACGGCAATGCGGAGGCGGCGTCGGCGGCCACTCGGAGCGAGGCTTCGCCCCAAACGAGGGCACGCGACCTGAGGTCATCGAGCGCGCCCACCACATCGGCTTCGGGCACCCGGTCACCGATGAGCGCGAGCAGCTTTGCGGTCGATACCGGCGCCGAATCGGCCTGCAGCACCAGCAGCGCGTCGAGCACTGCGAGCCGTAAGAAATCGAGATCGTCGGTGGCAGCCTTCACCGACTGACGAGCCTGTGCGCGCGCGGCGAGCGCGGCGATGCTGCCGGGTGGGGGCTGGGCCAGGTCCGGGCGCAATTCCAGCAGTCGGATCAACCGATCGTCGGGCAAGTCGGCCAGCCAGGACCCCAGCGGGATATCCGGGGTGTTGTCGGTCATTGCTGACCAGCGTAAAGCAGTCAGCCGACGCGAAGGTTGCGATCGAGACCTGGTGGTTGACGTGCAATGGTTCCGCCGGCTCAGGGGAGGACGGGCAACTTCGAGTAACGCCTTGCGCGACACGCGGGGGTGCGACCTGTCAGAATGATCCCCGTGGCGGACATTGCTGAGGACAAGGCGAGCAAAACAAGGTACGTCGACAATGGCTGGCCGACGACGGACCCCGACGACCACGCGGTGAGCGAACTGGTGAGCGATCGAACGGGTGCGTCATCACCGTTCGGCGAACTGGTGTTTCCGCTGCCAGCGACCGACCTGCCCTACGTTCACCCGGTCACCGTCGTCAACAGATAGGTCGCCCGGATGGCTAGGGCCTCTGAGGCCGCTAAGCCCTCGGCGGCCTGGGCGTCGGGGGAATCACGCCCGGGCACGCTGTCGCACCTGGATGAGCGGGGGGCGGCGCACATGGTCGACGTAACTGGAAAGGGAGCCACCAAGCGCACCGCAGTTGCCGCGGGCGCCCTGCGTACCACGCCGCAGGTGGTGGCGCTGATCTCGACCGGTGGCCTGCCTAAGGGTGATGCGTTGGCCACCGCTCGGGTGGCGGCCATTCTGGCAGCGAAGCGCACCAGCGACCTGATCCCGCTGTGCCACCAGCTCGCGCTCACCGGGGTGGACGTCGATTTCGTCATCGGCGAATCGGACATCGAGATCACCGCGACGGTGCGCAGCACCGACCGTACGGGCGTCGAAATGGAGGCGCTGACCGCGGTCAGTGTGGCCGGGCTCACGCTGTACGACATGATCAAAGCGGTTGACCCCGCCGCCCGTATCGATGACGTTCGGGTGCTTCGCAAGCAGGGCGGCAAGAGTGGAAGTTGGACACGGTGACGAGCCGCCGATCCGCACGCGTAATCATCGCCTCGACCCGCGCGGCGGCCGGCGTCTACGACGACAGATGTGGGCCAATCATCGCGGAATGGCTTGAGCAGCGGGGGTTTTCGGCGGTGCAGCCCCAGGTGGTCGCCGACGGGCAGCTCATTACCAAAGCCCTGCTCAGCGGGGTCGACGCGGGAGTCGACGTGATCATCACCTCGGGGGGTACCGGCATCTCCCCAACCGACAGCACCCCCGACCAGACCGTGGCGGTGCTGGACTACATGATTCCCGGGCTGGCGGACGCCATCCGGCGGTCCGGTCTGCCGAAGGTGCCGACGTCGGTGCTTTCGCGTGGCGTGTGCGGAGTGGCCGGCGGGACACTGATTGTCAATCTGCCGGGTTCACCGGGTGGGGTGCGAGACGGCCTCGGGGTGCTCGCCGATGTGCTCGACCACGCGCTCGATCAAATTGCGGGCGGGGATCATCTGCGATGACACGCGTCCTGCGTGCCGCAATGACCGAAGAGCCGATCTTTCTCGCAGAACACGAAGAATTGGTCGGCCATCAGTCGGCCGGAGCGATCGTCGGCTTCGTTGGCATGATCCGCGATCATGACGGTGGCCGCAGGGTAGTGCGGCTGGAGTATTCGGCGCACCCGTCGGCTGCGCAGGTCATCGCCCAACTCGTGGCCGAGGTCGCTGAGGCCAGCGGGGTGCGCGCCGTCGCGGCCAGCCACCGCATCGGCGCGTTGCACATCGGAGAGGCGGCGCTGGTGGCCGCAGTCGCGGCCGACCATCGACAGGCCGCGTTTGAGACCTGCGCACGACTGGTCGACACCATCAAGGCGCGGCTGCCGGTGTGGAAACACCAGTTCTTCGACGACGGAACCGAAGAATGGGTGGGCTCGGCCTAGAGCGGCGACGATGCAGCCCGCGCGGGGTGAGGTGGGGGTC
>Ga0210389_10002368_pt1 | contig 14882 bp, 21 predicted proteins | sample IncBWH28OmetaG_FD_160127 | JGI IMG/M metagenome (GOLD analysis project Ga0210389, IMG submission 160127) | Forest soil microbial communities from Barre Woods Harvard Forest LTER site, Petersham, Massachusetts, United States - Inc-BW-H-28-O ...
CGCGAGGCTCGAAATCTTCGGGCTGACTGTAGTTCATTGCAGCACCTCGTCAAACCCCCGCAGTCGGCCTCACCGTCGTCGGAAGGCAAAGCGGGAGCAATTGCATGTTCATCAAGTCAACCCAAAGCGCGCACATAAATTCGCTACGCTGTCGAAATCCATATCCAACTCATACTTTTGAAGAAGCGGGACCGCTTTGGTTCTGTCGGGCCAGATTGCGCGCAATTCACGAAAGTAATCTTCGAAACCGCCGGGTGAAATTACTTCGATGATTTCGCACGGCGTGTCACCCGTGTTCCAGAATGTATGCCACTGCCCTCGCGGCTTAAATACCCATGTGCCTGCCTCGGCTTTGACAACGTCGTCACCCAGCAACGCACCGAAGGAGCCGATCAACACATAGGAATGTTCATCTTCGCGGTGGTGACGGTGCAACGGCGCCGCCAACGTGCGCGGCGGCAGCTGGTGATGAACTACGGAGAAGCGGCCGCCGGTTTGCGAGCCATTTATCTTCCAGTGTGTGCCGAGGCGGCCAGTGTCAAACTTCTCACCTGCCCAAACGGTAGTGAACCGGATGGAGACGGTGATCGACCCAAAAACCTGCATTCCATGTTATCGAAGCTCCCTCAACGCGTGCGAACGCATCCAAGCGAATGCCGAACGTTACTTTGCCATGTTGATGATCTTGGCCTGGGTGAATGCCTCGAGTCCCTCTTGTCCGAATTCGTTGCCGACACCTGATTGCTTGGCGGCACCAAAGGAAACATCGAGTGACACGTCCAGAAACTTGTTAATCCAAACAATGCCGGTATCGATCCTGGCTGCCACCTGGAATGCCCGATCGAGATCCTTCGCCCAAACCGTTCCGCCGAGTCCATATTCCGAGTCGTTGGCGCGCGCGATCACATCGTCGACGTCCGAATAGCGCAGCACCGGAACGATCGGACCGAACTGCTCCTCCGTCACCAGTCGTGCGTCGTCGGGGATGTCCCGGACGATCGTTGGCTGAATAAAGTAACCCTTCCGGCTGAGAACCTCGCCGCCGGCAACGATCTTGCCGTTCCGCTTGGCGTCCTCAAGGTAGCCCTTAACCTTCTCGAACTGCGCCTTGTTCTGCAGCGGGCCCATCTGCGTCCCCTGCTTCAGCCCATCACCGACCACTGACGCGCGCGCCAAACGTCCCAGTTCCTCGCAAATCTGGTCATACTGCGAATCATGGACGTAGAGCCGCTTAGCCCCAAGGCAGATCTGGCCGGCGTTCATCGTCGCGGCAACGAGCAATTTGGGGGCGACATCGATTGGATCGACATCATCGAGCACAATCGCGGCGTCGTTGCCACCTAGCTCCAGGATCAACCGCTTCAACGTTCCGGCGACGCTGCACATCACTTTCTTGCCGGTCGCGGTCGAGCCGGTGAAGGCGACCTTGGCCACATCGGCGTGGCTCGAGAGCGCATCTCCCAAGTCATTGTGATCGACGATGACGTTGATCACGCCCGCGGGCAGGATCTCGCCACAGATCTCCCCAAGCCGGAGCGTCGTCAGCGGCGTCGTTGGCGCCGGCTTCGCGACCAGCGTGTTGCCGGCAAGCAGCGCCGGTGCCACCTTAATGGCGAGCAGGAGCATCGGGAAGTTCCACGGCACAATCGCCGCGACCACGCCGAGCGGTGTGTATTGCCGCACGATTTTTTGTGTTGCGTCTTCCTTCAAGACTTTGCTTGGCAGATCGAGCGTCGCGTGGTGGCGAATAATGCGGATGGTAAAGCCGATCTCCCAGTGCGCCTCAGGAAGCGGCTTGCCCTGTTCCAAAGTTAACAACTGCGCGAACTCGTCTTGTCTCGCTTCCAGTGCGTCGGCCAACTTTACCAGCAGCGCACCGCGCTCGCGTATCGGCTTGGCCGACCAGGCGGGGAACGCCGCCTTGGCAGCGGTGATCGCCTCGTTAAGCTGCGCGCGGTCCGCTCGCGGCGCCTCCACCAACACTTCCTCGGTCGCTGGGTTGATGACTTCAAGCCTTGCGACGCCGGATACCAGTTTGCCGTTGATCAATAATTTGAATTCTCTCATTGCGTTCTCCTCGCTGCGCTATGTCCAATCCGATAGACGGAGGGCGACTGCGACTAGAGATGACGTCAAGTTGGCGATGGATCGATCAGACCAAGGTATCGCCGACACCTTAGGATCGGTTGGCGAGTCTCGCTGATACTTAAACTGATCTCGCGCTGCCAATCGACACACTCGAGGTCCGGACAGTCCGCACAGCTCGCTTTATCGCAGGCGCCCTATGCCGCCGCGGGCCGACACCAAAGCACAATCGAAGTTTCGCGAGAGACGAGCATTTTTCAGGAAGCTAGATCACTCCCTCGACTGTTCCGTTCTGCGGCGGTGAGCGACCAGGCTCCATCGGCTCCACTAATGAAAGGATTCACTTTGAGCAAGCGCATCGTCTACGCCAGGCTTCGCCTGCAGGTTACAAGGCGGATTTCAAGTAGCTTTCGTCGCCCCCGCTACGTGAACGATCAGCGGACGCAAGGCGATGTTCCGTGCAATGAAGCCGCTCTGAGGTCGTCAATACGCCATTTTGCGTTCTAAGCCTCCTCACGCAAGACGACGCGCGGCTTGCGTGGCTTCGAAGAAGCTCTACCCCGAGGGCAAGTTCGGCATCAGTGCGCGTAGTGACTGAGACAGAACAAGGAGAGTTGAATGATGAGTACTTACGACCCCAAGATCACAGCACTGCTGTGCATCGATTTCTACAATGACTTCCTGAGTGAGGGCGGAAAACTCTGGCCATGGGTTAAGGACATCGCCGAGGAGGTCAACCTGCTCGACAATCTTCGCACGATCGTGCGGACCGCCCGCGAGGCGGGGATCAAAGTTTACCACGTTCCGCATCATCGCTGGGAGCCGGGCGACTATGTGGGCTGGAAATACCCCTCTCCTTATCAACTCGGCGCGGCAGAGCGGCAGGCCTTTGCGAAGGACACCTGGGGTGGGACGTTCCACGACGACTTCCAGGTTCAGCCGGGCGACATCGTTGCAACCGAGCATTGGGCATCCAGCGGCTTTCCGAACACCGACCTCGAACACAATCTCAAGCGGTACGGCAAGGAAAAGATCATCTGCGTAGGTCTCCTGGCGAACACCTGCCTTGAAGCCACGGCGCGGATCGGAATGGAACTCGGCTTCCACGTCACGCTGGTTCGAGACGGTACAGCGGCCCGCTCACATGAAGCCCTGCACGCCACGCTCAACATCGACGGACCGACCTTTGCTCACGAGATTCTAACGACGGCGGAGCTGGTCTCAGCGATCGGACGCTCCACGCCAGCTGACAAATCTGCCGCCTAGGCGGATCCAAACCGAGCGCAAGCCCCGGTCGCAAATCCGTTTTCCTCGCAATTCAGCCGTGTCACTTGACGGAAAAATTCCCGGTTCGCACTTCCTGGCGCTGAATGCGGGCCCACGTATTTCGCGGGCATCAGGCGGGCGTCGTGGCCAAGCATTTGGAGAGGATTGTGGCTTCGTAGCCATAGGCCAAGGCACCGGAGCCAGGAAATCGAAACCGACTAGGGTTTCTGATACGCGACAGCAGGAGAAATAGCGCGCGCTCCGCCTTGTATCTGCTCCACCGCGACTGCATTCCGATCCGCACATGAGAGCGCGCCCGTCAAGTCGTACGAACGGATCACTTCCACCTGCTGTGTCCGCGCCGCTTCAGCACGATGTCGAACGCCGCGAAGCGGTCGTCGTCCGGCCGGCAGCTCACGCGGCGAGCCTGTCCGGAAACGGTCGCGGAGCTCGTCCGGCAGCCGCTGCTCACGCTCGATCCGACTTCTGTAAAGTTCGCCTTCCTTCTGGGTCTTCGCCCTCCCCATAGCAGGCGATAGTGGCCGATAACCTTCTCGCTGCCGCGGATCAGCAAGTATCGAACGCCGCTCATGACACGGCCCCCATGCTCGGTGAGGAAGACGAATCCATCGGAAAGGGAAATGTTACCGGGAAGGTCTCGGCAATCAGGGCATCGAGCGCGGTCTGCTCGTCGGCCATCCGCTTCTCGATGAACTCGCGCTCGAGATCGGACAACTCCGTTCGGAGCAGCCCTCGGTATCGATGGATGTTGCTGCGGTGGATACGGATACGGGCCAAGTTCGCTTCTAACATCGTTTCCATCCTGACAGTCTTCGTAATCCTTTCCGAGTATGTTCACCGCTTCAGGCCGCCGCACGCCGCTCGGTCGATCGCAGCCGCATGGGCTGTCGCCGGGCGGTGGCTGCGGACCGCCATCCAACCCGCAAAGCGCCTCCTGGATCTCGTCGATGGTGACCGGTGCCTTCAAACCGTCGGGTGCCCGCAGCGACGGGCAGGAGGCGATCGCCGAAGCGTCGGAGGCCGACGAAGCGAGGATGGCGCGCTTCGCGGCCAGGGTAAGACCTGAACGAGAGACCACGTCCCCTCGGTGCTCGAACTTGGTGCCGGGATGAAGGAGATAATCGAAATCGAAAACATTGTCGTCAAAAGCGGTCGTCGCCCGCATGGCTACCTTCTAATCCAAGACGAGTGAAGGATTGCCGCGCGGAAAGCCCGCGCGGCGCTTATCGTCCAAATCGCCTGTGTCCGGTCAGGCGGCTTTGGATTCGATCTGGGTGACGTTCCTCGTTGCAGCACCGCCGATCGCGATGCGACGCGGCTTCTTCGCCTCGGGGATCTCGCGCTGCAGGTCGATGACGAGCAGGCCGTTCTCGAAGCGGGCGTCCCGAACCTCTACATGGTCAGCGAGGGTGAACTGGCGCTTGAAATTGCGGGCCGAGATGCCGCGATGCAGGAAGGTGCGCTCTTCCTTATCGCTCTTGCGACCCTCCAAGGTCAGGACATTCTGCTCGACCGTCAGTTCGACCTCATCCGGCTTGAAGCCGGCAAGCGCGACCGAAATCTGAAAACGGTTCTCGTCGAGACGTTCGATGTTGTAGGGGGGATAGCTCTCCTCGCCCACACGCTGGGCGGCTTCGGCGAGGTCGAACAGACGGTCGAAGCCGATGGCCGACCGGGACAGGGGCGAAAAATCAACAGTGCGCATAGCCAGATCCTCCTGGGAGCAAAATGGTTACGAGCGGCACCGGACACGACCGGTGCCCGTCTCAAGTGGCGGGACCCCGATGGCATCCCGATTGCCGTAGAAATTTGGAAGGCCGAAATAAGTTTCAAGAGGCCGCCGAAAAAATTTTGACCAAGGATCTGGGACGGTTAATTGGATATTGCCGGCCTATTTCCGGGCCCGGCGCAACGCCTCCCTGAACGCAGGGGCTCGACTCCAAAATCTTTGCTCTCATGCCTTTCCCGCTGGTCCCCCAGGCGGGGAACGCCGCCTTGGCAGCGGCGATCGCCTCGTTAAGCTGCGCGCGGTCCGCTCGCGGCGCCTCCACCAGCACTTCCTCGGTCGCTGGGTTGATGACATCAAGCCTTGCGCCTCCGGATACCAGTTTGCCGTTGATCAGTAATTTGAATTTTCTCATTGCGTTCTCCTCGCTGCACTATCCGATAGACGGAGGGGCGACTGCGACTATGAGGTCCGGACAGTCCGCACAGCTCGCTCCACCGAACGCGCCCTATGCCGCCGCGGGACCGACACCAAAGCACAATCGACGTTGCGCGAGAGACCGACCATTTTTTCAGGAAGCCAGATCACTCCTTCGACTGCTCGGTTCTGCAGCCGTGAGCGACCAGTTCCCATCAGCGCCGCTAACGAAAGGATTCACTATGAGCAATCGCATCGATTACACCAAAGCTTCGCCCGCAGGTTACAAGGCGTTCGGCGGCGTGTACGTTTACCTTCAAAACTCCGGCCTCTCAAAGGAACTTATAAATATTGTCTATCTGCGGATTTCGCAAATAAACGGCTGCGCCTATTGCGTCGACATGCATTCCCGCGAACTGCTCAAGTCAGGCCTAGCGGTTGACAAGCTCGTGTTGGTATCAGCGTGGCGCCATGCAGGTGAAGTATTCAATGCTCGCGAACGCATCGCGCTCGCTTGGGCGGAAACTGTAACACGCGTAGCCGAAACCGGCGTTCCCGACGCTGACTACGAAGCCGCTGCCGCCGAGTTCAGCGACAAAGAACTCGCCGATCTCACCTATGCGATCGGTTTGATGAACGTTTTTAACCGATTGGGAGTTACGTTCCGTACGCCTCCCGCTGCTGCGTCCAAAGCTTGAGACACCCATAAGCGAGCGCTTCACGCATAGAAACGTCTATTCATTAGTGCTCGTCTTTAGCGTGTGGCCGGTTTCGATGCTTTTCCGGCCCACGCTTTCGTCAGCGGATCGAATCCGACGGCTCTTCATAGAGCTCTCAACAAACCTCAGCCCGCCGCAGGCTTGGCGAACAAACGAACGGACCTGTCACATGGCATGGGCATTACTTAGCATCGCGGGCATTCTAGAAATCGCATTCGCCCTCTGCATGAAGTGGTCCGAAGGTTTTACGCGCTTGATACCTGGACTATTTTCCTTCGTCACTGGCCTTTCGAGTGTTTTCCTTCTCTCCCTCTCGCTCCGCACGTTGCCGGTGGGGACTGGCTATGCGGTCTGGACTGGTATCGGTGCCGCGGGCACCGCGCTTCTTGGAATGGTATTGCTGGGCGACCCCGTAACGCCGACGAGAATTTTCTGCATTTGTCTCATTTTAGCAGGCGTGATCGGCCTCAAGCTAGTTTCGGGAGCGTGACAATGACTGCGTCCGATCAACAAGCGGCCGGCCAAGTGCCTCTCTGGCCGCTGGCCTTGCGAGAGCCGGTTCAAAAGGAATCTAGAATGACAGGAACTGTTCTTATAACCGGATGTTCGTCAGGCTTTGGCGAAGCAGCGGCAAAACTGTTCGCCTCGCGCGGGTGGACCGTTGTTGCCACCAAGCGGAGCGTCGACCGTGGTCAAGGGCTGCCGATTTGAAGAACATCCTCGTTCTTCGCCTTGACGTACAGGACCAGGATAGCATCGATAGTACGATTGCCGAGGCGGTCAGCCGTTTCCGGCGTATCGACGTGGTAGTAAATAACGCCGGTTATGGCCTGTTCAGTCTCTTTGAGTCAGCTTCACGCGAGGCCATTCAGAAACAGTTCGACGTCAACCTTTTCGGCGCGATGGGTGTGATCCGCTCGATCCTACCGCATTTCCGTGCCAACCACTCTGGCACGATCATTAATGTCAGCTCGGGTGCCGGTGTGTTCGGAGCGTCCATGGCGTCGATATACTGCGCATCGAAATTCGCCATCGAGGGCTTTTCGGAATATCTCTATCGTACGAGTTAGCAGGTCACGGCATCAAGGTGAAGATCATCGAGCCGGGCGCCGCGCCTGCCACGGGGTTCACGGCGCGATCCCAGGTCGAAATGGGCTAGTTTCCGGTACCCGCGGACTACAACGTATTCATGGCGCATGTCACTCAGGTTTATGAAGGCATGGCGACCGGCTCCGATCCCGACGCTGTCGGGAAGGTGGCGGAGGCGATCTTCAGCCGCGACCGATGGGGGGAACCAACTCCGTTATATCCCCAGCGACGATATCCGCCCAATTCTGGCGGCCCGGCGTGAATCGTCGGAGCAGGACTTCATCGCACTGATGCGTAGTTTCTTTCTGCCTCATCCGAGAGAAAACGCCTAAGGATCGCCTCATCATCCACACGTCCTACGCGATGCTCGTCGGAGCGATGCATTCGTCATGAGCTAAACCGGACCGTCTCCACGTCGCTCGACATCGACGGCCAGGTCCCACGCGCGGCTCGACTGGGAAATCATGGATCATAATCGTGCGGTTCGTAAAGCATCGGTGTTCTTTGAAAGATGCGGCCGCTGATAGATGTCATTGTGTGTTCAGCACGCCGTCCGGATCTTGAAGGAGACATCCAATGAAATTCAACTGTGTCGGAGCTTTCCAGTGAATGCAGCTACCTTGTCGGGACGTCATTAGGCGAAGGCGAACCCATCTCGCACAGCACACTGCTGGTTACATGTCAGCGCTGGAATATCGCATACGCGTTGATCAAGGCAGCAGAGTAAGCAGTCGCTGGAAATGCTGTTGAGGCAACGGTTGGCATCGTTGCCCCGGTAATCGTCCACCATCGACAATCACTCAAGAAAAAAGGCATAGGTCATGACCAATGTAAGAGCCGCTGCTGTGCAGATCAGTCCTGTGCTTTACAGCCGTGAAGGCACTGTGGAGAAGGTAGTGCAGAAGATCCTTGAGCTCGGTCGCCAGGGGGTACAATTCGCCACGTTTCCCGAGACGGTCGTGCCGTACTATCCCTACTTTGCCTTTGTGCAGCGGCCTTTCGAGATGGGCGCGGAACACCTGAAGTTAATTTCGCAAGCAGTAACCGTGCCGTCCGCGACGACTCAGGCCATCGGCGAAGCATGCAGGGAAGCTGGAATAGTAGTCTCCATTGGCGTCAACGAGCGCGATGGTGGTACGCTCTATAACACGCAGTTACCATTCAGCGCTGACGGCACTTTGATTCAGCGCCGCCGGAAGATTTCGCCAACTTACCATGAACGAATAGTTTGGGGGCAGGGCGACGGTTCCGGCTGTGCGCCGTTGACAGCGTTGTTGGGCGGATCGGTCAACTGGCGTGCTGGGAGCATTACAATCCGTTGGCCCGGTACGCCATCACCAGGGCATCTGTGACGAGCTGCGCTGTCATCGCCGCGTTCATCGACCAGCCAACCACCCGGCGGGAGAACAGATCGACGACGGCGGCAACATAGAGCCAGCCCTCCGCTGTCCACACATACGTGAAGTCAGCGATCCATTTGCGGTCGGAACCGGGTGCAGCTCATTCACCTGCACTTAAGTCCTAGATGAAAAGTGGGAGAGTTCTTTAGAATAGATACTCCTTCGCCATCGCCTCGGCCCTGGTCCATTCATCGTCAGTAAGCTTGACGTTCCCTACGAAATCGTTGGTGTAGATCGACGAAACCACTGGCGGGGTAGGAAGTCTCAGGAAAGTATTAACGATACGGAGTGTCTCCTCGAGCTTTGCTTGACTGTGCCATCCGAGACCATGCGTTTTGGCATCATCGGTCAGTCCAGATGCCGTGTTAATCAGAAGTGAATGTCGGGTAATTCCGCGATCTCTCTCTGTCTTACCGGATTCGGGCACCGCGCTAATGAAGTGCTCGAGTGCCTTGTCGGGATTAACGTAAGAGAAACGGAGGCCCTCCATTACGCCGTCGACGAATGCGGCAACCTGCTTTGAGGAATTTTTAATCGTCTCCGGTTGCGTCACGAAAGTCAGGCTGTAGATGTCCATGCCGTACTTAGCAAAAAAGATTGTCTCGAATGGCACATTGTCGGCTTTTAAATACGGTACGCCCGATTGAGATAACGTCGCGACTGCGTCGACTTCATTGTTAATGAGCGCTTGCATATCGACGCCGGGCTGCAGTGACACTGTACGGACTTTTGATAAGTCGATGTCATTGATCTTTGCAAATGCCGGCCACAGATTATTTGCTGCGCTGGCCGAAGTACCGCCCAGCCGCTTGCCCTCAAGATCCTTCGGCTTAACGATCCCAGACTTCTTGCTGGCGATGACGCACACGGGGGAGCGCTGGCTGACCATCGCGATCGACACCAATGGCAGACCGGCGCTCTTGGCATTAATCATGGCGCCGATGTCTGCTTGGCCGTAGTTGTATTTGCCGAGCCCAACATTCTTGGCGGCTTCGCCGGATCCAAATCCCCGGGTTATGGAAACGTCGAGTCCACGTTTTGACCAGAACCCCTCTTTTTGCGCCGCGTACATGAAGGCTACCTCCCCTTCTGGTATCCATGGCAGCGTTAAGTTTATTGTTTCAGCTGCCTGCGCGTCGAACGACACTAGGATCGGTTGCGCGACGGCGAAAGCGGTCGCCGTAGAAACGCGACGCAAAAGCGAACGCCTGGAAAGCTGTTCCGCGGCAATATCAAAAGTGTTCATAGCACCCACCTCCAAACCGAAACTAGTAGTGCTCGATGGAATAACAGATCTCGGAGTTAATTATGTAAGATATCTATGTTATGTACATAAAATGAAGCCAAGTGCAATACATCTTTTGCGAACACAGTTTGGCTTCCGTGCTGCCGATCACACCAACCAATCGGAATCCACGGTCAGCCAGTCAAGCCGTTGGACGTGTCGGCACTTGCTTGAGTGGGATGAACTCCGAACAAGTTTGCTTCAAACATTGCTCGACAGCATACATTTGCTTAGATCGAGTGCGCTGTGAGAGGGATCTAGGATGTCACGGATCGCCTGGCTATGAATGAACAGGAGCTAGGGATGTTCTCATTGGTGAGACGAAACACAAACGTTGGATAACGTGCGGGTAGCTATGTTGAATACCTTGGTTTTGGATAAGGATGTGATCGTATAGTGTTGAAAAACGAACCTATTCTGTAATCTCTTTCCGCAAAATGGCGATTATCCCATTCGTCGGCCGAAGGGCGCGACAAGGTCGGCAGGAACATTATTGATGGCTAAAGACAACCAATCACGAGGGTCACGGGGGAAGCGGCCCTCCCAGTTGACTGTGACATTGCCGCAGCTCCTAGTAGACGGATCTGATCTCGAATTCCGTGAGTTCGTCGCCGACTTTTATGCCGCTGTTGCCGGTGCGCAATCCCTACAAAGAGCGTTGGCTAAGTCTGTCGGATTGAGCTCCGCCGAGTTCTCAATACTCTTGGCGACGTGGGATCTTCAGAAGCGAGCGGCCGTTGGTGTTACGGCCGTCGCAAAGCATCTTCATGTGGCCGCCGCACATGTTACGGCAGAGGTAGGAAAGCTGGTGCGGGCCGGATATATTAAGAAGACTCAGCATCCCAAAGATACCAGAGCGGTAATTCTGGCATTGACCAAGAAGGGCGAAAAGACGTTGAACGACTTAACGCCACTGCTGCGTGATATTAATGACCGGCTGTTTGCAATCGATGCGCCAGACTCTGAGATTATTGCGAAATTCCTAAAGCATGTGGCGCATGAAATTGGTAACTCGGTAAGAACCGTGCGAAATTATCGCGATAGACCGCTCGGCTCATCGAGATAGCTTGATCGCGAACAAAAAAGATATCGAGACGTTAACCTCGGACCTTTTCACCGGAAGACTTGGTGAGCCGAGAGTAAGCTATTTAGCGGAATAGGTTTGTTTCTTCTTCGAGAAACCACGCGGAGATCCGAGTGCGACAGCTGGTGCGTGTAGAGCTGACGTTCTTACCGCTGTAACTCTATCCACTTCCTGCGCGCGTCTATCTTCGCGTCGTTCTGCGCGGCTTGAGTGAGTTTCACCGCAAAAGCGGGTGAGTAGTCAGGTCCGCAAATCCGAAAGGATCAAGGCGCCACCCGCTTTACAGGCGGATATTACTATGTAACATTGCTATGTATCATAGTAATGTGGGCGCTTAACGATCACTGCAGACCGCGCAACAGAAGGCGAATCACAAATGTCAGCTCACGCAGACTTGGTTGCCGGCAAATCATCGCCTTCGTTGGTCCAGGGCGTTCCGACGGATCTGATCATTAAGGGCGTAAGCAAGACCTATCAGGTCGATGCGGACGTAATCGAGTCGGTGCGTGATATTTCGCTCTCGATAGGGCAGGGGGAATTCGTCAGCATTCTGGGACCCAGCGGTTGTGGAAAATCTACGTTGCTAATGATGATAGCTGGGCTCGTGGCGCCAACCGCCGGAGCGTTGCTGCTCGACGGCAATCCAATCACCCGACCGCGGCGGCAAACCTCGCTGTTATTTCAAACTCCCGTTCTATTTCCTTGGCGCACAGTTCTGTCCAATGTTTTGTTCCCGGTGGAGGTCTTCAAGCTCGATAAAGAAAAATACCTCATTAAGGCCTTGAGGCTTCTGAAGATGGCAGGGCTTGCTGAATTCCAGGATCGCCTTCCGAGGCATCTATCCGGCGGGATGGTGCAACGAGTGCCCCTCTGCCGCGCGCTGATCACCGATCCTGAGGTGCTACTGATGGATGAACCTTTTAGCGCACTTGACGCGCTCAATCGCGACGACATGAACGTCCAACTCGCGAAGATATGGGAGGAGGTTCGGAAAACGGTCGTGTTCGTGACCCACAGCATCCGAGAGGCCGTATTCCTTTCGGAGCGCGTCGTCGTACTCTCCAGGCGGCCTGCCACAGTAATGTTAGATGTAAGGATCGATCTGCCGCGGCCTCGAACACTGGAAATTCAGGAGACGCCGGAGTTCAACAGCTATTGTGCTCAATTGCGGGCAAGCCTCAAGCATTGAGTGAGGTCTGATGTCGTCAGTTCGGCAATTGTTTCGCGCTGTCTTGATACCTTCCACACCGTTCATTGGGTTGATTGGAGTTTGGCAGGCCGCGGTTGTTATCAACAACATATCTCCCGTGTTGTTGCCAGGGCCTATCGGTGTCTTGAACGCCGCGATCGCAAACGCGGATGATCTCCTGACTGCCACTTGGTCGACGCTGTCTGATATTCTATTAGCCACAGCAATTGCCGTTATCGTCGGCTACGTGACCGCGATTACGCTCAGCCTCCTCCCATTGCTTCGCCGGTCCATATTTCCTTATATGCTGATGACGCAGGTCGTCCCGAAAGTCGCGCTGGCGCCATTGCTGTTTGCCTGGTTCGGAATTGGACTACAGTCACGGCTTCTCCTTGCTTTCCTAATCGCGTATTTTCCGATGGTCATCAACACGCTCGATGCCCTCCTCACCACCGACAGGGCGATGGTGGTTTATACGCGCTCGCTCGCTGCTTCGGACTGGCAGACCCTGTTAATGGTGCGTCTACCTGCGGCTCTGCCGGCGACGATGGCCGGCATCAAGATTTCAACGTCTCTCGCCATTGTGGGAATCGTTGTGGGGGAGTTCGTCGCGACCAACAATGGTCTCGGAAAAATCGTTGTTGAATCTACGGCGCTTATGCAGACCTCGCAGATGATTGCAGCGACGCTTGCTATTGGATTGATTGGTGTCGTCTTATTGGGCGCCGTCGACCTTATTGAGCGGCGGCTAATTCGATGGGGTGCCAAGCGATGACACTGCCGTTAGCGTTGTGGGCCGCAAGAAATCGGCATGCGATAATTTTCGGGGTTTGTTTCCTTGGTGCCTGGGAGCTTCTTGCTAGGAACGGATTGAAGCCGACGGTTTTTCCGCCGCCCAGTTCTGTGCTCGCGAGCCTTTATCTTCGTGGCGACCTAATTGCCCATCATGCGTGGCTGACTTTTTACCAGACAATCGTTGGCTTTTTAATTTCGGCTTTGGCCGGCGTATTGATCGGATGGGCAATAGGGAAGTCGCGCCGACTCCATGAGGCGATGTACCCATTTATCGGCGTTCTGCAGGTGCTTCCCAAGGAAGCGTTCGCGCCACTCCTGGTACTGTGGTTCGGGGCGGGCCTTCTGTCGAGGATAACGTTGGTCTTTCTGATCTCGTTCTTTCCTATCGTGATCAATACGATGATCGGAATTCAGGGGATCGATGAAAACGTCCGACGCTACGCAGACACGCTTTCATGTAGAGGCTGGAAGATGTTTTTCAGTATTGAAATGCCGTCGGCGTTACCGGCAATATTTACTGGACTAAAGATATCGGTGACCCTGGCGGTCGCTGGCGCCCTGGTCGCTGAGATAATCGCCGGCCGCGACGGGCTCGGTTATCTTTTGCTCTTTGCCTCCAGCCGTCTCGACATGAGTTTCTCATTAGGCCTTCTTCTATTGGTCGCCATATGGGGCGCCTTGTTGTTCGTAGCCATCGAGCTTGGAGAGCGTTGGGCACTATTTTGGCGCTAATTGATAAGAAAACGGCCAGCCCGTGAGACAACGAAAGCATCCATGAACAACTGGGAGTTATAAACAGATGAGCGTTGCAGAAAAACATCTGGTGCGTGCGCCCGTTCCTACGCCAGCCGAGGTGGCATTCTTGGCTCGCATCGCGGAGGACGAAGCAAGTCGGACAACTGTGCTGGACCATTACATTCCGCGCGAAACCGGGTTTGCATTTTCCGTCAATCGAGGTTGTGTGCTTCGTATCACTTGCTGCGACGGCCCACAGGTGGCTGACCTAAACGCCTTTTGCTCAACTGATCCGAGCGAGCATTTTTGGTCGGGCCGCACGCGAACTCTCCAAGGAGCACACCTCCTCGTCGGAGACCGGCTTTGGAGTACCGAGCCAAAAATGCGACCCATGTTCACTCTAATTAAGGATACGGTAAAACACGGCCCGCTGCCGTTTAATGCTCGATCGCATGATCTGATCTATTCAAGGTGTAGCGAACGCTCGGTAGCGTTGCTTACCGGTCACAGCGGACGACCAAATTGCAATGACAATCTGCGCCATGGCTTGCAGGCATTTGGATTTGACGATCGCTTTGTTCATGATGCCTTTAACGTTTTCATGTGCACCGGCTACGATGAAAATCACCGATTATTCTATCTTGAGCCTGAGGCACGTCAGGACGATCATGTGGAACTGCTTGCCGAGATGGATACCGTCGTGGCGATCTCAGCTTGCCCGTCAGACTGCAGCGGTCCCACCACTAAAGGTCTACGAGTCAATGTGTTCAGACAGCCTTACGTAATGAAAAGTTCAAAAACCGTTGGACCCTGAAGCATATCGTTTCGTCGTTGACGTTTGGCTTCTGAATCTTCTGAAACTAATTGAATTGAAGCATGCCTGAATTTCGCCTTGATGCCTTACCTGAAACAGTCCGCTGGGGCCGCTTCGATGCGGCCTTTCCGCCGGTTTTGACCATCAGCAGCGGCGACACCGTCACCATCTCGACCGCGACCGCAGCTCCGGAGCAATTGCCGGCGCCCGATAGTTCGCTCACGGTCCCGCAGTCGTTGCTGGCCATTCACGAGCAG
>Ga0210389_10002369_pt1 | contig 14879 bp, 14 predicted proteins | sample IncBWH28OmetaG_FD_160127 | JGI IMG/M metagenome (GOLD analysis project Ga0210389, IMG submission 160127) | Forest soil microbial communities from Barre Woods Harvard Forest LTER site, Petersham, Massachusetts, United States - Inc-BW-H-28-O ...
ACGGCGAATCAATCCGGGCCAAATCAGGGCGATCGCCCGTTCGGCATGCGTTGTTTTGCGTATACGTATTCGTTTTCGAATCGGCGACTATACGAGAGGGTTAACGCCGAATTAATCGGTGCATCCTATAATCGAGCGGTAGGGGTTTTGGCCGCGTGAGGAAGCCCGAGGAAATAACATGGACGCCCAGCGAGTTGCGATTGATGCCGTCGTTGCGTTGACCGATTGCGACCGGGAAATGGTCGCCGCTTTCATTCGCCGGTTCTATCTCGCCGGCGTCAGGGATCCGAAGCGCCTGACCTTCAAAGGTTTGCAGGCGCTGGCGCGGGTGTAGTCGGCTCCTATCACTTTGCGAATTGCGTTTGTAACGTCCGGCCGGTCGCTGGATCGATCTTGATGAGGTAGCCGCTAAAGCTGTTGGCTAAGACCAGGTCTTTTTCGACCCGAACTTCAATAAAACAATCGGTCGGATCGCTGGTTGGAAGCTCGGCCTTCCACCTGACATGCCCAGCGGGATCGAAACAAACCAGATTCTGGTCCGGTCTCAAGCTTACGTCCAGCTCAAAGACGACGACTCGGCCTGCGCCGCCCGCCAGATCGACCGATTTGGAGATCTTTGTCATCGTGCATGATCGCCAGTAAGGGCGTTCCCCGGATGCGGCGCAATACAGCGCGAGAGCGGTGTGGTGCGCTGCTGATCCGGGGTCCATACGTTCGTAGGTCCCGGCTCTGCATCGCTCCACTTCGTGGATTGCGACGCGTCCGGGACACGATAGATCCCTACTTCTCCGGCTCGCCGATCGAAACCTTCAGCGTGCCGACGCCATCGACGCCGCACTCGATCTTGTCGCCGGGGTGAAGTTGCGACACGCCGGCCGGCGTGCCCGTCATGATGATGTCGCCGGCGGCGAGCTTCACCTGCTGCGACAGTTGCCAGATGATCTCCGGCACGCTCCAGATCAATTCGGTGAGGTCGCCTTTTTGCGTTTCCTTGCCGTTGACCGTGAGCCAGATCTTGCCCTTGGAGGGATGGCCGATCTTGGCGGCCGGTTCGATCGCCGAGCAGGGCGCGGAATAGTCGAACGACTTGCCGACTTCCCACGGCCGCTCTTTCTTGCGCGAGGCGATCTGCAGGTCGCGGCGGGTGAGGTCGATGCCGACCGCATAGCCGTAGACATGGTCGAGCGCCTTTTCGGCGGGAATGTTCAAGCCGCCGCTCTTCATGGCGACGATCAGTTCGACCTCGTGATGCAGGTCCTTGGTCAGCGGCGGGTAGGGGATGGTGGCCCCGTCCGGCACCAGCATGTCGGCATGCTTGGCGAAAAAGAACGGCGGCGCCCGTTCGTCATTTCCCATCTCGCGGATGTGCTCGAGATAGTTGCGGCCGACGCACCAGATGCGGCGAACGGGGTAGGATTTTGCCTCTCCCACAACGGGGAGCGACGGCTGGGGCGGTACGGGAATGACGAAGGAAGTCGCGGTCATCAAGCAATCTCGGGGTTGGATGAGAAAAATCGCATTGTTTTTACGCGCTTGTGACCAGCGGCGCCAGAGCGGCAGCGCCGATTTCGGAAAGCCCCGAAGATGGGATGCTTTCGAGAGAGGCGGCCGCTTTCGAAATTTTGATATGACGGCTTCGACATGATGAAATAAAAACAGCCAATTGCAGCGCCGACACGTTCTGTGCGCTCTGATCCCTTTGTCGTCCTGGGCGGTTCCAGCGGTCCGAACCATGTTAAAACTATTGCTCGCGCCACAGTTTATCGGCCTCTACGTCCTCGCTGCCTCGACCGCCTACGTGCATTTTCGCGGTCGTGAACGGCTCCGTTTCGGCCGTCAGCTCGGCGATCACTCGACCTACCTCGCACCCTATAATGTCCTGATGTATGCGGGCTCGGCCGTTCCGAATCGGCCGGTGATCCCGCTCGAGGAGTTTCCCGAACTCGCGAAACTGAACGAGAACTGGCAGACCATCCGCGACGAGGCGGTTCGCCTGTTCGACGAGGGCTTTATCCGGGCAGCCGCCAAGAACAACGACTGGGGTTTCTATTCGTTCTTCAAGAGCGGCTGGAAACGCTTTTACCTGAAATGGTACGATGACTTCCTGCCGTCGGCGCGCACGCTATGCCCGCAGACGGTGGAGCTGTTGAACTCGATCCCGAGCGTTCATGGCGCGATGTTTGCGATGCTGCCGCCCGGCGGCAAGCTCGGCGCCCATCGCGATCCTTTTGCCGGCTCGCTGCGCTATCACTTGGGTCTCGTGACGCCCAATTCGGACAAATGCCGGATCCTGGTCGACGGCGTGCCCTGCGTCTGGCGCGACGGCGAGGCCTTCATGTTCGACGAGACTTTCATCCACAGCGCGGAGAACGCGACCGAGACCAATCGCATCATCCTGTTCTGCGACGTCGAGCGCCCGATAAAGTACGGATTTATGACGGCGATGAACCGCTGGGTCAGCCATCACATCGTCAAGGCGTCCGCGACCCAGAACGTGGATGGCGAACAGGTCGGCGTGCTCAACAAGATGTTCGGCGGCCTTTATGAGATCCACCTGTTCGGCCGCCGCATCAAGGAATGGAATCGCCGGGTCTATTACGCGCTGAAATATTCGCTGACCTTCGCGCTGCTCGGCCTCATCGTCGCGTCCGCGCTGAGATAGCCGGCAACGAAGCGATTATACGGCCGCGCTGACGGGCGTGAGATAATGGGTGTCGCGCTGCTGCAGGCGGAAGAACGAGGCGTAGCGGCCGCCGCGCCGGAGCAGATCCTCGTGACGGCCCCGCTCGACGATCTCGCCGGCCTCCACCACCAGGATGGCGTCCGCATGCATGATGGTGTGCAGGCGATGGGCGATCACGATCGTGGTGCGGTTCTGGCAGAGATGTTCGATTGCTTCCTGCACCTGCTTTTCGGATTCGGAATCGAGCGCTGCGGTCGCCTCATCGAGCAGGATGATCGGTGCGTCGCGTAACAATGCACGGGCCACCGCAATGCGCTGGCGCTGGCCGCCAGACAGTTGCGCGCCGTGCTCGCCGACGGGGGTGTCGTAGCCCAGCGGGAAGCCCATGATGAAATCGTGCGCGCAGGCCGCCTTCGCGGCCTCGATGATTTCGGCTTCAGTCGCGCCCTCCTTGCCGAACGCGATATTGGCGCGGATGCTGTCGCGAAACAGATAAACGTCCTGCCCGACATAGCCGGTCTGCTGGCGCAGCGAGCGTCGCGACACCTCCGATATCGACTGGCCGTCGATCAGGATCGCGCCTTCCTTGATCTCATAGAAGCGCAACAGCAGCGCCAGCACCGTCGATTTGCCGCCGCCGGAAGGGCCGACCAGCGCGGTGACCTTGCCGGGCTCGGCGACGAAGCTCATGCGGTTCAGCACCGGCTCGTCTTGCCGGTAGGCAAACGACACGTCCCGGAATTCGATTGTGGCGTCGGAGAGTTTCAAAGCCAGCTTGTCGTCGTCGGCCAGTTCCGTCGCCGGACTGTCGATCACTTCCAGCAGCATCCGCGCGCCGACCAGTTGGCTGTTCAGATCGATGTTGAGCCGCGCCAGGCGTTTGGCTGGCTCGGTCGCCATCAGGAAGGCGGTCATGAACGAGAAGAACTGTCCGGGCGTCGAGTTGAGCGCGACCACGCTGTAGCCAGCATAGAGCAGGCAGCCCGCCACCGCGAAACCGCCGAGCATCTCCATCAGCGGGTTAGAGCGGTTGGAAACCCGCGCCATCTTGTTGGCGTTGTGTTCGACGGCTGCGATGTTGCCGTCGATGCGCCGCTGCATCGCCTGTTCCAGCGTGAACGCCTTGACGGTGCGGATGCCTTGCAGCGATTCCTGCATGGTCTCCATGATGTTGGCGGTGCCGGTGAACTGGGTGTGCGCCAATCCCTTGATGCGCTTGACGAGCTTGCGCAGCATCAGCATCGCCGGCGGTACGACGACGAGACCGATCAGCGAGAGGATCGGATCCTGCGATACCATCACGGCGATCATCGCGATCAGGACCAGGAAGTCGCGGCCGATCGCATTGATCAGCATGTTCAAGAGGTCAGTGATGGATTTGGCGCCGGCGGTCATGCGCGCCAGAAATTCCGACGAATGCCGCTCGGAAAAGAAGCCGATGCTTTCGCTCATCAGCTTGGCAAACAGTTGCCGCTGGTTGTGGGCGAGAATGGCGTTGGAGATCTTCGACAGGATCACGGTGTGGCCGTAGGTCCCGATGCCCTTGATAAACAGCAACAGCACCGTGACGCCGGAGAGTGCGGCGATGCCGGCGACGTTCTTGTTGACGTAAGCCTGATTGATTACTTGCCCGAGCACGTAAGTCGCGCCCGCGCTTGCTGCTGCGACCAAGGCCATCAGACTGAAGGCGGTCAGATACTGCCGCCAGTAGCCGAGCCCCTGTTCCACCACCAGACGGCGGATCAGGATCGCCGCGCCATAGGGATCATCGGTGATTTTCTTGGGAAATTCGGCCATCCGCGTTCCATTGACGCCAGGCTGGTCGTCCGAGTCAGGATTGCCTGGAGCGTTCGGTTTGCCCGCACTTAAAGCGATTTTCAAGCTAATTCGGCCCTGAAAATCCCGCGTGCTAAGGGCCAAGAGCGGGCGAAACCTTTTTCTTGTCGGAAAGGTCGATGACATCAGCGGGCTTGACCGTGTCCCATTTTATCGAAGCCGAAGTTGCCCGGTAAAACTTCACCATGACAGCCTGGACCTCACGGTCGCCACCGTGCTTGTCGCGGAATGTCACCAATCCGGTCAACTGAACGCTCTTGAGTTTTGGAAATTTTTCCAGCGCTGCTGGAACGACAGACCGCGCGATGTCCCCAAACTCGCTCTTCAAGTTGCGCTGCTTCGTCACGAAGGGGTCGAGCCTGAGCTCAACGACGAGGCATTCATCGGGCAGCGTAACGATCGACCATGGACGCAGGCCGGGCTCGATGATGCCCTTGGCGAACATCGCGGCGGTTTCAGCCGCGGCAGCCGGGGCTGAAAGCAATAGCGCAAGGGTCAAAGCAATTGCAAAGTTCATTTTCGCCCCCGTTTACAAAGCCGCCTTTTTGATCTGAGTGCGGCCGACCGTTTTTTGATGGAAGGCCGGCCGGTCCAAAACACAGGCTGCAGGCTGGCAGAGCCAGGATCAAGCATTGATTCCGGCGTCAAAGCCGGTTGGCCAGAATATCCGCCACGAAGGCATCAATGTCGCCGCCCGCAAACAGAAAGCCGGGCAGGCCTGCTGCGTCGGCTGCTTCGATGTCGCTTGCGCGATCGCCGACCACGAAGCTGCCTTGGTGACGTACCGGCCAGTGCTTCATCAAATCGTGAATCATGCCGGGTTTCGGCTTTCGCCAGTGATGGTCTTCGAGATAACCCGCAACTGATCCGTCAGGGTGATGCGGGCAATAGCGGATGTCGTCGATCACGGCGCCCTGCGCGGCGAGCTCAGTGCGCATCCAGTCGTGCAAAGTGTTGAGCGCTTCTTCGGTGAAGAAGCCGCGCGCGACGCCGGACTGGTTGGTGAAGAAGAACACGAAATAGCCGGCGTCGTTGAGGCGGCGGACCGCTTTTGCCGCGTTCGGCATCCAGCGGATGCGGTCGCTGGTGCCCATGTAGCCGTCATCGTAATTGACGACGCCGTCGCGGTCGAGAAACGCCGCCGGTCGCGGCGTGGAGCGGGAGGGATTGTTGCCGTTCATATTAGTCCTGCATCAGCGTCTGTTCGATCACCTCGCAGATGCCGTGCGCAAACGCCATGTGAATTTGCTGAATCACAGCGGTGTCGTCGCTCGGCGCCACCAGCAGATGATCGCATGAAGCGCCGAGAACTGTGCCCTTGGCGCCGGTGAAACCGACCGTGACCAATCCCTGCTGACGCGCCGTCTTCAATGCCGCCAGAATGTTCGGCGAGCGGCCCGAGGTCGTCAGCGCAAGCAACACGTCGCCGCGGCGGCCGAGCCCTTCGACCTGGCGCGCGAACACCTGCTCGAAACCGTAGTCATTGCCGATGGCCGTCAGCGCCGAGGTATCCGTGGTCAGCGCGATCGCAGCATAGGCCGGGCGATCTTTCTTGTAGCGGCCGACGATTTCAGCGGCGATGTGCTGAGCGTCGGCGGCGCTTCCGCCGTTGCCGGCGAGTAAAAGCTTGTTGCCGGCACGCAAGCTGGCCGCGATGAGGTCGGCGATCTTTCGCGCGGTGTCGAGCAGGTTAGCGTCGGAGCCCGCGCGCTCAAGCGCGTCGCGCGAAAGCTTCAGATGCGCGGCAATCGGGTCTTTCAAGGTTGGGCTCAAGCGTCACCATTTTGGTTACGTTGGTCTTGGTAATCATCGCACGCAAGCCGTGCAAGCTCACTGTCATTCCGGGGCGCGAAGCGAACCCGAAATCTCGAGATTCCCCGATGTGCACTTGCACATCTGAGGTCTGGTGCTTACGCGCCATCCCGGAATGACGGGTCAGATAAAGCGGTCCCATTCGCGCCCACCAGCTTCATGACTTCTTCGGCGACGTCGGAAGCAGAAATATCCCGCATGCACGCATGATCGTTCATGGTGCAGACCGGGCGATGGCAGGGCTGGCACGGCACCGTGGTTCTGGTTTGCACGGTCGCCGCAAGGCCGTTGATCGGCGCCCAGTGATAAGGGCTGGTCGGGCCGAAAATGCCCATGGTCGGCGTGCCCAGCGCGGCCGCGACATGCATCAGGCCGGAATCGTTACTGACCGCAAGCTGTGCTGCCGCCATCGCCAAAACGCCGTTGCGAAGATCGGTCCCCGTGAGATCGCGCACGCGCGCGCCGCCCGCGGCCACCATCTCGGCGGCGATCGCCTTCTCGCCGGGGCCGCCGATGACCCAGACGTCCAAGCCTCGCTCGGCCAGGAGCTTTGCGGCTTGCGGATAATACGTCCAGCGCTTGGAGGAGCCGACCGAGCCGGGCGCCAGTGCGACCGCAGCCCCTTGGCCGAGCCCGTGCGTCTGCCGAAAGTGCATCACTTCCTCATGCGGCACCCGCAATCGCGGAAACGGCCATTCCGGGGGCCGGGCTGCGCCCTCCGGCAGCGCCAGGACGGCATTCTTGTCGATGTGGCGGGGCAGGGCTCTTTCACCCCAGCGCCATCGGTTGAGAACGCCGAATCTGGCCTCGCCGACAAAGCCGACCCGTTCGGGGATTCCAGCCAGCGCCGGCGCCAGCGCCGATTTCCAGGTCCGGGGCAGGATTAACGCCGTGGCGTAGTTGCGCGCTTTAAGGGTAGCGGCGAGGCCGCGTTGTTCGGCCAGTGCCAGCCGGCTGCGCGGCAGGTCCCAGACCACGCCTGCGCGGACCCCCGGCATATAGTCGACCAGCGGCGCGCATAGAGTGGTGGTCAGGAGGTCGACCGGGCGGTTGGGGAAACGCTGGTTCAGCACCCGCACCACGCTGTGGCCGCGGACGAAATCGCCGATCCACATATAAGGGACGATCAGGATCGGCCGCGTGTCTTCCGCGTCCTCCACGGCCACGGAATGGTCTGAATCGATGTTCATATCTTTGAGCGCGCTACCCATGGCCGTCTCGGTAACGGCTCCGTGCGGGGAGGTAAAGTCTCTAAGCGGGCTCTCCAACGGCCTTCACTATGTGGCGTGGGTGAAGTTGCTTGCCGGGCCGGGTTAAGGCAAAGCTTTAGCATCTCAACAGGCAGGGTTAGGGAATGCTGCTGGTGACCGGTGGGGCCGGTTTTATCGGGTCGAATATCGTGGCCGCGCTCAACGACGCCGGCCGCGCGGACGTGGCGGTCTGCGACCTGCTCGGCGACAGCGGCAAATGGCATAACCTCGCCAAGCGCCAGCTCGCCGACATCGTGCCGCCGGCCGAACTCCTGGCGTGGCTCGACGGCCGCAAACTTGACGCTGTCATCCACATGGGCGCGATTTCCGAGACCACGGCGACCGATGGCGATCTGGTCATCGAGACCAATTTCCGCCTCTCCGTTAGGCTGCTCGACTGGTGCACCGCGCATTCGGTTCCCTTTATCTATGCTTCCTCGGCCGCGACCTATGGCGATGGCGCGCAGGGCTTTGCCGACGATCCGTCGATCGCCGCGCTGAAAACCCTGCGGCCGATGAATCTCTACGGCTGGAGCAAGCACCTTTTCGACATGGCGGTGATCGAACGCGTGAACAGGGGCGACAAGCTGCCGCCGCAATGGGCGGGCCTGAAATTCTTCAACGTGTTCGGGCCCAACGAATATCACAAGGGCACGATGATGAGCGTGCTGGCGCGCCGCTTCGACGACATCAGGGCCGGCCGCGGGATCGACCTCTTCAAGTCGCATCGCGACGGCATTGCCGACGGCGACCAAAAGCGCGACTTCATCTATGTCGACGACGTGGTGCGGGTGGTGATGTGGCTGTTGGCCACGCCGTCCGTTTCCGGCCTCTTCAATGTCGGCACCGGCCAAGCGCGCAGCTTCAGGGATTTGATGCTGTCGGCCTATGCGGCGCTGGGACTTAAGCCCGATATCCGCTATATCGACATGCCCGTGTCCATCCGCGACAGCTATCAATATTTTACCCAGAGCAAGGTCGATCGGTTGCAGCGCGCTGGTTATAACGGCGGCTTCACCGCGCTCGAAGAGGCGGTCGCACTTTACGTCAAGGGCTATCTCGATTCACCCGACCGCTATCGCTGACCGGATAACGACACCAGATGTTCGATTTCGAATCCTTTCACCGCGCGATGGTTGGCCAGACGGTCTTGTGCGTCGGTGACCTCATGCTCGACGAGTTCGTCTACGGTGAAGTGTCGCGGATTTCGCCGGAAGCGCCGGCGCCCGTCATTGCCGCGCGGCGAAGTGAGACCAATATCGGCGGCGCCGGCAATGTCGCGCGCAATATCGCCTCGCTCGGCGCGACCTGCATCTTTGTTGGCCTGATCGGCGAGGACGCCGCAGGAGCAGATCTCAAGGCCGCGTTGGCCAGGGAAACGCGGATCGAGAGCGTTTTGGTCGCCGATAGCTCGCGGCCGACGACGCGCAAGGTCCGGTTCGTTTCGGAACATTTCCTCACGCACATGCTGCGGGCCGACTGGGAAATGACGCATCCGGCTGGGGGCGAGATCGAGCAAAAACTGATCGATACGATTTTGCCGCTGATCCCGCGCGCCGATATTGTGCTGCTGTCGGACTATGCCAAGGGCGTGCTGACGGCGCGGGTGATCCGCAACGTCATCGATGCCGCGCGCAAATTGCGCAAGGCCGTGATCGTCGATCCCAAAAGCGCCAATTTCGCCATCTATCGCGGCGCGAGCTTGCTGACGCCGAACCGCAAGGAATTTTCGGAAGCGACCCGAAGCCGTGCCGATTCAAATGAGAGCATTGCTGCTGCCGCAGAGGATGCGATGCGTCTCGCCGATTGCGAGGCCATTCTGGTGACGCAAAGCGAACGCGGCATGACGCTGGTGCCACGCGAGGGCGAGGCCGTCCACGTCCCGGCTTTTCCTGTCAAGGTGCGCGACGTCTCCGGCGCCGGCGACACGGTTGTCGCGGTGCTGTCGGTGGCGCGCGCCGCAGGCGCCGGCTGGGAAGATGCGCTGCGGCTGGCGAATGCGGCTGCTGCGGTCGCCGTCAGCAAGAAGGGGACGGCGAGCGTGACGGCGGCCGAACTGCGCCGTCAAATCCTGCCGCACGCCTCGCTTGCAGCCGAAGAAAAGATCGCCGCGTCGGGCAGTGAACTCGAGGCGCGGCTCATTGAATGGCGCAAGCAGGACTTGAGAATCGGCTTCACCAATGGCTGTTTCGATATTCTGCATCCGGGCCACGTCAAGGTCCTGACCGCTGCGCGTGGCGCCTGCGACCGCCTGATCGTTGGTCTCAACAGTGACGCGTCCGTCAAGCGGCTGAAAGGCGAGACGCGGCCGGTGCAGAGCGAGCGCGCGCGCGCCGAGGTGCTGGCGGCGCTGGAGGCGGTCGATCTTGTGGCGATCTTCGAGGAAGACACGCCGCTGAAGCTGATCGAAGAGATCAAGCCGAGCGTGCTGGTCAAAGGCGGCGACTATACCCGCGAGCAGGTGGTGGGCCACGAGATCGTCGAGGCGCATGGCGGCGAAGTGGTGCTGGTCGAGGTGCTGGCGGGATTCAGTACGACCTCGCTGGTCGATCGCGCCCGCGGAGGCAAGGCGTGACGGCGACAGCCGAACCCCTCGGCGCGCTGTTGTGGAAGAAGTGGCGGGACAAGACCGCCTGGATGACATCAGCCGATATCGTGGCCGTTCTGTTGGCGTTTGCACTGCCGTGGTCGACCTCGCTGGTTGGAATTCTCGGCGTCGTCTTGGTGCTGGTGATGCTGCCGACGATCGACATCAGCGCTTTCATTGCAGAGCTCAAACGCCCGATCGCTGCCGCGCCGATTGCGCTGTTCGCATTGGCGCTGGTCGGCACGCTGTGGTCGGATGCGCGCTGGGGCCTGCGCTTCTACGCGGTCGCCCCGACCGCCAAACTTTTGCTGCTGCCGCTGTTGTTTTATCATTTCGAGCGATCGGAGCGCGGCCTGTGGGTCTTCAAGGCCTTTCTGGCGTCCTGCGCCGTGATGGTCGTGGTGTCCTGGATTGTCGCTTTTTTTCCCGAACTCACTCTCAAGACCAAGGATTTCGCATCGCGCGGCATTTTCGTCAAAAACTATATCGATCAGAGCCAGGAGTTCGCGCTCTGCGCCGTGGCGCTGGCCTATCCGATTGCGACGCTGCTGCGTGCCAAAAAACTCGCGCTGGCGCTCTTGCTCGGCGCACTCGCGCTCGGTTTTCTGGCCAACATGGTTTTCGTCATCGTCTCGCGCACCGCGCTGGTCACGATCCCGATCATGCTTTTGGCATTCGCCTTGCTGCATCTGAGATGGCAGACCACGCTGATGGTTGTATGCGCCGCGGCATTCGCAGGCATCCTCGCCTGGTTCGCCTCACCGCAACTGGAAGCGACCGTCGGCAAATTCGGGCAGGAATATCGACAATATATGCAAGAGGGCGCGGTGACCTCGATCGGCGAGCGGCTGGAATATTATCGCAAGTCGCTCGGTTTCTTTGCCGAGGCACCCGTCGCGGGCCATGGCACCGGATCGATCGAGGGGCTGTTCGAACACGCCGCCACCGGACAGACCGGTCTTGCCGCGGAGGTCGTCAGAAATCCCCACAACCAGACCCTGAACGTCGCGGTGCAGTGGGGAACGATCGGCGTCGTCGTCCTCTACACGATGTGGATTTCACACTTGTTGCTGTTCCGCGGCGAAGGCCTCGTCAACTGGATCGGGCTTCTAGTCGTGGTGCAAAACATCTTCACCTCGCTGTTCAACTCCCACATTTTCGATTTTCACGAAGGCTGGATGTATGTGCTCGGCGTCGGTGTGGCCGGTGGTCTCGTGCTGAAGGCGCGCGGCAACGTGGAGCCGCCTGCGGCGGGCGGTTCCTGAGGGGCAGTTCCGGCGCTTTCCAGCGCATCCGAGATGGGTTATCAGCGGCATGAGGGCTTTGCCACAAAGCTCGAGGGATGTTCGCCAGCTATCGGTTGTTGAATGACGCGTTTGACGAATCTGACCTTGCGAAACTACCTGATCGCCCTGCATGACGTCGCCGCGTCTGCGGCGGCTTTTTTTCTCGCCTTCTATCTGCGCTTCGAAGGGGCTGAGCAGTTCTGGGAACGCCTGCCGCTGATGCTGCGCATTCTGCCGTACTTCCTCGCGCTCAGCTTCGTTGTTTGTTACCTCTTCAATCTCACCACCACCAAGTGGCGCTTCATCTCGCTGCCGGATGCGCTCAACATCCTGCGCGCCGCCACGGTGCTGGCCGTCGCATTACTGGTGCTCGACTACATCCTGGTCGCGCCCAACGTGCATGGCACCTTCTTCTTCGGCAAGGTGACCATCCTCCTGTTCTGGTTTCTGGAAATCTCTTCCTTGAGCGCGCTGCGCTTTGCCTATCGTTATTTCCGCTATACCCGGGTCCGCCATCATGCCCGCTCGGATGACGCTTCGCCGACACTTCTGGTCGGCCGCACCGCCGATGCCGAAATTCTCCTGCGCGGCATCGAAAGCGGTGCGGTGAAGCGGATCTGGCCGGTCGGCATCCTCTCGCCCTCGGTCGCCGACCGCGGTCAGCTGATCCGCAATGTTCCCGTGCTTGGCAATATCGACGATGTCGAGGACGTCACCGCCGATTTCGCGCGGCGTAACAAGCCGATTGCGCGCGCCGTGATGCTGCCCTCGGCTTTCGATACCGAAGCCCATCCGGAAACATTCCTGATGCGCGCCAAGCGCCTGCGGCTGATTGTGAGCCGGCTGCCGTCGCTGGAGAGCGGCGATGCGCCACGCCTGGCGCCGGTGGCGGTCGAGGACCTGTTGCTGCGGCCAAGTTCGACCATCGACTATGCGCGGCTGGAAGCGCTGGTGAAGGGCAAATCCGTGATCGTCACCGGCGGTGGCGGCTCGATCGGTTCGGAAATCTGCGAGCGCATCATTGCGTTCGGCGCCGCGCGGCTCCTGATTATCGAAAACTCCGAACCCGCGCTTTATGCGATCACCGAGACCCTGGCGGCCCAGCCGATCGGGGCCGAGGTCGACGGACGCATCGCCGACATCCGCGACCGCGAACGCATTCTGTACCTGATGAGCGAATTCAAACCGGACATCGTCTTTCATGCGGCCGCGCTCAAGCATGTGCCGATCCTCGAGCGCGACTGGAGCGAAGGGGTCAAGACCAACATCTTCGGCTCGGTCAATGTCGCGGACGCAGCTCTTGCCGCCGGCGCCGAAGCGATGGTGATGATTTCGACCGACAAGGCGATCGAGCCGGTCTCGATGCTTGGGCTAACCAAGCGTTTCGCGGAGATGTACTGCCAGGCGCTGGACCACGATCTCGGCGTTCAGCCCGGCCGCAAGCGCATGCGGCTGATCTCGGTGCGGTTCGGCAACGTGCTGGCTTCCAACGGCTCGGTGGTGCCGAAGTTCAAGGCGCAGATCGAGGCGGGTGGGCCGGTGACGGTGACCCATCCCGACATGGTTCGCTACTTCATGACGATTCGCGAAGCCTGCGATCTCGTGATCACGGCGGCGACGCACGCGCTCGGCGTGCAGCGTTCGACGGTGTCGGTCTACGTGCTCAACATGGGCCAGCCCGTGAAGATCGTTGACCTCGCCGAGCGCATGATCCGCCTGTCGGGCCTGCAGCCCGGCTACGACATCGACATCGTTTTCACCGGGATGCGGCCGGGCGAGCGGCTCAACGAAATCCTGTTCGCCAGCGAAGAACCACCGGTCGATATCGGCCTTGCCGGCGTCATGGCGGCCAAGCCCAACGAACCGCCGATGCAGGCGCTGAAGACCTGGATGGTCGCGCTCAGGCAGGCGATCGAGAACGACGATCCGGCGACGATCAAGGCGATCCTGAAGGATGCCGTGCCGGAATTCGGATCGAACGCGGCCTGAACCGCGAGCAAGCGCTTCACCTCTCCCAATGGGAGAGGGAGCGCACCACCGTGGTAGCACTATTCTCACTACGCCTTAGACCATTGTGACCTTAACGCGGCCGCGAAAAGCGAACCATCGCGGACCCAACCGCAGCGGCGCCGAGCGCGAGGAGTGCGGCACTTCCCGTGGAAGAGGGGGCCTTGATCGAGAACGCGGCGAGCGCCGCCAGCACCAGATTGAGGGTGAACACCTCGCTCACCACCTGCATCACCGTAAAACCGTTATCGGTGGCACGCTGGTAGAAGTGGGAGCGGTGCGCGATCCAGAACGGCTCGCGGCGCATCATCCTGCGGAGCAGCGTCACCGAGGCATCGGCGAGATAATAAAGCGGCAGCAGCAACGCGGCTGCGAGATGGTGATGCCAGGCCAGTTGCAGGAGGCACCAGCCGAGCAAAAGGCCGATCGGCAGGCTGCCGACGTCGCCGAGAAAGATTGACGCGATCGGACGGTTAAACGGTGCAAAGCCGATCATCGCACCGCAAAGCGCTGCGGCGACGATCGCCGCCGTCGGCGGCAGTTCGCCGAACAGGCCGAGCAGCGCGAGCGCGGCTGTGATTGGGACGACCTCGGCCACCGTCATCCAGTCGAGACCGTCCATGAAGTTGACGAGATTGACGAACCAGAGGCCCGCGAGCACGAGAAGGCCGCGCTCGATCCAGAACGGGACTGCTGACACAATGCGAAGATCGCTCGGGCTTGCCAGCACGATCGCGCCGACTGCAATCGTCTGCAACAACAGCCGCGGCAGCACCGGAACCGGCTTGATATCGTCGGCAAAGCCGAGCGCCGCCATGAACAAGGTGGCGCCGAAAAGCAGGACAGGGAAATTCGAACTGGCGTCAGGGACGAAAGCAAAGGCGAGAGCTGCGGTCACCAGCGCTGCGGCGATCACGGCGATGCCCGCGCCTTGTGGTGTCGGAATCTGATGAGACGATCGCGCATTCGGTTTTGCCAGCGCGTGCTTCAAGAGCTGGGGCCGGATCAGCCTGATCATAACGGCCGAGATGACAGCGGCGGCCAGTGCCACAGCCAGCGCCAGCCACCATTCCGTAATGGCAAGCGAAGCCGGCCCATCGCTCATTCTGGTGCCCCGATCTGCTCCGTGTCCTTGGCCGCCTTCTCGGCGGAGAGGATCCACACCAGCCCGCCGAAGGCTCCGACGACGAAGGACACCGCGCCATAGAGCAGCGAGATATTGACGCCCTCACTGGTCACCAGCCCGGCATAACCGAACGCGAGCCCCATCGTGGCTTCGCGGACGCCCCAGCCCGCAATCGAGATCGGCAGCATGGTGACCAGCATGACCGGCGGTATCAGAAGGAATGTCTGATCGAAGCCCACCGGTGCGGCGATCGACTGCACCACGCACCAGGCGATCACCACGGCGAGAAAGT
>Ga0210389_10002370_pt1 | contig 14874 bp, 9 predicted proteins | sample IncBWH28OmetaG_FD_160127 | JGI IMG/M metagenome (GOLD analysis project Ga0210389, IMG submission 160127) | Forest soil microbial communities from Barre Woods Harvard Forest LTER site, Petersham, Massachusetts, United States - Inc-BW-H-28-O ...
GGCGCTGCCGTTCACCGAAAACTTCTCCCAGCTGTTCGAGAGCCTGCGCGAAACAGGCGGGCTCGAGCGCATCATGGACTTCGTCTTCCTGGGCACCAGCGCCGCCAACGGCTACGACGCGCTCGGGCACTTCTTGCGGGCGGAGGGCGCGGCCAACATATGCCTGGCATACGAAGTCACTCCCTCGGCGAACGGGAACTGTCGGCGCAAGTTGTTCCAAACGGGCAGCAAAGGCACGTCGAGCGCCCCCGCCGCTGGGGCGAGCACGGTCGCAGCTCAGGCCGCGCAAGCGCTCGACACGAGCAACACGAGCGTGGAGATGGCGCGCACGCTGGCCGTCATGAGTGGCGCGACCCCCGCGCAGGCGCTCGCCAAATACCCCGGCCCCACGACCACCGAAAGCACCGGGTCGGCCGCCGCGCCGTCGACGATCGGCGGCTCCTCGCCGAACGCGCAGCCAGTCGGCGGCTCGACCTCCGGCACGACCTACTACACGCCCTCGAGCGAAGCCTCCGGTGCGGACGGCCTGCTGCTCAACTACCTGCTCGGGAACGAATGACGCGATGACCCGCGCCGCTCCCCACACCCGTCTGCTGCTCGCCGCGCTCGCTACAGGCGCACTCGCGCTCGCGGCTCCCGCGGCGAGCCTCGCCAGCGAAGCGCCCGGCGGCGCCGGCGCGGAAGGTACGACCGACACCACCACCGTGGCACCGACGTCGAGCGCGCCGGCAGAAACGACCACGACCGCGCCATCGCCCGAAACGTCGCCCGCGCCGACCAGCACCGCGAGCGAACCGGCGCCTTCCGAAACGACCTCCACGACTGAAGCGACGCCGCCTCAGGTGCGTGCCCAGCTCCCGCAGGGCACGAGCCCCGGTGTCCGCGCCAAGGGTGGCAGGCCGGGGGCGAAGTCCAAGACGACGGGCACACAAGGTGGCGAAGCAACGGGCGCCGGCTCGAGCAGCGGCGAAGTGCGCGCCAAACACAAGGCCCCGAGCCCGACCACGCTGACACCACAGCTGCCGTCCTCGCTCGCGTCCCCGTTCGGGGGACTGCCGACGTTCTTCATCGAAAGCTTCCAGATCCCTCCGTTTTTGCTGCCCATCTTCCAGGCGGCGGGCACCGCCTACGGCATCCCCTGGCAGGTGCTCGCGGCGATCAATCAGGTCGAGACCGACTACGGGCGCGATCTGAGCCTGTCCAGCGCCGGCGCCGAGGGCTGGATGCAGTTCCTGCCCTCCGAGTGGACGCAGTACGGCGTCGACGCCAACGGCGACGGCTGGGAGGACCCCTACAACCCCGCTGACGCGATCTTTGCCGCCGCCCGCTACCTGCGCGCGGCTGGCGGCGACACCAACGTCAAGGCCGCCGTGTTCGCGTACAACCACTCGCAGGCCTACGTCGAATCGGTGATGCTGCGCGCGCAGCTGCTCGACGGCACGCCGCCGGAACTGCTCGGTGCGATCACCGGGCTCACCGAGGCGCGCTTCCCGGTGTACGCGGCCTCGCACTACAGCGACGGCTTCCCGACCGTCCAAGCCGAACCGGGGACGCCCGCCAAGACGCTCGTCGGCACGACCATCTACTCGCAGGCCGGCGCACCGGTGATCGCCGTCCAAGACGGCGAAGTCGTGCAGGTCGGCGACTCCCCGTCGCTCGGGCACTTCGTGGCGCTGCGCGACGCCTACGGCAACACCTACGTATACGCCGAGCTCGGCGAAGTCGCCTCTGTCTACCCGGTGCTCGAGCCGCGTGTGCACAGCGCCGTCAGCGCGCGCATCGCCAAAGCCGCGGGCAAGGCCGAAACGCAGCCGAGCGGCCCCGCCACCGCCGGCGCCCAGCCGCGTTCTCCGCTGAGCGAAGGGGCGACCGTCTCCGCGCTGGCGCTGGGTGCGGCCGCCAGCCTCGAAGCGCTCCCCGGTACGCCTCCACGCCACGCCGCCGCGCACCCGCGGGCGTCGATTCGACACGCGGCGCCCGCTCACGTGCGCTCCTTCAGCGAAGGGCCCAACCAGGTCTACCTGCACCAGCTCGCGCCCGGTGTACAGGTAATCGCCGGGACCGTGCTCGGTCACGTCGGCGCCAGTGCCGAAGCTGGTCAGGAACCGCACATCGTGTTCCAGATCCGCCCTGCCGGCGCAGGCTCGCCGCTGATCGACCCGAAGCCGATCCTCGACGGTTGGGTGGCGCTCGAAGACACCTCGATCTTCCGCGCCAAGGGCGAGAACCCGTTCCTGGCGACCTCGCCGACCGTCGGGCAGGTGCTGCTCGAGTCCCAGTCACAGTTGCAGCCGCAGGTGTTGCACGACAGCGGCATCCGGCTCGGCGCGTGCGCCCGCCAGGACGTGCAGGAGGGTAGGGTCGACAAGCGCGTGCTGTCGATGCTCGAGTACCTGTCCGTATCCGGGCTGCGGCCGACCGTCGCAGGATTGCCGTGCGCTCCCTCGACCCCGGCCGCCGCGGCCTCGAACCCCTCGGCGGGGACCACCAGCGAGTCGCTCGCCATCACCGCCATCAACGGCATCCCGGTCGCCGGGCACCAGGGCCCTGGCTCGATCGCCGATGAGACCGTGCGCAAGCTGCTGATGCTCCAAGGCCTCGAGCGCCCGCAGCGGATCGTCAGTCAGATGAGCTACCCTGGAGCGGCAGCCACGGTCGCCAGCTCCAGCGCGGGCGATGCCATCCGCGTCACCTTCGGAGCGCTCGGCGCGGCCGGTGCGAAAGCCGCGTCGCTAGCCGACTCGGGCCTGACGCCCGCGGAGTGGATCCAGCTGATCGACCGCCTCGGCGAGATCCCCGATCCGACGGTTGCGAGTGGGCACTCCAGCGCCGCCATTCCCGATCCCACGACGAGTACGGCAGCGGGTACGCCAGCCAGCGGACAGGAAGAAACCGGTGGCAACGACTAGTCCCCCCAGGCCACCCGCGGCACCGCCGCCATCCTCGCCAGGTGGGCCCGGTCCGGCGCCACGGCCGGGTGCACCGCGCACGTCCGCGATCCGCATGATCGCCATCGGTGCGCTGGCGCTGGTCGTGCTGATCATCGCCTACCTCCTGTTCGGCCAGCCCGGCGGGGCCACGTACAAGCTCGAATTCGCCGAAGCCGACCAGCTCGTGCGCGGCGACCAGGTGCAGGTCGGCGGCGTGCCGGTCGGCAGCGTCACGAACATCGAACTGACCCACGACTTCAAAGCGCTGGTCACGATTCACGTCGAATCCTCGCTGGTGCCGCTGCACCACGGCACCGTCGCGCAGGTGCGCGTGCCGTCGCTGACGACCGTCGCCAACCGCTATATCCAGCTGACGCTCGGGCCGAACAACTACCCCGCCTACCCATCCGGCGCGCACCTGCCGGCGAGCGCCACGCGCGAAGTCACCGACCTCGACGAGCTGTTCAACACGCTCAACCCGAAGACCCGCAAGGGCCTGCAGGGCTTCATCCAGGGCACGGCCGAACAGTACGTCGGCCAGAGCAAGTCGCTCGGCACCTCGACCGAATATTTCCCACCGGCGCTCTCGGCGCTGACCCACTTCTTCTCCGAGCTCTCCGACGAACAGCCGGTGCTCACGAGCTTCCTCGTCGAATCGGCCAAGGCGGTCACGACCATCGGTGCCCGCCAGGAATCGCTCGCAGACCTGATCGAAAATCAGAACAAGGCCTTCCACGCGATCGGCCTCAACCAGACCGACCTCGCCAAGGCGCTGAAAGAGCTGCCGGGGACGCTCGAACAGGGCAACAAGACCTTCGCCGGAGTGCCCGCCACGTTCGCCGCGCTGGGCACGTTCGTCAAGGAATCGCGGCCAACCACCAAACCGCTGACCACGCTGATCGAACGCCTACGCCCGCTGCTGACCACTGCAACGCCGGTGGTACGCAACCTCAGCGAAGTGTTCAGCCGCCCGGGGCCTGACAACGATCTCACCGACTTCGTCGAGGCGCTCCCCGCGCTGGTCAAGCGGCTGACCACCGCCGGCCCGGTGACGGTTACGGCGCTCAAGGAAACGGTGCCGATCACAGCAGTCTTCGGCCCATATGCACCGGACCTCGTCAGCACGGTGCGCACCTTCGGGGCGGCCGCCGGCTACTACGACGCCGACGGCCACTACGTGCACCTCAACGGGGTGTTCCCCGACTTCACGCTCGGCGAAGACGGCACGCTGCGGCCCGCCAGCAGCTCGCAGGCCGCGCTCGAAGGGCTCAAGACAGGGCAGCTGCGCCGCTGTCCCGGCGCCGCCACACAGCCCGCCTCCGACGGCTCCTCGCCATTCGTGGACGGCGAACTGCTCGACTGTGACCCGACGGAGCTCCCATGAATAGGCGCCGCAACTCCCTGGCCGCGAGCCCGCTGCTGATTGGCGCGATCACGACGCTGATCGTGGTGGTCGCCGTGTTTCTCTCGTTTAACGCCAACAACGGCCTGCCGTTCGTGCCGACGTACAACATCAGGGTTGAACTGCCCGAGGCTTCCGGTCTGCAGCAGGCCAACCAGGTGCGTATTGCCGGCACCCGCGTCGGCATCGTCAGCAAGCTCACGCCGTATGAGAACCCGCGCACCGGTCGCGTGACCGCGCTCGCCACGCTGCACCTGGAAAAGAAAGTCGAACCGCTGCCGGCAAACACACACGCGGTCGTGCAGTCGGTCTCCGCGGTCGGCCTGAAGTACCTGGAACTCGAAAAGGGCAGCTCGCACAGCACGTTGAAGGCGGGGGCGACGATCCCGCTGGCACAGACGCGCGAACCGGTGGACATCGAAGAACTCTTCAACATGTTCGACAAGAAGACGCGCACCGCGATCAAGGTCAACAGCAACAACTTCGGCGACGGCCTCGCCGGCAGGGGACTCGGCCTCAACAACACGATCCACGAACTGCGCCCGCTCGTTACCCGCGCCACACCCGTGCTGCGCAACCTCGCGGCGCCGCAGACCGGGCTGCACCAGCTGTTCGTCGACCTCGACAGGGCCGCCTCGCAGACCGCCCCGGTCGCCCAGCAGAACGCCGAGCTGTTCACCGACCTCGACACCTTCTTCACCGCCTGGGCGGGCGTCACGAAATCCCTCGAAGAAGCCAACACCGGCGGCCCGGCCTCGCTCGAACAGGGGATCTACTCGTTCCCGCACGAGGCGCGCTTCTTCGACAACGCGACTGAGTTCGCGCGGCTGCTGCGGCCCACCGCCGCCGACCTGCGCACGGTCGCTCCGCAGCTCGGTCACGCCTTCTCGGTCGGCGCCCGTAACCTCACCGCCGCCACCGCGCTGAACACGCGCCTGACCGAAGCCGCGCAGGCGCTCGAGGAATTCGCACACAACCCGATCGTGTCGGCGTCGCTTGAAAACTTCACGGAAACGCTCGAAATCGGCAATCCGCTGCTCGCCGGGATCACGCCCGAGCAGGTCAACTGCAACTACTGGACGCTCGCCTTCCGCAACCTGGCGAGCCTCGAGTCGACGAACATCGGTGTCGGCACGCTGGTGCGCGCCAGCACGCTGCTCTCGCCGGTCGGCCCCAACAACGAGGGCTTCCCGTCTGCCGTCGCCACGCATGGCCCGTCGGTCGAACACCACGTGGGCCAGACGGGCCAGGCGAGCGTCATCAACAACAACTACCTGCACTACAACCCTTACCCGAACGTGACCGGGCCCGGTCAGGCCAACCTCTGCGAAGCAGGCAACGAGAAGTACATTGTCGGCCAGACCACAATTGGCAATCTTCCCGCCGCTGACGTGGAAGGCAACCGCGAAATCACCAGCCGGGAAGACAACCTGGAAGGCGAACCGTACAAAGCCGCGACACTCGAAGCACTCGGCATCAAAGCCGCAAAGCCCGCCGCGAAAGGCAAGACCAAGCCAAAGGCCAAGAGCAAGGGGAAGGGCAAGTGAACCGTCCGCGCCTGTTCGGCCGCCAGGACCGCGTGCCGGTCGTAGAGTTGCAGCGCTCGAACCCGCTGCGCGCCGGGATCGTGCTGATCGTGCTGATCGTGGTCGGCGTGTACTTCGGCTTCACCAAGCACATTCCGTTCAAACACGGCTTCCAGCTGAAGGCCGAGTTCGCGAGCGTCGTCAACATCCAGGGCAAATCGCCGGTGCGCATCGCCGGCGTGCCCGTCGGCCAGGTGAAGTCGATCGCGCGCACCGGCAAAACCGCACTCGTGACCATGGAAATCGAATCCAAAGGCCAGCCGATCCACACCGACGCGACCGTCAAGATCCGCCCGCGGCTGTTCCTGGAAGGCAACTGGTTCGTCGAACTGCAGCCGGGCAGCCCGTCGGCGAGCACGGTTTCCTCCGGCTACACGATCCCGGTCGCCCAGACCTCCGACCCGGTGCAGCTCGACCAGGTGCTGGACGCGCTCAACACCGACACGCGGGCGAACCTGCAGAGCTTCCTGATCAACTACGGCGAAGCGCTCACGCGCAAGCCGGAAGCGGCCGAAAACGCCGAACAGGAACCGGAAGTCCGCGGCCTGAACGCCGCCCAGGCGCTCAACCAGACCTACGCCCGCGGTCCCAAGTCGCTGCGCGGCGGCGCGATCGACACGCAGGCCGTCACCGGCACCCAGCCGGACGATCTCTCAAAGCTTGTCGCCGCCGTCAACAAGGTCGCCTCGGCGCTGAACGTGCACGAACAGGACCTCAGCGAACTGTTCCCCAACTTCAACTCGTTCACCGGCTCGCTGGCTTCGCAGGCCACGAGCCTGACGCGGCTCGTGGCTGAGCTGCCGGGCACGCTGCAGAACGTTCGCGCGGGCCTCGCCGGCCTGGACGAATCGTTCGGTCCGACGCGCGCCTTCGCGCACGACATCCTTCCGGGCGTGAGGAACACAAACCGCTTGGTCGCGGCCGCGCTGCCGTGGATCGAACAGGTGCAGGCTTCGCTCTCGAAGGGAGAGCTCGGCGGCGTCGCCGCAGGCCTGCGCGAATCCGTGCCCTCGTTGACGCGGCTGGAGAGCGAACAGACCGTTCTCTTCGCCCAGACCGAACTGTTCAACAAGTGCATGACCGACGTCATCTATCCGGCCGGCAACGCCAAGCTTCAGGACGGCTCGAACACGACCGGGGTCGAAAACTACCGCGAATTCTGGTACAGCCTGGTGGGGCTCGCGAGCATCGGCCAGAACTTCACCGGCAACGGTCCCGTGGTCAACGCTTTGGTCGGTAACAGCGGCCAGACGCTCGTCTCGGCGCCCGCCGGCAAGCTGGGATACAGCCTCAACGAAACATCGAAGCTGGTGGCGCGCTCGCCGCTGCCGCCGCTCGGTACGCGCCCCGCATTCCCGAGCGAAGAGCCGCCGTATGAGCCGCTCGTGCCGTGCTACAAGCAGGCGCTGCCCAACTTCAACGGACCCCTCTCCCAGGGGCCTGCCGACGGGTCGGGTCAAGGATGAGCCCCGCCGGAAGCCACGAAGGCGGGCTGAGCGTCCGCGACCAGATCGAGCGCTACCGCTCGGCCTTCATCGCCGTGCTCTCGCTCGTGCTGATCGCGGCCGTGGTGGGCGGCTACATCCTCGCCCACGAGAACCTGAAGCTGCCGAGCTGGGTGCCGGTGCTCGGCCACAGCTACTTCAAGCTCGAGGGCGAATTCCAGACCGCCCAGGCCGTCACCCCCGGCCAGGGCCAGGCAGTCACGATCGCCGGCGCGAAGATCGGCGAAATCGCCACCGTCGATCTGCGCCACGGGGTGGCGCTCGTGACGATGAACGTCAACACCAAGTACGCCAAATACCTGTACCGCAACGCCACCATGCTGCTGCGCCCGAAGACGCAGCTGCAGGACATCACCGTCGAGGTCAACCCCGGCACGCCGTCCGCTGGCAGGCTGCATAGCGGCGAGGTGCTGCCGGTGTCGGCGACCGCCGCGAACGTCGACTTCGACGAATTCCTGGCCGGATTCGATGCCGAAACCCGCTCCTACCTGCAGGAGCTGTTGGCGGGCCTCGGCATCGGGCTGAAGAACAACGGCAGGGTGCTGGCGGCCGACCTCAAGCGCTTCGACCCGACCGCCCGCTACGGCGAAGAGATCGCCGAACAGCTCAACGCGCGGCATGCCAACACCGCCAACGCGATCCACAACTTCAGCCTGCTGCTGCAGGCGCTAGGCGCTAAGGACAAGCAGCTGTCACAGTTCGTCGACGCTTCGAACGCCGTGTTCGCAACCTTCAAAACCGAGGAAGCGAACTTCAAGAAGACGCTGCAGCTGCTGCCCGGGGCGCTGCACAAGACCGGGGTGGGGCTCGGCAAGCTGGCCACGGCCACGCACGTTCTGACCCCGGCGCTACGCAAGCTCGAGCCGTTCGCGCGCGCCCTCGGCCCCGCCAACGAAGCCACGCGGCGGCTGTCGCTGAAGACCACGCCGATCATCAAGAACGAGGTCCGCCCGTTCGCGCGCGAAATCCTGCCGGTCGTCAATGAACTCGCGCCGACCACGCACAAGTTCGCCGAAGCGCTGCCAAAACTGGCCAACAGCTTTGGCGTGCTCAACGAATTCTTCAACGAGATCGCCTACAACCCAGGTCCGAGCAAGGCAGGCTTCCTGTTCTTCCTGGACTGGGGCAACCACAACCTCGACAGCGTGCTCTCGAGCTCTGACGCCAACGGTGCGCTCGGGCGCACGGTCATCTACTTCAACTGTGAAATCGTCAAGTACTTCCGAGCCGTCGAGTCGATCAACCCGAACGTACGACTACTGCTCGAACTGTTGAAGCCGCCGACCAAGCAGGAATGCATAAAAGAGGGCGTCCTCCAATCGCCCAGCACCTCCGCGGCCACCCCCGCGAGCGCACGCGGGCGCACGCCGGCGGGCAAATCGCTGCTGGGGAGTCCGTTCGCCGGGCTCGCCCCGGCAGGCCAAGGAGGAAGGGGCTGAAATGCAGAAGCGCGCGCCGACGCTCGGCAACCTGCTGGTGATCGCCCTGTTCGTGCTCAGCTGCTTCGGGCTGCTGATGTTCCTGTGGGAGTCCTTCGGCGGGCCGCTGCCGCTGAAACCGAAGGGCTACCGCTTCTCGGTCGCCTTCCCGCGCTCGTTCGCGCTCGCCGAAGAGTCCGACGTGCGCATCAGCGGCGTGGAAATCGGGCACGTCGTCTCGCTCGGGCTGGGCAAGGACGGACGCACGCACGCGACGCTCGAAATCGCAGGCCGCTACGCGCCGATCCGCGCGAACATGCACGCGATCCTGCGCACCAAGACGCTGCTCGGAGAGACCTACGTACAGCTGATCCCCGAGGGGCCCGGCCGATCCCTGCCCGACGGAGGCCAGCTGTCCAACGCCCAGGTCGAACCGTCGGTCACGCTCGACGACATCCTGTCGGCGTTCGACCCCAAGACCAGGCGCGACTTCCAGATCTGGCAGGAAGCGGTCGCGGAGGCGATCAACGGCCGCGGCGAAGCCATCAACGCGTCCTTCGCTTCGCTCGAACCGTTCGTTGAAAGCGCCAGCCGCCTGGTGAAGATACTCGACGAGCAGGAAGGGGCGGTGCGGGAGATCGTGCACAACACCGGCGTGGTCTTCAACGCGCTCGCCAGCCGCGAACACCAACTCGAAGGCGCGATCTCGAACGGCGAGCGCACCTTCCACGCGGCCGCCGAAGCCAGCCAGGCGTTCGCGGCAGCCTTCAGGGCGCTCCCCGGCTTCGAGCGCAACGCGAGCAAGGCGCTCAGAGAAACCGACAAGTTTGCCGCAATCGCCAACCCCTACTTTGAAGAATTCCAGCCCACCGAGCGCAAGCTCGCGGCGCTGCTGAAGGCCGCCAAGCCCTTCTCGCCGCAGTTCAACGCCTTCCTGACCTCGCTCGGGCCGCTCACGGCCGCCGCCAAGAAGGACCTCCCGGACATGAAGAAGTCGCTCGAACAGACCGTCCCGGTGCTCGAAAACTTCAGGCCCGTACTGCACAACCTCGACCCCTTCCTGGGCTACCTCGGTGAGTACGTGCCCGAGATCCAGTCGTTCTTCGCCAACGTCACCGCCGCCACCGCCGCGACCGAAGGAGACAGCGACCTCACGACACCGGCGGCCAAGGCGCAGGGCGGCAAGCAGCACGCGCTGACGGCCATGCAGGTGCTCACCCCGGAAAGCCTCTCGCTCTATCAGGGCCGCATCGGCACCAACCGCGCCAACGCCTATCCGCACTCGGGCATCTACAGCGCGCTCGTGAGCGGGCTACCGGTGTTCAGCTCGAGCGCGTGCGCCGACTCCGCGCCCACGGTCAACGGACCAGGCAACGGAATCGTCCCCGGCAACCTGATCTTCAGCCTGATCAAGACCGGAGTGGCGAACCTGCCTGAAGCCTTCCACGAAGTGAAAACCGCCAGGGAAGAAAAGGAAGCCAAAGGCGAATCGCTCGAAGCGCCAGGGGAAACCCCGGAACAGAAGACCGCGAGAGAAGGCGTCGAAAAGGAAGAAACCGAAGAAAAGACGGCGCTCGAATCCGAAGCGGCGGCCCAGAAAGGCAGTCACACCAACCGCGTGGCCGCGCCCTCGTGCGTGCAGCAGGCCCCATTCACTTTCAACGGCGAAACCAGCCAGTTCCCCCACGGCGTCTACAAGGAAAAGTGATGGCCGACGAGGATCTAACAGGCGACCGGCGGTTTGCGGCCCAGGAAGAAGCGCCCGAGGACGGCGACCGCCACCTCTACCACGCCACCGACCTCGACCTGCTCGGCGACGCCGACGACCCGAACTGGTCGATCCGCTGCCTGGACGTGCACAAGCGCCTCGGCGGCGTGTCCGTGCTGGACGGCCTGAACGTGGCCTTCCCCGAGGACACGATCACGGTCGTGCTGGGGCCATCGGGCACCGGCAAGAGCGTGCTGATCAAGCACATCATCGGGCTGATGTTCCCCGACTCCGGCGACGTGGTCGTCAAAGGCCAGACCGTCAAAGACCTGACCATGCCGGAGCTGCTAGCGCTGCGGCGCAAGATCGGCGTGCTGTTCCAGGACGGCGCCCTGTTTGGCTCGATGAACGTGTTCGACAACGTCGCCTTCCCGTTGCGCCAGCACACCGACATGTCCGAGGCCGACATCGCCAGGCGCGTGACCGAGCGGCTGACCGACGTGGGCTTGGGGGATGCGATCGACGATCTGCCCTCGCAGCTGTCCGGCGGCATGCGCAAGCGTGCGGGCTTTGCGCGCGCGCTGGTGATGGAGCCGGACATCGTGATCTTCGACGAGCCCGACTCGGGTCTTGACCCGGTGCGCACCGCGCTGCTGTGCGACCTGATCCAGGAGATGCACCAGATCCACAAAGGCACCTACCTGGTGGTCACCCACAACATCGCCTCCGCTCGCCAGATCGGCGAATACATCGCGCTCTTGTGGCGCGGGCGAATCGTCGAGGCGGGAGACGCCGCCAGGATGTTCGCCTCGGAGAACCCGTTCGTGCGCCAGTTCCTCAGCGGCTCCGCCGAGGGCCCGCTGACGATGGACTGAGCGCCCTCCCGGACCGAGTCCACCGGCCGGCTCGACGGTCCGCTGCCTCTCGCTGTGCTCCCGTGCAGGGTCGCTTCGCTCCGGTGCAGGGTCGCTTCGCAGACGTCTAGCTGTGGCGGACGAGAACCCGCCGATGCGAACATGTGTTCGTATGGTCGTATGCGTCCGCCTCCCCCGCTTCGAGCTGGCTGTGGCCGCCGGCGAGCGCGCCTCGCTGGCCCGTCAGACGCTGGCGGGACGCGCGCTGGCGGTGGCGCCGCTGATTGGCGGCGAGCAGCGAGTGGGGGAGGTTTCGGGGGCGGCTGAGGCGCGTGGCGTCGCCAGGGGCATGGCGCTGGGCGAGGCACTCGCCCGCTGCCCAGACCTGGTGCTGGTGCCGAGCGACCCGGTGCGGGTGGCCGAGGCGTGGGAGGCGGCGATCTGCGCTTTGGAGTCGATCGGCGCGGGCGTCGAGCCGGCGCGCCCAGGGCTCGCGTACTTCCAGGCGGATGGGCTGCGCGGAATCCACGGTACGCTCGAGACGACGCTCGCCGTCGCCCGGCGCGCGCTCGATGGTCCAGCGTGCACCACCTCGTGGGGGGTGCGCATGGGCGTCGCGCCGACGCGCTTCTGCGCGTTGGCGGGTGCCATGGCGACGCGCTCGTCGCGGGCGCTGGTGTTGGACGGCAGGCAGGCCAAGCGCTGGCTGGCGGGGCGCCCGGTTGAGCTGCTGGGCTTACGGGAGGACACGGCGGCACTGATCGAGCCGCTCACCCGCCTGGGTGTGCGCACGCTCGGCGAGCTGGCGCGACTCGGGCGTGCGGCGCTCACCGATCGCTTCGGGGTGTCTGGCGCGCTCGCCCACGAGCTGGCCAGCGGACACGACGGCCCGCTGCGCCCGCGCTGCGTGGAAGAGCGCCTGGAGGAGTCGATGGCGGTGGGGGACGCCAGCTCCGGCGAAGCGCTCAGACGCGTGCTGGGGGTGCTGGTGAGCAGGCTGCTGGCCCGCTCCGAGCGCCGCGGGCGCACGCTGCGCGCGGCCACGCTCTCGGCCAGCCTGATCGCGGGTGGCGGCTGGCGCGAGCGCGTGGTCTTCCGCCAGGCGCTGGCCGATCCCGAGCGCATCTGGCTGGCGCTGTCGTTGCGCCTGCAGTCGCTTCCCGCTCCGGCCGGCGCGCTGACGCTGTCGGTCGAGGGCTTCGGGCCGCCGCTGGGCGACCAGAGCACGCTGTTCGAGCAGGCATCATCGCCAGCTCGCGCCGTGCGCCTGCGCGAAGCCATCGCCCAGGTGCGCACAGTGGCAGGGCAGGACGCGGCGCTGCGCGCCGTGTGCGTGGACCCAGACTCGCGCGTGCCCGAGCGGCGGGTGGTGCTGGCGCCGATCCCGGAGTGATGGCTCGCGCGGTGAACAGCCCCCGGCCCGCGCACGTGCGTTGGTGCGATGGCATGCCCGCGCAAATCAACGGCGAAGCGATCGAGTCGCTGCGCGAGTCGTGGCTGGTGGAGGACCGCTGGTGGACGGCGCAGCCGCTGCGCCGTCGCTACTGGGAGCTCGTGGGGGAGCGGGGGCGCAACGTGATCGTCTTCCACGATCTGTCCACGGGTCGCTGGTTCATCCAAGGCTCCTGAGATGGCCGTGAGCGCTTCGAGCCGCACTGGAACGGCGCCATACGTGGAGCTGCACTGCCATTCGGCCTACTCCTTCCTGGACGGCGCCTCGCTGCCGGAGGAGCTGGCGCAGCGGGCGGGGGAGCTGGGACACGTGGCGCTGGCGCTGACCGACCACAACTCGGTGTCCGGCTCGATGGAGCTGGCGCAGATCGCCTCCGACAGCAGGATCAGGGCGATCCACGGCGCTGAGATCGACGTGGCTGTCGCGCCCGCGTGTGCGGGCGGCGGTAGTGGCGCCGATCCCCTCGGCGCTCAGCGCGGTGGCGGGGCTCCGGACACGCGCCACGTGACGCTGCTGGTGCGTGACGAGCGCGGCTGGCGCAACCTCTGCCGGATCATCACGCTCGCCCACGCGCACACCCGCGAAGGCTCCGCCCGGCGCGAGCGCGGCGAGCCGCGAGTAGAGCTGCAGGGCGTGCTCGACCACGCCGAGGGACTCGTGTGCCTGACCGGCTGTGCCGAGCGCTCGGCGCTCGGCGATCCCGTCGGTGGGTTGGTCCCCAACGGAGGGTCCGAGGACGGTCTGCACACGGCCAGGCAGCTGCTAGACGCGTTCGGGCCGGAGAACCTGTACGTCGAGCTGCAGCGCCCGTACGCTCGCCACGATCGCGCCCGCAACCGCGCCTTCGAGCGAGCCGCACGGCGGCTGGGCGTCAGCTGCGTGGCCACCGGTGACATCCACGCCCACGCCCCCGAGCGAGCCGAGCTGCAGGACGCCTTCGTGGCGTTGCGCCACCACGCGACGCTCGACGCCTCCGAGCCGCAGCGCCGCGGCAATCACAGCCACGTGCTGAGTACGCCCCGGGCGATGGCCAGCCGCTTCGCCGACCATCCGCAGGCGGTCCGCGAGACGCTGGCGCTGGCCGAGCGGCTGACGTTCGACCTGAGCAAGGACCTCGGCTACCGCTACCCGGGCGCCGAGGAGCGAGAGGCGCCCCGACGCCTGGCCGAGCTGTGCCGGGCGCGCCTGCATGAGCGCTACCCCCCATCTCGGGGGGCAGGCGGAACGGAGCTCGACCATCCCCCGGCGCGGGCGCGCGCGATTCGCGCGGAGGCCGGGGAGCGGCTCGAGCAGGAGCTGCGCGTGATCGAGCGGCTCGGCCTGGCTGGGTTCTTCCTGCTGCACCACGACATGCTCGAGCTGGCCCGCGAGGTTGCCCTGGAGGTCCGCGGGCCGGACTCCGTGCGCGCGCTGCTGGCCCCCGGGCGCGGTCGCGGCTCGTCGGTGTCCTCGATCGTGTGCTATCTGACCGGTCTCTCCCACATCGACCCGATCACGGCCAAGCTGGCGCTGGGACGCTTCCTGCACGAGGAGCTGCACGGCCTGCCGGACATCGACCTGGACTTCCCGCGCGACATCCGCGAGCGCCTGATCCCGCGCGTGCACGAGCGCTACGGCAACGAGCGCGCGGCGCTGGTGGCCGCCTTCCCGACCTTTCGCGTGCGCGGCGCGGTGCGCGAGCTCGGCAAGGTACTCGGCCTGCCGGCCGGCGAGATCGAGCGGGTGGCTCGTGGCGCCGACCGCTTTGGGCCAGCTGAGCACGACCTCGTGATGGCGCTCGCCGGCGCGGGTGGTCGGGACTCCACGACTCACGACTCGTATGGCGAGCACAGCCCGTCGGAGCGCTGGCGCTGGCTGGCCCAGCTGGTCGAGCAGGCCCACGGGCTGCCGCGACATCTCTCCCAGCACTCGGGGGGAATGGTGATCTCGACCAGGCCGCTGATCGACTGCTGCCCGGTGGTGCCGGCGGCGATGGAGGGCAGGCAGATGGTCCAGTGGGACAAGGACTCCTGCGCGGA